>Ga0182024_10018755_pt1 | contig 12841 bp, 9 predicted proteins | sample P32metaG_FD_120480 | JGI IMG/M metagenome (GOLD analysis project Ga0182024, IMG submission 120480) | Permafrost microbial communities from Stordalen Mire, Sweden - P3-2 metaG (Illumina Assembly) | ecosystem: Environmental > Terrestrial > Soil > Wetlands > Permafrost | place: Sweden: Stordalen...
CCCGCACACCCGCACACCCCGCACAAACGCGCCAACACGAGGAGATAGACGATGAACAAGGAGCTAGGAGTCTGGACGTACGAGGACTGCGCACTGGTGTTGATCGACTACCAGAAGGAGATGTTCGAGGTCATCCGCTCGGAGACCGACGCCGACCTGGTCGAGCTGCATGTGAGGCTGTTGGCCAAGACCGCCAAGGCCCTCGAGATGCCGATCGTGCTGTCGACCGTGGGGGTGGGATTCGGGTTCAACGGCCCGACGCTTCCGTCGGTGCTATCCGAGCTGGAGGGCATCGAGCCGATCGATCGCACGTCGATGAACGCGTTCGAGGATGAGGCCTTCCGCGAAGCGGTGAAGGCGACCGGGCGCAAGCGCCTGATCGGCGGGCTCCACACCGAGATCTGCCTGACGTTCGCGTCGGTCCAGGCTCTGAAGGACGGTTACGACGTGATGTTCGTCATCGACGCCGTCGGCGGGCGATCTCAGACGGCCCACCGCACCGGCATCGAGCGGCTGTCGCACGCCGGCGCAGTGCCGACCACGGCGCTTGCGGTCAACACAGAGCTCTTCCGGGACTGGGCGTCACCGGCCGCGGGTGCCGCGCGCGACGTCATCTACTGGTACTTCACCGAAGTCCCGAAGCACACCACAGCAGTTGGTGTCGCCGAGGCCGAGAAGCAGGCCGCGGCAGCGGTGCTACAGGGCGCGCCGTGATGCCAGGAGATTGTCTACAACGATCTAAAGGAGGAACCAATGACAAGTGCGCCCGTGCGCGATCAGTTCGGCGACCACCTGCTCACCCCGCAGAATGCCGCTCTGGTGGTGATCGACTACCAGCCGTCACAGTTCGGGACCGTGCGCTCGATGGACCCGGAGCTGCTGCTCAAGAACATCGTCTCCACGGTCAGGACGGCCAAAGCGTTCGGAGTGCCGATCGTCCACTCGACAGTCAACGTCGCATCGGGGCAGCAGCAGCCGACCGTGCCCGAGCTCGCCGAATTGCTCGAGGAAAACCCTCCGATCGACCGCACGAGCGTCAACTCATGGGAGGACACCGACTTCGTGGCCGCCGTGCGCGCCACAGGCCGGCGCAAGCTCATCTTCTGTGCGCTCTGGACAGAGGTCTGCATGGCGTTCGCGGCTCTGGACGCGCTGCGAGAGGGATACGAGGTCTATCCCGTTGTCGACGCAATCGGCGGCGCGTCCGTTGAGGCCCATCGCGCCGGTATCGACCGTGTCGTGCAGGCCGGGGCGGTGCCGATCGGCTGGGTCTCGCTCGCCTGCGAATTGCAGCGCGACTGGAACCGGCTCGAGACGGTGCCGCAGATCGTCGAAATCGTGCTGACCGACCGGTTGCTCAAGGAATGAATACCGCGGCATTCCTCGCCCGAACCCGCGCCCGAACCCGCGCAGACCGGCACTAGCGGATTCGATCTCCCATCTGGCTGGTGTCGTAGCCGCCGAGCGCCTCGACCGCAGTGCGGAAGCCCGGTGTCTCCATGAGCTCCCACAGCGGTTGCAGCGCCGCGGACTCGGCGGTGGCGCGCTCCATGATGAGGTCGTAGGGCTCCTGGGCGATCGGGACGAAATCGAGCCCAAAGGCGCGGGCTGCTGCCCGGACGCCCATGCCGCAGTCGGCGCGACCGGAGGCGACCGCGGCGGCGACCGCCAGGTGGGTTGGCTCCTCCCGCGCGTAGCCGACGATCCCTGCCGGGTCGATGCCGACACGCTGCAGCTCGTAATCGAGCAGAACCCGGGTGCCGGCGCCTCGCTGGCGGTTGACGTAGCGCAACTCTCCTCTGGCGAGGTCGGCGATGCCCGTGAGGCCGTGGGGATTGCCTGGCGCAACGATCAATCCCTGGTCACGGTGCACGAGCCGGATGATCGCGATGTCCCGGTCAGGGAGCATCCGCTCGATGTAGGGGATGTTGTATTCGCCGGTCTCGGGCTCGAGGAGGTGCGAGCCTGCGAGGTGGCAGAGACCGTCGCGTAGCGCGATCAGTCCGCCGAGCGAGCCAACGTTGCTCGATGCGAGCGTGACTCGTGGGTCGCGGACGCGTAGCTCTGAGGCCGCGAGGTCGAGGATCGGGTCGTGTGAGCCGATCGCGACGATCGTGCCCTCAACCTCGGGGATGCTGCGCAGCAGGGAGATGTCGACCTCTTCACCGGCGTGGTGACCTTCGAGCTCGGAGGGAATGACCAGCAGTCCGTCAGCTCTCACCAGCGAGGTGAGCACCCCGGCTCCGCGGGGCAGTGGCGAGGCGACGAGGCTGCCTGCGACGCGTCCGAGCCGGACGCGAACCCAGTCATCGGAGCCGATCACCGAAACGACCTTGCGTGCGAGCCGTGCCCGCGTCTGAGCCCGCGGGATCGGCAACACGCCCTCGAGATCGGCCAGCAGCGGCACGGCGAAGATGTCGAAGGTCAGCGACGAGGAGACGGGGTAGCCAGGACACCCGATCACCGGGGTCGAGTCGATCGCCCCGAGCACGACAGGGTGACCGGGACGGACAGCGACGCCGTGGACCGCGAGGCTGCCGAGTCGCGCAACGAGCTGCGCGGTGTAGTCGTCGCGGCCGGCGCTTGATCCGGCGACGACGATCAGGAGGTCGCATCGCTCGATCGCTCCGCGGATTGCGGCGGCGATGCGCTCCGGGTCGTCCGGTTCGATCCCCAGCGTGATGACATCGCAACCGGCCGCGCGAGCTTGGGCGGCGAGCATCAGCGAGTTTGTGTCCATCAGCTCGCCGGGTGCGAGCTCCGAGCCGACAGGACGCATCTCATCACCGGTTGGCAGGATCGCGACGACTGGGGGGCGGCGCACCACGATCTCGATGGCGCCCGCGGCGGCCGCGGCCGCGACATCGACGGCGCGCAGACGGTGCGCCGCAGGTAGGAGGAGTTCCGTGGCGCTGATGTCCTCACCGATCGAGCGCACGTGCTCGTAGGGCGCGACGCCGGCACGCAGCTCGGCCTGCCCGTCGACGTAGTGGACATGCTCGCGCATCACGACCGCGTCGCAGTCGCCTGGGAGCGGGTCGCCTGTGTCCACGACCGCGAACCGGTCGGCGGGCAATAGCAGCGGGGTCGTTTCGCTCGCGCCGCGAGTGTCGGCGGCGCGGACCGCTATCCCGTCCATAGCGGCGGAGTCAAACGGCGGGGAAGACCGGGTTGCCCATACCGGCTCCGCGGTCACGCGGCCGACGGCCTGATCGAGCGGGAGGGTGACGGCGGGTACGCGAGCCGGGCAGCCGGCCAGCTGCCGGCAACGCTCCCACTCGTCAAGCGCGCGCGTCAAAGGCACGTCGTGCAAGAACGGTGCGGCTTGCTCAGCGATAGAGGAACACCTCAACGGTTTCGTTGGCCGGCAGGCCATTGGCGTCATCGGGGACGATCACGTATCCGTCGGCGGCGGTCAGGACAGACAGCAGCGCGGACGGCCCGAAGATCGGCTCGGCCTGCTCACCGGCGATCCTTACCTGCACGACGTCCATGCGTCCCGCGGCCGAGGGCAGGTCACGCGACAGCCGCCGCCGCGTGGATGGCGCATGCTGCTCGACCGTCCAGCCGCCCGCCCGGCGCACGATCGGCATGCCAAGGAGCCTGAACACGACCAGTGCGGAGCGAGGGTTACCGGGCAGTCCAATGATCGGTACGCCGTTGCTGCTCGCCAGGAGCGTGGGCTTGCCCGGCTTTATCGCGAGCCCGTGGCACCAGATCTGCGTATTGGGCAGCGCGGCCACGGCGTCCGCGGTCTGGTCGCGGGCACCGACGGATGACCCGGCGCAGATGACGAGCACGTCGCTGCCCGGTACTCCGTCGCGAAGGGCGTCATGCAACAGGCCCGGGTCGTCACCGACGATCTGCGGTGAACGCGGTTGGCCGCCGGCGACCCGAACGAGCGCGCCGACGGAGCTGCTCAAGGCGTCGCGCACCTGTCCGGGCGCGAGCGGGCCGGCGCCGGGGCCGATCAGCTCGTCGCCGGTGGCCAGAATCGTCACCTGGGGACGGGAATGAACCTCCACCTCGGTGATGCCGAGCGCGGCGAGCATCGCGATGTCGTGCGCCAGCAGTGGGGCGCCGGCCCGCACGACCGCGCTTCCGGGCGTTATGTCTTCGTCGGCACGGACGATGCCCTCTCCGGGCGGGACCGACCGGACAACCTCAATCGTGCCGGGCATCGCCTCCTGGGTGTGCTCGACCATCACAACGGCGTCGGTACCGGCTGGGAGCGCCCCGCCGGTGGGAACCGCGACTGCGCTGTGGTCGGGAAGATCAAAACCGGCGGGTGCGCCCATCGCGACGCTGCCGGCGACGGTCAGGTAGGCCGGGACCGATTCGGACGCACCGAACGTGTCCTGGGCGTGGACGGCGTACCCGTCGACGGCCGAGCGGTCAAAACCCGGCAGCGCCTCGCCGGCGATGACGTCGGCGACAGGGACGCGGCCCGCTGCCTCCTCGAGCGACACGGTCTCAGGGGCCGTCCGGTGCGCCGGGCGGAAACCGCTCAGCGCCTCGGCCACCGACCTGGCGGTGAAGAACTCGCGGCTCGTAGCAGCCATCGCGGTGATCAGCCGGTGGCGTTCGCACGCCCTCGGCGCACGACGCTCATGACCGGCCCGAGTGCGACCTGCCCAAGCCCGCAGATCGAGGTTCTCCGAAGCGTCTCCTCGAGCTGGTCGATCCGATCATCGACCGCGTCGGCGCCCAGCCCCTCAGCGAGCACGCCGGTCAGAATCGTGTGAGCCTTGTGCGACCCGACCCGGCAGGGCACGCATTTGCCGCACGACTCATTGCGGAAGAAACGCAGCACATTGGTCGCTGCAGCCAGCAGGTCGGTCTGGTCGTCGATCACGACCACCGCACCGGAGCCCAGCATCGAGCCTGCGTCAGCCAGTGGCTTGAAATCGAGCGAGACATCGAGGCTCTCGGGTCCGAGGAAGTTCGATGAGGATCCGCCGGGCTGGAATGCCTGCAGGCTGGCCCCGTCGGCCATCCCGCCGGCGAGCTCGATCAGCTCTCGGGCGGTGGTGCCCATCGGCACGCAGTAGACGTCGGGGTTGGTGATGTGACCCGACACCGCGAAGAACTTCAGGCCGGTCCCGCCGTTGACCCCCTGGTCCTTCCACCACTGGGCGCCGCGCTGTTGGATGATCGGCACCGCGGCAAAGGTCTCAACAGAGTTCATCAGCGTCGGTTTGCCCCACAGGCCGTTGACCCCGGGGAACGGTGGCTTGTTTCGCGGCTCGCCGCGGTGGCCCTCCATGCACTCGAGCAGAGCCGTCTCCTCCCCGAGGATGTAGCCGCCCGGCGATGTGAAGACTTCGATCTCCAGCTGGCGTCCGGATTCCAGCACGTTCGATCCGAGCAGCCCGGCCGCACGGGCACGATCGAGTTCGGCGCGGACGGCCTGCTCCTCCGGGCCGTACTCATGACGGATGAACACCCATCCCTGCTCGGCATCGACGGCGAGCATCCCGAGCAGCATCCCCTCGATCACCAGGTGAGGTTGCTCCATCAGGATCTGGCGATCCTTGAACGTACCGGGCTCGGACTCATCGGCGTTGCAGATCACATACCTCGGCACAGCCTCCTGGGCGGCCACGATCTCCCACTTGGCGCCGGTCGGGAACCCGGCGCCGCCCATGCCGCGTAGCTCAGAGTCCTTGAGGATCGAGATCGCGCTATCGGCATCGAGTTCGCCGGCGAGCATCGCGCGAACGCTCGCGTAGCGCGTCTCCGGCTCGGCGCCTGCGTATGGGTCGTTGGGCCAGGTGCGGGGTGCTGGCAGTGCCGCCGGCGGGCGGGCGGGACCTAATTCCGGCGGCTCGCCGAAGCTCGCTCGTGCCCGCTCAACCGCTGCCCCGACCTCGGCCGCCCGCACAGGCTGCTCGTCGACGGTGGCGGCGGGCGCGATGTCGCAGCGCCCGAGGCAGGACACCTCGAGCACCTCGATCTCCACATCGTCACCGAAGCGCTCGTGCACTGCCGCGATCTGCTGCTCGCCGCCGTGCAACCAGCAGGACAGGTCACGGCACACGGTGACCTCGACCTGTGGGGGAGCCTCGACACGGAAGTGCGGGTAGAACGAGATCAGCCCCTCGATCTCGTACAGCGGCCGGCGGGTCTCGCGGCTGAGCCGCACCAGCTCCTCCCGCGGCAGCCAGCCGTGCTCGCGTTGGATCGTGTTCAGCGACGGTATGAGGCTCGGTCCGTCGAACTTGCCGGCACGCGCCTCGCGTCCGGGGACGCGGTCGCCGACGGCGGTCATCCGCCGACCTCCACCGCGCAGCGCTCGACCCGGACCGCGCAGAACTTGAACTCGGGGATCTTTCCGAACGGATCGATCTCGTCGATCGTCAGCAGGTTCGCCGCGGCCTCGCGGAAATGGAATGGGATGAAACAGCTCCCCGGCGTCTCCCGGTATGAGATCTTCGCCTCGATTTCGATCGTTCCGCGCCGTGAGGTGACCCGCACGAACTCGCCGTCGGCGATACCCAGCCGGTCAGCATCCTCGGGGTTGATGAAGACGTTCGCTTTCGGCGAGATCGAATCAAGCGCGAACGAGCGGCGGGTCATCGAGCCCGTGTGCCAGTGCTCCAACAGGCGCCCGGTGTTGAGCACGAACGGGTACTCGTCGCTTGGCAGCTCGCGCGCGGGCATCCACTCGGCCGGCACCAGGTGTGCGAGCCCGTCGTCGGTGTTGAACTGATCCTGGAACAGGACGATGGTGCCGTCTGAGGTCTCCGGGTCCGCGTTCGGGTAGAGCTTCCCGGTCGGCCCCAGGTTGCCATAGGTGAGATTCGTGTAGTTGGGCATCAGCGAGACCTGCTCGTCGAAGATCTCCTCCGGCGAGCTGTAATTCATCGGCAGGCCCACCCGGTTTGAGATGTCCTGGATGATCTCCCAGTCCACCCGCGCCTGCCCGGGCGGGTCAAGCACCCTGCGCCCGCGCTGAACACGCCGGTCGGTGTTGGTGTAGGAGCCGTCCTTCTCCAGGTAGGAGGACGCTGGAAGGATGACATCGGCGAACTCAGCGGTCTCCGTCAGGAAGATGTCCTGCACGGCGAGGAAGTCCAGCGCGCTCAGCGCCTTGCGGACCTTGTTGATGTTCGGGTCCGACAGGAATGGGTTCTCACCCATCATGTACATCCCTCGCACGCCCTTCTTGAGCGCCGAGCCGACTATCTCGGTCACCGTCAGCCCGCGCTCGTGGTCGAGCTCCCGGCCCCATGCCTGCTCGAAACGCTCCCAAACCTCGGGCTTGTTCACGGGCTGGTAGTCGGGATAGAACATCGGGATCAGGCCGGAGTCCGAGGCGCCCTGGACGTTGTTCTGGCCGCGCAGCGGGTGAAGCCCGGTGCCCGGACGCCCGACCTGTCCGGTGATCGAGCACAGCGCGATCAGGCAGCGGGCGTTGTCGGTGCCGGTGGTGTGTTGGGAGATCCCCATTCCCCAGTAGATGACCGCCGCGCCGGCCTCGCCCCAGATACGCGCGACGTCACGAATGGTGCGCGGTGAGACACCGCAGATCTGGCCTGCTCGCTCAGCCGGATATGCCTTGAGGAGTTTCACCAGCGCCTCATAGTTGCTGGTGCGCTTTGCGATGAACTCCTCATCGACCAGGCCCATCGCGATGATCTCCTGCATCACGCCGTTGTAGAACGCGACGTCGGTGCCCGGCTTGATCTGGCAGTAGATGTCGGCGTGATCGGCGATCGGCTCGCGGCGAGGGTCGACGACGATCAGCTTCGTGCCGCGGCGGCGCGCCTGCTTGAAGAACGAAGAGGCGACCGGGTGGTTGGCGGTGGTGTTGGTGCCGGCCAGGATCGCGACGTCGGCGTTGATGACGTCCCCGTAGGTGGTCGAGACGGCGGCGGAGCCGACACCCTCGAACAGCGCGGCGACACTGGAGGCGTGACACAGGCGGGTGCAGTGATCGACGTTGTTGGTGCCGAAGCCGGCGCGGAGCAGCTTCTGGAACAGGTAGGCCTCTTCGTTTGAGCACTTCGCCGACCCGAAGCCGGCAATCGCGCCCGGGCCGTGTTCGTCGCGGATCGCCACCAACCGGGTGGCGATCAGGTCGAGCGCCTCATCCCAGCTGGCCTCGCGGAAGTAGGGCATGACCTCGTCGTAGTCGACCAGGCCGCCGGGTCTGCGGCGGCCGCGTCCTTCGCCCTTGACATCGCCTGAGAGCGGCCCCTTGGGGTAGGCGTCGTCGCGGCGCACCAGCGGGGTGGTCAGCCGCTGCGGGGAGCGGGCGTAGTCCCAGCCGTAGCGGCCCTTGACGCACAGCCGGCCCTTGGAGCCGGGCTGGGCGCGGCCCTCGGCGAACGCGATCGCCTTGCGATCGTCGTCGACGTGATAGGTCAGTGCGCAGCCGACGCCGCAATACGGGCAGACGGTGTCAACCTGACGGAGCTCCGAGCGGGGGCGGATCGGAATGTCGTGCAGCGGCTTGTTGGTCAGCGCGCCCGTCGGGCAGGCGGCCACGCACTCGCCGCAGGTCACACATGAGGAATCGCCCATCGGATCGTTGAGGTCGAACGCGATGCGGGTCGCATATCCCTTGCCGCTGCGGCCGATGACGTCGTTGCCCTGGATGTCGTCACAGGCGCGGACGCACCGGTCGCAGAGGATGCACGCGTCGTGATCTACGGCGATCACCGGGTTTGAGTCATCGATGCCTCGGCCGTGGTTCTGCGGCAGCCGCTGCTCGTCCTTCTCCACCCCGTATTGGCGGACCAACACGAGAAGTTCGTTGTCGCCGGTCTTGGTCTCCTTCGGATCCTCCGCGGGTTCCGGCTGGTCTGAAAGCAACAGCTCTGTCAGCGTCGCGCGGTGGCGTTCGAGGTCCTCACCGGTGGTGGTGACCTCCATGCCGTCTTCGCAGGGCCGTATGCACGCGGCGGCGTAGGCCTTCGCGCCGACGTCGACCACGCACATCCGGCACACCCCGACGGGGTCGTAGCGATCGTCGTGGCAGAGCACCGGGATCGTGATCCCGAGCTGCTGCGCGGCCTCCAGGATCGTCGTGCCCTGAGTGACGCTCACGGCCCGCCCGTCGATGCGCAGGCTGACGCTCGCGGTGATCGGTGCCGGCTGGGCCGGGGAAGCAGTCGTCATGGGGTTTCAGTCTCCCTTCGTCACCGGCGATTGTCCACCATCGACCCCGAGCGTGACGAGGTCAAGCTCGTCCAGCAACTCGGGCGTGGGTAAACCGGTCCGCTTCAGCCCGCGTCCCCGGTAATACCCGTCGATCATCGACTCGAGCCGCTCGGGCGGCAGCGCCGCCTCGCGGCCGGAATCCATCTGCAACGACTCCGAGAGGAACCGGCGCGGTAGCCAGTCCTCCTCGCGTGTCCATCCCTCGCGCAGGTTGAAGAGCCGCTTGGTCATCACGATCCGCCGCGCGGTGGTCGCGAGCTCATCGGCGTCCACGTCCCAGCCTGTGACTGTCTTCAGAAGCTGTGCCCATTCCGTCAGCGGGTCGGCGAACACGCCGCGCAGGAACTTGCAGAGGATCAGTGAGTCCATGATCGCCGCGCGATCTTCGGTCTCGATCGCCGCGCGCACGTGCGCCTCTCCGCCACGCAGACGGTCATGCTCGCCTGACAGGTCGGCTTCGTAGGCGCCCGAGCGGTTGTGGTCGGCGCCGCGCGCGTTGACGGCCAGCCCCAGCGCCATCGCCTGCAGGGTTCGGGGCTCATAGCCCGGAAGCTCGAGCCCCTTTACGTGGGCGGCGAACGCCTCGGAGCCCTGGCCCACCATCCGCGACGCAAACCGCGACCCCTCCGCCAGCAGATCGCCGAGCCCCTCTCGCGCGCCGATCTCCTCGATCGCTCGCAGTAACGCGTTCCCGTCTCCGAACCGCAGCCACGGGGCGTCGATCAGTCCCTGCTCCGCGCACTCCATCGCCCACGCGATCGTCCCGCCCGTGGAGATCGTGTCCAGCCCCAGTTCGTCACAGCGACCGCTGGCGGCAATCACAAAGTCCGGATCGCCGACACCGCAGAGCGGTCCCAACGCAAACACGTTCTCGTACTCCATCCGAACCTGCTTGCCCTCAGCGCCCCGATAAATGTGCTCGCAGCCGATCGAGCACGATGCGCACGAGTTGCGCGCCACCTGACGCAGCTCCGCGACCTGCTCGGCGCTCAGGGCCTGCGCCCCCTCGAATGTCGCGGCCGAGAAGTTGCGGGTCGGCAGCGTCGAGATTGCATTGAACGCGAGCAGGTTGGCCATCGTCCCGAGTTCCCGGTACTTGGCCGTCGCTTGTCCGAACGAGCGCTGCCTCAGATCGCGTGCGGCGCCCAGCACAGCGGACGGGTCCGCCGACGCCACCTTACGGCTGGCTTTGACCATCACCGCCTTGCACAACTTCGAGCCGAGCACAGCGCCAAGGCCGCCACGACCCGCATGTCGGCCGTCGTGGGAGATCGTCGCGTAACGAACGCCGCGCTCGCCGGCGGGGCCGATCGCTGCCACCCGCCAGGCCGGTCCCATCCGCTCCCGCAGACGAGTCTCGGTCTCCGCCGCCGACAATCCCCAGAGGTCATCAGCTGGGATGGTCGAGACCGACTCGCCGTCGATCATCAACACCGAACGAGTGGCGCAACAGCCCTGCAGCACGATCGCGTCATGCCCCGTGAGCTTGCCCGCGATCGCGAAGTGACTCGAAGCCAGCGCATCCGTCAGCCGTCCGGTCAGAGGCGACTTCGCAACCACGGCGAACTTCGCACTCGTCGTCAACGGGGTACCGACGAGCGGCGAGAACACAAACATCAACGGCGCCTCGGGCGCCAGCGCGTCAACCCCCGCCGGACAGCACTCGTGCATCAGCCACGCGCCGAGGCCTGCACCGCCTATGAACGAGCGCAACACCCGCTCCTCGAGGTGCTTGACACTGCTGCGGCCATCAGCCAGGTCCACGACCAACGCCCGGCCGAAGTACCCGCCCGGAGGCTCAGCCATACATTGATGGTAGTCCCACGACCCGCACGCGCCTCCGCGCGTTCGGGGCTCAGCCGCCGGCGTCGGCGGCCATAAAGGCGAGTTCGTCGCCGGCCGCCAGTGGCAGCTCAGGATCCCGGGTGATCTGGTCGCCATTGAGGGCAGCGACAACATGCTCATCGAGCCGTAGGTCGACCGCGGCGGCAACGTCACCCAGCGTCCACCCCTGCACGGTCACGAGCCGGTGCTGGCCGGTTGGCGCCAGAGCCCCGAACCGCCGCACAGCAATCTCCGGAGCCGCCAGCGCCAGCGCCTGTTCGTAGTCGCTGCGCTCGTTGAGATTGCTCACCGACATCAACTCAGGATCGCCCTCTGCCACAGCCCGGTCCTGGAGCATCGCCGCGTCGTCGAGTCGAAGCACCCGACATTGCTCGAATAGAAACGCGGGCTTGAGCTTGTCCGCCGCGATCAGCAACTCCACGCTTGGAAGCAGACTGACGCGGTAGCCGGCCGACAACGGTTGGCGAAAGCCGCGGACCTCAGGCAACACGACATCCACTTCCTGCGCAAACCCGGTAAGCACGCGGCTGATGAACGCCGGATGCAGCAGAGGCACATCGGTGGAGGACACGTAGACGACCTCGGCACGTTCACCAACGGCCGCGAGTCCGGCCGCAAGCCCTTGCAGGGGACCGCGACCCTCGCGCGCATCATCCACGATCTCGACCGAGGGGTGAAGCTCGGGCAGCTGCTGCCCGGGCGCCCGAACCACGACCACAGGTCCGTCAACCGTCCGCTGCGCCAGCCCAGTAACACGACGAAGCAGCGTCGAGCCATGCCAGTCCAGCGCAGCCTTCGGAGAACCCATCCGTGACGACCGGCCGCCGGCCAGGATGATCGCAGCAGTCTCCACCATGGAAACGATGCTAGGCCCCGACACGAAAAGTCTGGCCAATGAGCGTCCGCACAGCGCCAAAGCTCCAGCGCATGGTCGTTGGCGACACGTCACCGCACCGCCTGCCACTGGAGCAAGCCCTGCCGTGGACGGTCGGGGATCTCATGATCCCGAACCCGAAGACCCTGCGCGCCGATGCGTCGCTCGCAGACGTCCGTCAGGCCTTCGAGCACTCGAGCCAGCGCCTCGTCCTGCTCGCTGATGGCACCGCGTTCCGTGGCGCCATCGACCGTGACGCGATCGATCCCGAGGCGGCCGCGGGCACCCCGGCGGCTCAGTACGCCAACAGCAACATCCCAACCGTGACACCCGCCACCTCAATCGCCGATGCCGTCGAGCTGCTCGAGCGCAGCCACGAGCCCCGGCTCGTCGTATTGGACGAAGACGGCCAGACCCTGCGCGGACTGTTGTGCTTCAACCGCGGCTCGGCGAGCTTCTGTCTTCGCTAGTCGGCGGCCTGACACCGCGCCCGCGGTGGGTGCCCGCGGTTACCGGCTGGCATGCTCAGAGACAGTCGGGCGCGCAGGGTGGCCCTGGGCGCCCGAGCAGCGTCGTTGGCTCTGTCGCCGCGGTAGTGGTGGCGGAGACGAGTGCCTGAGAGGTGTGCGGCAGCGTGCCGGGAGCGCCGATGTCGGCTTCAAAGGTGACGATCTGAGAGCCCGTGGGCAAGGCACAGACCGAGGCGTGCGCGGAAGCCGTGCATGTGGTCGGAACGTAGCTGCCGGCATGTGTCAGCTGGAAGACATTGATCGTCTCTCCAGGCGCGAGGTTGACCGCAGTTGTCGCCCTGAGCCGCGAGGCTCCGTTGCGGGTCGGGCGGGCGGTGAGGGTTAGCGGCTTGCAGCGGGAGCTTGCCGGGAAGCTTCCCGCGTACCGGGCGAGGACGTGCGGCTGCGTCAGCACATCCTTTTGGTAGACCTCGAGGAAATCGAC
>Ga0182024_10018756_pt1 | contig 12841 bp, 10 predicted proteins | sample P32metaG_FD_120480 | JGI IMG/M metagenome (GOLD analysis project Ga0182024, IMG submission 120480) | Permafrost microbial communities from Stordalen Mire, Sweden - P3-2 metaG (Illumina Assembly) | ecosystem: Environmental > Terrestrial > Soil > Wetlands > Permafrost | place: Sweden: Stordalen...
CGTACTGGGGCACGAGCCCCTCCTTCACCCAGCGCCGCACGGTCGCCTGCGTCACGCCCGCGCGCGCGGCGACCTGCTTGAGCGTCAGCTCGGTTGCCTTGGCGTCCTCGGGCGGACTCTCCGAGTGGCCATCGTGGGGACTGTCGTTGTCGCTGTCGGCAGGCGAGGTCATCGCGCGGGAGTCTAAAGTCGCGGCCGGTGTCGCAACCTGAGCCCGCACCCGACCCCGCCGCGCCGGCGTATCCCCAGGCGATCCACCTGCGCCCCACCGCCGAGCTGGCCGAGCGCGTGCTCCTGACCGGCGACCCCGGACGCGCCCTGGCGCTCGCGCAGACGCTGCTCGTCAAGCCACTGATGTTCAACCACCACCGCGGCCTCTGGGGCTACACCGGTCCCGCGCGCGCGGACGGCGAGCCGCTCACGATCCAGGCCACCGGCATGGGCGGCCCCTCGGCGGCGATCGTCCTGCATGAGCTGATCGCCCTCGGCGTCCGCCGCGCGATCCGCGTCGGCACCTGCGGCGCGCTGCACCCGGCCCTGGAGCTCGGCGAGCTCGTGATCGCGCGCGAATCGATCTGCGCCGACGGAACCTCGCGGGCTTTGGGCGCGGGCGAGCGCGTCCAGGCCGACCCGTCACTCACCGAATCGTTGACCCTCGCCGCGCCCGCGGCACACGCGGGCGCCGTCGTCAGCGTGGACCTGTTCTACGACGACCTGCCCGCCGGCGCCGCGGATGCACTGGCGATCGAAATGGAGTCCGCGACCCTGTTCGCGGTCGGGGCCCGCGCGGAGGTCCCCGTCGCCTGTGTGCTGACGGTTTCCGACACGTTCGACGCCCGTGGCGCGCGTGCGCACATCGACGACCACGCGCTGCTGGCCGCCGCCGAGGCGATGGGCGCCGTCGCAGTCGCCGCCCTCTCCGCCTGACGACTCAGCTCTTCTTGCTGGGTTTCGCCGCTTTGCGGCGGGGCGCCGGCTTCGACTCCTGTCCCAGCTTCTTGGCGAGCGTCCCCAGCTGATCCTCGATCGCCGACAAGCGTTGGCCGATCTCCGATCGGTCCACACCGCGCCCCGAGAGAGCGCGATCCAGACGGTGCACGCCGTCCTCGATCCCCTCCAGCCGCTGCGAGACCGAGCGCAACCGCCGCGTGAGCCGTTCGATGTCGGCCGCCGACGGGATGTTGAGCGCGCCCATCGCCACCTCCTGCGCCTGCGCGGCCTTCTCGCGCGCGTCGAACGCACGGCCGACCACGCCGGTCAGCACGGGGTTATCCAACAGGTCGGTCAGCGCCTTTCCGAGCCTGTCCTCGGTGCCGTCAGCCAAGCGCTCGCGCAGGTTCCTGATGGCGCTGCTCGTGTCGGACATCGCAAAGAAGGATACGGTGCGACCGTGCCAGAGCGCCTGTTCCTGTTCATCCAGCTCGAGTTTCCGTGGCGGCTGGGGCCGGCGGACGGGCGCTACCTGCTGCGCACGCGCGGAGCCCAGACTCCCAACCAGCTCTCCGAGCTGGACGGCGGCGAGGTCGGCGAGCCCGAGCGCGTGATCGTGCTCGGCACGCTCGGGGCCGGCCGCCGAGCGGAGCTGGGGCTGCGCCGAGAGAGCCGGCGCCGGCGGCGTCCGCGACCTACGACGCCCGACCCCGCGCCGGTGGACACGATGCGCGCGACGATCATCGATCCCGTGTCCCTGTCCGCCGAGCGCCAGGCCCAGGCGTGGCTGGCCGACCTCGATGCCGAGCGGGAAACGAATGCGGCCGTCGCGGTACTCAACCGCGTCCTGTTCGCCCACCGCATCGCCTCGGCAGACCCCCACATCCACGCGATCTCCCCCGCCCAGGCGCTCGTGATCCGCGCCGGCTGGGGCGAGGGCGAGCAGGTGGCGGAAGGGCTCTGGCTGCACGCGCTCGAGCTGCCCTGGGCGCCGCGCGCGCGCGGCCGGCGCCGGCCGATCGGAGATCGCACGGCGGCGCTGCGTCCGCAGGAGCGCCTCGCGGAGCTGCTGGCCGCGCGTGGCCACGAGCTGCTGTGCGAGGAGCTCGCCCTGCGCGCGCGCTACGACCTCGACGCGGAGCGCCTGTCCCACGCCACGATCGAGCTGGACGGCGCCCTCGCCGCGGCGCTCGACGAGCTGGGCGACGAGCGCCGCCCGGACCTCGCCCCGCGCGTCGCCGAGCTTGCGGCGCTGCGCGCGGGGGTCACACCCGCGCAGCCCGACGAACAGGTCGTCCGCTACGCGCTCGAGCGGCTGGAAGCCGCGCTGCGCGCGCGTACGGCGGTGGGGTTCGCGAAGAGGACGTAAAGTGGCGCAGGATCCGGACGGTTCGTTCCGGCCAGGAGAAACCTGGCCGGAACGAAGTCGCGGACCTGCTTGGCTGATGGGGTCACGTAAAGTGGGGCGATGGACCCGACGAGCACTGCGATCGGAACTTGGAGCGGCGGGCGCTTCATGCACTTCGGCGAGCCGCTCGACGACACGCGCCTGCAGGCGCTGCTGCGCCCGGGCGGGGGTGTCGACACCGTCATTACCGCCGACGCCTACGGAGCCGGCGAGGCCGACCGGGTGCTGGGCAGGGCACTCGCGGGCGTCGATCGCGACAGCTTCAGCCTCGTCGGCGCGATCGGGCACGATTTCTACACGGGCGCGCGCGAGGGCGCGAAGGGCTTTCCGCGCTTCACCGACCCAAGGCTGCGCACCGAGCGCGAGTATGGCGACTACACCAGGATGGCGACCGAGCGCAGCCTGGAGCGCTGCGGGGCCGGGCACTTCGACCTGCTTTTGCTGCACAACCCCGACCGCACCGGCTATTGCAGCGAGGCCGTGTGGGCGGGGCTGGAGGCGGTCCGCGCGGCGGGGCTGACGCGCGAGCTGGGCGTCGCGCCGGGACCAGCGAACGGGTTCACGCTCGACCTGATCGACTGCTTTGAGCGCTTCGGCTCGCTGATCGACTGGGCGATGGTGATCCTCAGCCCGATGGAGCCGTGGCCGGGCGAGCTCGTACTCGACGCCGCTCAGTCCAACGACGTGCGCCTGATCACGCGCGTGGTCGACTACGGCGGCCTGTTCCACGACGACGTGCGGCCGGGCCACCAGTTCGCGGAGTACGACCACCGCAAGTTCCGCCCTGACGGGTGGGTGCAGGCCGGGAGCGAGAAGCTCGCGCTGATGCGCCCCTACGCGGAGCGACACGGGCTGACGCTGTTGCAGCTGGCCTGTCAGTGGAACCTGGCGCACCCGGCCGTGCGCTGCGTCGCCCCCACTTTGATCCAGGAGAGGGGAACCGAGCCCACCCCCCCGCGGGCGATCGAGGACAAGCGCGCGGAGCTCGCGCAGTTGCCCGCCGAGGCGCTCATCAGCCCGGCCGAGGTGGACGAGCTGCGCGCGATCGGCGACAACACTGGAAGCATGGACCTGAAGGGCGCGAACCCCGCGCACGAGGGCGCCGCGCGCCCGGACCGCTGGGGACTGGACGCCGAGCTGCGGGAGGTCGCCGGGCGCTGGGGCATCGACCCGGCGCGGGACCTCAGCTGCGCGGCTTAGCGCTCGCGGTCTGCCGAATAGTGACCGCGGCCGTCACACAACACTCGCAGGCCGTGTTCAGGCTCGGTGCTGATGGCTGTTCTTGCTCGTCGTGGCGTACTTCTTCTCAGCTTGCTTCTTGCAACTCGCCCACTGCTTCTTTGGCTTCTTGTCGCAGACCTTCAGCGCCTTCGCGAGCTTTTGGGCATTCGTCAGCGTCTCGAGCTTGATCGTCTTCCCAAGCCCGGGGCCAGGAGACTGCACGCCCGGTGTCGATGAGGACGAGGCGACCCCCGAGCCAGCGGGCTGACCGCCGCTGTTGGTGTCCGAGCCAGCGGGCTGACCGGCACCGGACAGGGGCGACGTGGTGGTGCTGAGCGGCTGAACCACGTTTTCGGGTGTGGTGAAATTATGAGGAGCACCTTCTGTCGTGCCCGAGGCGTTCGTGGCGGTAACCGAATAGGTGTAGGTACCCCCAGGCTGCAGGGTGACGCCTGCGGTGTTCAGGTCGAGACTGACGCTCTGATCGACGAAGGAGCCGAGCAGCAAGCCGCTGGGCAACGGGTAGTTGACCACGACGAGACATGCGCCCTTTCCCCCACAGATAGCCGAGAGCCGGAATTGATAGCTCGTCTCGAGGCCCTCGGTGTCGATCTGCGCTTGCAGCGTCGCGTCGCGTTCAGTGAGGTTAGACACGGACTCGTCTGTGATCGTGGGCGGGAACCCGACCGTGAAGCTCGCTTCGTTGCCCCACACGGTGCGGTCGGCGTTGCTAGCGACGAGCCTGTAGTGGTAGGTGACGCCCACGGTCAGGCCGGTGACTTCGACCGGCGGGACTTCCTGCTGGGTGTCGCCGGTGATCGGTCCCACACGTGCTGTTTGGTGCCAGCATCTTTCCAGGCCCGGTTCCATATCCAGGCACTCGACTTCGTTGCTGCCGATGTATTCGTAGTAGTAGGTCGTCGGCAGACCATCGGGGTTCAGCTTGCCGTTCAGCTTGTAGCCGGTAGGACTCGCTTCGGCTGGTTCGGTGACCACTTCGCTCGGTTCGCCCGTCGCTTCGACCGTGAAGTTGACGGGTGATCCATAGGAAATGCCTTCCACGTTGTTCGCGACGAGGTAGTACCAATACCGTCCTGGGGCGAGGCCCGTCACTTCCACTGCGGACACTTCCTGCTGGGTGTCGCCCGTGAGCGGTCCCGCGACCGAGGTCGTCTTCGGAGTGCAGCCTTCGTCGCATGTGTCCTGGGCGTACTTGAAGTAGTAGGTCGTTGGTGCGCCATTCGGGTTCAGCTCGCCCTTCAGCTTGGCCCCACCTGGGATCACTTCAGCCGGTTCGGTCTGAACTTCGGTCGGCGACGATGCTGCGAGCGCCACGGCGGGCAGGGCAGCGACGGACAGGGCGACGCCCATCGTGGCAAGCAAAGCGAAGAGGCCACGTACGAGCCATTCGCTACAACGCCGCTGGGAGGTTCCAGAATGATGCATCACAGCTACTCCCTACCCTATACCAGATCCGGGAGCACTGGTCAAGCGGCTCGGCCCTCCGGATCATGAACGGATGGCGCCCGGACACCCCAGGGGCCTACGTCAGACGCCGTAGTCGAGCCGGGTAGACCGAGAGTTCAGCGGCTCCTATTTACCTCCCTGGCGGACATCTTAAATCTGACGATCTGGCTTGAGAGCCGGACACCGTTTTCACTGGCCGTCAGCTTGACCGCGAGCGCACGCCCGGTGCCCAGCAGCCGTCTGCCCGTCGAGTTCAGCGCGAGGTGCACGACCTCGCTGTCACCGCCGGTGAGCGTGATCGTCTTGCGGCCAACGATCACGGTGCGCAGGATGAACTTGCCCTTGCTCGCCCTATGGCGCGTTCCGGCTGTCGCGCTCACCGCGGCCAGCTTCCCTTGCCTGAGCTTCTCGACGACCGTGAGCGTGAACGTCACGGTGCATGACGACCCTGCGCTGCCACGGCAGCTGAGCGAGATGAGAGCGAGATCACCGTCCACGCTCACACTGGATACGCTCGCGAGCGGCGTTGTCCCACCGCCCTGTCCGCCGGGTCCCGGACATGGCGCGCGCACACAGACGATCGCGCTGCTGCCGGGGCTCCCCGAGGCGCCCCCGCCGGAGCCGCCCGAGCTCGCGCCCTGCACGAGGGCGGTCGCGGCCGCGGTCGCCGTGACCCTTGTGCCGCCGGCATTTGACGCTGTCTCCTGCACACGGGTCGTATGACCCACATCCGTCGCGGTGAGCGTGTAGGTTTGCCCCGTGGCGCCCGCGATGTTCGAGCAATTGTTACCCGCGCTGTCGCAGTCCTCCCACTGGTAGGTGTAGCTTGTCGGTTCATTGCTCCACAAGCCGTGTGTCTCGGCCAGCGTGTGGCCCTGCACGGCGCTCCCCGAGATCGTCGGAGGGGAGAGGTTTGACGGCGGTTCTGAGCCAATCAGCGCATCGCCTTCGCCATTTATGGCGACGCAGAAGAACGAAGACGGGCACGACACCGAGTGGAGCGCCACATTGCGGTCGATCTCGGTGAGGGCGCTCCACGAGCTGCCGTCGAACGTAAGGACGTTGCCCGCGTCATCCACCGCAGCGCAAAACAACGAGGACGGACATGACACGGAATTGGGGAAGCCGCTGGACTGCTCGATCCTGACGGGTTCGTTCCATGAGCTGCCGTTGAACGTCGAGGCTAGGCCACCGATCGCTGTTACCATGCACAACGATTCTGGCGAGCATGACAACGACAAGAGCTGGTCGAAGCCCATGCCCGATTCGACGCTCCATGAGCTGCCGTTGTACGTCGAGAAGCCGCCGCCGAAATTAACCGCTACGCAGAACGATGCGGAGGAACACGACACCGCAACGGTTTCTCCGTTGCCCATGAGGACGGGCGCGCTCCACGAAGCGCCGTTGAAGACCATCGCGTTCCCCCGGAAATCCACGGCAGCACAAAACGATGACGACGAACACGACACCGACTCCAGGTAAGGGTACGCGGAGGTGTCGATCGTCATGGGCGCGCTCCAAGAGCTGCCGTTGAATGTCAGGGCGTGTCCATTGCGGTCTACGGCTGCGCAGAAGGACGACGACGGGCACGATACTGAGTCGAGCGCTCCATTGCTGTCGAGTACGACAGGTGGACTCCAGGAGCTGCCGTTGTAGCTCAACGCCCGACCGTTGCCGTCCACGGCGACACAAAACGATGATGACGCACATGACACCGATAGGAGCCCGTCGCCTCCAAGCACGTTCCTCGCCGACCATGAGCCCCCGCTAAATGCCAGCTCACCGTCGTCGGAGTCCACCGCCGCGCAGAACGACGAGGACGAACAAGATATTGACTCGAGGTGGTGACTGTCGATGCTGGCAGGTGTGCTCCACGAGCCGCCGTTGAGTGTCACCCCGTGTCCGCTGGCGTCCACAGCCGCACAGAACGAGGACGACGAACACGATACCGAGGTGAGTCCCCCATTGCCATCAATCAAGGCAGGCGTACTCCACGAGCCGCCGTTGTAGCTGAACACATAACCGTTACCGTCCACTGCGACGCAGAACGATTCCGAGGCGCACGACACCGACGAGAATCCGCCTCCGCTGTCAACCTTGGCCGGCGCACCCCACGAGCTGCCGTTGAACTTCGCGGCTTCCCCTTGACCACCTACTGCGATGCAAAAAGATTCTGACGAACACGACACCGCGTCGAGCCCTCCGTTGCTGGCGATCTTGGCCGGCGCGCTCCACGAGCTGCCGTTAAACATAACGACCACACCTTCGTAAGTTCCCGGCGTACTTGTCGGCTCGTAGCCGACCGCGACGCAGAACGACGAGGACGGACACGACACCGACCTGAGCAGTTCGCGGCTGTCGATCACAGCCGGCGCGCTCCACGAGCTGCCGTTGAACGTCACCGCGTTTCCGCGTTCATCGACCGCTGCGCAGAACGACGAGGACGGACACGACACCGAGTTGATCTGTTCGCTACCGTCAATTCTGACCGGCGCGCTCCACGAGCTGCCATCGAAGGTCTCCGCAGCTCCTCCCGCACCCACCGCGACACAAAATGTCTCCGAAGCGCACGACAGTGAGGTCGGTGAAAGCCTCGGATCGACTGGCGCAGGCGCCGACCAGCTCAGCGGTGAAGCTGCCAGTGTTGCGCTGGCACTGGATAGAATGCTGCTCACAAGCACCAACGCGAGGAGCCCAAGGTACCAGTCGCGTCGCTGTCCCGAAGGCGACTGGGCGCTACAGCTCCGGAATATCTGGCCTCCACGGTTGCCCACGCGCTCGATCATAGCGCACAGTTTCATCACTCGTGACTATAATCGGGCCTGACGAGGCGACCAGTGTCGGCCCGCTGTCGGCCAGAAGGCTGACCGCACGTATCGTTGCCAGCAGAATTGCTTCATGCTTGCGAATGTAGACGATCCTTGTGGCGTGTGGCAGCTGCCTTTGGTTTAGGTTTGGGAGCACTCCTCACGATATACGGACAGGCCCCACGAGCACAATTCTCGTGAGGCCCGTCGAGCGTCGAGCCAGTGCGCTATTCATACCTCTCCGCGAGGGTCAGTTCTTCTGAGCTTGTGTTTTCATACCCCCCGACGGCTGTGCAGGCACTGCTCGACGTGCATGACACCCCGAATAGAAAGTCGAATTTTTCGTCCGGATCGGGAGTTGACTGGACCGACCATGTCGTGCCGTTCCAACTCTCAGCCAACCCTCGCCCGCTGTCCTCCCCGACAGCCGTGCAGGCTTTTGCGCTTGTGCAGGATACTCCGTCCAGCTTACTGTTCGTCGTCGGGTTGGGGGTTTCCTGAATCGACCAGTTTGTGCCGTTCCAACGCTCCGCGAGTGTCATTGTGCCCGATTTAGTGCTGTATTCCCCGGTAGCTGTGCATTCATTCGCCGATGTACACGACAGGCCACTGAGAAAGCTTTGCGTCGCACCCGTCGGATTGGGGGTTTCCTGAATCGACCAGGCCGTGCCGTTCCAGTTCTCGGCCAGCGTCTCAAAGACACCGGAGACCCTGGCCCAGCCGGCGGCGGTGCAGGCGGTCGCTGAGGTACATGACACTCCGTTTAGAAGGCTTCGTTCCGCACCCGTCGGATGGGGGATTTCCTGAATCGACCATGAAGTGCCGTTCCAACGCTCCGCAAGCGTCTGATAGCTGCTTTCGCTACCCGTATATCCGACGGCGGTGCAGGCCGTCGCAGAGCTACAGAACACTCTCTGAAATCCGCTGAAAGTTGCGCCCGTGGGATTGGGGGTTTCTTGGATCGACCACGCGGTACCGTTCCAACGCTCCGCGAGCGTCAGTGTTTTCCCACCAGATGTGTGTTCGCCGACCGCTGTGCATGCGTTAGCCGACGTGCACGATACGCCAGATAGGCGACTGGACCCCGACGGTTCGGCAATCGACTGCAGCGACCAAGCAGATCCATTCCAAGTCTCAGCAAAGCCACTACTAGCTGTGCCAAATGACGTTCCGACAGCAGTGCAAGCAGACGCCGACGCACATGACACTCCGACCATGGAGTGGGCACCCGTCGGACTGGGGGTCGTCTGGACCGACCAGGCCGGTGGTTTCGAGGTTATGAATGTGCCATCTTCGCCATCGGTGGTCCCGGTGCTGTTTTTTGCCACTAGCCGGTAGTGGTATTCAGTTTTCGCAGTGAGACCTGTGATGGCAGCGCTCTCAGCTTGATTGGTGACACCAGACCCCGCACTCACTTCAGAGGTCGATGATCCGTAGGAGGTCGTCGTCCCATATTCAAAGTGGTATTTGGTTTCCAACGCCTCTGGATTGACCGTCCCGTTTAGCTTCGCTGTTGTGCTTTTTAGTTCTGATGCAGCTTCCGTCACCGTATAAACGTGAGGCGGTTCTTTGTCAGACAGCGTACATGCACTCTGGTGATCGTCCCACAGCCCCTGTACCCAGGAGCCTTTCAGAGAGCCGGTCGTCACTTCTTCGGCAGCTCCTTCTGAAGCGCAGAGGTCACCAATCTCGTAGCCGGCTTTTGTATACCATGTGGCGTTTGTGAAAGGTTCGACCTGGGGATCGGTAGCGCTCTCAGCGTACTCATGCGAAGCGGCCATCGAGTCGACGTTGTCGGCGTTTTCATGTTTCGGTTCGTAGAATTTGACGCAGCCTGCTTTAAAAGGTTCTTCACCCAGATAGGGTACGAATGTATAGCTCGATCCAGAGGCATCGACACCGTGGTACGCACAGAAACCGCCGAAGCCTGCTTCGTAAGTTGAGCCCGGAGCGGGGATCACGACGAACTGGCTGCTGGCTTCTCGTTTCCATGTTTTGTTCGCTTCCGCTTTGAGAGCTTCCGCGACCTCGGTCCTGATCTTTGCGTCGTTTACCGAAGTGGGGGCATTCACGCCTTTATCAATGTAGGAAGTGGCGACGGTTATTTTCGAAGAGACACGACTCGTCGAATCGAAATACTGCGTAAGCATTTCCTGCCACGTCGAACCAGAGATACCTTCATACAGCTTGAGCAGTTGTTTCCTCAGAGCCGTGCCTGGTTCAGCTTCCCAATTTTTACCCCAGAAGATCACATATATGACTGGGCTGTGCTGGACCCCTGAACCGCCGTTATAGAGAAGCGGCTTGTCAGTACCGGGGCGTCGTCCAAGTTCGCTTGAACCCCCGAGCGGTTCGCCAGTCAGACCTGAGCCGGCGGGCTGGCCCGCCATGAAGTGAACACGCTCGCCCACAGCCCATGACGGAACGAAAGCCCCCGGCCCGAGCCCCTTGTTCGACGATGCTACTGCTTCTGAGGAAGCCGAGGGTTCTTCCGCACTTGCGGCCTGCGGAAGAACACATCCCAGCAGAGCAGCGGCGAGAACCATTAGGCAGGCCAATCGGCTTGCCTGGCGTCTCTGGACCTGCTCACGTCGATCGGCTTGTCGGACTGGACTGGAGTGCGAGACGTCCATATCTTCTCCCCTTTGCTTGAGGCTGCCCGCGCGGATGCGCGGCTGATTTGGGAGCATCCAAACAGTCCTCGGCGTCGCGCGCTACACCAATGTGTCGCATTTGGCGGCGCAAGATGCGTCACTTGTCGCATCGCAGCGCAGAGACTGGCGCGGGGAAGCCGTTAGCGAGGCGAACGCTCAGCGCTGTGGTGTGCGCGCAGATCCTCGATGCGCAGCGCGACCTCGATCTCGGCCTGGTGCTCGTGCAGCCGGTAGCCCAGCCGCCGCTCGATCTCCTCGCGCCAGCGATGGACGGTGCTGCGGTGGACCTTGAGTGGGTGCGCGGCCGAGGACACGTTGTGTTCTGCCTCGAAGAGAGCGCGTAGCGTCCTGCGAGCCGCCTGACCGCCGATGCTCATGTCATCGAGCGGCGACAGGTATCTCTCGATCAGCGAATCCGCCAGGGCCTCATCCTGGAGGGCGGTGGCATCAAGCGCAACATCCAGATACCGCGTGAGCCTGCGTGGTGGCCTGTGCCGCGCGACCAGCAGCGCCGCCTGCGCCTCGCGGTGCGTCAAACGCCATCCCTCGACTCCTCGCGCCGCCTCGCCGATCGCCAGCGACACATCCGTGAGTTCCTGCGCCGACAGAACCCGCTCGACATCCGTGATCACGAGCTTGCGCTGACCACCAAGCCACGCCCACACCTCCCCATCACGCGCGACGGGCAACAGCTCACGGCCGAGCGCCACCGCCAAGCCCCGGACGGCCTTCTCCGCGTTCGCGCCCGTGGCGATCACGCAGAGGTGCCAGGCATCGAGCTCATAGCCGAGCTCGTCGGCATCGACCGGCGTGCCGGCAAGCAGCCTCTGCACAAGCTCCGCGCGATGGCGCTCGGGCGAGCGATCGGTTAGCTCGTGCTCCAGCCTGTACTCATGGGCGATCGATGCGATCAAACGTTCGAGCTGGTACTCAGCGTGCTCGATCTCTGACCCAGATACAGCGCGGACACGCGCGAAGATCGCCGCCTCGATCTCCGGCTGGTGCGTTCGCAACCGCTCGACAAAGTCGCCGCGATCTTCCTCCAGTCGAAGCATTATGAATATATTGAATCAGAAGCAAAGTCCAGATGGGCGAGATCGTGTGCTTCTGGACGATTGTTCTATCCACCGGTATCGACGGCCGAGGCCGCCGCGGCGCGCGTTTGCCAGCTTGCCGCGCTTGAGCTTGTTAGCACATCAAACACTTGACGTATTCATCAAAAATCCGTATTGTTAGCTCATGCCCGAGCTACGCGATGCACAGGTCGTCGAGCTGTTCCACCTGGCCTTCCTCCAGGTCTTGCAGGCACGCCTAGGCCAGGCCCGCTACGTGCTCAAGGGCGGCACCAACCTGCGCTACTTCTTCGACAGCGTGCGCTACTCCGAGGACATCGACCTCGACACCGTCGGGCTCGCACCCTGGGCACTCACCGAGAAAGTGGACGGCATCCTCGCCTCCTCCACGATCGACGCCGTCCTACGCAGCGGCGGTCTGGCAGTCGAGGGCTTCACCAAGCCCAAGCAGACCAAGACGACGCGGCGCTGGAAGGTCGCGATCGCGGTCTCCGGACGAAGTGAGACCGTCCGCACCAAGATCGAGTTCAGCCATCGCAACGGCGAGCGACGATACGTCCTGGAGCCGGTGCCCGGCCGGATCGTCGCTCCTTACGCGCTGCGGGCGCCAACGGTGCAGCGCTACACGGCGGACGCCGCGACAGAGCAGAAGATCAAGGCTCTCGCCGGGCGCTCCGAGACCCAGGCCCGCGACGTCTTCGATCTCGACCTGCTCCTCCGCCGCCAGACCCTTACGGCCGGAACGATCGACTCGCAGATTCTGGGATACGCGGCCGAGCGAGGCCTCGAGTTGCCCTTCGACGCCTTCCGTGACCAGGTCCTACCATTCCTCGACCCCGAGGTCACCGAGCTCTATGACAGCAAGGCCGCCTGGGAGCAGATGCAACTGTTCGTCACCGACAAGTTGCTGGCGGTGAGATGAGAGCGGCGGACGCGTACGGCGAGCTGCTGCGCATCGGTCGGCCGATCGTGCAGACGCGCGAAGCAGCCACACGACTACACGCGTCCACCAGCAGCGCCAGCCACCTCCTGCGCTCGATGGAAGAAGCGGGCCTCGCGCGCCGCCTGCGCCAAGGCCTCTGGGCACTGCAACCCGACATCGACCCCTTCACCCTCGCGCCCTACCTGACGGCACCATTCCCAGCCTACATCTCGTTCTGGTCCGCGCTCGCACGCCACGATATGATCGAACAGATCCCGCGCCAGATCTCCGTAGCGTCGCCCGACCGCACACGACACCTCAGCACCACGATCGGCGCCTACTCAATCCACCACATCGCC
>Ga0182024_10018757_pt1 | contig 12841 bp, 9 predicted proteins | sample P32metaG_FD_120480 | JGI IMG/M metagenome (GOLD analysis project Ga0182024, IMG submission 120480) | Permafrost microbial communities from Stordalen Mire, Sweden - P3-2 metaG (Illumina Assembly) | ecosystem: Environmental > Terrestrial > Soil > Wetlands > Permafrost | place: Sweden: Stordalen...
CACAGCCGATCTCGGCATCCCGCTCGGCTACCACAACCACATGGGCTCGCTCGGTGAGCGCCCCGAGGAAGTCGATCAAATCCTGGAGGCCAGCGACCCGCGTTACGCCAAGCTGTAACTCGATGTGGCCCACTATTTCCAGGGCGGCGGCGATCCCGTGAAATGCATTGAGAAGTATTCCGACCGCTTGCTCTTCCTTCACATCAAGGACGTCGAAAAGCTGGCCGGCGTCACCGATCCGAAGAAAAACTATCGTTTCGTCGAGCTCGGCCGCGGCCGGATCGATCTACCTGCCATCTTCAAAGCGCTTCACAAAGTGAACTTCCGTGGCTGGGCCGTCGTTGAACTCGACGACGTTCCGGACAAAACGCGCACTCCCAAAGAATGCGCCGCGATTAGCAAAAAATATCTCCAGGAGAAACTCGGGATCACCGTATGAAATCGCCCTTTCGAGTTGCCGTCATTAACGATGAAATCTCCCAGGACTTCGGCCACGCCTGCGAAGTCGCCTCCAAAGAATTTGGCATGGACTGGATCGAGCTCCGCGGGATGTGGAACAAAAACTTGCTCAAACTCGACGCCAAGGAGATCGCCGAAGCCCGCCTCATCCTTGAGAAATACAAGCTTCACGTCACCGACATCGCCAGCCCGCTCTTCAAAGTCGACTGGCCCGGTGCGCCGCGATCCAAGTTCAGCCCCAAGCACGATCAGTTCAACGCCGACTTTACCTTCGACCAGCAAGCCGAAGTCCTCGAGCGCAGTATCGCGTTAGCGCAGGCGTTCCAAACCGATCGCGTCCGCTGTTTCGATTTCTGGCGTCTCGACGATCAAGCGCCGTATCGCGCCGCCATTAACGACAAGCTCCGCGAAGCGGCCGGCACCGCCGCGAAACAGAAAATCATCCTGCTGCTCGAAAACGAAATGGCCTGCAACACCGGGACCGCCGCCGAGTCCGCGAAAATTCTAACCGCCGTGAAATCCGAAAACTTCATGCTCAATTGGGATCCCGGCAACGCTGCTGCCGCAGGCGAAATCCCATTTCCCCACGGCTATCAGCTGTTGCCGAAGGAGCGCATCGGCCACTGTCACTGCAAAGACGTAACAAAAAAGCCCGACGGCCAAGGCACCGACTGGGCCGCGATAGGCAGCGGCATGATCGACTGGAAAGGTCAATTCGCCGCCCTCAAGCGCGACGGCTACCATTACGCCGTCAGCCTCGAAACCCACTGGCGCGGCGCCGGCACCCCCGAACAATCGTCGCGCCAAAGCTGGGCCGGCATGAAAGAAGACCTCCGCTCCGCCAGCGCGTTGTAGTGGCCGATCTTTAGATCGGACCGGCACTCCGTCGTAAGGGCGCAGGATTCCTGCGCGCTACTTGCCCGGGCCACAGCCAGAGAAATTCTCGCCGCGCCGCCATCCCTCCCGCTATCGATGCAGCTTCCATCCCATTGTCATCCTGAGCGAAGCGAAGGATCTCAACCGACCCATCTCCGCGGCATCGTCCCGCGGGTTTGACAAGCTGCGACCGCGACACATGCTTGGTGCTAAACTACCCGCATGAATCCGGTCGAAACTCTCGGCCTCGCGCTCGGCGCTGGATTCTCCTCCGGCCTCAATCTCTACGCGACGATCGCTACCCTCGGCTTCCTACAACGCTTCGGCGTGATTCACTTACCGCCATCCTTACAGGTTCTTTCGCATCCCGGGGTGCTGGGCATCGCCATTGCGCTCTACGCGATCGAATTTTTCGCCGACAAAATTCCTTATGTCGATACGGTTTGGGACGCCATCCATACCGTCATCCGTCCACCCGCGGCGGCGCTGCTGGCCTACGGCGCTGCCGGTGGTGTGCCGCCGGAATGGCGCTGGGGCGCCGCCCTGCTTGCCGGCGGAGTGGCGCTCACCTCGCATGGGACAAAAGCTAGCGCGCGCGCCGCCGTGAATGCAAGCCCGGAGCCTTTCAGCAATTGGACGCTGAGTTTTGGCGAAGACGCTCTGGCGGTTTGGTTGACCTGGATGGCCACTGTTCACCCCCGCACCACAATTGTCGTCGTGGCCCTGCTGATCGCTCTCGCCGTCTTTCTTCTGTTCCATCTCTTCCGATTCTTGCGGCGCGCACTTCAACGATTGTTCGCGACCTAAATCGGCGAATCGCAATCGAGAAAATGTCCCGAAACGGCGCACCACTGGTAGCGCCGGCTTCCAGCCGGTTTTACGTCGTCACGAAACACCAGTCGCCGCGGAATCAGACGGCACGTCGGAATCCGCTTAGCTTTTGAGAGTCGCGATTATTTCAAGTACGTAGCCAGCCAGTCCAGGAACGTCTTGTACCAGAACTGGGCGTTCTGCGGCATTAAGATCCAGTGGCCTTCGTCTGGGAATACCACTAGCTTCGACGGGACACCCTGGCGTTGCAGCGCGCTGAAAAATTCCAGCGACTGCGTGTACGGCACGCGGTAATCACGCTCGCCGGCGATGATCAGCGTTGGCGTTTTGTATTTACCGAGCTCCGCGGCATACGTTGAAGGTGACCATTTCTTGTAGTTTTCTGGTGCCGTCCACGGAGTGCCCTGCATGTCGTGCTCTTCAAACCACAGTTCTTCCGTGGCGTACATGGCCGTTTTGTCGTAGATGCCAGCGTGGCTGATGATGGCTTTAAACCGGCCGGTATGCGTGGCGAGCCAGTCTGCCATGTAGCCGCCATAGGATCCGCCGGCGGCGGCGACTTTCGTGCCATCGACGTACTTGTACTTTGCGATCGTGGCGTCGATGCCTTTCATGACGTCGGCGTAGGCTTTGCCGCCCCAATCATTCGTGATGTCGTCGGTGAATTTCTGGCCGTAGCCGGTCGAGCCGCGGCGGTTGATCATCAAGCTCACGTAGCCGGCCGCGGAAAACACCTGTGGGTTCCAGCGGTAACCCCACGCATTGGAGAACATCGTCTGCGGCCCGCCGTGCAGCAATACCAACAGCGGATATTTTTTCTCCGCACTGAAATTGGGCGGACGAACCACCATGGCTTGCACACGGGCCCCGTCGGCGCTCACGAACCAGAACGTTTCCGGCGCGTTCATTTCCATATTCGCCAGGATCGAATCGTTGTGATGGGTTAGCTGGTGTGCACCGGAGCCATCGTTTTTCACGGCGAACAATTCCGGCGGCATGGTCAAACTCGTGCGCTCAAACGTCAGCGTCTTGCCATCCGCGCTGATCGACAAGCCAGTGTTGTAGCCCTCGCCCACAACTTTCTGAGGCTGCGCTCCCGCCCGCGCTTCCATCGCATATATCGGTTGCAGCGTTTCATTCTCCGCCACGAAGAAAATCTTCTTGCTGTCGGCCGACCAAGCGAGCTGGTCGGCGCTGCGGTCGAATGCCTCCGAAAGGGTTTCGCTTTTCCCGGCCTGGCGGTCGTAGAGCATCACGCGCCAGCGATCCGATTCGTATCCGGCGGTGAGTTGCGCGTGATAGGCAATATATTTGCCGTCGGGCGAATAGAGCGGGTTACCGTCGAAGCCTGGATTCGTAGTGATTTTCTTCGCTTCGGCACCGCCTGCGACGGGGACCAGGAATAGATCGCCATTCGTGCTGATCGCTTCCACCTTGTCCGTTACTGCGGTGAAGCAGAGTTCCTTGCCGTCCGGTGAGAAATTGATATCTCCGGGGCCGCTGCGCTCGTCGGGAGGTATGTCGTAGTCTGCGCCTTCGGTTAGATCGCGAGGCGTCGCGCTAGTTTCGGCCTGATCTTGCGCGGCGGGCGCTGGAACCACGAACAGATGGCTGCGCTTGCCCTCCGACCAATGCGTCCAGTGGCGAAAGAGGAGGTGTTCGGCGACGTGGGCCTTCACTTTGTTCTTTTCCTTGTCCTCGTCGCGCAATTTGTTGCAGGCGTCGTCCTTGCAATCAGGATAGACAGAGGAGGTGAAGGCTAGCGTTTTCCCATCGGGCGACCACTTCACCATGTCGGCGCCGGTAGAGAGATGCGTCCACGCATGGGCTTCGCCGCCGTCCAGAGAGAGGATGTAGACCTGCGAGTTGCCGGCGCGCGCGGAAATAAAGGCGATCGTTTTTCCATCAGGCGACCATATGGGCGACGAGTCATGCCCGCTCTGTGTCAATTGAATCGGCGCGCCGCTTTCCGTGGACACGAGCCAGATATTGCTGGCGTTGCGGTTCGCTTCCATGTCGGGCGTGGTCACCGTGTAAGCCACCCATTTGCCATCCGGAGAAGTTTGCGGCTCGCCGACCCGGTGCATCCGGATCATGTCGTCAAACGTGACGGCGTGTTTCGCCGCTTCCTGCGCGGGCGTCGTTATGCCAATCGAACACAGGGTGAGTGCCGCGGCGACCAGGCCGCTTCGCAAACCAATCCGGATCATGGTGGTCCTCTCGTGATGCAGGCGCGACGGTGGCGAGGGCGCCGACCGGTGAATATGTCACGAATTTGCTAGGAATCCAAGCCATTGCCGTCATACGCACCTGTCATACGGAACACGCAACTGTCATCCTTCCTACCCGACAAGGGCAGGTGAAGGATCTCAACCGAACACCTCCACCAGCCAAAGCAACCGCCCAAAATGTCCAACTCACGCAACTCCACCGCCCTAACCGAGACTCCCATTCGAAACGCCCCCGCAAAATTCCGACCTATCTGCCATCCCCTAATGCACTTACAAGCCGCCTGAATCATTCGAACGAAGTACCACAAAAATATCTATTTATAAAGGTAATAAGCCATGGTAATATATCTTATGATTTCTCGTCCGCTCACCGCCCAGGCCCGCTGCTCGGCCACTTCACCTGCCTCGCCCTGTTTCCCGATTTCTTCTTAGGGTTCGCCTCCTGCCAATCATCGCCGGTTAAGTTCCTTAGGGTGAATGGACTGCAACCTACAGGGAATCGGACGGCGGATCTCCTCGGAAGGGCGAGGTTGGCGCGGAGCTATTTTTGACTACGACCCAGTTCAGGGTGGCGAGTATGGCTGTGCCCATGACTACCGTGGAATTGCTCAGCGGAGCCCGGGCCAACAGGACCACGCAGAACAGGATTGCCGCTATGGCTAGGGGCTTGCCTGCCGGCAGGCGAAAGGCGTCGGCATTTGGGTTTCGTTTTCGCAGCACGAGCAGGGCTATCGCGACGGAACTATAGGTGAACAGGCGCACGATCGCCGAGAGCGTGATGTTCCAGCGAAAATTTCCGGCCAGCGTGAAAGCCAGTAAGAGAACGGTGTACAGCAGGATCGAAACATAGGGCGTATGAAAGCGCTTGTGAATGCGGGCGAAGATCCGGGGGAAGTCACCGCGCTCGGCCAGCGCAAAGGTCAGGCGCGGCGTATGGAGCATGTTCGCGCTGAGGTAACCGTAGATGGAGAGGAGCGCGCCTGCGGCAATGGCCGACGCTGCGCCCTGGCCGAGTATGCGTCCTGCGGAATCCGCGATCGGGCGCTGGGTTGCTGCGGGGTCAGCGAGACTTCCGCCGACCACAACTTGCACGAGCGTGTAAATCACCGCCACGCTGGCGATGCCGATCATCAGAGCTGTCGGTGCGTCACGGCGGGGATCGCGCATCTCGCCGGTGGCGAGCAAGACGGCTTCGAAGCCGCCGTAGGCGTAGACGAGGACCAGCACGGCCTCGAGCCAGTCGGACCCAGTGACCGCATGCGTCAAGGGCGTGGGCGGGACGGCACCGTGGATCTTCATCCACCAGAGTCCGGCTCCAATAAAGATTGCCAGCAGTAAAATCTTGGTGACGGTCAAGAAATCGCTGACGCGCGTGCCGGATTTCACGCCGACGTAATTTGCGACCGCTAGAACGCCTACGAGGAGGGTCAAGATCGCTAGACGATATGTAGGTTGCGTGGCTTGCGGAAAGATTTGACCCAGGTAGGTGGTGAAGAGATTGGCGGTGCCGGAGCCCGCGGCGATTCTGGATAGCCAGGTCATCCAGGCGATCTGGATGCCCCAGAAGCGGCCCAGAGTTTCTCTGGCATATAGATAGGGTCCGCCCGTTTCTCGGAATTGCGAAGCGACTTCGCTTAGGCATCCCGCGATGATCGCCATTCCTGCGCCCGCGATGAAGTAGGCGAGCGGAGCCATGCGGCCCAGGCGACCGGAGACTACGGACGGGAGACCGAAGATGCCGCTGCCGATGATGGAATTGATCACCAGGGCGGTGAGGCTCCAACGGCCGATGGTGCGGATCAGGGTACCGGATGGCTGAGGCGGCACTGGCGGTGAGGAGTCGGTTTCGCGCATTTGGTCTGTGCTTGCGGTTTACGAACCTTGATCACCATCGTCGCGGGCGGCTTGTTGCTCCGCGAAGCCATCGTGCTGCGGGCGCCGACTGCACAGGCGGGAGTGCCTGTGCTACTGGAAACGAGCCCGCAGCGGCTAAAGCCGGACGATCAAGAGTTTTTCGGCACGGCCGAGGCCGTGCCCTCCCGTTTGCCGCTTCGGATCAAGAACGCCGGTGCCGCTTGAAAACGCGCAAGCGTAACACACGCGTTCTTATTTTTCGCGGCGGGCGCTGCTACAATCTTTCCTGCTTATGGAAGATTTGTCGGCCGTTTTTCCTCGCAATTTTCGCAAGGCTTTACCGATTGCGGTTCGCGGCGAAGGGTGCTGGATTCACACTGCGGATGGGCGGCAGCTGCTCGACGCGTCGGGACAGGCCGCGGTCGTGAGCATTGGGCATGGAGTCGCCGAAATCGGGCGGGCGATGGCCGGGCAATCTTCGCAAATTGCGTTTGCGCATACGTCGCAATTTCATTCGGCGCCCGCTGAAAAGCTTGCGGCGCGCCTGCTCGCGTTAGCGCCGGCGAGTTTTCACGACGGCGGGCGTGTATATTTCACTTCCGGGGGATCTGAGGCGACCGAGACGGCGATCAAGCTGGCGCGGCAATATTACTTGGAGAGCAAACAGCCCGCGAGGTTCCGCGTGGTGTCTCGCCGCCAGAGTTACCACGGCAGCACGCTTGGGGCGATGTCGGTCAGCGGCAATGTTGCTCGGCGCGCGCCTTACCAGCCGCTGCTTGCCGAGTGGGGGCACATCGCGCCGTGCTTTTGCTATCACTGTCCATTCGCTTTGAGGTTTCCGGCGTGCGGGCTGGCTTGCGCCCAGGATTTGAATACGTTCCTCGATCAGGATGGCGGCGAGAGTATCGCCGCGTTTATCTTTGAGCCTGTTGTCGGCGCTACGCTTGGCGCCGCGGTGCCGCCGCCAGGGTACGTCGCGCGCATTGCGGAGATTTGCCGCGAGCGCGGCATTCTCTTGATCGCCGACGAAATTATGAGCGGTATGGGGCATACGGGAAAACCTTTTGCGGTGCAGCACTGGGACATAGAGCCCGACATTATTTTGGTGGGGAAGGGAATCGCGAGCGGGTACGCGCCGCTGGGAGCTGTGCTGGTGGCGCCGCATGTTGTGCAGGCTTTCGCGCAGGGTAGCGGCGCTTTTCAGCATGGTTTTACATACCAGGCACATCCAGTCGCTACCGCGGCGGGCAATGCGGTTCTCGATTACATCGAAGCGCACGGGTTGTTTGATCGAGTTGCGCCGGCCGCGGAGATTTTACGAGGGCAGCTAGCGGCGTTGGAATCTCATCCCCACATTGGCGAGATTCGAGGGCTTGGGTTGCTGCTCGGCGTGGAGTTTGTGAAAGACAAATCCACGCGCGAACCATTTGTGTGGGAAGAGAACATCGCCGAACGGATTCGGCAGGCGGCGCTGAACGAGGGCGTGCTGACCTATCCGTCGCAGGGGTGCGTTGACGGCGTGCGTGGCGATCACCTGCTGTTGGCGCCGCCCTTTATTGTGAGTGCTGAGGAATCTGCGATAATTGCAAAGGCTTTGGCGACTGCGCTGGCTCGCGTCTTTACATGAACCAAATTGTTACATGAACTAAATTGCAGCGAATGGAAACGACGCGAAAAGCCAGCTGGAAGTCCTTCGGAAGCTCAAGGCGAGTCGCGCTACCATATTGCGGTGTCTGAATCTTTGGAGATAAACCTGAATGCGTTTTGCTTCGCGGCAAATTGTGCTCTTGACGTGTTTTTTCATTCTGGCGATGGTGTCGACGTATGCGCAGGAGAGCGGCAACGGCAAACCGCGAGCGCGCGATCTTGGCATCCCGTTTGACGGGACGCCTGGCGCGCTCAACGCCATCACGGACGTTTCCGGCGTTACCGTTGGCCACACGACGCTTATTTCCGGGGAAGGCAAGCTGCAAGTTGGCAAAGGCCCGGTGCGGACGGGCGTGACGGCTGTTCTGCCTCGTGGAAAAGATTCGATGAACAATTCGGTGTTTGCGGGTTGGTGGTCGTTGAATGGAAATGGGGAAATGACGGGAACCACGTGGGTGGAGGAATCGGGATTTCTGGAAGGGCCGGTGATGATCACGAACACGCACAGTGTTGGCGTGGTGCGCGATGCGGTGATCCAGTGGCGGGTGACGCACGGGCAGCCGGATCCTTCCGGGTATTGGTGGTCGCTGCCGGTGGTCGCGGAGACCTGGGACGGATGGCTGAACGACATTAATGGTTTTCACGTGAAACCTGAACATGTGTTTCACGCGATTGATTCTGCCGCTTCCGGACCGGTGCAGGAAGGCGATGTGGGCGGCGGCACGGGCATGGTGTGTAACGGATTTAAAGGCGGCATCGGGACTTCTTCACGCAAGTTTGATGTGAAAGGCGATGGGAGTTATACGGTTGGAGTGCTGGTGCAGTGCAATTACGGAACGAAAAATAATTTGCGGGTGGCGGGGATTCCCGTGGGGCGAGAGATTGACGCGGATGATCCTTACGCGAGCACGGCGTTTGCGGGGGAAGATCGCGGGTCGATTATCGTGGTTGTGGCTACCGACGCGCCACTGGTGGCTCATCAATTGAAGAGACTGGCGCGGCGGGTTGCGCTTGGGTTGGGGCGCGCTGGCAGTATTTCGGGGAATGGATCCGGGGATATCTTCATTGCGTTTTCGACGGCGAATCCCGGGGCTTCGGCGACCGATCACGTGGTGGATTTGAAGATGTTGCCGAACGATCAGATTGAGCCGGTGTTTGCGGCTACCGTGCAGGCGACCGAGGAAGCGACTATTAACGCGCTGATTGCGGCGGAGACGATGACTGGGATCGAGAATCATCGGGTGCGGGCTTTGCCGCATGATGAGTTGCGGGCGGTGCTGAAGAAATATAACCGGCTGAACCCGTGAAGCGAATGTCTGCAACGACGCCACATTCTGCCGAACTTCGGGGCAGGCGCATCCAAGATAGATCGTGACGAGCGCGATTAAATTCTTCATCTTTCTCTGGATCGTCTCTGCCATTTTCTGCGGCTGCTCCAGACGGCAAACCAATTCTCCTCTGGCAATCGTCCACGTAACCGTAATCGACGCGACGGGCGCGCCGGCTCAGTCGGACATGACGGTGCTTATCGCCGATCATTTGATCATCGCTATCGGGCCTTCGCGATCCACGTCCGTACCTCGCGACGCACAAGTTGTTGACGCTCGCGGAAAATTCCTGATCCCTGGGCTGGTGGATTCGCACCTGCACCTCACTGGCGCAGGCGAGCCAAGTGGGAGTCGCGACTTTTTCATTCCGCTGCTCTTGGCTAATGGCATCACTACGGTGCGGGATATGGGCGGGTACCTGGAATCTTTGGTGCCGCTGCGGCGGGATATTCAGCAAGGGAAACGCGTGGGGCCGCAGATTTTCTTTGCGGGACCGTATCTGGATGGTAGTCCGCCTTCGTTTCAACCGTCGCTGGTGGTGAGCAACGCTGTCGAGGCTGCGGAGGACGTGCACACGCTGGTGGAGCAGGGAGTTGATTTCATCAAGGTTCAGTCGATCCTGAGCCGCGACGCTTACTTTGCCATCGCGCAGGCTGCGCGACGCGAACACATCACGTTTGTGGGGCATGTGCCGGATCGGGTGACGGCGGCGGAAGCTTCCGATGCCGGGCAAAAAAGCATCGAGCACCTCACTGGTGTGCTGCGCGCGTGTTCCAGCGATGAACCACGGCTCATGCGCGAGCAATTTCTGGCCGGACCGAAGAACGCGACGGCGCAGACCTCACATGATCGCGAAATGGCGTGGGAGCGGGAACTGTTGCAGACTTATTCCGAAAAACAAGCCGCCGCGCTTCTTGCCAAATTTGTGGACAACGAGACTTGGCAAACGCCGACTTTGATATTGCTTCACAACGATGCTTATCCGGGACCGGAGACGGATTCGTCGAGTGATCCGCTGCTGCGGTTCGTGCCACGCACGATTGCGGAGAAATGGAAGCAAGTCCGCATGGCGCAGGACAAGCTGGTTGCGCCAGCAGACTTCGACGTCCGGGAAAAACTGCTAGCGCAATCCATGCACGTCGTCGGTCAGATGCAAGCCGGCGGAGTGCGTATTCTTGCGGGTACTGACAGCGCGGCGCCTTATGTCATTCCGGGCTTTGCGCTGCACCAGGAATTGGTGCTGCTGGTGCAGGCGGGGCTGTCTCCGATGCAGGCACTGCAGGCGGCGACGAAGAATCCAGCCGAATTTCTCGGGAAAAGCAAAACACAGGGAACGATCGAGGTCGGGAAGACGGGGGACCTGGTGCTGCTAGATGGGAATCCCCTGGAAGACGTCGGCAATGCGGACAAGATCGATATGGTGGTCGTTCGCGGCAAAGTGCTTGGCCGGTCGGCGCTGGATGAGTTGCTGAAAGGCGCCGCGAAATTTGCGGGTACGAATTGATTTAGCGTGGCTGGGCGAAGAGCGCTTGCGCGTTGGCTTTGTTCGCCAAGCACGTGTGGATGAGACCCTTCGAACATCCTCGTCGGATGTTCTCAGGATGACAGTTACGGAGTTACGGACGCGGCGGTGCTTAGGAGAATGTATGGTTAGACTACCGGCACGGTAGTTTTTCTGGGGGGATTGAAGAAGGGTAGCGGCACAATTTTTGCGGATACGGTGTGGCGCACCGACTCGACCGTCATTTCCATGCTCAGAGTGCTGCCGACGGCCGAGTGATCGCGCTCGACGGATACCAGTGCGATCATCTTTTTCAATGTTGGCGACCACGTTGTCGATGTGGCCTTACCAACATGCTTTCCGTGGCGATAAATGGGTACGGCCACGCGCGAGGCCATGCTGGGAACTTGCGGCGCCATGCCCATCTTGTCGTATAGCGCTTCCACTTCGTTCCAGTCGATTTCTAGGCCAACGAGGGAGCGCTCTGAGCCGTTCTTTGCTTGCGCGGCCAGAGCGTCGCGGCCAACGAACGTCTCTTTGTTTAGATCCACCAGTTTGCCCAAGCCGATTTCCGCGGGGGAGTAGCGTTGCGATTCGATCAATGCTTTCTTGCTGGAAATGTAGTCGACCTCGATGAGGATCAGGCCGGCTTCGATGCGGGCGATGTCCAACGCGACCATTCCTGCGGGGTGAATGTCGAAAACTTCGCCTTCGTTCATTAGTTTGTCCCAGACGCGGACGGCGTCTTTCCAGGGCATCCAGATTTCGAACCCGAGATCGCCGGTGTAGCCGGTGCGGGAAATATCGACGGGGACGCCGGCGATTTTGCCGTGAGTGACGCGAAAATATTTCAGGTTGGTGATATTCGCGTCGGCTACCGCGTACAGGAGTTTTCCGGAGGTCGGGCCTTGGAGCGCGAGGGCTGCGGTCTGCTCGGAAATATCCTCGATCTTTACGTTCAGGCCGAGAGAGTTTTGTTGGAACCAGCGGAGGCTGGGGTCGGCGGCGGTCCAACGATAGTCATTTTCGCCGAGGCGGGTGATGGTGCCGTCGTCGATTACTTTGCCGTCGGGGTCGCACCAGCAGCAGTAAATGACCTGATCGACACTGACCTTGTTGATGTCGCGGGAGATAACGCGGTTTACGAACTTGGTGGCGTCGCGGCCGGTTACGCGATATTTGAAGAGTGGGGAAATATCAATGAGCGCGGCGGAGTTGCGGATGGCGTTGTACTCGTGCTCGTGGTGCATTTCGTAGACGCCCACGGTGTAATAGCCGGACCACTCGCGATAGTTGAGGCTTTCGCAGAGCGCCATCGTTCGCTCGTGAAAGGCAGTGCCTACAGGCATGCGGTCTCCCAATTGCGCTAGGAATGCAACGAAAGTATAGGGGCGAAGCTTGGCGACGGCAAGAGAACCGGGAGTAGCGGCCGTTGGGTTAGTTACCGTGGCGGGGAAATGAGTGCGTCCGGACCGCTGGCATCTTGCAGCTTCAGGGGGCTAAAGCCCGATTGATTCCAGGCTACATGCGCGGGGGCTGAAGCCCCCACCTAAAGAGAAATACGCGGAACTTCTGGGACACCACACCGGTCCCATGCCGCGTCGACTATTCGACTCTAAGCTCTTTCAGGCGGGCTTGTGCGGTTGCGGCTCATCCCAGTAAACTATGCCGTCTCTTCCAGCCGCGTCTTCGTTTTCATTGCGGATTGATTCCGAGCGGAGCACTTCCGAATGTCGCAGTCCTACGACGTAATTGTGATTGGCGGCGGGCACAACGGCTTGGTTAATGCGGCGTACCTTGCCAAAGCCGGGAAAAAGGTGCTCGCTCTGGAACGGCGCCACGTACTTGGCGGGGCGGCCGTTACGGAAGAAATTATCCCGGGGTTTCTTTTTTCCGAGTGCTCCTACGTTGTTTCGTTGCTGCGACCGGAAATTATTCGAGAGCTCGATCTGCCACGGCATGGGCTTGAAATTTTGCCGCTGGATGGGACGTTCACGCCGATGGCCAACGGCGATTACCTTTGGCGGATGAACGACCACGCGCGGACGCAGCGCGAGATTCGCCGTCATTCGCGGTTGGATGCGGAGGCTTACGACGAATTTTCGAAGATGATG
>Ga0182024_10018758_pt1 | contig 12841 bp, 12 predicted proteins | sample P32metaG_FD_120480 | JGI IMG/M metagenome (GOLD analysis project Ga0182024, IMG submission 120480) | Permafrost microbial communities from Stordalen Mire, Sweden - P3-2 metaG (Illumina Assembly) | ecosystem: Environmental > Terrestrial > Soil > Wetlands > Permafrost | place: Sweden: Stordalen...
ACGTCGCGAGCCTGCAGCCGTGGCGGCTGGCGCTGCGCGATCGCCGCCACGTCGCGACCTGCCTCGAATTCGGCCCGCGCTTTCTGCATTCGACGGGGCAAGCCTACAAGGGCGGGCCCGACAGTGGCGTGTTCCTCCAAATTACTTCGGATGACGCCAAGGACCTCGCCATTCCAGGCCACCGCGCGAGTTTTGGCGTGGTCAAAGCCGCAGAAGCGCGCGGCGATTTCGACGTTCTGCTCGAACGCGGCCGCCGCGCGCTACATATCCATCTCAATGGCGACCTAAAGTCCGGCCTCGCCGCGCTGGAAGCAGCCGTCCAGCGCACGCTGGCGTGAAGGGAGCCCATGCCATGCAGATCGGGGTTGTCGGTCTCGGCCGGATGGGCGGCAACATTACGCGCCGCTTGATGCAGCATGGCCATGAGCCGGTGGTTTACGATCACGATGCCAAGGTGGTCGCCGCGCTCAGTCGCGACGGCGCCGCCGGCGCGGCCGGGCTCGACAAGCTCGTGCAGCAGCTGCGGACGCCGCGTGCCGTCTGGGTGATGTTGCCCGCCGGCAAGATCACCGAAGACGTCATCGCCGAGCTGGCAAAGTTGCTGCAAGCGGGTGACGTCGTCCTCGACGGCGGCAATACCTTTTGGAAGGACGACATCCGCCGCGCCAAAATGCTCAATGAGCGCGGCATCCATCACGTGGACGTCGGCACCAGCGGCGGCGTCTGGGGACTGGAGCGCGGTTATTGCATGATGATCGGTGGCGCGAAGGAGATCGTCGACCGGCTCGACCCGATCTTCAAGGCGCTCGCCCCAGGCGCCGGTGACGTGCCGCGCACGCCCGGCCGCGATGGCCGCGATCCGCGCGCCGAGCAAGGCTACATCCATGCCGGGCCGAACGGCGCCGGGCACTTCGTCAAGATGGTGCATAACGGCATCGAATACGGCCTGATGCAGGCCTTCGCCGAGGGCTTCGATATTTTGAAAAATGCCAACAGCGAAAACCTGCCGGAAGACACACGCTTCGATCTCGACCTTCCCGATATCGCCGAAGTCTGGCGCCGCGGCAGCGTCATCAGTTCGTGGCTCCTCGATCTCGCCGCAAGCGCGTTGGCGGCTGACCCAAAACTTGCCGGCTTCGAGGGCGTGGTCGAAGATTCCGGCGAAGGCCGCTGGACCGTGATGGCGGCAATCGACGAAGCGGTCCCCGCCGACGTGCTGTCGGCCGCGCTCTACACCCGCTTCCGTTCGCGGCGCGAGCATACATTTGCGGAAAAGATTCTCTCGGCGATGCGCAAAGGCTTTGGCGCCCATGTCGAGCAGAAATCGGTTGCGACCGACCTCAAGGCCAAGGCGTCATGATGGCTGGAAACGGCGCCAGGACCGCCGCCACCAAGGCACGTCGGCCCGATCCGTGCTGTCTCATCATTTTTGGCGCATCGGGGGACCTTACCCACCGGCTGCTGGTGCCCGCGCTTTATAATCTCGCGGTGGAAGGGCTACTGCCGGAAGCATTTGCCTTGATCGGCGTTGCCCGCACCCCGTTCTCAAACGAAGCGTTCGCCGCCGATCTCGCCAAGAGCCTGCCGAAGTTCGCCACACGCGACATCGATGAGCGCGCGGCAAAGCGCGTGCTCGGCTGCGTCGCATATGTGCAAGGCGGTCCGGACGACGACGAGACCTATCGAAAAATCGGCCACGAGCTTGAGCGTATCGAGCGCGAACGTGGCACGCGAGGCAACCGCCTGTTCTATCTGGCGACGCCGCCCGCCGGCTTTGCCCCGATCGGCTGTCATCTCGGCGAATCCGGCCTGACGCGGGAAGATAACGGCGCCTGGCGGCGCGTTGTCATCGAGAAGCCATTCGGCACCGATCTCGCCTCCGCGCGAGCGCTCAATCAAAAGCTGCTCGGCGTCCTCAAAGAAGATCAGATCTTCCGCATCGACCATTATCTCGGCAAGGAGACGGTGCAGAACATCATGGTGCTGCGTTTCGCCAACGGATTGTTCGAACCGATCTGGAACCGCCACCACATCGAGCATGTGCAGATCACGGTCGCGGAATCGCTGACCGTCGGGCGCCGCGGCAGCTATTACGACGCCACCGGCGCGTTGCGCGATATGGTGCCGAATCATCTATTCCAGCTTCTCTCGCTCATCGCCATGGAGCCGCCGTCGCGTTTTGCCGCCGATTCCGTGCGCGCCGAAAAAGCGCAGGTGCTCGACGCCATTCAGTTGGCGGACCGCGACGAAGCGTTGCGCAATTCCGTCCGCGCGCAATATGGCGACGGCTTCATCGACAACCGTCCGGTCGAGGCCTATCGCAAGTCGCCTGACGTCGCGCCCGACAGCACCACGGAAACTTATGTCGCGCTCAAGCTTACGATCGACAATTGGCGCTGGGCGGGAGTGCCGTTCTATCTGCGTACCGGCAAGGCGTTGCGCGCCAAGCAGAGCGAGGTGGCGATCAAGTTCAAGCAGGCGCCGGTCGCCATGTTCCGCGACACGCCGGTCGACCAACTGGCGGAGAATTTTCTGGTGATCGGAATTCAGCCGAACGAGTATATCGGGCTCGAATTCAATGCCAAGATTCCTGGCCCATCGATCGCCATCGGCGGCGTTGGCATGACCTTCAAATACGAGGATTATTTCGACGTCGCGCCGTCCACCGGTTACGAAACGCTGATCTACGACTGCATGATCGGCGACGCGATTCTCTATCCACGCGCTGACGGCATCGAATCGGGCTGGCGGGTCGTGCAGCCGTTTCTCGATGCCTGGCACGACGCGCCAACGACGGGTCTCGCAACGTATCGCGCCGGCAGTGAAGGCCCCAAGGAGGCCGACGAACTTCTCGCCCGGGACGGCCGTCGCTGGCGGACGATCGCGTGAGTGACGCCATGGACGCCAAATCACCGCCAAACATTATTGTTGTTGACGACGCCCCGTCCTTGGCGGAAGCCGCTGCACGCCGCCTCATCGAGCGGGTCGCCGGAAAGGACCGTGCCGCGGTCGCGCTGACCGGCGGGTCGAGCCCGCAGGACCTTTACCGCTTGCTGGCCGAAGAGCCGTGGCGGGGAAAAGTGCCGTGGCACCGTGTGCGCTGGTTCATCGGCGATGACCGTTTCGTCCCGGAAAACGATCCGCTCAGCAATATGGGTACGGCACGACGCGTGTTCCTCGACCGCGTTGGCGCACCCCGCCAGAACATCCATCCAGTAGCGACGGAGAGCGCCACTCCCGAAATCGCGGCACGGCTCTACGCGGACGAGCTCAAAGCGTTCTACGGCGCCGAGAAGCTCGATCCGGCGCGGCCGATGTTCGATCTGGTGCTGATGGGCCTTGGCGGCGACGGTCATACCGCGTCGCTGTTTCCGAACTCGCCGGCGCTTAACGAGACCCAACGCTGGGTACTCGGCGTCGACCAGGCGGGCATGGAGCCGTTCGTGCCCCGCGTGACTTTGACGTTTCCGGCGCTCGGTTCGACGCGGGAGATGCTGTTTCTGGTCGATGGCGCTGACAAGCGAGGAATCTTGAGCCGCGTGCTATCCGGCGACGATCTCCCCGCGCGCCGCGCTTACGCCGACGGCGATCTCGTCTGGCTCGTCGACCGCGCTGCAGCGCCGGAGCGATAAGATGGACGCGCGGGCCTCATCGAATAACGTCGCCGTCGTGGTCGTGATGGGCGTGTCCGGCTCCGGCAAAAGCACGATTGCCGCCATGCTGGCGCATCGCCTGCACTGGATCTATGAGGACGGCGACTGGCTGCATCCCAAGTCCAATATCGAAAAAATGCATCATGGCGAGCCGCTCAACGACGCCGACCGCTGGCCGTGGCTTCACGCTATCGCCGACTGGATCGACGCCACGCGAGCTTCCGGAAAACATGGCGTCGTCGCCTGTTCGGCGCTTAGGCGCGCCTATCGCGACATCCTCATTGGTGAGCGCAAAGACGTCAGACTCGTCTTCCTGAAGGGCGAGCACAATCTGATCGCACAGCGGGTCTCGGCACGCGCGGACCATTTCATGCCGCCCGAACTGCTCGATAGCCAGTTCAGCGCGCTCGAGTCGCCCCAAGCGGACGAACGCCCCATCGTGGTTTCCGTCGTTCCGCACCCGCGCGAGATTGTCGAAACGATCGTTGAAAAACTCGGTATCGACGACCCTGCCGCCATCGACGCGAATCCTTCTTCGCGATAAGTGATTGGGACCGTAAGAAATCCCTGCGGGCGCCGATCGTATGAACGAGCAGCCACTTGCCGTACCGGCCGCCGAGATACCGGAAAGCAACGCCAATATCAGCCGGCTGCTGTTGTTCTTTGGTCTTGTTTATGTCGTCGAGGGGCTCGGCCAGGTCGTTGGGCTGATCTCGCAACCCTTGACCTACTATTTGAAGGAAGTTCACGACTGGACGCCGGTCCAGGTCACTGCCTTTCTCACCGTTTTCAACCTGCCGTGGATCATCAAGCCGCTCTACGGCGTGGTCTCCGACTTCATCCCGCTGTTCGGTTATCGCCGCAAAAGCTATCTGATCCTCGCCAATGTGGCCGCGATCATCGGATATTTTTGGGTCACCAAGCTTGTCGCGCCGACCGATATCGCCTTCGCGCTAATGCTCACCGCCTATGCCATGGCGATATCGAGCACGTTGTGCGGCGCGGTGCTGGTCGAGAACGGCCAGCGGCTGAACGAAAGCGGGACCTTCGTCAATCAGCAATGGCTCTGGTACAACATTGCCGCCATGACCGCCGCGATCGTCGGCGGCCAATTGGTGCAACGGTTGGAGCCCACCACCGCATTGCACGTCGCCGCCGCCATCGTCGCCTGCGCGCCGTTCGCCGTCATCGGCGGCACTCTCTTTCTGATCCCGGAGAAAAAGACGCGGGTCAATCTGCACGGCATGAAGGACACCTTCCGCGGCCTGATGACTGCGTTCGACCGGCGGCACCTGTGGATCGTCGCCGGATTTATCTTTCTCTACTATTTCAGCCCGGGCATGAGCACCGCGCTCTACTACCACATGACCGATGACCTCAAATTCTCGCAAGCCTATATCGGTATCTTGGGATCGATCGGATCGGCCGGCTGGGTCGCAGGTTCGCTGGTTTATCGAAAATTCTTCGGCAACCTGACCTTAAAGGCGCTCCTCAATCTGAGCATTGGCATCGGCACGGTGGCGACGCTCGCCTTCCTCTTCTTTTGGAATGAGCCGGCTGCGGCGGTCATCAGCTTCTGCGCCGGATTCGCCGCCATGCTGGCGACGGTGGCGACACTGACGCTCGCCGCCGACTATTGCCCGCGGCGCGCGGAGGGATTTTCCTTTGCTATTCTGATGTCGATCATCAATCTGGCGACCACGCTCGCCGACAATATCGGATCGTTTCTCTACACCAACGCCTTCAACAAGTCGTTGCCGCCGCTGATCGAGATTTCCGCGGCGTTTACCGCTTTCGCCTTCGTCCTGGTGCCGCTGCTTCGTCTCGGCAATAAGCGCCAAGGGGAGCCCGTGGAGCTCCACGAACGCATGGAACCGCTTGGCCCCGTTGCGCGTTGAACTTGTCAGTCGGGCGTAATCTAATCCGACCACACACAGTTCAATTTCTTTGGCGCCTTTAACCTGGGTGGCTGGTCATGCGAAAGATCGGCACTTTTGTTGCAGTTGCGGCTTGCGCCGCGGCTGTTTGCGCATCCTCGCCCGCCAAGGCCTTCGGCTTGCGAATCGGGCCGTTTCATATCGGCGTGCCGTTTCTCCACTTCCGGCATTACCATCATCCGCTCTATATGCGGGCCAACCGGCACGACACCGCGCCTGCCGAATCCGCCCAAGGCGTGACGTCGGCGCTGCTCTATCCGAATCTCGCTTTGCCGGCGATCTTCCAAAACGTATTTTTTCCCGACCACACGTCGCCGTGGCCATTCAATTATGAGCGACTCTTCTCGACCGCCTTTGCGAAGCTGCCGGCGAGCGAAGACCAGCGGCTGTGTCAGCCCTCCCTCGATACCAATGCGATCGTTTCGCGCATCGGCGGCGAAGTGATGCCGAACGCGGATCAGGAGCAGTCGTTGCAAAAACTCGGCGGCGCGATTGGTGCGGCGTCGGGCTTCCTGGCGAAGTCTTGCCCGACCGAGATTCCGGCACAGCCGGTCGCGCGGCTCCAGCTCATGGAGTCGCAGATCGAGGAGCTGACCATGGCGATTTCGATTGTTCGCCAACCGTTGCAGGACTTCGAGCAGTTGCTAAACGATGACCAGAAAGCGAAGTTCGCGGGCGTGCCGGCGAGCCCGCCAACCACCGACCGCCAGGATCGATCCGCCGCGATCGCGCCGTCCTGCAGCGGATCGCCCACGGCCATCGACTCGACGATCGATCAGATCAACAGATCCGTCCAGCCGACCGAAGCGCAACGGTCGGCCTTAGCCGATGTCAAAGCCTCCTTCGCCAAGGCCGTCGACGATCTCCAAGCGCATTGTCCGACGACCGTGCCGCCGACTACAGTTGCGCGTCTCGATGCCGTCGAGGCCCGGCTCGACGCCACGTGGCGCTCAATGCTGTCGATCCAGGTTGCGCTTGCGAACTTCGAAAGCAAGTTGGACGACGCACAACGCGACCGCTTGGATCAGATGAATTTCGTCGCAGAACGATAATCCTGGCCGAGCACGATATTTTCCGAGCACCGGCATCCCATTCGGCATCGTGCTTCAGATTGACCTATTCTGCGCGTTCCAATTGCGCTCGAGATTGGCGATCAGCGCCGGGCTGAAATGGCATAAAGCCTGCTCGCGGGCATAGACCGCCATGTAGCGGCGGAACAGATCGAGCGGCTCCTGGCCGACGCGAATGGCGCGACGATTGCCGGCGGCACTGACGACGCCGGAGCTGGTGAAGCCGTCGATGACCTGATCCAAAGCGGCATCGATCGACGACGGTGGCGCGATCTCGTCGCAGATAAGCCGGCCTTCCGGCGTATCGCAATCGAGACGGCGGCCGTAAAGGATCGCCTGGCGGGCGATGCGATCGCCGGTGAAGCGCCACAGCCGCAAATTCGCCGCGCCTGGAATGATGCCCTCCTTACGTGCCGGCAAGGTCATATAAGCGTCGCTCGCCGCCAGCACATAATCGAGCACGAGCAACAGCTGGCAGCCGCCACCAATGGCAAAGCCTTCCACCACGCCGACCCAAGGTTTCTCGGCGGTGCCGCCGGTCCATTCGTCAGGGCTCACGTCCGGCCGCGCGACGCCGCGGAACAGCTTATTGACCAGCCCCATGTCGCGCTTGATGAACCAGACATAGGGGATCTTGCCGCGATAGAGGTGCGTGAGATTGATTCCGGCCGAGAACAGCCGTCGGCCGCGATATTTTGGGTGCTCGACAGTATCGCCGCGCAGCACCGCGATATCCGTTTCGCGATCGAGCGTGGCGACGTCGATCGCGATTTCGAGCCCGTCGAGCGTGGTCCCGTCTTCGGCATTGAGAAAGCGCGGATTGCGCATGGTCACGACCGACGCCTTGCCGCGTCGCTCGAGTGTCGCGCCTTCGAGCGCCAGCGTGCCTTTTTCGGCGAAGCGCCTGCCATACTCGGCGGTCTGCGGATGCGGCAGCAGCATGGCGTGACACAAATGCATCCCGGGCGCGGGATGCGCCAGAACATGCGACAGAAACAGCCCCTGGTCGATTTCGGCACCGTCCTTGTCGCGCTGTTCAAGTCCGTTCTCACGCGAAAGCTCACTGTCGCCCGGCACCAGGCCCGGCACCAGCACGGCGACATCGCGCACCAACTGCTCGACGCGCGCGAATTTCGCCAAACCGTCAGTCAGGCGGCGATACAGCGCCTCGATATGCGCACGCAGGAAATCTTCCCGTGCCGCGCGATCGCGCGCCACGATCGACGCGGCCGCCGCGGCTTGCGCTGCGGAGCGTGAAGGTTTTGCCGGCAGGTGAGCGATCAGCGCGGCGCCGACCCGCCATTGTCGCGAAAAACTCTCTGCATCACGCCGAAAGTCTCCGGTCACGGCGCCGTCACAAGCAAGCCATGCCGCCACGTCGTCATCCGGCAGGCCAGCGCGGCCAAGGTCCGTCTTCGACAGCATCTCTGTTGCGACATCCATGATTTAATTCCGCGGCCGCTTGTCGATGACGCGCTTGGCTTTGCCCTGCGACCGCTCGACGCCGCCCGGGGCGACCGTGCGCACCGTCGTGGTCACGCCGACCCGCGCCTTGATGAGATGCGTGGCGCGGTCCGCCAGCACCATCATCGCGTCCGGCGGCAGCGTGTCGCGCGTCTCGACGATCACGGCAAGCTCGTCGAGCCGATCGGGCCGCGTCACTTCGAGAATATAATGCGGCGCGAACATCTGTTCGGTGGCGAGCGCCGCCTCGATCTGGCTCGGAAACACGTTCACGCCGCGGATGATCAACATGTCGTCGCTGCGGCCCTTGATGCGCTCGATGCGGCGCATGGCACGCGCATTGCCGGGAAGAAGCCGCGTCAAGTCGCGCGTCCGATAACGGATGACGGGCATCGCTTCCTTGGTCAGCGAGGTCAGGACCAATTCGCCTTCGGCACCGTCGGGCAGCACCTTACCGGTCTCGGGGTCGATGATCTCGGGAAAAAAATGATCCTCCCAGATGGTCAGGCCGTCCTTGGCATCGGCGTATTCTTGCGCCACGCCGGGCCCGATCACTTCGGAAAGACCGTAGACATTGACGGCATCGAGGCCGAGCCGGCGTTCGATCTCGGCGCGCATGCCTTCGCTCCACGGCTCCGCACCAAGCAGCGCAATACGTAGCGACGAGTTGCGCGCGTCGAGGCCCTGACGGTCGAACTCGTCGGCAATGGCGAGCAAATAGGACGGCGTGACGGCGATCAGGTCCGGCTCGAAATCGACAATCAATTGCACCTGACGCTCGGTAAAGCCGCCGCTCACCGGGATGACGGCGCAGCCGAGATATTCGGCGCCGTAGTGAAAGCCCAAACCCCCGGTGAACAGGCCATAGCCATAGGCGATGTGCATCTTGTCGCCGGGCTTGCCTCCGGCGGCGCGGATCGAGCGCGCCATCAGCATGGCCCACATGTCGATGTCGCCGCGGGTATAGCCGACCACCGTCGGCTTGCCGGTGGTGCCGCTGGAAGCGTGGATGCGCACGATCTCATTCATCGGCACGGCGAACATGCCGAACGGATAGTTCTGTCGTAAGTCTTCCTTGGTCGTGAAGGGAAGTTTGGCGAGATCGCCGAGACTTTTCACGTCGCCGGGCTGAATACCGGCCGCAGCAAATTGCTTTTTATAATGCGGCACTTGCGCCGCGCGCGCGACAGCAGTCCTGAGCCGCGTAAGCTGCAGCGCATGCAACTCATCAGCGCTTGCCGTCTCGATCGGGTCGGACCAATCGTGCGGACGCGGGCGAACATCCAGCTCCGCCATTGCGTTCCCTCCGGCCGCCGTTGTGGCCGAACCCCAGTCTAGGGGGTGTTGGAATCGCCCGCAAACAGGTCGGACTTGCGATTGTCGCGTGTTAATCGGATGCGGGTCGAGCCGCTCCGTCATTCGTTCCGGCTCCCGATTTCTCCTTACGTTCGGCGTCCTCGGCGCAGGCAATCCACGTTTCGGCGATCTCCATCAGCACTTTGCAATCTTTGTCGGAGGCGCGCTGCGCCAGTCTCCGGCACTCCGCGGCGTAATCACGAAATTTCTGGGCGTCTCTTTCGGTATTGTCCTCTCTGGCGTCCATCTCGTATTCCGCATTGCAGTTATTCCCACTGTTCCATGTTGGCAACCGATGGAACTTGGGCAAAGTTCCCGTTCAAATTCATGCGCTTAAAGGAACAATCGCCAATTTGCATCGTTCGCCTTCGGTAAGGTGGGAAGCGGCGTATGGGGAAGGCTGAGCAGTATCGGCGTTATGCTGGAGAGTGCATTCGCCTCGCCCAGCAATCGCATCATCCGGAAAAGGACGTGTTGCTCACCATGGCGGCGGCTTGGTGCCGGCTTGCCGAGCACGCGGAGAGCACGAGTGCGCGCGGACCGGATGACGAACCGAAATAGGAATCTCAGTTTTCGAAAAACCGGTTCTTCGGCCGCGGCAGGCCGAGATGCTCGCGCAGCGTCGTGCCTTCATAGTCGCGGCGGAACAGGCCGCGCCGCTGCAATTCAGGCACGACACGCTCCACAAAATCATCGAGCCCGCCCGGCAGATACGGAAACATCACGGTAAAACCGTCGGAGCCCTCGGTTTCGAGCCACTCCTCCATCTCGTCGGCGATGCTCGCGGACGTGCCCACCATGGCGAGGCCGGAATAGCCGCCAAGCCGCTGCGCCAATTGGCGCACGGTCAGGTTATCGCGCTTGCCCAACGCGATGGCGCGCTCGCGTCCGCTCTTCGAGGCGTTGCTCTCCGGAATGTTGTCCGGCAGCGGCTTATCCTGGTCGAATTTGGATGCGTCATGGCCGAGCGCGATCGACAGCGAGGCAATGGCATTGGCGTAATTGACGAGGCTATCGAGCTTCGCCCGTTTCGCTTTCGCCTCCTCCACCGTATCGCCGACGACGACAAAGCAGGCGGGGAGGATTTTCACGTCGTCGCGCGAGCGACCGAGCTTCTCCATGCGGCCCTTGACGTCGGCGTAGAATTTTTGCCCGACCCCCAGATCGCTTTGCGCGGTGAACACCGCTTCGGCGGTTTCCGCGGCAAGCTGCCGGCCGGAATCCGACGCGCCGGCCTGCACGATCACCGGCCAGCCTTGGATCGGCCGCGCGATATTGAGCGGGCCGCGGACCGAAAGATATTTGCCCTTGTGATCGAGCACGTGCATTTTCGCCGGGTCAAAGAAAATACCGTCCTCGACGTCGCGCACGAAGGCATCGTCGGCCCAGCTATCCCACAAGCCGGTCACCACGTCGTAGAACTCGCGGGCGCGGAGATAGCGCTCGCCATGCTCCATATGCTCGTCGAGCCCGAAATTGAGCGCGGCGTCCGGATTGGAGGTGGTGACGATGTTCCAGCCGGCACGGCCGCCGCTGATCCAATCGAGCGAAGCGAAGCGCCGCGCAATGTGATAGGGCGAATCGAACGTGGTCGAGCCGGTGGCGACGAGCCCGATCCGTTCGGTGACCTGCGACAGCGCCGACAAAAGCGTAAACGGCTCGAACGAAGTCGCGGTGTGGCTCCGCTTGAGCGCGTCCATCGGCATATTGAGCACGGCCATATGGTCAGCCATGAAAAACGCGTCGAACTTCGCCCGCTCCAGTTTCTGGATGCACTCCTTGATATGCGCGTAGTTGAAATTCATGTCCGGCCAAGCGCCCGGATAACGCCAGGCGCCGGTATGAATCGACGCCGGCCGCATGAAGGCGCCGAGATGGAGTTGACGTGCGGACGACATATCTGACAATCCCATCGCTATCGGGAACAATGTAGGCGCTCGTTCCGGGCGGCGAAAGCCCGGCAAATTTGCATCGCGTCCCGGACTTCGTCGCACTTGCAATCGCCGGATACGCGCGCCAGCGTATATTCCGATCCACCTGAAATGTTGGAGTGTTTCTAATGTCGATTTCAACCGCGGCCGCTGCCCCTGCGCAAGCAACCGATCCACGCACGCCGCGACGGGTGCGTCATGAGCCGCGCCGCCGTACGCTTACTGTCCGGCAAATCGAGACGATCGCCGCGCACATGGTTCGCGTCACGCTATCCGGCGACCTTGAGGGCTTCACGAGTCTAGGCTTCGACGATCACGTCAAGCTGTTTTTCCCGGACGGCACGACGAACGCCGAGGGTGCACCCAACATGCTCGGCCGCGATTTCACGCCGCGCCGCTACGACGCGGCCAAAGACACATTGGAGATCGATTTCGCGATCCACGATGCCGGACCGGCGACGCGGTGGGCGGCGCGAGCGAAGCCCGGCGACACGCTGGCGCTTGGCGGCCCGCGCGGCTCCTTCATCATCCCGACGAGCTTCGACTGGCATTTGCTCATTGGCGACGACACCGCCCTGCCCGCCATCAGCCGCCGGCTTGCCGAACTTCCGGCCCGAACCCGCACCGTCGTCGTTGTCGAAGTCGATGGCCCGGATGACGAAACCGCATTGCCGACCGCCGCGGACGCGACCGTGACCTGGGCCCATCGCAACGGCGTCGCCGCCGGCGACAGCGATGTGCTGGCAAAAACGCTGGCGAACCTGAAACTGCCCGCCGGTGATTACTACGGCTGGGTCGCCCGCGAATCGCTCACCGCCAAGGCGCTGCGCCGGCAACTGATCGCCGATCACGGCGCCAATCCGAAATGGCTGCGTGCAGCCGGCTACTGGCGTCGCGGCGACGCGGCCGTGCACGACGTTATTGAAGACTGAGACGAAAAGCGCGGCGCGCCGTTGCCAAGCATCTTCTAGAAGCAAAGGTGGGTCCACACTTCGCCGCTCTTGGTGCTCAGCACCAGCGGACATTTCAGCCGCTCGAGCCCGGCCTTGGCATTGTCGTCGCCGAGCGCCACCGCGCGCTCGTAATCGGCCTTGGCCGCATCCTTATCCTTGGGGCCCCCTCGCCCGGCCTCCTCGAACGCGCCGAGCCATTCCAGGGCCGCGGCGTGGTTTTGCGCGGCGGCCTTGGCAAACAATGCGCGCGCGCCGACGTCGTCTTTCGGCCCGCCGGTGCCGTTCGCCAGCATCACGCCGAGCTCGAATTGGCCTTCGGCCGAATTGCTCGCCGCCGCTTTCTCGAGCAATGCCCTCGCCTCGACCGGATCCGCCGGCGTACCGCCATTGCCCGACAGCGCGGCAAGATTGGTAGCGCCGCGCGGATTGCCGGCTTCGGCGGCGCGCTGGAATAGCGCGCGTGCTTGCGTCCCGTCC
>Ga0182024_10018759_pt1 | contig 12840 bp, 9 predicted proteins | sample P32metaG_FD_120480 | JGI IMG/M metagenome (GOLD analysis project Ga0182024, IMG submission 120480) | Permafrost microbial communities from Stordalen Mire, Sweden - P3-2 metaG (Illumina Assembly) | ecosystem: Environmental > Terrestrial > Soil > Wetlands > Permafrost | place: Sweden: Stordalen...
CCCGATTGCGGGCGGCGCGCCGGCAAACACGGCCACCGTCCCGGTGTCGAATGCGATCCTTCCTCCCGGCACGACCCGCGATGCAGAGCCGATCGCTCTGGCGCCGGCTCCCACCGCCCCCGTCGCGACAACGCCAACCACGATGGATCAATCGGCGTTCTGGTACACTGTCAAGGATAACGACAGTTTATGGAGCATCGCTGCTGATCAGCTCGGCAGCGGCGGCTCGTGGACGGCGATCAAGGAACTCAACGCTGACATTCTCAAGGGCAGCGACGTGGTGCATCCGAACATGAGGTTGCGCCTCCCCGCAAAGCCCCTGACCTCTGCGCAGTAAATCGACCGACTCACTGGTTTCGAAAAACCTCAGCCGCATTCAGCATCATGGTCAAGCTGCTTCTCTGTCTGTGCAGTGGAACGATTCTGGCGCTGGCCATGGTGCAACTGCGTCAGCAACGCCTCGAATTGGCACACCAACAGACCGAATTGCATGACAAAATCGAGAATCAGCAATCGCGGCTGTGGAATCAGCAACTGCAGATCGCGGTCTGCACAGGGCCGGCTGCGGTCACACAAACCGTTAATACACATCATTTTAAGATGATTTCAGAGTCCAATACGCCGGTCCCGCGAACTTGGACCGACCAAGTCGGAACGCCTGATGCAGAATAGGGCGGAACTTTAGCCCTCTCGTGCCAACATCGTGGAAATCCCCACGCCGGTGGGCATTTGCCCTATGAATAGCCGAACATAGCAGTTAGATATCGTGGTGGAGAGATCAGCTCGGCACATCATCGGCCGATAATGATCCACATGGCAAGAACTCTTTGCCTGGAGCTAGTTTCCGGATGTGCATTGAAGCCGGTGTCCCAGACTTGACCGACACGCGTTGCACCGACAGCGCCTACCCGCGACTTCTGCGACGGGTCGACGGAGACAGCCTGCGCATCTGGCACGATGGAGCGGATCCGAACTCCAACGGCGTCAATGGCGTCAACGCAACCATCTGGCTCCTGGCCCGCCAGCAAGCCGGGCTCGGGCACGATGTGACACTGCTCCTCCGCGTTGAGCCCAGTGCGGCGGTGATTTCTTCCGCCAGTGCCGCGGGAATCCGCCTGCTCTTTCTGGGAGGCGGAGTGTGGCGTGTGGACCACCGCCGGCTTGACGAGGCGATCCGCCAATCCAGGCCCGACATCGTGCACATGCACTCAGTGTTCATTCCGCGGCAGGCTTCTCTGGCCCGGCAACTGCGGGCCCGCGGCATCTCGTACATCACCACGCCGCACGGCGGGCTCTCCGCCGAAGTCTTGCGGCAGAACCGAATCAAGAAGCGCATCTACGCCAGGCTGCTCGAACGGCCGCGATGCAGCTCCGCGGCGATGCTCATGGCATCCATTGGCGAAGAACCGGACATCCGCGCGTTTCTCGGGCGGGCCGACGTTCCGATCCGCAACATGCCCTTGGGAATCGATACCGAGTCGCTGGGCGCGGAGCGATGGAAGCAGAACTTCGTCCCTCCCAAACTGGTTTTTCTGGGTCGATTTGACGTCTATGTAAAGGGGATTGATCTGCTGCTGGGCGTGGCAGGCCTGATGCGCGATCACGAGTTTCACCTGTACGGCCTGCAGGATCTGGCGACCCGCGAGCGGCTTCGACAGATTCGTTGCGGGTGCGCCTCCAACGTCTTCTTCCATCCGCCGGTCTATGGGCTGGAGAAAGCTCACGTGCTGTGCGACGCGACGATGTACATTCAGATGTCGCGCTCCGAGTCGTTTGGAATTTCCATCGCCGAGGCGATGCATCTGGGCGTGCCGTGCGCGATTTCAGACCGGATTCACATCGCAGCCCCCTTCCGCGAGCACGATCTGGGCCTGCTGCTGCCCGGCGATTCGGCGGCGGCGGCCATGGCGCTGACCCGCGCCCTCAAAGCCAGGGAGCCGCTCATGCGCTGGTCGCAACGCGCAAAAGCCTTCGCCAACGAACACTTCGACGCCCGCCTGGCCGCCCAGCGGCATATCGAGGCGTATCGGGAGATGATCGTCGGCGCCGGCCCGAGGCCGCCGATGACTTCGCAGATCGCATCCACAACCTGAATTCATCCCGGCGCGTCGGCGAAAGCCGGCGAACCTCCGCCTGCAAAATCCTCCAATTTCTCCGCGCGGAATTTCTGGAACAACCGGGACACTCCGTCCGATGACATTATCGGACTTGAGTCGCTTTCCATGACCACCTTTTCCTTCCATCGCGCCGCGGTTGCATTCGCTCTGGTCTGCGGTCTCCTGACCGGGATGCTTGCCCGCGTGGTGTACCTGGAAACTGTCGGCCGTCAGAACACGATTTCCAGCGCCGATCGCCAGCAGCATCAGACTTGGGTGATCCGGGCACGGCCCGGTGGCATCTGGAGCGCCAACGGGCAGCTCATGGCCGGCACGATTCAGACGCAGACGCTCTTCGTCGACCCCAAATTCCTGGGCGATTTCTACCAGCAGGACGGTCACAGCCTTGCCGAAATGGATGACGCGGTCGAAAAGCTCGCGAAAATTCTCGACCGCGATGCGTTCACGCTCGCGCAGCTCCTCAGCGATCGATCCACGTCGCGATTCGTCAAGGTCGCGGAGAATCTTGATGATTCGACGAGCGAGAGGATTCGCAAGCTCGATCTGCCCGGCGTGGGAATGCAGCCGGCCAACCTGCGGTACTATCCCCTGGGATCGCTTGCGGCACATGTGTTGGGGGGTGTCGGCAAGGATGGTAAGGGCCTCGAAGGCGTTGAACTGCAATTCGCCGGGGAGTTGAGCGGCCGCGACGGCTGGGAACGCACCCTCAAGGATGCGCGGCATCGCGCGATCTCCGTCGCCAACGACGATTTCCTGCCCGCGGAACATGGCGACGACCTGGTGCTGACCATTGATTCCAATATTCAGATGATCGCCGAGCAGGAGCTGGCGGCAACCTGCGAGAAATTCAAGGTCAAGAGCGGCGAAGTCGTCGCCATGGACCCGCGCACCGGCGAAGTGTTGGCGCTGGCCAACTGGCCGACGTTCAATCCCCAAAACCTGAACGACTCCGCGGAAGCGACACGCCGCAACCGGGCCGTTTGCGACTCGTATGAGCCCGGCTCCACGGGGAAGCCCTTCATCGCCGGTCCGGCGCTGGAAGCGGGGATCACCCGCATCAACGAAGTCTGGCCGGTTCCGGGCAGCACGTATCGAACTCCCTATGGGCGGACGATCACCGATGTGCATGCCTACGGCCCCCTTTCCACCTGGGACGGCCTGGTCAAATCCAGCAACATTGTCATGTCCATGCTTGGCGAGCGCATGGGCAATCCGAAGCTCCATGCAACGCTCTCGATGTGGCAATACGGCAAGCCGACCGGCATCGAGCTGCCGGGCGAAGATCCCGGGAGACTCAATCCGCTGCGGGAATGGACACACTTTTCCACCGAATCCGTCGCCCAGGGCTACGAGCTGCGCGTCACGCCGCTGCAGCTATGCCGCAACTTTTGTGCGTACGCCAACGGCGGCAGACTCGTGCGTCCCACGATCGTCAGGGGAATCATCGGGCATGAGGGGAGGATTGTTCCGCTGCACAAGCCGGTGTTACTGGCAGATTGTCCGCGCATGATTACAGAAGCCACGGAAATGCAAATGCGGCAGATCCTCTGCGATGTGGTCGTTCGCGGGACAGCCACGAAAGCACGCAGCGACTACTGGAACCTCTTCGGAAAAACCGGCACCGCGCACATCAGCGAAGGACGCCGCGGCTACAGCCTGACACGATTCACCAGCAGCTTCCTCTGCGCCGCGCCGGCGGAGAATCCCCGCGTGGTAATCGCATTTATCATTCACGAACCCGATCCGGCAATCGCCCATTTCGGCGGCACGGTTTCGGCTCCGGGGGCCGCCCAGATGATGGAGCGAACCCTCACCTATCTGCAAATCCCCCCCTCGCCCGATCTGGAGCTGCCCCCCGCCTCGGTACAGCCGTTTCTGGTCAACTTCGACGAAAAGGCCTATCGCCGCCACCTTGGCGTCGAAACCGCCGCCATTCAATAAGCGCATTGCTCGCATGGACTTGCAGAGCCACGGGCGCATGATCGGCCTGCGGTTTTGCCCTCAGTACCCCCCGATGCGCCCGGAAATCGAATAAAATGGAAATATTTTGATCGAGAAGTTACCATTGAGCGCATCAGCCCCTTTTCGCACCGAGATGTCCACCTATGAACAACCTCCGCCGCGCCCGGACTGACACCATCGAATCCCTTGAGGACCGCACGCTGTTTTCAACGATTACCGTTGCCCCAGTCGTGGTCACGGCGGGAAACACGCCCCAGCAGGCGACCTTCACCGCCCTGCTGGACGTTCCATCGGCGGCGCCGATCACGCTCTCTTACGCCACCGCGAACGGGACCGCCCGGGCCGGCGTGGACTATCGCCGGACCGCCTCGCGCATTGTCATCGCGCCCGGTGAAACCACTGCAAGTTTTACGGTGAAGGTGCTTCCCAATACCGTTTTCGAGCCGAACAAGTTTTTCGTGGTCAATCTCAAGGCGACCGGCGGAAACCCAATTACCGCCCAGAGCGGCGCCACGATCATCGAGAACAACGTGCCTCCAACGGTGACCGTTTCGGACGCGATTGAGTCGATAGGCCTGCATCGCATCACCAAGACAAATTTCTGGGTGGGTTTGTCGGGCCGGTCGGCCATGCCGAGCACGGTCGATTTCACGACCCAGGACGTTACCGCCGTCAGCAACGTCAACTATGTTCCCGTGACTTCTTCAATAGTAATCCCTGCGTACAAAAACGGCGCGAACATCCCGTTGAAGCTCATTGGCGCCACCAGAGTCTCGCCGGACACCGTGTTTGACGTGGATTTTACCGGCGGCGCCGGCGCGATCGTGCCCGCCGGCCTCTTCTCGCGCATCGTCATCCGGGATCATGGGATCAGCCCGATCGTCCGGCCCAACCTGACAATCTCCAGCCCGTTGGCCGTGGGCGGCAACGACGTCAACTTCGTACTGACGCTGTCGGCTCCGTCAACCAATGACGTGAGCTTCCGCTTCTCCGCCCTGGCGACCAGCGCCCAGCAATCGCAGTTCAGCCCCGAAGCCGGCATCTTCACGATTCCCGCCGGACAGACCAGCGCAACGATCGCCGTTCCCACGTTCCGGAACACGGTCAGCGGCGTCAACGTCGATACGCAGTTGCGTCTTGTCATTTCCGGACTGGCCAACGCGCAACTGGCCACGAATGATCCGATCGGCACGATTCTCGCGTTTCCCACAATTACCATCAGCGATGCCAACGTGGACGAGAACAACGCTTCGCCCATCATCCCCGCGACGTTTTTCGTGACTCTCAATGCCCCGTCCACCTTGCCGGTCAGCGTCACCTTCAACACCGCCAACGGCACCGGCGATCCGACCATCACTACTCTGACCGATCCCGCCGCGGCGTCGGCCGGAATTGACTACACCGCAACGTCCGGCACACTCACGTTCCAGCCCGGGCAGACCACGCTCTCAATCACGGTCCCAACGCTGGCTGACCCGAGTGCGGCGCTCACCGAGTTGTATACCGTGAATCTCTCGGGAGCAGTCCATGGACTGATCGGCCGCCAGACCGGTACTGCCACGATCTCCAATCTCCCCTTCGTCATCGGGGAACCCCAGATTTCGATCGACGACCCCACCTTTGCCGTCGCCAACAACGCCACGGGATTCCTCAACTTCACCATCTCGCTGGGCTCTGCCGCCAACGTGCCGGTGACGGTCGCCTATTCCACCGCAGATGGAACCGGCGCCGCCGGCACGGATTACACTGCAACCAGCGGCACGGTCACGTTCAATCCCGGCCAGACCAGCATCAACGTTCCCGTCGCCGTCTTTGGCGCCAGCCCGGTTGAGGTGTTCGCGACCGTCCTGATGAATCTCTCCAGTCCCGTGAACGGCGCGATTGCGAAAGGTCTGGGCACCGGAACCGGCACCATTACCGAAGGTGCCGTCACTGAAATTTCCATCAACAACCCAACTGTTACTGTCGGTTTCGGAAGCACGGCACTCCTTGAATTCAATGTTTCGCTGAACGCCGCCACTACTGTCCCGGTGACTGTGAGCTATGCCACTGCCAACGGAACCGGCGTCGCCGGCACGGACTACACCGCGACCAGCGGCCTGATTACGTTCCTCCCCGGCCAGACCAGCCTGCAAATCCCGGTGACTGCCATTGGAGCCAGCCTGGTGACCAAGACGGTCCTGCTGAATCTCTCCCTCCCTGTCAACGCCGCGCTGCAGACAGCCACAGGCACCGGGTCCATTCACCAGTCCAATATTCCCCAGATCTCGATTAACAGTCCCGCCATGGGCGTCGCCAACGCGCACACGGCAACTCTCGACTTTGACGTCACGCTGGCTCAAGCGGCCCTTGTCCCGGTGACAGTCAGCTTTGCCACCTCAAACGGAACCGGCGTCGCCGGAACCGACTACACTGCCACAAGCGGCTCAGTGACTTTCACTCCCGGCCAGACCGACATCCAAGTCCCAGTGACCATCATGGGAGCCAGCGCAACAGCCGCCACGAAGACCGTCGTGATGACGCTGTCCGCAGCCGTCAATGGCCAGATTGCGGCGGCCGTGGGAACAGGATTCATTCAGGAACAGGCTATTCCGCAGATTTCGATCAACAATCCCGCTGTTGGCGTCGCCAACGCGCACACGGCAACTCTCAACTTTCACGTCACCCTGGCCCAGGCCGCCCTCGTGCCGGTGACCGTCAGCTTTGCCACTTCAGACGGCACTGGCGTGGCTGGAACAGACTACACCGCGACAAGCGGCTCAGTCACTTTCACTCCCGGCCAGACCGACATAGCAGTCCCGGTGACCGTCTCTGGAGCCAGCGCGGTAGACGTCACGAAGACCGTCGTGATGACTTTGTCGGGCCCCGTCAATGGCGCGATCGCGGCGGGCATCGGAACCGGGTCCATTAACGAGGCAGGCATTCCCCAGATTTCGATCAACAGTCCCGCCGTCACCGTTGCCCACGGGAATACGGCAACGCTCAACTTCCACGTTACGCTGGCGGAGGCAGCCCTCGTGCCGGTGACCGTCAGCTTTACCACTTCAGATGGAACTGGCACCGCTGGAACAGACTACACCGCCACAAGCGGCTCAATAACTTTCACCCCCGGCCAGACCGACATCGCGGTTCCGGTGACGGTTTCTGGAGCCAGCGCCGTAACTGTGACGAAGACCGTCGTGATGACTTTGTCCGCCCCCGTCAATGGCGCGATTGCGGCAGGCATGGGGGTTGGAACCGGGTCCATCAACGAGACGCCGTAAGTTTTTCCGGCATAATCCCCCCATGCCAAGACCTGCGCGCTGGCCGCCACTGGCGCCCACGAAAGACATCGGCGATTATCTCTTCCTCCGCGGCGCCATCTCGCGCTGGCTCTGGAGAATCTACACCCAGCGCTTCACCCCCGCCGGCAGATGGTTCCTGCTCGCCACCGCCATCTTTGTCGTATACGGCGGAGCTTCGCTGCAGCTCCAAGCGTATGTGGCGGCGCTCTACGCCGTTGCAATCTGGTTTGTCGCGGCCGCGGTGTTGCTGGTCTATCGGCCGCGCTGCCGCCTCGCGTTCCGGCTGCCATCGCGCATCGGCGCCGGCCAGACGCTCGTCGCCGATGTGCTGGTCGAACAGCGCGGAACGCTCCGCGGCGCGGACCTGCTACTGCTCCCGCATCGGCTTCCGTTTGAGATCTCCTGCGTTCCTCCCGGCGGAGTTGCGCTGCCGGACCTGAGGCGCGGCGAGACGGCGGACATGCGCGTTCGCCTGCATTGCACCCATCGCGGCACGTATACGTTGCACGGTTTTCGCATCGAATCCGGGTTCCCCTTCGGCATTCTGCGCTCCCGCCAGACATTTCATCAGCCGCAGACATTGCTGGTCTATCCGAAGTTCAATCCCGTGTCCCGCATCGATCTGCCGACCGCCCGCCGCTACCAGCCGGGCGGAATCGCGATGACGTCGCAGTTGGGCGAATCGTTTGAGTACCTGGGCAATCGCGACTACCGCGACGGGGACAATCCCCGCGACATCGACTGGCGGGCCACGGCGCGAGCCCAGCGCCCGATTGTGCGGGAATGGGTGGAGGAATACATGCTGCGCGCCGCCGTCGTGCTCGACACGCACGTGCCCGGTGCATTGCGCGGCAAGGGCGCCGCCCGCCGCCGCGACGATTTCGAGCGCGCCGTCTCCCTTTCCGCGGCGGTGAGCGATTACATGGCCCGGCAGGACTACGTCGTGGACCTCTTCGCCGCCGGGCCGAATCTGTATCATCTGACCGCGGGAAGAAGCCTGGCATATCTCGATCAGATCCTCGACATTCTTGCCTGCGTCGAGGAAAACCCCGCCGAGCCGTTCGATGCAATCGAGCCGGAAATCGCGGAACTGCTGGAGCGGTTATCCACGGTGATCTGTGTGTTTCTCGATTGGAACCAGGCTCGCCGCGAGTTTGCCCTGCGGCTGCGTGCCGGCGGAATCGCGGTGAAGATAATCGTCGTCAACAACGAGCAACGAACCGAGCTTGATCCAGCGGCGGATGCCGGCTCGTTTGGCGAAATTCCGATCATCGCCCGCGAGCAATTTGATCGGGGACTCAGCCAACTGTGACCAGCAACGACGGCGCCATCCTCCGCAACGACCGCCTGCCGATCTCGATCGCCGGTGCGTCGATCGCCGCGTTCGCCATGCTCTATCTGACGGCCGATCGGGAACGCAATCTGCCCTTGCTTCCCGTTCTCGGGGCGATGCTTCTGCTCACGTACGTCACAAATTGGCGGCTGCCTTCCACTCAATGGGTTGGTTATCTCCTGCGCGCGATGCTGTTTGGCGCAATCTGCTTCATCATCGGGATTCCCCGCGAGAGCGCGGCGTATTGGTATTTCGAGCGGGATTACACCACCCTCGGAGGATGTCTGCTCGCCGCGGAAATGGTGGTCCAGGCGTGGCGCTGGCGCGACTGGTCGCAACCCTCCGAGGCCGCCGGCGTCGCTCTTCTGCTCACGGCGCTGATCGTCGCCGCGGCCTCCAATACCTATAAGCATCGCGTGGTCGAGTGGCTTGTTCCACTCTACGCCGCGCTGCTGATCATCGCGTTGCGGGGATTCGGAACGCCCGCCCGTCCAAGGCGGCGCCCCGCGTTGCTGGCGTTTCGCGCGATCATGGCGCTGGCCGCCCTGTCGACGGGATATGCGTGCGTCGAATCCGTCTACCGTTTCGATTCCCGGATCACGCATCTTGCAATGAAGCTGCTCAACCGCCCGGACCTGCGCGCCGAGATCGGGCTTTCCGATACGCCGTATCTCGGCAAGTCTTCAATCCCGAGCAATCGCTGCGGCGGGTTCAGGTGATCGACGGAGATCTTTCCGATCCGCATCTTCGCGCCATCGCCTTCGCGCGGTACGAAAATAGCTCGTGGCGGCCCGTACTTCGAGAACGCGATTTTCAGTCCGTCAGCCGCGAAGACTTGCACCCCAATGCGCCGGGAGCGCGATCCGCCGTCACCGTCCTCACCGACACCGGCGGCCTGATCATGGCGCCCCTCGACAGCGCCGGCATCGACACCGATGCTTCAATCGATCGAGACGACCAGTCGGTTCTGCAGGCACACGATCCGCAGGCCGATTTCGCCTACACGTTGATAGCCCCGCCGCACCTGGCATTTCAGGGCCCGCTCTGCATTGCGCCCGCCGAGGCCGAGCGGAGGTTGCTGCTGGCGATTCCCCCCGATCTCGATCCGCGCGTGACGGAACTGGCGCGCCGCGTCGCCGGAACCGGCAGCGCCATCGCCCGTCTCACCGGCATCGCCGGCGAGCTGCGCGAACACCACAGCTACAGCCTTTCGTTCATCCCCCAGGGTGATCCCATCAGCGATTTCATTCTCAATCATCGTTCCGCGCACTGCGAATATTTTGCCTCGGCGATGGTGCTGATGTCGCGCGCGATCGGGATTCCCGCGCGATTCGTCACCGGCTATTACGCCCACGAGCGAGAATCCGGCGAGATCGTGGTGCGCGGGCGGGATGCACACGCCTGGGCCGAAGCATGGATCGACGGCACGGGCTGGGTCACCATCGACGCCACGCCGTCCTCCGGCACGCCCGAGGCGCTCTGCCCCACGCCATCCCGTTGGACGCGCTGGTCGGATGCCGTCAGCGATCTGCCGCGGCGACTCCGCCAATGGCTCAGTTCCATCCGCCGCGCCGACTTCTGGAGGCTGGCCCTGGCTGCGATCATCCTCTTCACTCTTTACAAACTGATGCGCTCGCTGCGCGGCCGTCGGACACGCCCCGGGTTGGTGTCGCGGAAATATGCCGATGCGCCGCCCAATCTTGCGGCGGCGGCGCGCCGTTTCGAGCGGGCCGTGCGCCGTCGCGGAATGGCGCTGCATCCTTCGCGCACCTGGCGCGAATCGCTTGCCTGCGCGCCGCAGCCATATCACGACTTTGTGCAGTTCTACGATACACTCCGCTTCGGCGGCGCCGGCGAGCCGGGCCGGCTCCAGGAGCTGCTCGCAAGAATCGAGCAGGAACCGAGGAACTCCCCAAAATGAACCGAGAATCCCCTGAGCATTTCACCCCGCAAACTCCCGATGCGCCCGCAGCGCTGGATAGCCTGCGCGGCCTGGAGACCAATCTCGCCAGCGTCATCCGCGGCAAGCCCCAAAGTATCCGCCTGCTCCTGATTTCGCTGTTGGCCGGGGGGCATGCGCTGCTGGAAGACGTTCCCGGAACCGGCAAAACCACGCTCGCCAAATCACTGGCCCGTTCCATCAACGGGATCTTCCGCCGCGTGCAGTTCACTCCCGATCTGCTTCCCGCCGACATCACCGGCAGCAGCTTCTACAAGCCGCAGGATGGCTCCTTCGAGTTTCGCGAGGGGCCGGTCTTCACCAACATTCTGCTCGCCGATGAGATCAACCGCACCAGCCCGCGCACCCAATCGGCGTTGCTCGAAGTAATGAGCGAAGCGCAGGCCACTGTCGACGGCAAGCGCCGCGATTTGCCGCGTCCCTTTTTCGTCATCGCCACGCAAAACCCCAGCGACTATCACGGCACCTATCCCCTCCCCGAAGCGCAGTTGGACAGGTTCGCCCTGCGCATCACGCTCGGCTACCCCGATCACGAGAGCGAAATGCAGGTCCTTTTCAGCCAGCGCGAGCATCATCCATTTGACGATCTCAAGCCCGTCGTCACCTGCGATCAGATCATCGCGCTGCAGAACCGCGTCAAGCTCGTTCGCGTCGATCCCGCCGTGGCCGATTACGTCGTCAGACTCACCGCCTGGACGCGCACCGACACCCGCCTGCGCCTCGGTGTCTCCCCCCGCGGCTCGCTGGCCCTCTACCGCACCGCCCAGGCCAGCGCCATGCTCCAGGGAAGAGACTTCGTCACCCCCGACGACGTCCGCAGCATGGCCGCATCTGTCTTATCGCATCGCGTCGTTCTGGAAACCAAAGCCAAGTACGCCGGCCAGCGCACGGATCAGATCATCGCTGAGGCGTTGGAGAAGATTCCGGTCCCGCGATAACCGAAAAGGTCAGTTATTCGGTGGACCACCCGGGCCGCCTGGCGGCGGGCCGCCGGCGCCGCCTTGCGCTCCCTGACCTTGGCCGGGTCCACCACCATTGTCGCTGCCGGGGGGACCGCCATTACCGCCTTGACCACCCTGCCCGGCGCGTCCACCGGGAGGCCCGGGCGGACGCGCCGTTTCGAGCGTCTGCATCTGATCGGGCGTGAGAATCGCGGCGAGCTTCGCCTTGGTATCCTTTTCCAGATCAGCAATTTGCTTTTTCTGGTCGTCCGTGAGGTTCAGCTTGGACATCGCGAAGCGGGGAATCAGATGAAAGCCGCCGGGAGGCCCGGGTGGACGGCCGCCGCCCGCGCCCGGCCCGCCGTTGCCGCCACCACCGCCATTTCCGCCACCATTCGGCGGCGGAGCATCCTGCCCGTGGGCAACGGTGCCTCGGCCGCCAAATGCCAATGCGAAAGCGACGATCGCCGCCAACGCCAGGGTAACGATCGACATGCGCCTCATTTCAAGCTCCTTTGCCGCCCGAGACGGCTGGAAAATGCCTTCTTGATGCCAACCGCGAGATGACCTGGCAGCTCGTGGTTAAAGTCGCGCGCGTCGCCGCGCCGTGAGATCAGGCCGGGATCGAGGCGTCGAGACGCAGCAGTATTGCAGCTAAATACGAGCAAGTCTCGACAACGAAGAGCCCGGCCCGAGATCACAAGCGGAGGCCGCGCGACTTTCACCACGGGCTGCTGGCCCACTCAATGTTGAGAATGGCCCGTCCCGTCCAATGGTAACAAAAGCCACAACCCATCTTCCTTAGTCACCCGCGCCGACGCCGAAGAACTTACGTCTCCTTCCCCTCCGCTTTGAGACACTTTTCGAGCACGTCTTCCACCCGCCCGCCCCGGCGACCCCACGTTCACTATTCAACATTCACCATTCACCATTGCCCCAGCCACTCCCTCCCCCCTTTGTACAACAGTTCAACTTTTTCGCCCCGCGCACCCTCGTTTCCACGCGAAAAACGCCGGTTTTTGAACAGGTTTGAACAGGATTGAACAAATTCTCGATCCCGTGCACGTCCCAAATCCTCGCCAGCACGTAAATGCTTGCAAATTACCTACCCAATAATGGGGCTTCCAGCTTTTGCACCCGTGCCTTCCGCTCCGCTGCTACCAATGCCAGAATGCTGGCGGTTTTCCACGCCATCAAGCACAATCGGCCGCGGCAGCTCGTGGTTAAAGTCCCGCGAGCATCC
>Ga0182024_10018760_pt1 | contig 12840 bp, 5 predicted proteins | sample P32metaG_FD_120480 | JGI IMG/M metagenome (GOLD analysis project Ga0182024, IMG submission 120480) | Permafrost microbial communities from Stordalen Mire, Sweden - P3-2 metaG (Illumina Assembly) | ecosystem: Environmental > Terrestrial > Soil > Wetlands > Permafrost | place: Sweden: Stordalen...
GGAAGTTCTCGCGCGAAAATTGCCGGCGGGCAACGGCGCGGCGGTGGTGATGTCGGCCGGGACCGGCGAAGTGCTGGCAATGGTTAGCGCTTCGAACGCCGCCGGGACCGTCGATCCGCTGCTCGATCGCGCGCGCTACGGCCTCTATCCACCGGGCTCCACGTTCAAGCTCGTCACCGCGATCGCTGCGCTTCGGATCGATCCGAAATTGACGGATCGTAAATTCACCTGCCGCGGAGTGGGCGATGGGCGGGCGGGAACCGAGATCCCCGGCTGGCGGAAAATCATCCGCGACGATGTGGGCGATCGTCCGCACGGCACGCTGACCATGGGCCGCGCGATCACCGTCTCCTGCAACGCCTACTTCGCGCAGCTCGGCGTGTATGCGGTCGGCGCGCAGGCTCTGCACGACACCGCTCAGCTTCTCGATATCCCGGCGGGTGAGATCCCGGAGTTGAAGAAGATGCTTCCCTTCGCGGCGTACGGGCAGGGTCCGGTGCTGGTCACTCCGTTCAAGATGGCGCGCGTAGCGGCGACCATTGCGGCGGGCGGCGCGATGCCGCAGGGCCGCTGGATCCTCGACGACAACAATCCGCGCACCGATGCCGCGCGCCCGATTCTCGCGGCGGGGCCGACTTTGTTCCTGGCGAACTCGATGCGATCGGTGGTCACGGCAGGTACGGCGCGGACCGCGATGGCCGGCTCTCCCGTCAACTTCGCGGGCAAGACCGGCACGGCCCAGCTTGACGAAGGAATGCCCCACGCCTGGTTCGCGGGCTTCGCTCCATTCGACGGGGACGCTACGCGAAGAATCGCTTTCGCGGTCGTCGTCGAGCACGGCGGATATGGCGGACGCGTGGCGGCGCCCATCGCTCGCGAAATCGTCGAGACCGCGCAGAAGCTGGGAATGATTGCACCGTGAGAGATAACCATGGCCCTTTCCGACTTGATTGAACGGTTCGGCAGAACGATCTTCGAAGCTCCGTTCAGCGGCGCGCAACTCTCCGAGGACTTGCCCGAGCTGGCCGAGATCCGGCTGGCGCTGCTCGATGAGATCAAGAGCAAGAGCCATCGTGTCGCCGGGCGCCGCGTGTTTGCGCACAATCTGGCGCGAGTCCACCTGCTGGGAGTCCCCGAGAAACAAGCGGCCGCTTTTCAGGGAGATTTCTTTCCCAAGTATTTCGCGCAGGAATTGAAAAGCGGACTCAGTCGCGCGAACTATCGTTTCCCCGACGATCTGCGGGTGGAGTTCCGCACGAGCCCGCGCCTGCCCGGCCCGCACGAAAATTGGATTCAAGTGGAGACCGAGGCGATCGCGCCGCCCGCGACCGAAACCGCCGCCCGCACGGACCGCCCGGCGAAACTGGTGGTGGTCAGAGGAACGGCTAGTCGGCCCGAGCTGCTGCTGAAGAAACAGAGAACCAATATCGGGCGTACGGTGGAGATCTCGCGGCTCGACGGGCCTTCGCGGCGCAACGATCTCGCGTTTACGGAAGATACCGAGATCAATCGCAGCGTCTCCAGGGAGCATGCGCACATCCTGTACCATCGGGCTGGAGGAGAGTACCGGCTTTACAACGATCGCTGGTACAAGGGGGCGGGAAAGCCGCACGGAAATTGCGGCTTGTGGATCATTCGCGACGGGCTTAGCCAGGAGGTGCATCGCAATCCGCGCGGGATCAAGCTGCTGCCCGGCGATGAGATTCAGCTTGGACAGGCTGTGATTCGGTTCCTGCTGAGATAGCTTACTCCTGCAGGTAGCGCCGCATCTCTTCCGGGCGGAAACAGTGCGCCAACGCCCGATCGCGTCCGATGCGGCCGACGCGCACCATCTCGGCCAGCGAGCGAAAGCTGCTGGCGGATCTGCGGCTGATTGCCGGCCGGGAACGAATCCAAAATGCGCGAGACTGCCTGCGAGGTGTCGTTGGTGTGCAGCGTCGACAGCACCAGGTGCCCTGTTTCGGCCGCTGTCAGAACAGTCGCCATCGTCTCCGGGTCGCGCATCTCGCCGACCAGAATCACTTCCGGCGTGTGGCGGAGGATACTCCGCACGGAACTGGCGAAGTCCGGCGTGTCGTGGCCCACCTCGATCTGCTCGATGATCGAGCTGCGGTTGGGATGCACGAACTCGACCGGGTCTTCGACCGTCACGATGTGGCAGCGCCGGTGCGAATTGATCAGATCGACGAGCGCGGCCAGCGTCGAGCTTTTGCCGCAGCCGGTGGGACCGGTGACGAGGATCAATCCCTGCCGCGAATCGGCCAGCCGCCGGAGCGTGGCCGGCAGGTGCAGGGTTTCCAGGGTGGGAATCTTCTCCGGAAGCAGCCGGATGCTCGCGGCTAGCGTTCCTCTCTGATGATGGATGTTGCCGCGGAAGCGGCCGATGCCGTCGCGGGTAAAACATAAGTCCAAGGATTTGTTTCGCTGAAACTCCTCGTATTGCGCCGGGGCCAGCAGGGGCAGCAGCAGACTGCGGGTGTCCTCCGCGCTCAAGGCAGGTCCGGGAACAGGGGTCACCGTTCCATTGACACGCAGGATCACGGGCGCGCCGGCGATGAGCAGGACGTCCGACGCGCTGCGCCGAGCCGCGTACACCAGGAACTGGTCGAGCGTCGCCGTGCTTTGGCCCGCCTCCGGACGATGCGCGCGCGATCCGGGCGCAGCGCTATTCAGTTGAGCGACAATTTGCGCAAGTTCATCTTCGTAACCCGGCACGCTATCAGTATGACGCGGCCGGAGGGATTTGCGTTGACGCATCCGCCGCGGCGATATAGTGAATGAATGGGCCCCAAGTGGTTTGCCGTTTTCCTCTGCTACGCTCTCCCCTCCACGGCAAGCATCGCGTTCGAGCCCAATCGCGGCCAGTTCTCCGCTCCAGCACGGTATCTCGCTCGAGTGGGAGAGGCTCGCGTCTGGTTCTCCGATTCTCAGATTGCGCTTGCGGCCGCGGGCGCGCGGCCGGTGACGATCTCCTTTCCGAAGGCGCGAATTGCCGCGATCGAGCCACTCGCCTCCCGGAGCCACTACTTTCGCCCCGGCCGGCAACAAAGCGGCGTTCCCCATTTTGCGCGGTTGCGATACGAATCGGTGTATCCCGGTATCGACCTGGTCTTCTACGGAAATCCGTCGCAACTCGAGTGCGATTTCGTCGCGCAGCCGTGGGCGGATCCGCGCGCCATCCGCCTGCGCTTCTCGATCCCTGTCGCTCGCGACCGCACGGGCGACGTCATCGCCGGCGGCGTCCGGTTTCATCGACCGATCGCGCGCCAGAACGGCCGCATCGTTTCCAGCGAGTTTCGAACGGCCGGAAATGTCGTAACCCTTGCCATCGGCCGGTACGACCGCTCGCGGCCGCTGACGATCGATCCGCAAATTATCTTTTCGACCTATCTTGGCGGAGGCGGTCCCGAGCTTCTACACTCCGTGGCAACAGATTCGGACGGCTCGATCTACATCGCCGGCCAGACCGATTCGCCCGATTTCCCGACACTGAACGCGGAGCAGCCCGCCTCGCTCGCTTACGGGCAGGTATTCGTCACGAAGTTCGACAAAGCCGGAGCGCTGGTTTTCTCCACCTACGTCGGCGGAAGCAGCAACGACGCCGCGTGGGGAATCGCCGTCGATGGAAATCACAACATCTACGTCACCGGCAATGCGCACTCACCGGATTTTCCGCTGGTGAATCCGATCCAGGGCTCGCTCGCCGCGCAAGGACCGCAAGCCGGCGATCCCACCGCGATCGACGCGTTTGTCTTCAAGCTCAGCGCGGATGGATCGAAGCTCCTTTACTCGACGTACCTCGGCGGCAACGATCACGATTTCGGCGAAGCGATTGCCGTTGACGGCGACGGCGCCGCTTACGTCGTGGGCCAAACCGAATCCACGGATTTCGCCGTAACGCTGCAAGCGATCCAGCCATCGCCGCCGGTCAGCCCGCGCTCGGCGAACGGATTTGTCACCAAGCTGAACGCCAGCGGCAGCGCGCTCGTGTACTCCACGTATCTCTCCGGCTCGGACGGATCGGTCGTTTGGGCCGTCGCGGCCGACTCGGCGGGAAATGCGGTGGTGGCCGGTGAGACCGCATCGCGCGACTTGCCGGTGGCGAACGCGCTAATTTCCAGCGCACCGCTGCCACTCAGTCCCGATTACCCGAACTCGGTGCTGAGTACCCAAACTTACTCTCACGCGTTCGTGAGCAAGCTGAATGCGGATGGCTCCGCCCTGATCTATTCCACCTATCTGGGCGGCGATGGCCAGTCGCAAGCGCTGGGAGTCACCACGGACGCCGCCGGCAACGCCTACGTGACCGGTGGAACGGGAACCGTACACTTCGTCATGCGCGACGATGCGCCGCAGTATCTCGCCGGCGCCATCTTCTTGAAGAGCACAAACGGCGGAGCGGCCTGGCAGGCTTTCCGGAATGGACTGCTGGTATCGGCGGTGACGTCCATCGCGACCGATCCGTCGAATCCCGGCGTACTCTACGCCGGCACTCACGAGGGTGTCTTCAAGAGCGCCGACGGCGGACAGAACTGGTCCCTGAGCGGATTGCGCGAGTACAGTTTTTCCAGCATTCTCATCGACCCGCATCACTCATCCACCGTATACGCGCTGGCAGGGGGCTCCGTCACCATTGCGCAAAGCGGAGTATTTTACGGCGCGTTTCGCAGCACGGATGCGGGCGCGACCTGGCAGCCATTCGCCGCCGCCTTAGGTTCCGCGCCGCAGAATTTTCTGTTCGACCCGACGGATGCGAACGCCATCTATGCGGTGGGAGGCGGCTTGTTCAAGAGCCTGGACGGCGATGCGACCTGGACCAATGTCGGGCCCACCACCCAGGGGGAGCCCGCGGCAGTGTCCTCGGCGGCGATCGATCCGGCGAATCCTTCGATATTGTATGCGGCGATACCGTCCGCCTTCTGTGGCGTTTTCTGCGGCATCCGGCCCGGCGCGGTATTCAAGAGTACCGACGGCGGCCAGACCTGGGCCATGAAGCAAGCGATCCGCACTGCCAACGTGATGGTGGATCCGAATTCGCCGTCCACTGTCTACGCCGACAATCTGAAGAGCACGGATGGCGGTGAGACCTGGACGCAACTTGGCGGGAGCGAGTTCATTCTTGCGATAGACTCGAATTCGAACGTGTATGGCTACTCACTCAGCGCATCCCCTACGCAGATTCAGATGAGCAGCGACGGCGGACAGAACTGGACCGCCGTATACGACGCCAAGGGCTCATCGCCCCTGGCGGGGTTCGCAGTCGATCCGAATTCGGCGGGCACGCTTTACGTGGGCGGCGCGGCGCAGGCGGACGCGTTCGTGGTCAAGCTGAGCTCCGCGGGAGATTTGATTTACACGAAGTTCCTCGGCGGCTCAGGCGCAGATCATGCGAGCGCGGTGGCGGTGGATTCGTCGGGCGCGGTGTACCTGGCGGGCATGACAGCTTCGCAGGATTTCCCCGCTGTGGGGCCGGTGCTTCCGTATTCGGCTCCACTAGCCAATTTCGCCGCGCGGCTCGACGCGGCTACGTTCGCTCCGACTTTTTCAACCTTCCTCGGGGCAAGCGCTTCCTATCCGGGGAACGGCGTAGCCGTAGATGCGGATGGAAATATGATCGTTGTGGGTTCCACCGGTTCTCCGAATCTGCCCGCTGTGAATGCGGTCCAGCCGCAGCTCGATGGAGCTACCGATGCGTTCGTGATCAAAGTGGAGCTCGATTACTGATGTTCGCCAAAGGCAATGAAGGCGGCGGCTGCCAACCAAACGCCACTCGTTCCAGAACACCTGCTTTGATCCACAAGACTTCGTTGTTCGAGCGAGGAGCGGGTCCAGGAGGACCCGCGCAGACCAGGGGGGTCTGCCCCACACATCGGCCATGACCGAGCTCATCTGTTGCCGATCCTACGCGGCCTTAACGCCGCACGTCGCCCGGTTCTTGCGATCCGCTTCAACCCTTGCCGAGACTGTGTTGCTCGCCCCATCGAGAGGGGCTGCGGACGACCTGGCTCGCCGCTGCTGTCCTGCGGGTATTTTAGGTCTACATCGGGTGACGTGGCGCCAACTGGCGGCCGAACTCTCGACTCCGGGCATGGTCGCCGCAGGCATGGCTCCGGCCAGCGGGTTGGCTACGGAAGCGATCTGCGCGCGCGTCGCGCATCAACTCCGCAATGAGCGCCACATCCCCTATTTCGAGCCGGTCGCAAACCTTCCGGGCTTTGCAAAAGCGCTCTCCGCAACTCTTACTGAGCTGCGTCTCGAAAACGCCGCTCCGGCAAAACTTCGTGACGCGGGCGCTCCGGGCCGCGATTTGAGCGCTCTGCTCAGGCTTTACGAACAGAAGCTGAACGAAGCGGCGCTGGCGGACTTGGCCATGATGCTGCGCCTGGCCACGGCGGCAGCGCTCGAAGGAAAACATAGGTTCGCGAACCGGGCGCTGATTCTGTTCGATCCACCCATGGATACGGCTCTGCAGAGGGATTTCGTGTCTGCCCTGGCATCCCGATCTCCACGCATTTTCGCCGCCACACTGGCCGGAGATGAGAAATCCATCGCGACATGGGAACACATCCTCGGAATCGCCGCAGTGCGGCCGGACACCGACGCAGCGCCCGTGCAGCTCGACCGCGTGCGCGCTTCGCTGTTTCTGCCGCAACCGCAGGAGCCGGCGGGAGAAGACGATAGCCTCGATTACTTTTCCGCGCCCGGTGAAGGAATGGAGTCGGTCGAAATCGCACGGCGGATTCGAAGGCTGGCCGAGGCCGATACCCCGTTCGACCGCATCGCGATCCTGCTGCGCGACCCCGAGCGCTATCAGCCTTTCCTGGAGGAAGCTCTGCGGCGCGCGGGCATTCCGGCGTACTTCACGCGCGGCGTCGCGAGGCCGCATCCTGCCGGGCGGGCATTCCTCGCCTTGCTCGCCTGCGCTCAGGATGGCTGCTCCGCGAGCCGATTCGGTGAATATCTCTCGCTTGGCCAAGTGCCTTCGTCCGGTTCGACCGCGGAGGAAAGCAGCAGCCTGCCTCTCGACGACGAGCTGCTTTCAGGCTTCCTCGGCCTTCCGGAAGAGCGCGAGCCGAAGCCTTTCGCCGCCGAGGGCGCGGATGAAACCGCGGATGAGAATGCGCCTGTGTCAGGCGGCGCTCTGCAATCGCCGATCGGATGGGAAGACCTGCTGGTGGACGCCGCGGTGATCGGAGGCGTCGAGCGCTGGGAGCGGCGGTTGAGCGGCCTGAAGAAAGAATTGAACTTGCAATCGAGCGAGCTCGACGAGAACAGTGCGGCGCGCCATCACCTGGACGATCGCATCCGGCGGCTGGAGAATCTGGAGCGATTCGCGATTCCGCTGGTGCGCCGGCTGCATGCGCTTCCCGGAAACGCGATTTGGAGCGAATGGATTGCAGCGCTGACGGACCTGGCGCGCGCCGCCCTACGCCAGCCGGAGCCCGTGCTCTCGATCCTGGGCGAGCTGGAATCGATGGGAGAAGTCGGGCCGGTGGCGCTCGACGAAGTGATCCAGGCGCTCTCGGACCGGCTCCGATTCCTGCGCCGCGAGCCCGATCCACGGCGGTATGGGCAGGTGTTTGTTTCCTCGATCGACGAAGCGCGGGCCCGCACCTTCGACGTGGTTTTCTTACCAGGACTATCCGAAGGGCTGTTTCCGCGCAAGATGATGGAAGACCCGCTGCTGCTCGATGCGCATCGTTGGGCGCCGCTCACCGTGCAGGACGATCGAGTCCGCAGGGAACGGCTGCTGCTGCACCGTGCGGTTGGGGCGGCCACGACCCGGCTGATTTTTTCGTATCCGCGCGTGGATGTGGCGCAATCGCGGCCGCGAGTGCCGTCGCTCTACGCGCTGGAGATTCTGCGCGCAGCCATGGGCAGGCTTCCCGAGCTGCGCGACTTCGAGCGGCGGGCCGCGGCGGGAGCAGAGGCGCATCTCGATTGGCCCGCGCCACGCCAACACCGGGACGCGATTGACGACGCCGAATACGATCTGGTCTCACTCGACGATGCGCTTCGGAACAAGCGCCGAGGCAGCGTCCGCTACCTGGTGGAAGTGAACGCCGCGCTCGGCCGGTCGCTGCGGGCGCGCGCCTGGCGCTGGAACAAGAAGTGGTCGTACGCCGATGGATTGGTCGATCCCGATGGCGCTACACGAGCGGCGCTGGCTCAATATGGGCTCACAACCCGGAGCTATTCCGCGTCGTCATTGCAGCAGTTCGCGGTCTGCCCCTATCGTTTTTTTCTGCACGCGATGCATCAATTGCGCCCGCGGGAAGAGCCTGTCGCGCTCGAACAGATGGACCCGCTTACACGGGGCGGCCTGTTTCACGCCGTGCAGCGGGATTTGTTCGCCGAACTGCAGTCCAGCGGCCTGCTGCCGGTGAATCGCGAGCGGATGAATCCGATCCGGGATGCCGCCGACCGCGCTCTGGATCGCGTGGCGGCGCAGTACGAAGAGGATCTGGCGCCCGCGATTCCGCGCGTCTGGCGCAGCGAGGTGGAGGAGATCCGCACCGACCTGCATGGCTGGCTCAGCTCGATGGCCGCCAGCGACGAGGGCTGGCTGCCGATTCATTTCGAGCTGGGCTTCGGGCTGAAGCCGGATGCGCGCCGCGACCCGGCCAGCAGCGCGGCTGAAGTCATCCTTGCAAATCGAGTACGCCTGCGGGGATCGATCGACCTGGTGGAGCGGCACGAGACCCGCGGCACGCTGCGCGTGATCGATCATAAGACCGGCAAAGCGCCCGACCGTCCCCCGGTTTACGTCGGCGGCGGAACGGCGTTGCAGCCGCTGCTCTATGCGCTCGCGGCGGAATCGATGCTCGGCGCACGGGTGGAATCTTCGGAGCTTTCCTACTGCACGCAGCGCGGCAACTATCAGCGATTCCCGACCGAGGCCACGCCCTCCGCCCGCGCCTTCATGGGACGAGTGCTGGAAATCATCGAGTCGGCGATCGGCGAAGGCTTCCTGCCGGCCGCTCCGCAGCAGGACGCCTGCTCATTCTGCGATTACCGGTCCGTGTGCGGACCGCACGAAGCGCAGCGATCGAAGAAAAAGAAGCCGGAGCGGCTGGAACCGCTCATGGAGCTGAGGAACATGCCGTGACGCCTTCTCAACTCCCCTCAACTATCGACGAGGCGGCGCGGCGGGTAATTCGCGAATCGCTCGGCGAGAGCCTCATTGTGGAGGCTTCGGCGGGAACCGGCAAGACGACCGAGCTGGTGGCGCGGATCGTCCAAGTGCTGGCGAAGAACCTGACCACTGTCGATAAGATTGCCGCCGTCACGTTCACGCACAAGGCGGCCGGTGAGCTGAAAATCCGGCTGCGGCAAGAGCTGGATAAGGCGCGCTCCGAGGCGGCCGACGCCGGCGAGCGCCTGCGCCTGGAAGAAGCGCTCAAGGCGCTGGAAGAGGCCGCCATCGGCACGATCCATGGATTCTGCGCGCAGATTCTGCGGCAGCGGCCCGTCGAGGCGCGGGTGGACCCGGCCTTTGAAGAGCTGACCGAGCAGGAAGCCTCGCGGATTTTCGATCGCGCCTTCGATCGGTGGTTTCAGCAGACACTCGGGCGTTCGTCGCCTGGCCTGCGGCGAGCGTTGTCGCGTCTGGCGTGGCGCGATTCCTGGGAGAGCGGGCCGGCGATGGAGCAACTGCGAGCGGCCGGCAGGAAGCTGGTAGAGTGGCGCGATTTTCCAGGACTGTGGCGCCGCGATTCGTTCGACCGCGAAGCGGCCATCGACAGCCTGCTGGCGCACGCCAAGAAACTCGCCGCCATGGCCGCGCAAGCCAAGCGCGCCAATGACAATCTGGCCGCGGCGCTGCGTCCCGTGCAGCAGATGCTCACGTGGCTGGCCCGAACCCACGGCGACCGGCGCAAAGACTACGACACGGTGGAAAGCCTGGTGCTCAAGCTGCAACGGGACCTGAAGCGAGACGTCAGAAAAGGGTCCGGCTTCTTCTCCGACGCCGTTCGCCGCGAGGATGTGGTCGCCAGCCGGGAGAGCCTGTTTCAATCGCTGGAGGAGTTTCGACAGCGCGCGGGCGCGGACCTGGCGGCCGAGCTGCGCGCGGAGATGCAGGGTCTGATTGACGGCTACCAGGCGCTCAAAGCGCGCGCCGGCAAGCTCGATTTCGTCGACCTGCTGCTGCTTGCCTGTGAGCTGGTCAGAACCAATTCCGAAGTCCGCGGCTACTTCCAGCAGCGCTTCAGCCACATTTTCGTGGATGAATTTCAGGACACCGATCCGCTGCAAGCGGAGATTCTGTTACTGCTCGCTTCGAGCGATCCGGCCGAGACGGAATGGCTGCGGGTGAAGCCCGCCGCGGGAAAGCTGTTCCTGGTGGGAGATCCGAAACAATCCATCTACAAATTCCGCCGCGCCGACGTCACGCTCTACCAGCGCGTCTGCGAATCGTTCGAAGGCTGCGGCGTCCGCCGGATCAATCTGACCAAGAGCTACCGCTCCGTCATCGGCATCCAGCAGTTCGTGAACGCGGCGTTCGCCGCCGAGATGACAGGCGACCAAGCCGCGGCGCAGGCAGCTTACTCGGCCATCGACGAAGACGGTCCGGATAATCCGGATCAGCCCGCGATTGTCGCGCTCCCAGCGCCGCGGCCCTACGGCTCGTCCCGCATTTCGAAGGAAAAGATCAACGCCTGCCTGCCCGATACGATCGGAGCGTTCGTCGATTGGCTCGTGAACCGGAGCGGGTGGAAGGTTCGCAACCCCGAGGGCGGCGAATGGATTCGCGTGGAGCCACGCCACGTGTGCATCCTGTTCCGGCGCTTCACGAATTGGGGAGTGGACATGACGCGCGATTACACCAAGGCCCTGGAATCGCGCAATCTGCCGCATTTACTGGTGGGGTCGAAGTCGTTCCACCATCGCGAAGAGGTGGAGACGCTGCGCACGGCGCTCACCGCGATCGAATGGCCGGAAGACGAGCTGTCCGTCTTCGCCACGCTGCGCGGCTCGCTGTTCGCCATCTCCGACGGTCTGCTGCTGCGCTTTCGGCACGAATACAAACGGCTGCATCCCTTCCGCAAGTATCCGGAATCGCCCGATCCATGCTTCGGCGAAATCACCGATGCGCTTAAGGCGCTGGGCGAGCTGCACCGCGCGCGCAACCGGCGGCCGATCGCCGATACCGTGAACGCCCTACTCGAAGCGGTTCGCGCGCACGCCGGATTCGCGATGCGGCCCACAGGGCATCAGGCGCTGGCCAACGTGTATCGCATCTGCGATCTGGCGCGCTCGTTCGAATTGACGGGGGGAATTTCGTTCCGCGGATTTGTCGGCGAGCTGCAGGCGCAAGCCGAGAAGGCCGACTCGCCGGAGGCGCTGGTGCTCGAAGAGGCGGCGGACGGCGTTCGCCTGATGACCGTGCATACCGCCAAGGGCCTCGAATTCCCGGTCGTGATCCTGGCCGATATGACCGCCAACCTCGCCGCGGCGGAGCCCGACCGGTACATCGACACGGATCGGAAGCTCTGCGCTACGCGATTGCTGCGATGCGCGCCGTGGGAGCTGATCGAGCGCGAGGCTGAGGAGAAGGTGCGCGAGCGGGCCGAGGGGGTCCGGGTCGCTTACGTGGCCGCGACGCGTGCGCGCGATCTGCTGGTTGTGCCGGCGGTCGGCGATGGAGAGCGGGATGGCTGGCTCGCGCCTCTCAACAAGGCGCTGTATCCGGCGCGCGACCTGTGGAGGCGTCCGCGGGAAGCATCGTACATTTCGTTCCAGGGGACTCGCACCGTGCTCGACCGGCCGCTCGATTCCGTCACTCAGGATGAGCCTTCCATCAAGCCCGGACTGCACGTTCCGCAGTCCGGCAAACACGGCGTGCTCTGGTGGGACCCGGCTGCGCTCGGGTTGAACGCGCCGGAGAACTTTGGCCTGCGGCAGGTGGATATTCTGGGAGCGCAGGGCGAGGAATCGGACAGTATCGAACAGCACCGGGCGTGGAGCAGCGCTCGTGAACACATCCTCGAAAAGGGCGGGGCCAAACATTTCGATATCGCGCCGGCGACTGGCATGACCGAGCCTCCGCCCGGCGCGGCGCCAATCGTGACGGTCGAGTCAGTCGCGAAGACCGGAAGCCGGCCCACCGGGGCCCGATTCGGGGCGCTATTCCACGGCATCCTGCGCGACGCCGAGCTCGACGCCGGCAGCGACGCGATCGGGAGGCTGGCGGCGGTCCACGGCAAAGTGCTCGGGGCGACTGCCGGAGAAATCGAAGCCGCGACGGCGGCCGCGGTGGCAGCGCTGAAGCATCCACTGCTCGAGCAGGCCCGGGCCGCGCAACGATGCTATCGCGAGATGCCGGTGATGCTTCCGCTTGCGGGCGGCAGGAGTCTCGAAGGCGTGATCGATCTGGCCTTCCTGGAAGAGACCGGGTGGACCGTTGTGGACTTCAAGACCGGCGCGGAGCTCGGCTCGAACCGCGCGCGCTATGAGCGGCAAGTGCAGTGGTACGCCTACAGCCTCGCGATCATGACCGGCTTACCGGCGAAGGGAGTGCTGCTTGAAGCGTGAAAAAGCTGTCAGCTATCAGCTGTCAGCTATCAGCTGTCAGTTGTCAGTTATTAGTTGTCGGCTGTCATGCCCTGCGCAGTCAGGGAGTGGCTGTCGAGTCCAAGCGGCGGCACGAGTGCCGACGCGGCACGTACGAGTGCGCGCGCCGGTTCACGCGATCTTGGACTCCTTCTCGAGGGCTTTGTGGAGCAGCGTCTTGATGAGCGTTTGGTAGCCGACACCGCGTTTCCCGGCCAGCTTTCGGGCGCGCTCAATATCGGTGACGGGCAGGCGGACAGACGACGTTCTTGTGGGCACGGCGCC
>Ga0182024_10018761_pt1 | contig 12839 bp, 9 predicted proteins | sample P32metaG_FD_120480 | JGI IMG/M metagenome (GOLD analysis project Ga0182024, IMG submission 120480) | Permafrost microbial communities from Stordalen Mire, Sweden - P3-2 metaG (Illumina Assembly) | ecosystem: Environmental > Terrestrial > Soil > Wetlands > Permafrost | place: Sweden: Stordalen...
CTGGGTTGGCAGGGCTCGGGCGACATTCCGGCTATGGCGCGCGCCAATGCGTTACTGGTGGTGGAGGCGGACCGGGAATCCTGGAATGAGGGCGACGATATTCGTGTGCTGCTCAAATGAAAAAGCTCTCCCATTACGATCACCGCGGTCGCGCGGCGATGGTCGACGTTTCGGCGAAAATCGAAACCAAACGTACCGCGACCGCCCAGGCGTTCGTGCGCATCCGGCCCGGTGTGCTGAAAAAACTGCCGCAAAATCCCAAGGGCAATCCGCTCGAAGTGGCGCGCTTCGCCGGAATCGCCGCCGCGAAGAAGACCTCGGATCTGATCCCGATGTGTCATCCTCTCTTGATCTCCTACGTCGACGTCGAAGCAAAAATCGAAAAGCAAGGCGTGCGCATCACCGCGACGGTCTCCATCACGGGAAAAACAGGAGTCGAGATGGAGGCGCTGACCGCCGCCGCCGTCGCCGCGCTGACGGTCTACGACATGACTAAAGCGCTCGACAAATCGATCGAGATTCAGGACCTGTACTTGCTCCAGAAAACCGGCGGCAAGTCCGGAGATTTTAAACGTTGAATATCCAGGTAGCCATCGTCACCATCAGCGATTCGGCGGTAGCCCGGACGCGGGAAGATCTTTCCGGCCCCGCGCTCGAGCAGCGCGCCGTGGAGCTCGGCTGGACGGTCGCACAAAGAGCGCTCGTTCCGGACGACCGGAGTCTGATCGCGAAAACCGTCGCGAATCTGTGCCACTTGGATGTGATTCTCACCACCGGCGGAACCGGCCTGGCGCCGCGCGATGTGACGCCGGAAGCCATTAAACTGATTGCAGACCGCGAGATTCCAGGGTTTGGCGAACTGATGCGCAGCGAAGGATTGAAGTCCACGAAGTTCGCTCCGCTGTCGCGCGGAGGAGCAGTCACGAGAGGGTCGGCCCTGATCGTGATGCTCCCCGGTTCGCCTCGCGGTGCGGTCGATTCACTGGACGCAGTCGCAAGGTTGATACCACATGTCGTAGATTTGTTACATGGCCGGACTGAACATAAAGAGAAACTTGGTGCCTTGTCGTAGCATCCTATATAACGTGAGTCGAAAATTCCTTTCGCTCGTTTGCCTCGCGGGTTTAGTCGCCGCGCAATCTCCGCCCCAGGCGCCCAAGCCAGACGATAGCCAGAAGCCTACATTTAGCAGCATCACCCACTACGTCCTCGTCCCAGTGTCGGTGATGGAGCGAAATGGCGATTCAGTGAATGGACTGACCCCCTACGATTTCGAGCTCTACGACAACAATAAGCCGCAGGTCATTGCGGAAGACATCACTTCGCACCCCATTTCCCTGGTTCTGGTGATCCAGGCCAACAGCGGTGTGGAGCATTTTCTGCCCAAGATCGACAAACTCGGCAATATGCTGCAGTCCCAGCTTCTGGGCGATACAGGCGAAGTCGCGGTGCTGGCATTCGATCATCGGATCAAGACCGTTCTGCCCATGACCGCGGACCTAGATAAACTGTCGCCGGCCTTGAAGAAGATAACGGCGGGGAGCTCGACAGCGGTGGTCAATGACGCGGTCATGAACGCGATCAATATTCTGAGAGATCAGGACCCCAAGCGCCGCCGCATCGTGATCGTGATCGCCCAGAATAAGAACAACGGCAGCGAAATCAACACGCGCGAGGTGATGGCCGCGGCGGATTTCGCGCAGGTCACCATTTACCCGATCGACATCTCGAAAATCGTTTCGGAATTAACCGCGACGCCCCAGCCGAGCCGCCCGAATGCCATTCCTCCGGAAGCGATGCCCATCACGGCAGGGGTGATCGGAACGCCCACCACGGTTTCGCAGAACGATATGGGCAACTGGGTTCCCCTGATCAAGGATATCTTCGACGCCGCGAAGGGCGTCTTCGTTCCCAATCCGCTCACAGTCTACGCCCGCTACACCGGAGGCCACGCCTACTCCTTCATGACGCAGAAGGACCTGGAATACGCCGTTTCGAGGATCAGTGAAGTTCTGCACAGCGAGTATATGCTCACTTACAGACCCACCAACATCGAGGAGGGCGGCTTCCACCAGATTGTGGTGCGTGTGAAGCACAGAGATCTGAAGATCACCACCCGCGACGGTTATTATTGGGCCGGCGAAAAGAAGTAATCACCGGGAGCGGTCAGCGAGCATGCCCCGCCGGCTCGATGATGGCGGTCATGGAACCCTTGGACTGCGGCATTCTTGGGTCGGCTCCGTAGCCGTGGATCTGGTCCCGTCCAAATTCGGCCTGTTCGCGTTCGCAGGTCATGACGATGGTGCGTCCCGTGGTATCGACCTCCACCGCATGCTGAAACGCCGTCTCCGCGGAGACGCAGAAAATGGTAGCCAGCATCTCGATCACGTAATCGTAGGTATGATCGTCGTCGTTCAACAGAACGACATGAAACAACGGCGATAGCTGATCCTGCTCGTCGGTGGATTTCTGCGTTGACGTGTCTGGCTTAGAAGTCGTCCTCGGCATTCTCTTCTATCGATGCTAAACTGAAAAGGAAGGGGGGCGCAACGGTTTCGACGGGATTGATTCTGACGTGGTGAGTCGTGCCGGGTTCCGAGCTCCCGTAAAACGATCGGAAAACAACAACTGCCAATAATCAGCAGTTTGCTTACGCAGCTTAATTAATTAAGTTGCCGTTCTGGGCCGTGGGCTTGCACGCGGTTCAAGGACGTCATTTCGCAGGATAGGCCCAAAGCTTCCGTCTGGAGCTGAAAGCCGAGACCAATCAGGCTAAGCCGCTTCCCTCTTGCCGGTGCCTTATGGGGCGGACGAAAAATACCGAACCGGAAACGCACGTAGTCTTATCGCGGTAGACTTTCTCGGACGCGGGTTCAACTCCCGCCGCCTCCACCAATCTATTTTTCTTACAACCACTTCAGGGCTACGATCGCTTGAAACCGCGTTGCTCGATGACCTGGGTCACCAGACGCATCGTATCCTCGAGATGCTTGCGCATGGCAGCGCGGGCCGCATCCGCATCGCGCGCGCGAATCGCTTCGTAGATGTGAACGTGTTGATTCAGCACACGCGTGGGCACGTTCGGAATCAGCAGCTTCAGATTAATCCAATGCCGCATCAAATTGCGCAGCAGTTGCACCGCATTTTGCAGGACGCCATTGTGAGCAGCTTCAGCCACCGCAAGGTGGAACCTCATATCCGCTTCAATCATCAAAGTTCCGGAGGCAACACTGTCTTTCATCGCGCGAACGGCATCGCCGATCTTCGCAATCTCGTCCTCTGAACCCCGTTCGGCGGCCAGACCGGCGAGGTCGCGCTCTAGCATCACCCGCGCTTCCATTACATCTTTCAGTTCCGTTTCATCCGTTCCGGTGAACGCCCACAACAGCGGCCGCGCCAGGAACTCCGAGCGAGGGCACACGAACGTCCCATCACCCACCCGGCTGTCCAACATTCCGACCAGCTCCATCGCCTTCAGGGCTTCCCGCAACGATGTTCGGGCAATGCCAAGCTGTTGACAGAGTTCACGTTCCGGCGGAATGCGATCACCCGCTTTCCAATCCCCGTTGACGACATGCGAAATCAGTTGTTCGAAGGCGGAGGCGGCTAGCGTCGTCCGTTCTATCGGTTTCATTGCCCGCATTGGAATCCCGTTCTTCGCCATGGGAGTTAAGTTTACCGTGAACCCGAGCTTACACTGTTTTTTCTTTTAATCGAAATTTTTTCTTGACACAGAGGTCTGACCAATATACCATCCTTAAACAGATAAAGGTCTTACCAATCTACCATCTGACTGCCATGTGGAGTCAAAATTATCTGCTGTTCGGCCAAGGGCTCGCGATTTCGGCTATGATTGCCGCCGCCCCGATCTTTACGCTACTGCTCCTGCTCGGCGTTCTGCGGAAGCCGGCATGGATGGCCGGACTGGTCGGACTGGCCGTTACCTTCGTTCTGGCCATCGCCGGATACGGGATGCCTTTGCGGATGTCTTTAAGCGCCGCAACTTATGGCGCTGCGTTCGGCCTCTTTCCGATTTCGTGGATCGTTTTCTGGGCGATCGTGCTCTATCGCGTCACGCTAGAAACGGCCAAGTTCGAAATCATCAAGGACTCCATCGGCTCGCTCACTACCGATCCGCGACTCCAGGCGCTGCTCATCGCCTTCGCCTTCGGAGCGTTTGTCGAGGGTGCGGCCGGATTCGGAACGCCGGTAGCCGTGGCGTCGGCGATGCTTACCGGACTCGGCTTCACCCCGTTCTACGCCGCCGCGGTCTGCCTGCTGGCGAACACAGCGCCGGTGGCTTTTGGCTCTATCGGAATCCCAGTCGTGACGCTCGCCGGTATTACCGGACTTCCTCTGGAGCGCGTGAGCGCGGCAGTAGGGTGCTTGTGCGCTCCGGTCTCGCTGATCATTCCCGCTTACCTGACGGCCGCGATGGGTGGGCGACGTGCACTGAAAGCCGTGTGGCCGGCAGCCCTTGTCGCGGGCGCATCGTTCGCGGTCGTGCAATTCATCGTTTCGAATTTCATCGCCGCCCAGTTGACCGATATTCTGAGCTCCTTGTCCGCGATCGTCGCACTGGTTGCGCTGCTGCATTTCTGGAAGCCGGCCGAGCAGATCCAAGCTCCGGCAAACCCGGAACAGTTGCGAAAACATCGCCCAGTTGAAGTGCTCAAAGCATGGATGCCCTATGGCTTGTTGGTGGTGTTCGTCCTGTTGTGGGGCTACAAACCGGTGCAGGCCGCGCTAAACTCCGTAACCAGGGCGATTGCGTGGCCTGGTCTGCATAACCTGATTCAGCGGATGCCGCCGGTGCTGACCAAGCCCGCACCTTACGCGGCGATGTTCAACCTGAACTGGCTCTCGGCTTCCGGGACCTCCTGCATGTTTGCGGCGGTGCTCTCCGCGCTTCTCCTAGGCGTCCGGCCGGTGGCATTTGGAAGACTTTTGCTGGCCACCAGCCGACAGCTCTTTCTCCCAACCGTTACGGTTACTTCCGTACTCGCGGTCGCGTTTCTCATGAACTATTCAGGCGCCACCGGGACGCTCGGTCTCGCGTTCGCCTCCACCGGCGCGATGTTTCCCTTCTTCAGCGCGATCCTGGGATGGCTGGGCGTGTTCCTCACTGGCTCCGATACCTCGGCGAACGCGCTGTTCGGTGGATTACAGGTGGTCACGGCCGAGCGGCTCGGGCTGAATCCGGCACTGATGGCCGCAGGCAACTCCACCGGCGGAGTGATGGGGAAAATGATCAGCCTTCAGACGATCGCGGTGGCGGCCGCTTCGACAAATATGTCCGGCGAGGACCAGACAAAGCTTTTCCGGTTTACCTTGAAACACAGCCTGCTGCTGGCCTCCGCCGTCGGGTTGCTGGTGATGTTTTACACCTACGTTTTGCGAATTCGATTCTAGAGAGAGACACATTCATGGCACGACTTGGCTTTTTGGGATTGGGAATCATGGGCGCGCCGATGGCGCGGCATCTGATCGAGGCCGGCCATGACGTGGCTCTCTGGTCACACAATTCGTTGAAGGCGGCGCGTCTTTCGGAGTCGGCCGGCGGCGTCGCATGCGCGACTCCCGAAGAGGTTGCGCAGCGCAGCGAATATGTTTTCCTGTGTGTAGGCGATACGCACATGTCTCGCCAGGTGATCCTCGGATCGAACGGTCTTATTCGCGGGGCTTCGCAAGGTCTGGTGATCGCGGACTGCAGCACTGTGTCCCCAGCGGCGAGCCGTGCAGTATCAAGTGAACTCTCCGCCCAGGGCATCCACTTTCTCGACGCACCCTGCACCGGCTCCAGGGGCGGGGCCGAAGGCGGCACGCTGACGTTCATGGTCGGCGGCGACCCGGCTGTCTTCGCCCGCACGCGTCCCTATTTCGAGCCGATGGGAAAATCTCTCTATTACTGCGGTGGCCCCGGACATGGACTCCAGGCTAAGCTTTCCCAGAATTTGATCCTCGGAAACCTCCTCAATGCTTTCAACGAATCCCTGGTGATGAGCACGAAGGGCGGCGTGGATCCCGAACTCATGCTCGACATTCTGAACAACAGCGCGGCCCGCTCGGGATTGGTTTCGATGAAGGCACCCGCCGTGTTCCGGCGCGACTTCTCTACAAACTTTTCGGTGAAGTGGCTGGAGAAGGACATGGGGTTGATGCTCGAATCGGCGGCGGAACTGGGCGTACCCGCACCGTTGACCACACTGTCCCGGAAACTGTTTCAGGAGGCGATCGAAAAGGGCTACGGCGAAGACGACATCTGCGGCTCCATTCGCGTACTGGAAGAGTTAGCGGGCTGCCAGGTGACCGCGTCGGCCTCGAAAGAGGTTCAATGATATGAGCGAAAGAAGAGATTTCCAGCAGCTTCAAGAGCGCGACAACACGTGCCAGCAAACTGGCAATGCATTTTTTACGACCGGAAGAAGGAAAGAGGTTAGCCATGACGCTTAGACGTTCACTGTTGAATGTATCCATCGTGCTTGTTACTCTCAGCGCGGTTTGCCTGGCGCAGGTTTCGTCGGGCACGATATCCGGATCGGTTCGCGATAGCACCGGAGGCGCCGTGGTGGGCGCGAAGGTTGAAATAACCCAGTTGGCGACGACCGAGAAACGCCAGACCGTGACCAACGATCGCGGAGAATTCAGCTCGCCATACCTTCGCGTGGGCTCCTATTCCGTCACGGTCTCGATGCCAGGCTTCAAATCCGAGGTGAGTAGCGGAATCGTGCTCCAGGTTGACCAGCTCGTGAATCTCACCGTGGTCCTCCAGCCGGGGTCCACTTCCGAATCGATTGAGGTTACAGGGGGCGTTCCGCTCATTGATACGTCGACTTCATCGTTGGGACAGGTCATTGATAACACGAAGATCAACGATCTGCCTCTCAACGGAAGAAACGTCTGGGCGCTGGGGTTGATCTCCGGCAATTCGGTTCCGATAAAGGGCGTGGCCTCCAACCTTCCTTTCGTCGCAGGTGGAGGACGTTTCCAGACGAACGACATTCTGCTGGACGGAATCGACAACAACACGGTAGCCACGTCGGGCGGAATTGGAGTCGTAGGCATCAACTACACGCCCTCGGTCGACGCGATTGTCGAGTTCAAGGTGAAGACGAATAATTACAGCGCGGAGTACGGGCGCTCGGCCGGAGCGATCGTCAGCGCCACCATTAAGTCCGGCACGAACGTCTACAACGGCGATTGTTGGGAGTTCCTGCGCAACGACGTGCTGGACGCCAATAACTTCTTTTCCAACGCGGCCGGCAAGCCGAAACAGCCTTATAAGCAGAACCAGTTTGGCTGCACGCTGGGGGGTCCGGTCATTATCCCGAAGCTTTATAACGGCCGCAACAAGACCTTCTTTTTTATGGATTACGAAGGCTTGCGGCGGGCGACGTCGGCTTCCTCCAGTATTCAGAATATTCCGCCGGATTCTTTTCGCACCGGCAATTTCGCGAGTTATCCTTATCCGATCTATAACCCAGCGTCGCGAACATTGGCCGCCAACGGTACGGTGATCAGTACACCTTTCGCAGGCAATCAAATACCGATGGCGATGCTGAACCCGGCTGCGCTGGCCACTCTCGCTCTGCTGCCGCAGCCGAATTTCGGCCCTCCCGGAGCGCAGGCGAACAACTACCTGTTTGTCGCCAGCCAGCCCTTCCAGAGCGATCAATTTGACGTCCGCGGCGATCAGCAGATATCGCAGAACAATACGGTTTTCGCGCGCTGGTCGCAGGCGCTGCAAACCAACACCAACCCCGGCAGTTTCCCCGGCTTTCTGGGTGGGGGGACCAACGGCATTAACAACTCGATCAATTCCACCCTGAATGACGTCAATGTCTTTTCACCCAACCTGGTGAACGAGGTTCGTTTCGGATACACGCGGCACAACGGAAATATCGAGCCCCTGGATCAAACCCAGGGAGTGAATTTTGCGCGTCAAAATGGAATTGCCATGTATCCGTTCCCGGTGCTGACATTTCCCTCGTACCTGTTCTCTTCTTCCGGATCCAGCACCGGCGGAACAAACGAGTTCACCGCGATTGGCGCCGCCACGCCGAATCTCAACATCGAAAATATATTCGAAGGAGCCGACGACCTTTCGTGGAACAAGGGAAGCCACACCATTAAAATGGGAACGGATGTCCGCCGGGATCGTTTCGATACCGTCTATGGAGGTGGACAGACGGTCTTTGGCCCAACGTTCAGTTCTTCTTCCAACTCCCCGAATTCCGGCGCTCCGCTGGCCGACTTTCTGCTCGGCGATCCTTCGCAGCTTACCGGAACGCAGTTGCTGAGTTGGGCTCGCGAGCGCGATCTTTATATGGGCGTGTACTTCCAGGACGATTGGAAAGTAAGTCACAAGCTGACCGTCAACATGGGATTGCGGTATGAGTTGTACACGCAACCGGTAGACGCCGGAAACCTGGGCGCTCTCTTCAACGCGGCCACAGGAAAGTTCCAATTGCCGGGCCAAAACGGTTTTTCCGACGCTATCGTCAACGGTCATCATCTGGACTTCGCCCCCCGTTTCGGATTTGCCTACGCGGCGTCGAAACGCCTGACGATGCGGGGCGGGACAGGACTCTTTTACGGCCCCCGTGAGCAAAACCAGCAGTCGACAGTATTCGGCGCCAATCCCCCGAACGCGCCGACGGTGATCACGCCGAATATCAGCCCGACCACGACGATCGCGCCTCCGATCACGCTCAATACACCGATCCAGGTCGGGCCGGAATCTCCGGATCTCAGCACCTTCACGCCTCAGAATAGCCTGGGCCTTTTGATTCGTACGGCCGACTTCAAAAATAGCCGGCCGGCGCAGCTCTACGAATGGAACTACGGGTTCCAGTATCAGGCCACGAAAGAGCTGGTCTTGGAGGCGACCTATTCCGGGGAACGCGGAAACTATCTGACCAGCCGCGTCAACCTCAATCAAATCCCCTGGTCCAAAGGGATTGCAGGACTCACCGGCCAGGCCAACCGTCTGTTCCCGAATGTCGGGAACCAGGTAGTTATGGATTCGGCGGCGGGCAATAACTTTTACAATGCGATGAACCTTCGCGCTGAGAAACGTTTCAGCGGGGGATTGAATTTTCTCGTCAACTACACGTGGTCGAAAAATCTAGAGGCCAATGGGAGCGGTGGAAACAGCTCTTTCAGCCAGAGTGGAGGCACCACCAATCCTTTGGATAGCTGGAATCTTCAGAAAGAAAAATCTTACGCTCCCCTGGATGTGCCGCATGTCTTCGTCGCGAGCGCAGGATACGAATTACCGTTCGGAAGCAAGAAGCGCTGGGCGAATCAAGGGTTCTCCAAAGCGGTTTTTGGCGGGTGGCAACTGAATGGCATCCTGACGCTGGAGAGCGGTTTTCCCACCGACATCCGCACGCCCAACACCTCCGCCGGCCAAATCTTTACCACCTATAACGTTCCTAACTCGGTGCAAGGCGTGTCCATGTACATGCCGAATCCAGGGCCGAATGGATTTTTCAACCCTGCGGCGTTCACGGAGCCGGGGCAGGTGATCAACGCGGTGGGCACCCCGATCACATTGTTCGGAGATCTGGCGCGGCGCGCGGGACGCGGGCCGCAAACCAAGAATCTCGATTTTTCGTTATTCAGAAATTTTGCGATTCGCGAACATATGAACCTGCAATTCCGCGCGGAGGCGTTTAACCTCACGAACACACCCGCATTCTTTCTACCGGCGGCGAACACTCCGCAGCTCACCATCGGAAATTCAAGCTTCGGCACGTTGAGCTCCTCATCCGCCACGGGCCGGCAGATTCAATTCGGGCTTAAGTTGTATTTCTAATGAGCCGCCATACCCGTTTGCTCTTACCTGTTCTGTGTGCGACATGCTCTGTCGCACAACAGCCCTCACCCGGATGGTGGATGACGGAACCCAGCCGCTGGGTCCAGACGAATCTCCGCCAGACCGACGCGAGCCTCGATGCGATGCGCCTAGTTGGCCAGTTGGCGGATATGCGCGCCAATGTACTGCTTTTCGGTATGGGCGGCATTGCCGCCTACTATCCGACCAAGGTGGCCTTTCATTACGCCAGTCCGGAGCTGGCGCCGGGCCGCGACATGTTCGGCGAAGTCCTGAGCGAATCCCACAAACGGAGCATCCGGGTGGTCGGCCGCTTCGACTTCAGCAAGACGCGGAAGGAGGTTTTCGACGCCCATCCGGAGTGGTTCTTTAGAAAAGCCAACGGCGATCCGGTGATCTACAACGGACTGTATTCCACCTGCATCAATGGCGGCTATTATCGCGAGCAGGCGCTGAAGATCCTCACTGAGGCGCTCGAAAACTACGATGTGGACGGGCTGTTTTTCAACATGTTCGGGAATCAATCGCGCGATTACAGCGGCCACGAAGTGGGCCTCTGTCACTGCGACAACTGCCAGCGCCGGTATGCCGCGATGTTCCACAAGCCGATTCCGGATCAACCCGACGACGATTATCGACGGTTTATGTTCATCTCCTCGCGCGAGGTGGCGGCGTCCATTGGCGACGTGATTCACGCCAAGCGGCCCAAGGCCGGCTATTTCAACTATATTCAGGAGTCCACCGACGGAATCATGTCGGAATCGAATACCGCCATCGATCGCCCGCTGCCGATGTGGCCCTATAGCGCCAGCGACAATGTCAATCGGGCCCGCAATAGCGAGCCAGGTAAGATGGCAGTGAATCTGAACATGCAGTTTGTCGATTACTCCTGGCGATTTGCGACCGTGCCGGGCGCGGAGATAGCGTTGCGCATGTGGGAAAATATCGCGAATGCGGGAGCGTTGACGTTTGAAGTGAATGGGACGCTCGACCTTCAGGATCGTCAGGCGCTGGAGACCGCGAAGCCGATCTTCCGATGGGCCGCGCAAAATGAGCAATGCTACGCCGGCCAGCAAAGCGCCGCGCGCGTACTGCTGCTGGGAACCCCTTCGGCGTCCGGCCGCACGTTCGGACAGAATTCGTACCGCGGTCTGTTTCGCTTGCTCAGCGAGGAACATATCCCGTTCGCTGTTTCAGATAACCTTAATTGGATCGGAAAACGGGATTTCGACCTGGTGATCGCAGCGGACTGGGCCCCTGCTGAACTCAAGCCGTACGTCGAGAAAGGCGGTCACCTCCTGATCGCCAGCTCTCGAGAGCCGGAACTGCCCATCGCGCAGGTGATAGCCCGGTCCAAGGACATGAAGGGTTACTTCCGGGTCCGCGATCACGCGATGTTCCCTTCTCTGAAGGATACCGATCTTCTGCTGCTCGACGGCTCTTATACGGAAGTGGAGGGGGACGGATCGAAATCGCTTTCCCTGGTTCCTCCCTCGATGATCGGCCCGCCGGAGTTCATTCATATTGACATGCGGGACACCAGCAAACCGGGCATCGTTTTTAAAGAGCTCGGCCGGGGACAGGTGGCATGGCTTCCGTGGGATTTGGGCGCGCTCTATTACCGCGTCAGCCTACCCTCCCATGCCGCTCTGTTTCACGATGTTGTCGACCGCTTGTACCCTAAGCGACAGTTGACGACGAACGCGCACCCGCTGGTCGAAATCACCTTGATGAAGCAAGGTGACCGCACCCTGCTCCATCTGATTAATCTATCCGGCCACTCGCAAACAGGATATTATGCTCCGCTGAAAATGAGCGATATCCGAATCGAAGTGGCTGGTCGGTTCAAGACTGTAACGACGGTCCGGAGTCCTCGGCAGATTGCCACTCAGATGCACGAAGGGTACACCGTGTTCACCATTCCGGAACTCGTGGACTATGAACTTGTAGTACTGAAATAAGACTGGAACACTCTATGAAATACCCTCTGTGGCCTCGCCGTGACTTCCTGAAGGCTGCGGGACTCGCCGTTTCCACACTCGCCATCGGCGACGGACTCGCTGACGCGGCCCCCTTCTCGACTGGCGACCGGTTTGACAAACCCATGCGCTGGGCGCAACTCACCTTGGTTGAAGACGATCCCGGTAAGTACGATCTCAGCTTCTGGCTCGACTACATGAAGCGCACTCACTCCGATGCCACCTGCCTGAGCGCCGGCGGATGTGTCGCCTTCTATCCGACCAAGATTCCGCTTCATTACCGAAGTCAATGGCTCGGTAACATGGACCCCTTTGGCGATTTAGTCGCAGGGTGCCGCAAAATGAACATGGTGGTGGTGGCGCGAACCGATCCGCACGCGGTACACCAGGATGTTTACGATGCCCATCCGGACTGGATCGCCGTCGATGCCGAAGGCCACAAGCGCCGGCACTGGGCGATGCCCGAACTGTGGGTAACCTGCGCCCTGGGACCCTATAACTTCGAGTTCATGAACGAAGTGAACAAAGAGATCATGTCCATGTATAAAGTGGACGGAATTTTCAGTAATCGCTGGGCCGGCTCCGGCATGTGCTACTGCGAGCACTGCCAGGAGAACTTCCATAAAGCCTCCGGACTCGACCTTCCGCGCAGCAACAATCCCCACGACCCTGCCCTCCGTGCCTACATCGAATGGAAGCAGAATCGCCTGTTCGAGTTGTGGAAGCTCTGGGATGGCGAGATCCGTAAAATCGATCCGTACGCCCGTTACATTCCCAACACCGGCGGCGGCTCGACCAGCGAACTCGACATGAAACGTATCGGGGAACTCGCGCCCACGCTGTTTGCGGATCGTCAGGCGCGCCGCGGCCTCGCGCCACCGTGGGAAAACGGAAAGAACGGTAAGGAATTCCGATCGACCATGGGCGATAAGGCGATCGTGGGGATTTTTAGCGTCGGGATCGAGGAGGAGTTTCGCTGGAAGGACTCCGTCCAGAATGGAGACGAAATCCGTCTGTGGGCC
>Ga0182024_10018762_pt1 | contig 12839 bp, 10 predicted proteins | sample P32metaG_FD_120480 | JGI IMG/M metagenome (GOLD analysis project Ga0182024, IMG submission 120480) | Permafrost microbial communities from Stordalen Mire, Sweden - P3-2 metaG (Illumina Assembly) | ecosystem: Environmental > Terrestrial > Soil > Wetlands > Permafrost | place: Sweden: Stordalen...
CTTCTTCAAGCAGCCAGGGGTTCATGGTCTGGCCCCCAAACCAGACGTCGTTCAGCGCCAGCGCGCCCAGGCTCAACTTGGCAACGAGTACCGCGCCCGCCTCGTTCAATCGCCTTGGCTTCATGTTCCAGGACCGCGACGAACTTTTCTCGCTGCAGGATGGGCACCCCAACATCTTTGCGCCAGGGGAGCGACCGTTCCAAACAATCATTCCAGGATTCGACACCAAGGATGGCGTCCCGTGGATGTCGTTCGGCGTAATGGGCGGCGACATGCAGCCGCAGGGCCAGACCCAGATCATCCTGAACCGCGTCGACTACGGCCTCGACGTCCAGGTCGCCGGCGACAGCCCGCGCTGGCACCACGAAGGTTCCTCGCAGACCATGGGCGAGGACGTCCCCAACCTCTCGCCCACAGGCCTGTTCCGCCTCGAAGCCGGAATACCCTCAGAAACCCGCAAGGCGCTCATCGCGCTCGGCTGGACGATGGGGGATAGCGACGGCGGCTTCGGCCGCTACGAGTGTATTGAGAACCGGAAGCAGGGAACCGACCGCGTCTACGCCGCTGCCAGCGAAATGCGCGCCGATGGTGTCGCGCTGGCATATTAATTCGATCAATATTTGGAAGCTTATAAGCAGTTCGCTGCCATCTGCTAAAGAGGGCATTACGGCTTACTTGGAACTGTGGCCCGTGCCGTTCGGATTGCGGCATCCCGAAGTTAGCTTTTTGTAACATTCTTAAGCAGGTGTAGTTTCGATTTGCGATAACAGGGCTTTCATTGACCCAGAGATTCGCACGACGCTTTTCGTCAAGAGAACCGGCGTTCCCAAACGCAGGGCGGGTGGTCCCGAACTGGTGTTTTTGGACAAGTCGAGCCAATGGCCCCGCGCTGGGGCCACGGATTAATGGGTGACGGGTTAGTAAAGGAAAACGTCGGGGCGAAAGTTGTCAATCTGCCAAGAGACGTTTTTCCGATGAATCCTCACGGGCATTGTAGGGAATGGGAAATGGATATGTGTTTCTGCCGGGCAAATTCTTCATCGCGCGGAGAAGTCTCGTGCCGGAAGTTTCGATATTCTTCTCACAAATACGATTCTTTATGGGAAGAAGCTGCATCCTCTCTATGAGCGCCCCAATGGCTCGTTGTATCCGTCTATTGCCCGCAAGATTCCGGCGATGTAGGTTGCTGTCGCAAAGCGACTCTCTACGACTGGTGCAAGTGCGCCGCGCAGAGCGCGCGATATCATCGCTCTCACAACGTCCAGTTCTAGCACCATAGCGAAAGATCTGGCCGCAACTACTCAACGTTCGGTACGCTGAATCTGGGGCTCCACATTTCTCAATTCGCCACACTACCTACAACAATTCCTTCGGAGTGATCTCATAGATCGGACGGTCCGCCAATTCGGGCACAGACGCGCTTCAGACATAGGATCGATGAACTTGCCCAGCCCGCGCCACCACCTCGAAGCTGTTTGCGCCCCTATACGCTTGCGCCGACTTCATCGCCTTGCGATTTTCGCCGGGATCGACGCCTTTGGCCAGACTCTGACGGCATGTTTCCCTGCTCTCACGTGCTGCTTTCAATGTCACCTGAGGGTAAACACCGAGAGTGAGCCTCATCTCTTAGCCGGCAAATCGATATTTCAGCCGCCACTATTTCCCGCCCGACGGAGGGACTTCCAGATAGAACCCTCGTGTGTCGAAAACCCTGAAGTTTTTTCGCTTGGCTTGATGCTAAGGACTCTTTAACGGTCAGCGGCATGATGGGGCAACTCCTCTGAGCCATTGCTCAGTTGCCCCCAATCTTGCCCCCATACGGCTCGGATGTCGACGGAGGACCACAGACGACCTCACACTGTAGTACCGATATTTATCAGCGGTTTCGGGGAGGATTGGACGCCGGTGGACATCCTTGGGCTAAGAATGTGGTGGCCAGAGACGGGATCGAACCGCCGACGCCGGCCTTTTCAGGGCCGCGCTCTACCACTGAGCTATCTGGCCTTGGCATGGAGCGCCTGTTTCGGGACAGCCAAGTGTAGCCCGCGGCGAGAGCAGGACGTCCGCATAAGACTGTGTCGTCGGCGGGTTTCCAGCGTCCGTTTAAGTATAGCAACCCATTGGGTTCATCGCCAAGCATAGGGCCGCGAAGAACCGCCCGGCGCGGTATGCTGAGTGTCTATAACTTACTGAGGAGACACGTATGACTCGCAATCGCCGCGCCAAGGCGCGTTCGCTCGTTGCGCTGATCGCCGCACTTGGAATCACGCTACCCGCGGCTTTCTTGATCTCCTGTAAAGGCACGTCATCGCAGACCAATCCGCAGTATCGGCCGCACGTGCCCACTGCCGGTGAGACGCGCGCGGAGAACGCCCTGAACGGAGCAAAGCACTACGGAATGCCCGAGTTGTATGCCTTTCTCAAGCCGTTCCCCAAGGGCGCTGACCTGCACATGCATCTGTCGGGGGCCATCTACGCTGAGACGTTTATCGACGAGGCGGTGCGACAGGGTCTCTGTGTCGAGTCAATAGATGCCGGAAAGCCTGCCACCCCGATCGGCAAAGACGCCGTAAAATTTGTCGCCCCTGTCTCGGGCTCGCGGTGCGGCCCCGGCGCGGTTCCGGCTTCCACTGCGCTCTCCAACCAGGCGCTGTACGACAACCTCATTGACAGCTTTTCCATGCGCGCGTTTGTCCCGACCGAGGGCATCAGCGGTCACGACCAGTTCTTCTCTACCTTCGATCGTTTCGGCGGCATCAAGGATGTTGCGGGCGAGTGGCTGGACAAAGTCGCCAGTCGCGCCGCCGCACAGAATGAGCAGTATATCGAGATCATGCAGACGCCCTCCTTCTCGAATGCGGCCAAACTCGGGAATGGGATCGGCTGGCCTGCTGGCTCGGAGAGGAACGTCACATGGCAAACCCTGGCGACGTTACAAAGCGAGTTGCTGGCGGCGGGTCTGCGGACCGAGGTCGCCGTCGATACCAAACAGCTAGCGGATGCGAAGGCCACGCGCGAATCGATGGAGCACTGCGCTGGTGGTGGCGGCTCTGCCAGTCCGGCATGCGGAGTCAGAATTCACTTCCTTTACCAAGTCCTGCGTGGGTTCCCGCCACAACAGGTCTTCGCCCAGACGCTTCTGGGCTTCGAGGTCGCATCGGCGGACCCCGACGTTGTTGGCATCAACTTCGTCATGCCGGAAGATGGCCGCATCTCTATGCGCGATTACCACATTCAGATGCAGATGCTCGACTATCTGCACAGCGTGTATCCGCGAGTTCACATCTCGCTTCATGCAGGCGAGCTTGCTCCAGGTCTGGTCCCGCCTGAAGGCCTCCGTTTCCATATCCGCGAGGCGGTGGAACTGGGCCACGCTGAGCGAATCGGCCACGGCGTCGACATTCTGTATGAGGATGATCCCCGTGATCTGCTGAAGGAGATGGCAGCCAGGCACATCGACGTCGAGGTTAACCTCACCTCCAACGCCGGAATTCTCGATGTCAAAGGCAGCGATCATCCTCTGGCCGCGTATATGGCCGCGCACGTTCCGTTCTCGCTCTCCACCGATGATGAGGGTGTCTCACGCATTGACCTCACTCACGAGTACGCTCGCGCGGTCGATGAGCAGGACCTCAGCTACGTCGATCTCAAGCACTCCGCTCGCGACTCGCTTGAGCACAGCTTTTTGTCAGGTGAGGGTCTGTGGTCCGGGCCCGACGACTTCTACCATCCAAAGTCGGCATGCAGCGCCGCCATCAATGCAGACAGCAAGCCAACGGATGCCTGCCGGCAGTTTCTCGACGCAAACGAGAAGGCGGCACTGCAATGGGACCTGGAGCGCAGGTTTGCGGTCTTTGAAGCAAGTATTCAGTGAGCAGTTTCGTCTTGCGTGGCGATGCAACCTGCGCGATGTCACTATCTTTTCATCTCAGCAAAGTGTTGTCAGATACTGCAGGTGGTTCGAGACAACCCCTCGGGTTGATTGCAAATCACACTTCGAGTGAGTAGCGCTCTGCGCTATTTGCCAGGAGGTTGTGATGATTCTTCGAAGAGCAAGCTTGGCTGGATTGGCGGCTGCCTGTGTGCTTTCGCTTGGCGTCAGCCGGCTGGCACGAGCACAGGACCAGACCACTACTACCAGAGACCAGACGACTACCACGACAACGGAGTCGCACTCGTACGATGGCCCGAATTGGCAGGCGCCGCGCGGCTACGATGAGGCGTATCCAGAGAATGGCAGGCCCAACATGGTAGCGCGTCAGGGATACGCGGCCGGCTTCAATGAAGGCCACGCGGATGCTTCGCGTGGAAAGAAGTTCAAGCCCACCGAGTCCGAAGCATATGCCAAGGCTGTCATCCCGAAAGGCATGAACAAGGACGAATTCAAGCAGACCTTCCGACAAGCCTTTGTTAGGGGATATACAAACGGCTACAAGAAGGACTAGTGGCGCGTCAAACCCGGAACGATTCAAGGAGAGGGCCGGCGGTCTGCCGGCCCTTTTCCTTTGGTTGGAGGTAAGCTCGGCATATAGTTGATTGCATTCGTTAGAACAGTATGGCGAATGGTGGGACCATCGCGGTAAGATCCTCCGAGTGCGATAGTGTGCGAGGAGATGCAATGAAGATGAGTAGCAGAGTGCGGTTGGTGGCAGCGGTAGTGTTGGGCGTGTCGGCTCTGCCGGCGCTTGCCGCACCTAAGGTTTGTGATGTCAGACGATACGGCGCGAAGGGCGATGGCAAAACCAAAGACACAGTTGCAGTGCAAAAGGCAATTGACGCCTGCACCGCGGGTAAGGGCGGCGGCGTCGTCGAGGTACCCGACGGGACCTTCGTGATCGCGCCCATCCTGTTGAAGAGCAATATGACGCTGCATCTGGAGAAGGCCGCGACGCTCCTCGGTTCGCCCGACAGGGCCGATTATCCGACGTACACGTTCGCCCGCCACGAGACAGTTCAGCCGCTGGTCAGCTCGCTGGATGCGGAGAATATCGTGATCAACGGTGAGGGCACCATCGATGGCAACGGCCAAATCTGGTGGGACTATGTGAAGGGCGTCAGGGACTCGGGTGTGCTGGGCACGGATCATCCGCGGCCGATGCTTGTGGTCTTCGACCACTCCAAGCACATCAAGATGGACGGCGTGACGGTGCAGAACTCCGGCTTCTGGCAGATCGTGCCGTACTATGCGCACGACCTCGTCTTTCATAACATTCGCATCCTGGCTCCGAAGTCTCCCAACACCGACGCGATCGATCCGTTCAGCTCCAGCGACATCCTCATCGACCACGTATTCTCCAGCGTCGGCGACGACAACATCGCGATCAAGAGCGGGGAGATCAACTCGCCTGGTCCGGACGCGCCGAGTAAGAACATTACGATCACCGATTGCACGTTCGAGAACGGTCACGGTCTGTCGATCGGCAGCGAGGTTGCAGGTGGCGTCCAGAATGTTCATGCCGAGCGGATTCACTTCAAGGGCACCGACCAGGGCATTCGCATCAAGGCTGCGCGTGACCGTGGCAACGATGTCTCCAACATCTCCTACAAAGACATCACTATGGAAGATGTGAAGACGGCGATCCTTATCACGGAGTACTATCCGCATCCGGCGCCCCAGGGCGAGGTGCCCTCTGAGCCGGTCGGGCGGCTGACTCCAAAGTTCCACGACATCATGATCGAGAATGTTACAGCCACGAACAGCGGTTCGGCAGGCACGATTGTCGGTCTGCCAGAGTCGCCGGTGCTGGGTCTGACGATGAAGAATGTCCATCTAACAGCTAAGACCGGCCTATCGATCGCATATGCAACCGTGACGATGGATGGCGTGACGGTAAGCGCGGAGACGGGCGAGTCGATCATGATTGCGCCGACTGCGAACGTGATGGAGAAGTAGAACTAGCCAGAGGAGGAGAGCGCGGCCTGAACTTCGGCCGCGCTTTTTCCTGCGATGCGCAGCGTCTTGCTGCGGCTCGTCGTCCCGCTGAGAAGCGAGACCCGGGAACGTGGCACGCGCAGGCGTTCCGCGAGGAAGGCGATCAGTGCGTCGTTCGCGCGCCCGTCCGTTGGCGGCGTGGTGAGAGAGATTTTCAGCGCGCCATCGTGAACTCCGGTGATGTCGTTCCTGCGCGCTCCGGGATGAACGCGGACAGGCAGGATGCAGCCGTCAGGCGTGTCGCGAAGGGTGATGGACGAGGTCATTCGCTTGCCGGCGCCTGTGCAGGATATTGCCGCTTGCCGAACAGCGCGGTGCCGATGCGGATGCAGGTGCTGCCTTCCTCGATCGCGACGGTGAAGTCGTTGGACATGCCCATCGAAAGCTGCGTCAGCGTAGGGCAGGCGGCGAGCGACGCATCGCGCAGTCGGCGTAGTTCGCGAAAGTAGGGTCGCGCGGCCTCGGGATCTTCGGACCATGGCGGAACGGTCATCAGGCCTGCGGGCAGAAGCGACTCGAGTGTCGCTAGTTCATGGAGCAGCGTGGGAAGTTCGGCCGGCAAGATGCCGTGCTTGGACTCCTCGGAACTGAGCTTGACCTCGATCAGGACAGGAAGCTTCTTGCCCAGCGATGCGGCTGCGCGGTTGAGGCGGCTGGCGATCTTGAGCGAGTCGACTGAGTCGATGGCGTCGAAGAGTTCGGCGGCGCGTGTGGTTTTGTTGGACTGCAGCGGGCCGATCAGATGGACCTTTGCGCCCGTGAGCTCGGCTAAAGCGGCGGACTTTTCCTGCCACTCCTGCACGCGGTTTTCGCCGAAGAGGCGAAGGCCCGCGGCGAATGCTTCGAGGATCGCCGCGGCGGGATGCATCTTGCTGACGGCCATGAGAGCTATTTCGGAGTCGGACCGGTTGGAGCGACGGCAGGCGTCGGCGATCTGTTGCTGGATTTGGGCGAGGTTTGCGGCGAGTGGCATCCTGAATGCATCTTATTGGTTTTCAGGAGGATTGAGGATGGGAGCACGCGTGTGGCCGGTGATCTTGCTGATTGGGTCGAATACGTTCATGACATTTGCGTGGTACGGACATCTGAAATACAAGGAAGTGGCACTTTGGAAAGTGATTGCAATTAGCTGGGGGATCGCGTTCTTTGAGTATTGCCTGCAGGTGCCTGCGAACCGGCTCGGCTCGGAGACGTATTCGGTGGATCAGCTCAAAGTGATCCAGGAGGTGATTACGCTGACTGTGTTCGGCGTGTTCTCCGCCTATTACTTCGGCGACAAGCTGCACTGGAACCACGCGGTGGCGTTCGGGTGCCTGGTGACCGGAGCATTTTTTATGTTCCACAAGTTTTGAGGGGCCGATGCGCTTTTTTTCGCATGGCCCCTCGGTGAAGCAGTACGAAGTTTCCGCGCCGGCTAGTTGAAGATTGCGCCGAGGGTAACGTTGCTGTTTGCAGGTGTAATTACATTACCCAGGGCGTCATAGACCGCAGGCGAGAACGTAACCGCGCAATAGTTGGGTCCGGTTGCAGAAATCGTGGCCGGAACCAGTGGATTCCCCGCCAAGTCGCTCGGAGTGCAGTTGTATGACCATCCGCCGAAAGCACCCCCAGAGGCCTTCAGCACCACAGTGGCTCCGATCGGATACGTCGCCACGCAGACGGAACCACCGGTTCCTCCGCCCAGTGCCCAGCCGGGACCGCAGTGAATCACATTCGGGGTGTTGGTGGCCGACGGAGCGGTGACCTCCCAGTTAGTGTTATTCAAACCCTCGTTGTAGATGGTGAGAGTCGATAGAAGCGCGAACGCCTGCGTCCCGGGAACGCATGAACCCGGTTCCGGCGGGTTGCCGGCGGGGTTGGCCAGCGCGAGCGGGCAGTTGAAGGTGGCCGTGGCGGTCTGGATGGTGCCGTCCAGCGGGTTGGTAGCTTCCGCGATGATGGTGGCCGATCCGCTGCCGTAGGCGGTGACGATTCCGGCGCTCGCACCGGAGTTACCACCATTATTAGTGTCGACCGGGAAGACGCTGGGGAAGGAAGAGATCCAGGTGAGGTCTGGAGTGTTGGTCAGATCCCTGACGTAGGGAGGTGTTGAGTAGGTCCCGATCGCCAGAAACTGTGCCGTATCCTGAAGATTGCCAACCGACACGCTGTTCGGAATGATGGTGAGTGAGAGCAGAGGCTCCGGAGCAGCAGTGACTGTAGTTGTAACTGACGCAGTATTAGATACCACAGTTCCGTCGGTGTTGGTGACAACTGCGGTGATGGTGACGGTACCGGGGCTGTCTCCGGTGACTACTCCGGCCGGACTGACGGTTGCGATGCTGGGAATGCTGGAGGTCCACGCGATCTGCGGCGAACTTGTGACGTTGGTCAGAAGCCCGGTGCTGCCGGAGGCCGCAAGAGCGATGAACTGGCCGGTCTGACCGGAGGCCGACAGCAACTCCGCTGCGGGAGTAAGAGTGACCGACGTGTATTTCTCAGGCGCTCCGCTGGCGATAGTGAACGTTGCGCTGCCAGGAACTACCGTTCCAGCCGCGGTGTTGGTGTAAAGAGCGGTGACGGTTGCGCTGCCTTGGCTGACGCCGGTGGCGAGACCCGACGAGGCTCCGATGGTTGCGATTTGTGTGCTGCTGGTGCTCCAGACGACTTGGTTGGTGAGGTTCAGCGTGGCTCCAGTTGAGGTCGTTCCAATAGCAAGAAATTGTGTTGTCTGACTTGGCGAAGCGATCGCCTGAGAGCCAGGAATGATGGCGAGACTCGTGACGACACTCGCGCCGCCGCCAGAACCGGTGCCACCGCCGTTGGTTGCGAGCGTCACGGTGAGATCCGTGGTGGCGGTGACTCCACCGGACTCGGCCATGATCTGCGTGTAGCCCGCGCCAACCGCGGTGGCGAGGCCAGTGGAGGAGATCGTGGCGACGCCGGGATTGGTGACCGACCAGTCGACCGAGATGGGATTTGTGGTCGGGCTTGCCGAACCCTGCTGGCTGGTGCCGATCGCGGTGAACTGCGCTGTCTGGCCGATGGCGGTGAGCGTCGTGACCCCGGCCACCGGATTGATCGTGATCATCTTCAGCGAAGTGCAACCGGCGAGCGAAAGCACGATGGGTAAGGCAAGGCACGAGAGCAGGATGGACGCAGGGCGACGCAGGATCATCGGAGATCTCCTGCATCCAAACTAGTTAGCGTGGCTGGAGAGCACCATTCCACTTTCGCGAACGGTCTGCAACTTTGGTATCAACGCGGCAGGAGCAGACCCGGAACGGGTTGGCTGGTTGCTCGCGACCGATACCAGATTCAAGGTGCTGGCTGCTGTCGCGGGCTAAGGTACCCCCCCCATATGATCTTGGCGAGAAGTTCTTTTGTTTGTTTAGGTTGGCGGTGGTGGTATGCGCCAAGATATGCTAAGCAAAGGAGTTACCGCTAAGATCGTCTTAACTAACGTGTTATGAAATGCGAAAGGCTGCGGGGTTGGCGATGGCACCAAGCCTTGCAGCCTTTCCATTTCTAACTAACTACCTTTATTCTATCAGGTTGGACATAACTGTTACGCCAAGTCTATTTCCTTTTGGGTCATGGAGTTAGATGGTTTGGGGGCTTGACACGCGATTTTGTGCCCATTTTTCGTGAAAAATAGTTTTGCGCGTCGCAATTAGCAATTATTATTCCTGGGCCTCAACGAGCCTAATGGCCGTCGCTCCCTTCCCCTCGGGGGCTAAAGCCCCGGCTTATTCCGCTGGCTCTTACGTACGGGCTAAGGTCCGTACCTTTCAAGGCAGATACAACGACCATCTGCTTGACGCACTACCCTAGTTTGGGTCGGCCATCGGGGACGGGCCGGCGGTTGGCGCCTGGAGTAGCGGCGCGCTCCCACATCTCAGAAGGGAGATGTGGGCACCCGGCACTCGCCCAGGGCTGAAGGCAAGACCAATACGGAGATTCTGACCAAAGGTCAGAATGACGCCTCGGGGGACATGACGGCGCGCGTCCAAGCCTCACCACACCCCCGACCGGATTACTGGGCCGGCGGCGGTGCGGTGCGCGGGGCGCGGGGGATGATGGGCCCCTTGCTGTTGGGTGGGTCGATTGGGTTGTATTTGCGGGCGAGGTCGGGGGTGGAGACGACATCGGCGGCGGGAGGATTGATGGCTTTGTCGACCTCGGCTGCGAAGACGTAGCTGGGTCCGAACATGTTGCTGGTAAAGATGACGAGTTTCTTATCCGGGGAGAAGCGGACGTTGGGCTCCTCGCGGTAGTAGTGGTGGCTCATGTTGACGAGGCGCTCGGAGTGGAAGACTCCTGGCTGCCAGAAGGCGGGCGAGTTGAGCGCGCCGGAATCGCCCTTGATGAGTTGGGGATGGAAGAGTTCGATCCACTCGCCGTCGGTGGCGCGGGCGACCTGACCGGGATCGCCGCCGTCACCGGTGAAGAGCGAGAGGTCTTTGGTGAGGTTGAAGTGAATGGACCACTCGTTGCGCTGCATGTGGTAGGCGATGCGCTCACCGGTCTTGAGGTTGCGGCCGGCGAGGAAGAAGTCTTCGCCCTTGGGGTACTGCCAGTCGTACCAGATGGTTTCGCCGTCGAGGCCCCAGAACTCGTGGCCGGCGATCTCCATGAGCATGGTGCGCTTGTGGATGAGGGTGTTGTGAGTGGCGTCGGTGTGAATCATCCAGATGCGGTCGACCTTCTCCCATGCGCCTTCGTGGCAGTACATGAGGAGTTGCGGATCGGTGGGGGAGAAGAGCAGATGGTTGACCCAGTCGGTGGAGTGGAGCAGGACTTTGAGGTCCCCGGCTTTCTGTCCGTTTGGCCCCGGTTCGAGGCGGAGGGTGAAAAGAACCAGCGGCAGGTGGGCGGCGAGGCGGACAGCCATCATCTGGCCCTTGTTGGTGGGCTGATAGTGAGGGCCCTGGGCGGCACTGCCGACTCGATTGTCTGAATTTTCTGCTGGCGGCGCCGCTCCAGGCTGGGCTGGAGCGGGGCTGGCGGCTGCGCCATACTCCCTGCCCGTGGGCGGGCCGATGAGGTAGGTGCCGGCGACCAGGGTCTCATCGGCGTTGACGCTGACGACGCTGACGTCGTGGGTGTTGGGGATTTTGGGTACGTTGACGAGTTTGCGGACGGCTCCGGTGTTGGTGTCGGCCTTGTAGACGGAGGTGATTCCCTTGGCATCGGTTGCGGTGTAGAAGACGCTGTCGGTCTTGTGTCCGACGACCATGGCATGGACGACGCCGGCGGCGCGTCCGCTGGCCGGGGCGCCGTCCGGCAGGGTTGGGTTGGGGACAAGCAATTTGGTGGCGCGCGTGGCCATGTCCATGACGTGGATGCCATCGGGCGCGGTGTAGATCATCTGCTGGTTGTCTGGGGTGTAGGCGTTGATGTTGAAGTAGAAGCCGCCGGAGTTGGCCTGGTTGGAGAGGCGCCAGACGCGATGGCCGGTATCTTTGTCGACCCAGGAGCGGGGCGGCATTGGGTCACCGGGCTTAGTTTGCGCAGTGGCGGCGAGGGGAAGCAGGACGAGGGCGACGGTGGTGAGGATTCGGAGGCGCATAGGCGTATTTGTCATTGAGACGGCGGCGCCTGAGAGAAAGACTCGGTGGGGAAATATTTTCGATGGAGAAATCGGCGGGTGGGGAGCGAGAAGGAGATTCCCTTCGGGAATGACAAGAAAACAGCGAGGCCGGCGGGTGATTGCCCGGATCCGGCCTCGCGAACGTCAGGTGCTAGGTTCAAGGTACATAGCAGGCTTTTCCGTGATGCAGCGGTGCAGACCTTCACACCTGACTCCTGGAGCGGCGCCACGGTGGGTGTGGCTCCGCGAAGTCTTTACAGCGCGGATCTTGGCGTGGGAGAAGATCGCGCGAACGCCATTGCCGGTCAGCGATAGCCGCGATAGTAGCCGTGATCGTAGCGGTGAGCGCGAAGCCACTCTTCGTGGCGGATGAAGGCGTCGCGACGGTAGACGACATAGGGTGCGGGTGCGACGTAGACCGGAGCGGGACGGCCGAAGCGGAGTCCGACGATGACCTGAGCCTGGGACCTGGTTGGGGCAGCGAATAGAAACGCGGCGGCGGCGACTGCGGCCAGGGTTGTTTTTGTGATGAGTCCTTTTACATTTGCGAATGTCATAACGGCCTCCTGACTACACACGAATGAACACGCAATGGGGAGGGCATGTTTCGCGCAACTTCGTTTGCGGGGTTGGGTTGCGAGGCGGCGATTTGGCGGTGGTGGGAGGAAGCGAGTAGAAGGGAGGAATGAAGATTCTGACGGCTGAGGATATGGGTGGGGTGGACCGGCGGACGGCGGAGGAGTTTGGAGTTCCGCTGGAGACGCTGATGGAGCATGCGGGAACCGCGGTGGCGGAGTTTGGTCTGCGGCAGTATCCGGCGGCGGAGCGAGTGGTGGTGCTGTGCGGGAAGGGGAATAACGGCGGGGATGGTTTTGTGGCGGCGCGGGTGTTGGCGGAGGCCGGCTTGGGTGTGGAGATTCTACTGCTGGGTCGCAGGGATGAGGTGAAGGGCGAAGCCGCGGAGGCGCTGGAGAGACTGCCGGCGGAGGCTTTGGGGGTTCGGCTGCGAGAGGTGGTGGACGAGAGTGTGCTGGCCGAGATGAGGGAGGATTTGGAGTCGGCGGAACTGATTTTGGATGCGGTGGTGGGGACGGGTTTCAAGCCTCCGCTGCGCGGACTGGCGGCGGCCGTGCGGGATTTGGTGGTGAGAGTGAATGCTGCGGTGGTGGCGGTGGACCTGCCGAGCGGGTGGGATGCGGACTCGATGGAGCAGAAAGTGGATGGGGCGTATCGCGCGGATGCGGTGGTGACGTTTACCGCTCCGAAGCGGGCGCATGCGTTTGGGCACCTGACGGGCGCGACGTTTGGGCCGGTGGTGGTGGCGGAGATTGGGTC
>Ga0182024_10018763_pt1 | contig 12839 bp, 11 predicted proteins | sample P32metaG_FD_120480 | JGI IMG/M metagenome (GOLD analysis project Ga0182024, IMG submission 120480) | Permafrost microbial communities from Stordalen Mire, Sweden - P3-2 metaG (Illumina Assembly) | ecosystem: Environmental > Terrestrial > Soil > Wetlands > Permafrost | place: Sweden: Stordalen...
ATCGGCGTCATGATCGCGCTATCGCTTTTTTTGGTGCTGTTCCTGCGATCGGTGCGCATTGCGACGCGCGCCAACGACTCGTTCAGCAGCCTGGTGGCGTTCGGGCTGGCGGCCAGTTGGTTCGTGCACGTTGGGGAGAACGTGGGCATGACGCTCAACCTGATGCCGATCACGGGCATCCCGCTCCCGTTCTTCAGCTACGGCGGCTCGTTTATGCTGTCAAGCTGGCTGGCGGTGGGCATTCTGCTTCGGATCTCCAGCGAAGGGCGGGGGCGGGCCGACACACTGGCGATCTGAGCCACAGCCGGGCACATTACATCGATGTCCTGGTGGCGGAAGGATAAGAAGCCCCGCCGGCCCCGCCGCGAGAGCGTCGAGCGGCTGGAGATCCCTCCGGACGTCTGGGAGAAATGCGAGGCCTGCGGGCACACGGATCTGCGGGAGAAGTTCGTCCGCAACCTCAATGTGTGCCCCGCGTGCGACTATCACCGCCGGATCCGCGCCCACGAATACGTCTCGATCCTCCTTGATGAGGGGAGCTTCAAGGAAGTCGAGGCGAATCTCACGTCGACGGATCCCCTTGGCTTCCCCGAGTATCCGCAGCGGCTGAAGAAGGCGTCCGCAGCGTCCGGTAGCGGCGATGCGATGCTCGCGGCCTCGGGCACACTCGGCGACATGCCGGTCAACCTGGGCGTGATGGACTTCGCGTTCATGGGCGGCTCGATGGGATCGGTCGTGGGGGAGAAGATCGCGCGGCTGGGGCAGCGTTCGCTCGAGCGCAAGTATCCGCTGGTTCTCGTGTCCGCGTCGGGCGGCGCGCGGATGCAGGAAGGCGTGCTCTCGCTCATGCAGATGGCCAAGGCGTCCGCGCTGCTCTCGCAGCTCGGCGAGCGCCGGATTCCCTACGTGTCGATCCTCACCAATCCCACGATGGGTGGCGTGAGCGCGAGTTTCGCCATGCTCGGCGATGCGATCCTCGCCGAGCCGGGCGCGGTGATCGGTTTTGCCGGCCCACGGGTCATCAAGCAGACGATGGGCCAGGATCTGCCCGAAGGGTTTCAGGCGGCGGAGTTTCTGCTCGATCACGGCATCGTCGACGACGTCGTCCACCGCCGCGAACTGAAGAAGACGGTAGGACAGTTGCTCCGGCACATGAGTGGCAAAGAGGCGATGACGGGGTGGTCGGCGCCCTGAGCGACGTCTCGGGCCGCCATCGTGCGTACCATGATGCGCTCGAGTACCTGTTCGCCCGGACAACGGGGAAATGGCGTCTCGGATTGGAGCGGATGGACGCGCTCCTCCGCGCCATTGGACAGCCGCAAGAGGCGTTGCGGGCGTTTCACGTGGGCGGGACCAACGGGAAGGGGAGCGTGTGCGCGACGCTCGAGGCGGTACTGCGCGCGCGCGGCCTCCGGACCGGGTTCTACAGCTCTCCACACCTGATCGACTTCCGCGAGCGATTCCTCGTCGATGGCGTGCCGATCTCAGAGCACAACGTCGTGTCCTGGATCGAGCGGCGCACGCCACTCGTCGAGCGGCTACACGCGACGTTCTTCGAGGCGACGACCGCGATGGCGTTCGAGTTGTTCGCGGAGGCGGCCCTCGATGTGGCAGTCGTCGAGGTGGGACTGGGCGGGCGGCTCGATGCGACGAACATGCTCAAACCCCTCGTATCGGGAGTGGCGTCGATCGGGATCGACCATGTCGAGTTTCTGGGCACTACGCGCGAGCAGATCGCCTGGGAAAAAGCCGGGATCTTCAAGGCGGGACGCCCGGCGGTCATCGGCGAACGCGACCCCGCCATCCGTGACTTGCTCGCCAGATTCGCGCGCGAGGCGGATGCGAGCCCGGTTCACCTGGTGACGGACGAGTGCACGATCTCGGACATCGCGCTCCACGGCGACGGGCAAGCTGACGCTGGCACCGATCCGGCTGCGGCCTCGGGCACCTGGTTCACCCTGGAGTTGGGAGGCGAACGGGCACGCCTGCACACCCCACTCGCCGGCAGACATCAGGCGACCAACACGGCGATGGCGCTCGTGATGCTCGATGCGGCCGGTCCTCCGTACGCGGCGTCGCTCGCGGAGGCAGGGGCGGCCCTGGCACGCGTGCATCTGCCCGGGCGGTTCCACCGGTATGGCCGCTACATCTTCGACGTAGCGCACAACCCGGATGGCGCGGCGGTGCTGGCGCAGACCCTCGCGGCGGTCGCGCCGCCGGCACCGATCGTGGCTGTGCTGACGGTGCTCGCCGACAAGGATTGGCATGGCATCATGGAGGAGTTGTCAGGCGCGGTCTCACAATTCGTGGTGACGACAGCGCCAACGGCACCGGCCAGCCGGGCGTGGGACCCCGACGCGGCCCGCGCATTCGCGGAGTCACGCGGATGGCCGGTGCGGCTCGAGCCGGATTTCGACCGCGCGCTGGCGTATGCCGCGACAGCGGGTGCCACGGTGCTGGTCACGGGCTCGTTTCACACTGTAGGCGACGCCATGGCGCGCTTGCAGGCTCCTCCGTTACATACGTAAGTTCCGTGATGTCGACGGGAGCACTCCCCGGGTTCCGCGATTTCTATCCCACAGAGTTCGCCGAGCGGGCCGCCCTGGCCCGGTCGTGGCGCGATGTCGCACGCCGGTACGGGTTCACCGAGTACGACGGACCTCCTCTGGAACCGACCGAGCTGTATACCAAGAAAAGCGGCGAGGAGATCGTCGGCCAACTCTACACGTTCACCGACAAGGGTGGCCGCTCCGTTGCGTTGCGGCCGGAGATGACGCCGACCTTTGCCCGGATGGTGGCGGCGCGCGCCAATGCGCTGCCAAAACCCGTACGATGGTTTTCGATTCCGCAGTTGTTCCGCTACGAGCGGCAGCAGCGCGGCCGGTTGCGCGAGCACTTTCAGCTCAACGTCGACATCGTCGGCGAGGCTGGAGTGCGCGCCGATGCGGAGCTCGTGTGCTGTGCGCTCGACGTGATGCGGTCACTCGGCTTGTCAGGCGAGGATGTCGTGGCCCGGTTCTCCGATCGCCGCGTGCTCAACCTGATCCTGCTCAACCATCGTGTGCCGCGGACCGCGTTTCCCGCCGTCTACGCGGTTCTGGACAAGTTTCACCGCCAGCCCCGCACCGTGTCGGCGGAGAAGCTCATCGCGGCTGGGTTGACGACCGGGCAGGCGGAGGCGCTGTTTGCCGACGTCGACACCGTCGCAGCGACGGGAGGCGGCATCTCGGCCGCGACCGGCGACGAGGCCGAAGATCGGGCCGGCAGAGAACTGCTGTCGGCGATCGATCACTACCAGATGTACATTGCGGCACTGATGGGTGCGCCCGCGCGCGAGTGGGTCCAGTGGGATCTGACGATCGTCCGCGGTCTCGCGTACTACACGGGCATCGTGTTCGAGATCTTCGACCGGCGCGGCGAGTTGCGGGCGGTGTGCGGCGGCGGGCGCTACGACGGACTGCTGGCTGCCGCTGGCGGCCCCGACCTGCCGGCGCTCGGCTTCGGCATGGGTGATGTCGTGCTCACCGAGCTGCTACGGGACCGGGGACTGCTGCGGCCGGAGCTCGAGCGTCTCGACTATTGGGTGGCAGCGGACGCGGATGACGATGACAGCGCATTGGCGGTGACGTCGATCGCGGGCCAGCTCCGGCGTTCAGGCCGGAGTGCGGAATACGCGTTTCGGTGGTCGTCGCTCGCCCGGCAGCTCAAGGCGGCGTCCGGCGCGCGCGCGCGCCGAGCGGTCATCGTCAAGCGGGATGCGGCGGCTACTGGCGTGGTGACGGTCAAGGATCTCGACACGGGGCATGAGGAATCGGTGCGCCTCGACTCCTGGATCGCACAGGCGTGAACCACTTTTCATCGCAATTTACGGTACGGGTATGGCAGACGATCAGAAGCTGACGACGCGCGAGGCCGACTTCGGCGCGTGGTACAATGAGCTCGTGCTCAAGGCCGAACTGGCGGACTACAGCGCCGTGCGCGGGTGCATGGTGATCCGTCCGAACGGATACGGGATCTGGGAGCGTTCCCAGCGCGCCCTCGACGACATGTTCAAGGAGACCGGCGTCGAGAACGCCTACTTCCCGCTGTTCATCCCCGAGAGCTTCCTGAAGAAGGAGGCGGAGCACGTCGAGGGTTTCGCACCCGAGACGGCGGTCGTGACGATCGGTGGTGGCAAGGTCCTCGAAGAGCCCCTGGTCGTGCGGCCGACGTCGGAGACGATCATCTACGCGAGTTTCGCCAAGTGGGTGCAGAGCTATCGCGATCTCCCGCTTCTGGTCAACCAGTGGTGCAACGTGGTGCGGTGGGAGATGCGGACTCGGCTCTTCCTGCGCACGATGGAGTTCCTGTGGCAGGAGGGGCATACCGCGCACGCCACGTACGAGGAAGCCGAGGCCAAGACCCTGCAGATGCTGGGCATCTATCGGCGCTACATGGAAGAATGGGGCGCCATGCCGGTGGTGACCGGGCGCAAGACCGACTCGGAGAAGTTCGCCGGCGCGCTCCGCACGTACGCGTGCGAAGCGATGATGCAGGACAACAAGGCCTTGCAAGCGAACACCTCGCACAACCTCGGACAGAACTTTTCGAGGGCATTCGGGCTCAACTTCCAAACGGAGTCGGGCGGGACCGAGTTCGCGTGGAGCACCAGTTGGGGTCTTTCGACACGCGTCATCGGCGGCCTTGTGATGACCCACGGCGACGACATCGGGCTTCGTATCCCACCGCGGCTTGCGCCGACGGAGCTGGTGATCGTGCCCATCTATCGGGCCGAGGAGCAGCGTGCGCAGGTGCTGTCAGTCGCGAACGGGATACGGGCGGATCTGGCCAAGGCGGCGACGTCCGTCCGGGTGCGGGTGGATGCCCGTGAGAACATGACGCCGGGCGCCAAATACTACGACTGGGAGCTGCGCGGCATACCGCTGCGCCTCGAGTTGGGACCCCGGGATCTGGAGAAGGGGCAGGGGGTCCTGGTCCGCCGCGATACGCGGGAGAAGCGGCCGGTTCCGCTTGGTGAGCTGGCGCGCACGGCGGCCGATCTCCTGGTCACCATCCAGCGCGACATGTTCGAGTCGGCGCGGGCGCGCCGGGAAGCGCACAGCCTTCGCGGACCGATCACCTACGACCGGTTCCGCGAGGTCATGGAAGGCGAGGGTGGGTTCGTGTACGCGGGGTGGTGCGGATCCGAGGCGTGCGAGTCGGCGATCAAGGAGGAGACCAAGGCGACGATTCGCGTGCTGCCGGATCCCGAGTTCCGGTCGCCCGAAGCGCCGCGCACGTGCATGAAATGCGGGCGCGACGCGACCGCCGAGGCAATGTGGGCGAAGGCGTACTGAGCGTGGGGGAGCCGAGCGCGCGTGGTGGCGCGGACGATGGCGCGGAGCGGGCAGCGCACTCCGAGACCGCGTTTCCGCGAGCCGGGGGAATCGTGCAGTGCGAGGGCGTGCCACTGCCGGCGATCGTCTCTCTCGCGGGGACGCCAGCGTACGTCTACAGTTCGGCGGCGATCACGAGCCAATACCGGGCATTGGACGCGGCGTTCGCGGCGGTGCCGCACCGGATCCACTACAGCGTCAAAGCCAACGGGAATCTCGCGATTCTCCGTCTACTCCGATCGCTTGGCGCCGGCGTGGACATCGTGTCCGGCGGCGAGCTCTATCGCGCGCTGCGTGCCGGCTATTCGGGCCCTGACGTGGTCTTCAGCGGCGTCGGGAAAACAGCGGCCGAGATCGGAGAAGCGCTTGCTGCTGGCGTGCGGCTCATCAATGCCGAATCGGAAGCCGAGTTGTCCGTCATCAATGAAGAGGCGGCGCGGGCCGGCGTGGTGGCGGATGTGGCGCTGCGCGTCAACCCCGAGGTGACCGTCTCGACACCGCATCCGTACATCAAGACCGGCGAGCGGGGGAACAAGTTCGGCATCGCGTATGACGAAATCCGGGATGTCGCGCGGCGCGCAGGCCGCCTGTCATCGGTGCGGATCCGCGGGCTGGATATGCACCTTGGCTCGCAGATCGCTGGGACCGGACCGTATCGGGAAGGTATGCAGCGCCTGCTCGAGCTCTATCGCGCGCTGGTCGCCGATGGCGCCGCCCGCCTCGAGTACCTGGATGTGGGTGGCGGACTGGCCGTGACATATGACACCGAAGATGCCGCCGATCCCGCGGCGTTGGCGGCGGTCGTGGTGCCGGTATTGCCACAGGGCGTGACGCTCCTGCTGGAGCCGGGCCGCTACCTCGTGGCGAACGCCGGCGTGCTCCTGACCCGTGTGCTGTACCGCAAGCAGACCGGGGGCAAGACATACATTATTACGGATGCCGGGATGACCGAGCTCCTTCGGCCGTCTCACTACAGTGCGTATCACCGGATCGAGCCGGTGAGCGCGCGTGTTGGCGGGCGGGACCGGGGGGGGGGATCGGCGGTCGTCGACGTGGTGGGTCCGGTGTGTGAGAGTGGCGACTTCTTTGCGCGCGATCGCAAGATGGATGACATGGAGCCCGGCGACCTGCTGGTTGTCTACTCCGCGGGCGCGTACGGGTTTGCCATGGCGTCCAACTACAACGCCCGGCTGCGGCCGGCGGAAGTTCTGGTGGATGGCGGACGGTTCGCCGTGGTGACGACCCGGGAGTCGTACGAGGATCTCGTACGGCACGAGCAGCCGGCACTCGCGTGGAGGGATGCCTGATGCGCGTCGGAGTGATGGCCGATAGCCACGACCGGATTCCGGCGGTCGAGGAGCTGCTCCGGCGGATGTCGGCGGCGGGAGTGGGGCTCGTCCTCCATGCCGGCGACTATTGCTCCCCGTTCGCGCTCAATCCGTTTCGCGACCTCAACATGGCGCTGGCCGGAGTCTTCGGGAACAACGATGGCGATCGCGAGGGGATCAAGGCGATTGCTGCGGTGGGTGTCGGCGGCGAGTTGTACGATTCCCCGCATAGCGTCGAGTTGGAAGGGAAGCGGTTGCTGATCGTGCACGAGATGAGCGAGGCCGCGGTGCACTCGGTCGAGCACCACCGCGTCGTCGTGCACGGGTACACGCATCGCCGTGAAGTGCGGACCCGGGGCGACGCGCTCATCATCAATCCCGGCGAGGCGTGCGGATGGCTGTTTGGGACGCCGAGTGCGGCGATCCTCGATCTGGAGACCATGGAAGTCGAGTTCATTGAACTGACCGGTCCACCGTGGCAGGAATCGCGGCGGGCGAGCGAAGCGGCGCAGGGCCGCACCGAGGCGCGCGGCTGAGGTGACGAGCCGGATCCTCATCCTCGACTACGGGTCGCAGTTCACACAGCTCATCGCGCGCCGGATCCGGGAAGCGCGGGTGTATTCCGAGATCCACCCGCCGACGCGATCGCTCGAATGGATCCGGGACTGGAAGCCGACCGGGATCGTGCTGTCGGGCGGACCCGCATCCGTGTACGGTGAGGATGTGCCCACCGCCGACCGCGCGCTGCTCGATATCGCGCCGGTCCTCGGTATCTGCTACGGGATGAACCTCATCGCCCACATCGAGGGTGGAGCCGTCGTGCCTGGCGAGCGGAAGGAGTACGGGCGGGCGGAGGTCGTGATCGGCGAGGGCGGGGGGATCTTCAACGGCTTCACGCCGGGCGAGCGGCTCACGGTCTGGATGAGCCATGGGGACCAGGTGCAGTCATTGCCGCCCGGGTATCGGGCGATCGGCCAGAGCCAGAACGCGCACATCGCCGCGTTCCGCCATGAGACCCGGCCGATCGCCGGCGTGCAGTTCCACCCCGAGGTCGCGCACACGCATCGCGGATCGGAGATCATCTCCAATTTCGTGTTCGGGGTGTGCGGTGCCCACGCCTCGTGGACGCCCGGGGCGTTCGTCGATACGCACATTGCGTCGATCGCGGACCGGGTGGGCCAATCGCGCGTGATCGCGGGGCTGTCGGGCGGTGTCGATTCCGCCGTGGCGGCCGCGCTCGTGCACCGGGCGGTCGGGGACAAGCTCACGTGCATCTTCGTCGACACCGGGCTGCTCCGTCGCGGCGAGCGCGATCAAGTCGAGCGCACGTTCCGGCGGCATCTCAACATTCCGTTGGTGACAGTGGATGCGGAGTCCCGGTTCCTGGACGCGCTGGCCGGCGTCGAGGATCCGGAGGCCAAGCGGCGCATCATCGGGCACACGTTCATCGACGTCTTCGAGGAAGCCGCACGACAGGTAGAGCAGGCACCCGGTACGCCGGTCGAGTTCCTGGTGCAGGGCACGTTGTATCCCGATGTCATCGAATCCGCCTCGCCGCGGGGCGGCCCTTCGGTGACGATCAAGACCCACCACAACGTGGGCGGGCTCAAGCCCGGCATGACATTCAAGCTGATCGAGCCGCTTCGCGATCTGTTCAAGGACGAAGTCCGGAACGTCGGGCGGGAGCTCGGCTTGCCGGAGGAGATCGTTGGCCGGCATCCGTTCCCCGGGCCGGGGCTTGCGATCCGCGTGCTGACGGCGGTCAGCCGTCCGGCGCTCGAGACCCTCCGGCACGCTGACGCGATCTACCTCGAAGAGATCCGTGCGGCGGGGCTGTATGACGCGATCTGGCAGGCGTTCGCGGTGTTCCTGCCGGTGCGCAGTGTCGGCGTCATGGGTGACTACCGCACCTATGACAACGTGATCGCGCTGCGGGCCGTGACCAGCGCGGACGGCATGACGGCGGACTGGTTCCCGTTTCCGCCGGAGGTGCTGGCGCGGATGTCCACCCGGATCATCAACGAAGTCCCGGGAGTCAATCGCGTAGTCTACGACGTGAGCTCGAAGCCGCCCGCGACGATCGAGTGGGAGTGACCTGTATGGTAGTAAATGCTACGCGAGTATTCATACCCTACTCTGGAGCTCCTCCGGGGCGTCCCCTCCGGGCCGAGCGTTAACCGTACGTGAGATCGGTGCTCTGTCCGACCTCGATGATATAACCGTCAGGATCGCGGATGTAGCAGCGAATCTCGCCGTACTTGGCAATCGGTTCCGTGAGGAACTCGGCTCCTCGACTTTTCCATAATTCATAGCACGCTTGAATATCCGCAACGCGGATATTCATAAAGCTGCTGATCTTATCCGGGTTGGCGGGGACGCTGAGCGTTACTGCCGGCTTGTCCGGGGTGGGCCCGCCCCCGACGTTGACAATGAGCCACGTATTCGCGATCTGAATGTGCCCAGACGCGCCCTTGCTATCGCCTCTGCTCAGAATGCGGCCGCCGAAGACCCTTTCATAGAAAGCGGCCGATCGGTCGATGTCGGCGACGGTGATAAATTGTGTGATGGTGAACGCGTCGCGCGGGGGCATCTCATAGCTCTTCTGTTCGATTTGTACGCCGCTCATTGACGACCCCTCTCAATGCAGTGCGGTTCGCCGAAGGGCTTTGGCCGCTCGCCGACCATAGCCTTTCCCGGGGCGGTAACAACGTTCACACTAAGCGTGGTCTCTTTCACTCCATTTCTGCCAATCCATCTGGTACTCCTTTCGATGTCAGAGCGAGTGACTGTTCAAGGCAAAGATTGGCAGAAGCGCGACGACGAGGCGCAGAGCCGGCATCCTATCCGCGCCAAGCGTTAACCGTACGTGAGGGAGGTGCTTTGTCCGACCTCGATGATATAACCGTCAGGATCGCGTATGTAGCAGCGAATCTCGCCGTACTTGGCAATCGGCTCCGTGATGAACTTGGCTCCTCGACTTTTCCATAATTTATAGCAGGCTTGAATATCCGCGACGCGGATATTCATAAAACTGCTGATCTTATCCGGGTCGGGGACGCGGAGCGTTACCGACGGCTTGTCGGGGGTCGGCCCGCCCCCGACGTTGACAAGGAGCCACATATTCGCGATCTGAATGTACGCGGGCGCGCCGCTGCTGTCCCCTCCGCTCAGAATGCGACCGCCGAAGACCGTTTCATAGAAGCGAGCCGATCGGTCGATGTCGGCGACGGTGAGAAAATATGCGACGGTGAACCCGTCGCGCGGGGGCATCTCATAGCTCTTCTGTTCGACTTGTACGGCGTTCATTGATGGCTCCTTTCGATTTAGTGTGCAGAATATGTTACACATCACTACAGACATTCGAAACGGGTCCGCGAAGCTTGGCTTCGAATTTCAGATCGGCGTTGGTTTCGTCACGAACTTTCTGGATGCGTTAGGGATCGGCTCATTCGCTACCACCACAGCCGCATTCAAGGTCAGCGGTACGGTCGCCGACGAGCAGATTCCGGGAACGCTCAACGTGGGGGGAACCGTCCCCGCCCTGGTCGAAGCTGCGATCTACATGACGGTGATCAGCGTGGACCGTCTCACGCTGTGGAGCCTCATTGCCTCGTCCGTCGTCGGGGCCTGGCTCGGCGCCGGTGTCGTGAGTCGCTGGCCTCGTCGACGGGTGCAGCGCGGGATGGCCATTGCGCTCCTGTTGACCGGTCTCTTCACCGTCCTCCGTCTAGTACATCTGTTCCCGGCAGGCAGCGATGCTCTCGGGCTGTCCGGAGCCCCCCTAGCCGTGGCCGTGGCGGCGAACGGTGTCTTCGGCGCACTCATGACGCTGGGCGTCGGACTGTACGCGCCCCTCATGGGCACGGTTGCCCTCCTGGGCATGAATCCAGCGGCGGCGTTTCCGATCATGATGGGGTCGTGCGCGTTCCTCTTGCCGGTGGCCAGCGCGCGGTTCATCCGCGCGCGGGCGTTCGACCGTCGCGCGGCTCTTGGTCTGACCATCGGGGGCGTTCCCGGCATCCTGCTCGCGGCGTGGCTCGTTAAATCACTGCCGCTCGACGCGGTCCGCTGGCTAGTTGTCGTCGTGGTGCTCTATACGGCGGTGACTATGTGGCGCTCGAGCTTGGCGGAACCGGCTGTGACGAGAGCCGCGGTCCTGGCCGACGAGAGCCGCTAGCCGGAAGTCGTGGATTCCCCGTCCGGAGTGTGGAATCGAATCAAGTGGGTGTAGCGGGGCCTCGCCTGGGCCGGTGGACCGCTCTCAGTTTCCCGCTCCGTTCCCCTCCGCAAAAGAACTGATCCGCACCATCGGACTCGAGCCCAGACACGCCGATACCGAGCGGCATCTCGAGGCTCTCCAGAACCTCTCCCGAGCGTGGATCGACGCGCCTCAAATCGCTCTCTCCACCTTCCAAGGTGGCGTGCCAGAGCTCGCCGTCGACCCAGGTGACTCCGGTGACGAAGCGGTTGGACTCGATGGTGCGAAGTATCGCCCCTGTCTGCGGATCGATTTGATGGATCTTCCGGTCTCGGTACTGGCCCACCCAGAGGGTGCCTTCGGCCCAGGCGAGCCCCGAGTCACCGCCGCCGCCCGGCGCCGGAATCGTCGCGAGCAATTGGCCGGTTTTCGGATCGATCTTCTGGATGCGATCCTCGGCGATCTGATACAGGTGCTGGCCGTCGAAGGCCGTTCCCGCGTGCGCGGCAACATCAAGTGAGCGCACTGTCTTGCCGGTCGCAGGATCGAGGGCGATCAGTCTGTCCCCGGACGCAAACCAGGCGTGCTGCCCGTCAAACGTCACCCCGTTGACCCTATCGACGCCTGGAAAGGGTCCGTATTCACGAATGATTTGGGCCGCGGATCGTTTCATACTTGCATCCTAGTTGCCGGGTAACGGACCGGGGAGTAACAAGGTTGTCGGGAATCCCGGCACGGGAGGAGTCATCCAGCGACGCGCTCGCCCACGACCGAACGACTGCACTTTGCCTGTCGCCGCAAGCGAATCGAACGCCCGCTGCACCGTGCGAGGGCTGGCTCCGAGCGCAATCGCAAGGGCCGAGCTGGACCACGACTCGCCGTCGGCGAGGAAGGCAAGGACCGCCGCATGCTGCTCTTCGACAAGTGGTGCCAGCACGACGACCTCGCGTGCTCGGCGTGGGGTCAGCGCAAAGCCTTGCTCCGTCGCGCTCACGTCCGCCAGCGTCCGAAGCTTTACGCGAAGGCGCCCGACTTCGACCCGCAGGCGTGCGCGATGCGATTCATCGACGTGCTTCGCTCCGAAGGCGCGTGCGAGGAGCGCACTCCTCGGTACGTCTGCGGGCCACCCTTCGCCCAACGTGCGAGCAAGCGCGAACAGAACCGGGCGTGTCGCGAGGGAGACCACCGTGTCTACTTGCCGGACCACGTTGCGGCATGCGTCAACGACGAGCGTCTTTGATGCCAGAAGTGTTTCGATCTGTCCAAGCAGGAGGGGGCGTTCTTCGCCGCGCGCGATCAGGCGCGCAGCAGGCGTGTTCAGGACACGGAATGCGCTTTCGACCTCCGCCATCAGTGCAGGGATCTCCGCAGCGCGCGCGGCGTGCTCGGCCCGAGCGAGTGCGGCGCGCGCCGCTTTCGTTTGCAGGCGCCGAATCGCTATGCCCGCGACCACCAGCTCGTGCGCGGCCCTCGACGCGGGCGGGAAGGGCGTGGGGTCGAGCTTGCCGAGTGCATGCTCAGCCTCGTCGAGGCGCCCGATGAGGAGGAGGCGCCGGACCTCGAGGGTCCGTGCATGCGAGGCATTGACGCGATCCCCGTGCACTTCGAGCGTCGTCCGCGCCGCGTCGAGTGTCTTCGCAGGCCAGCCCAGGTCGCGCGACACGAGTGCGATCTCGGCCTCGGCGACGACGCATCTCGCGCGGGCCACGGCCTCTTTCGGACCGAAGGCGCGCGCCGCAGCTCGCAAGAGAGCCTTTGCCCGGACAAGATCGCCGAGCTGCGCCATCGCGATGCCTCGCAGCGCGAGCGCGGGCGCATCGTCGCGCAGGGCAACCCGCTTCAACGCGCCGATGGGATCGCCAGCGGCGAGTGCGCGCGCCGCAGCGTTGATCAGCGAGTCCATCGGAATCCCGTCACACTTGTAACTCCCACCCTCCG
>Ga0182024_10018764_pt1 | contig 12838 bp, 8 predicted proteins | sample P32metaG_FD_120480 | JGI IMG/M metagenome (GOLD analysis project Ga0182024, IMG submission 120480) | Permafrost microbial communities from Stordalen Mire, Sweden - P3-2 metaG (Illumina Assembly) | ecosystem: Environmental > Terrestrial > Soil > Wetlands > Permafrost | place: Sweden: Stordalen...
AACCAGCGGATCGCCGCAAGCCACGGGCCCAATGCGCGCCGCCTGAACATTTGCAACAGAACCCGAACAGGGAATCATGACCCGGAAGCTTCATCCAAGCGCCCGCACCAACCCGAGACTGCGACGCGAGATCCGGCAAAGCGGGGAGTCCAACAGGGCCCTCGCCTCCCGGCTCGGGCTCAATCGAAAGACAATCGCCAAATGGAAGCGCCGGCGCACGACGTCGGACGCGCGCGTGGGGCCGAAACAGCCGGTCTCGACCGTGCTCACCCCGGTCGAGGAGGCGCTGATCGTCGTATTCCGCAAACGCACGCGTTTCCCGCTCAACGATTGCTTGGCTCGCCTGAAACCGATGATCCCGAATCTCAGCCGTTCCGCCCTTCACCGATGCCTCAAGCGCTATGGCGTCAGCCGCGTTCCCAAAGGCCAGCGCGAAAAGGCTCCGCAGGTGGGAGATTGGCACTCCCGTCATTTCTTCATGGAAATCCATGCCCTGCCGGACGAGATGGGTGGGTCGCACCTCTATTTCGCGTTCAGCGACCTCTTCACGTTCGTCTTCGCCCAGCAAATGGACGGGGTGAGCGTATGGGCCGCGGCGGACTTCCTCGAGGCTTTGATCAAGCATGCGCCGGTCAAGATCATGTCGATCGAAACCAACGACCATGAACCGTTCATCGATTCCCCCGAGAGGCCATGGAACCCCGAGAACCCCTTGAGGAAACATCCCTTCCGCAAGGCTTGCCAGGAGAACAAAATCAGCCACCTCCACCCGGAATCGACTAACCCCGCGCCGAAGACGGTCTCGAAAGGGTGGAGGGGCTTTATTTAAGGGTCGTCATTGACGCTCCCGTTAGAGGTTTGGAAGGCGCTCCATCGGTCAGACTCTCGGATTGCCGGAGCGCCGCGTGGCCGGAAAACAGCCTCGCGCGGATCGCGTTGAGAGGGTCAAGATTGTCGCGGACGACGCTCAGGATCGGTTGGACGCCCTCCAGGCGCCTCGGCCCGCAGCATGTCGTTCTCGGCGCCCACGCCAAGGCCGCCGATCCATCCCATTCGAGCCGTCGGGAGGCTGGCGGCTGGAGCCCCGCCAGTCGATGAAAGTTCCGAAGACGCCGCCGTGGCAAAGGTGGGGAACAACGGCCTCGATCCAGGTCACGTTGAAGGGAGGAATTCGGCGTCGGCGCCGCCGGCGACTGGCGGCGATCTTCACGTTATAAGGCTCGTCGATCAGAATGAGCCGGGCCGCGGGGTCGCCGTCGATGAGCTGGCGAGGGACCGCCGGGTCGGTCGCGTCGCCGCGTATCAGGCGGTGAGGCTCAAGCTGAAACATGTCGCCGAGGCGGGCGACTGCAACGGCGCCAGGGTCGGGCGCCGGCGGACCCTGCTCGACAGCCTCCGGGTGGTCGTCGGATTACGATCCGGTCGATATCGTCGAGTGAGAAGCCCGAGATTTCGATTGGCGCCAGAGCCATTCCGAGCCACCGCCACCACTATATCTTGTGCGTAGATAGATCCGTGGCGCAACTGCTTGACCGCGCGGCTGCGAACGCGTAACTTCAAGCCAGGGTTGATCGCCAAAACCAAGTGAGGGGCTGTCGGAGAGGATCGATCGTTTCGACGACCACAGGCGAGCGACTTAGGCAATTTTCATTCTTGCGTGTTTTCGTGCTTTATGGCTGCTCACGATCAGCAGCTTATTCCAGCGTCGGTGCGGCGGCGTAGGTCTCTCTGCGCCTTGGGCTTCAGGCAGCTTCATCGGCTCCGCTCGCCAGAAAGCACGAAAACATCCAAGAAGAAAAAATGCCTAAGTCGCGCAAAATGGGCTGCCAAAGTTCAACCGGGCATCAGAAATGCACCATGATACAGCGGGATTTTCAATATTTTTAAGGGGGTTGGGATCTCGATCCGCAAGGCCCTATCGAGATGGGAGTTAAATTAAAATAGCTTAGATATTTGAATAAGTAAGAGGGAGCTTTCGCGGCGCTGGCGAGCCCCGACGCCGGTTCCGCCGGGCCGCAGGATCCGCATTCCTTGCATAAAATGAGCGAATCCCTGATTTGTGGGTCAGGCAGATGGTGGACAACTTCGGTGGATCGGGCGGCAGCGCGGTCAAGTCGCCCAGTGGCTTTCCCATCGGCCAATGAACTGGCCCTGCAGACCGGTTCGCGCGGACTGCGTCCGCCACCACCCAGTCCGTGCGAGCGACGGCGATTCGCCGGTCCCGTAAATCTATCGACATTACCGTGGGTTATCAGGGTATAGTCCGGTCTGAGCGAGAGATTTCACGCTCTGTCGCGCGTTGAACGGCCCAAAAGGCCCCAAAGTCTCTGTCCGCAAAATTCCGTTTCCCAAAAGGGCGGAAGCGCGCTCCATCCAATCGAAGGCGCGTGAGCGCGTCGGCGAAGATTGCTTTCAAATGATGATCGCGCCGATCGGATGGCGGCGAAGGCTGCGGCTCCCGGCGCGTTTACGCTGGCGGCGCGAGCCCGAGTGCGGTCCACTGCTGGGGCCAGACCATCGGCAGGTCCATCAAGCGCTTAACGCCAAACCCGCGCGGCAGCCGTCCCTCGATCGCCGCCGCGACAAGGGGCGGCGCGACGAAAGCAAGAGACAGCGTCATTCGAATGGAACGTTCGGTCTTGTCCTCACGGATGGCGATGGTCGCTGTAGTGTCATCAGGATGACGCGTCAGTTCATCAAGCCAGCGATGAGCGTCGCCAAGCGCCTCGACAAAAACGGCCCGGTCCCTGACCCGCATGGGACGGATCGTGGAGGACGCCTCGCCTTCGCCCTGAAAGATTTCGCGGCGTCGGTAGGGCGATCGCAAAGTCCAGGGAATGGTGACGATGCGATCGCCTTCCAATACTGCGGCGTCGCTCAACTGGATCTCGATCCCTGACTTACCGATCGTAACGCGCTCGATAGCGCTGCGAGCGCGGTCGTCGAAGCTGGCTGGGTCTGTGGATGATGGGTTGTCGGCAGCCAGCGTGTTGTTCGAGGACCTGAGGATGGAATGGCCGACCGAACCAACGGGTCCGTCCCTTGAGCGGTCAAGAGCAGGCAAACGGCGTTTGACCGCTTCCAGCACCTCTTTCTCGATCTCTGCCGCCGGAACGCGTGCGACCGAACCTGCATCCTGCCTGCGACCCTTCAGCACCGCGCGTGAGATACAATAGCGCCATCGCCGGCCGCCCTTTGCAGCGTGGCTCGGACCCATACGATGGCCGCGATCGTCGAACAGCTTGCCCGCGAGAAAGGAGTGAGCATCCTGACTTGAGGGTTTCCTCGTCTGCGTCTGGTCGGCAAGCAAGACCTGGACGCGGTTCCAGATGTCTTCATCGACGATTGCCCCGTGTTGCCCCTCGTGGATCTGTTCCTTGTGGCGAAGCCGCCCGGTATAGATGGGGTTCGAGAGGATGTGATAGATGTGGCCTCGGCTGATCAACCCTCCTCCCGTGGTCCTCCCCGACCCGGCTGCCCGAATGGGTAGCCGGAGATTCTCCGCGTCGAGGACGCTCTTGAGCCGCACGACGCTGCCGACCTCCAGATAGCGTCGAAAGAGGTCCCGGACGAAGTCGGCTTGCTCCTCCACAATGTGGAGCGCGCGGTTCTCCACCCGGTATCCCAATGGGACCGCGCCGCCCATCCAGATGCCCTTCTTCTTCGATGCGGCGACCTTGTCCCGAATGCGCTCCCCGGTGATCTCGCGCTCGAACTGGGCAAAAGACAGCAGCATGTTGAGCGTGAGGCGTCCCATGCTGGTGGTGGTGTTGAAGGACTGGGTTACCGAGATGAAGGAGACTTCATGCTCGTCGAACAATTCGACCAGCTTGGCGAAGTCGGCGAGCGACCTCGTCAACCGGTCGACCTTGTAGACGACGATGACGTCAATCCTTCGCGCCCTTACATCATCCAGCAGCTTCTTCAGCGCCGGGCGCTCCATCGAGCCACCCGAAAAGCCGCCATCGTCGTAATGGTCGCGGATCAGCTTCCAGCCTTCGTGCGCTTGGCTCTTGATATAGGCCTCCGAAGCCTCTCGCTGATTGTCGAGCGAGTTGAACTCCTGTTCCAGGCCATATTCGGTCGAGACGCGGGTGTAGATGGCGCAGCGGCGAAGCTCGGTCTTGCGGTCCTGTCGTTTCATGGCGTCCCCACGACTGCGGCAGAACCCCGTTGGACCGCAGCGGACCGGTTTCTCTTCGAACCAACATGCCTTTCGCTCGCCGGCCGCAAGCCGAAGAAGCGATGACCGTTCCAGCTTGTGCCGGTCATCGCCTTGGCGATCTGCGAGAGGCTGCGATAGGTCGCCCCGTTCCAAGCGAAGCCTTTCTCGAGGATCATGACGCGCTCCAGCCTGCCGTTCCATTCCCGAACGAGCAGCGCCCCCGACTTGAGGCCGATCCCGTCGCGCGTCGTTGGCCCTCGCGTCTCGAACGGGCGGCCGTCCGAACTCCCGTCGCCATCCCGTTTAGGCAGGCGAAGGGTCCGCAGCGTCGCCTTGTCGAGATCGCCGAGCGCTGCGACCTGCAAGCGATAGGCGAGCAGGCGCAGCAGCAGCCAGCGCGGCAGATGGGCGGGCGCAGCCCCGCCCAGGTGGTTTCGCCATTGGAGGCTGAGCTGCTCGGCGTCGCAATCGCCAAGACCTGCGATTATGGCGCCGAGCGCGCCTGCCCTGCCCGAGGGTGGCCGGCGAGCGCCATTGCGTCCCACGCCAGCCAGATGTGTTGGCGCCGTCATCACGCCGCTTTGCGCGCTTGGGAAGCGGTAGCGGCCCCTGCCCTCTTCAATCGACGTGGAGATGCGGAGGGGACGTTATCAGGGACCTCAATCTCGGCATCTGCCGCCATATCCGCCCCCGTCTCTCCAAGCTTCGCATCTCCCGCGACGCGGTAGATCGACCCCCGCTCTTTGTCGGATCGGTCGATCCCCACCTCATACCCGCGTTTGCGCAGGCCGGTCAGCGCCGCGCGGGTCGTGTGCGGCAGCCAGTCGGTTGCCGCGATCATCTCGGCCAGCGTGGCCCCATCGCTGCGTCGAAGAAGGCCGAGCACATCGGCGATCTTCGTTCCTTCGCGGGGCTGGTTTGCGCCAGTTGCCGTGATGGTCGCTGGGGTCGTGACCGCGGGAGTCGTAGCCGCAGGGGTCTTGGCCGCGGCGATAACCGGATCCGCCGCGACTTTGCTAGCAGTGGGCGTTTCATCGGCTTTCGCAACTGCAAGCGGGTTGCTGCTTTTGGCGGCGGCCGCCTTGAATCCCGCCGCCGTCAATTTGAGCGAATAGGATCGCCCGGCTTCCTCATCGCGCCGCCACACAGGCATCCCAGCCTTCGCGATGGTCTCTTTGGCAAGGCCTTCCGCCGACAATTTTGCGAAGACCTTCTGGGCAGCGCTTCCCCTGAGATTCTTCGGCATCGCAAGGCAACGATCGTCCCGCAGCGACGCTGCGGTCAGCATCGCCAGCTGTGCATCTGTAAGTTTAATCGACATTGTATTGACCCTTCTCGCTTTTGGCGCCCGGTCATTCCAGGCGCCTCACTGAGATGAGCCTCGGATCGGAGCGATCAACGAGGCGAAGGATCATTGCGCCAAGGTTCTCAACCGTCCGGCAGCACACCAATGCTCCGTTTCGAGCGGAACGCCAGTCCTTTCTTGGCGCCGAATGACGAAGCGGTGACGATCTCAGCCGAGAATTGCTTTAGCGCGCACTTTTATTGGGGTCTCGGCGCAGAGAAATCAAACGAGCTTAAGAATTTGACGCGGATGGATTTCCTCCCCGGCGTCGTTGTCGACTGCGGTGACGCAATGAGGCACTCTCGGGCCCTTTCGTGGTATCCGCCCGACGAAGACCGCCTACCGAACCGGGGCGTGATGTCGGACACTGTGGCTAACACCAGGGACAGTCACAGTGCCATGAATCGGGTCGAGGTCATTACATCGGTTGAAAGGCGCCGACGTTGGTCGCGCTCGGAGAAGGAAGTCTGGGTCACGGCTTTGATGGAGCCAGGGGCTAATGCAACGGAGATTGCGCGGCAGGCTGGGGTTGATCGGAGCCTGTTGTATCGTTGGCGTCAACAACTCCAGGCGAGTGCAAAGCATTCGTCCGTGGCCTCGTCGCACAATGTTCCTGCCTTTGTTCCTTTGACGGTGGGCCCTTTAGCGCCGGAACTGGCGCCGGCGACGATCATGATCGAGTTTGGCGTCAATGTTTGCATGAAGATCGAAGGCGCGCCTGACGCACAAACGCTGTCCAATGTGATTGGCGCCTTGACGGCGAGCGAACGCCGCCCCGGACGAGCAAAGCTCGCCTAGAGATGATCGCCTTTCCAAGTGGCGTTCACGTCTGGCTTGCGACCGGCCACACGGATATGAGAAAGGGATTCGGCTCGCTTGCCCTGCTTGTGCAGGAGACGCTGACGCGTGATCCCCACGCGGGCGATCTCTACGTTTTTCGGGGCCGCCGCGGTGATCTTCTTAAGATCATTTGGCATGACGGCCAAGGGGCTTGTCTGTTTACAAAAAGACTTGAGCGTGGCCGGTTCTTGTGGCCTTCGGTTGCGGACGGTGTCGTGACGATCTCGTCGGCGCAATTGTCCTTTCTTCTTTCTGGCATTGACTGGCGAATGCCTCAGAAAACATGGCGTCCGACGGCGGCCGGGTAGCCTGCGGCGCATTGACTCATGACGTAGATCGGGCGTGATTTTGAGCTGAAAATATGCTCTAATGTGGCTCGTGACGACGCCCTTTGAACCCCTTCCCAGCGATCTCGCCAGCGCCCACGCAATGATCCTCGCGCAACGCGCGCTGCTGGAGCAAGAGCGGTCGGCGCTGATCATGGCGCAGAGCGAAGCGAAGGTTCGCGCGCTAGAGATCCAGCGCCTAAAGCTTCTGCTGGCCAAAGCGCGCCGTGAACAGTTCGGGCAATCTTCAGAGCGCAGCAAGCTTCTCGTCGAGCAGCTCGAACTGGCGATCGAGGACCTCGAAGAGACACAAGCAGAGGAAGAGACCAAAGCCGAGATCGCGGCGCCCGCGGCGGTGAATGAGAAGCGCACGCGCGCGCCGCGCGGCCCCCGCAAACTGCCCGACAATCTGCCTGTCGAGCGCGTTGTCGAGCCAGCGCCCTGCGTTTGCGGCAAATGCGGCGGCCTTCGCCTGCGCAAGCTCGGCGAGGTCGTCTCCAAAACGCTCGAATGCGAGCCGCGCCGCTGGAAGATCGTCGAGCATGTGCGCGAGAAGTTCGCGTGTCGGGACTGCGAAGCGATCACCGAGCCCCCGGCGCCCTCGCATCCGATCCCGCGCGGCTTCGCCGGGCCAAGCTTGCTCGCCATGATCCTCGTTGCCAAGTTCCTGGATCACCAGCCGCTGAATCGCCAGAGCGCGGCCTATGCGCGCGAAGGCGTCGAGATCGACCCGTCCACGCTCGCCGATCGGGTCGGGGCGTGCGTGGTTGCGCTTGAGCCGATTATTACCAGGCTGCGCGATCACGTCCTCGCCGCCGAACGTGTGCACGCTGACGACACCACGGTGCCGGTCCTGGCGAAGAAGAAAACCAAGCTCGGGCGCATTTGGGTCTACGTGCGCGATGACCGACCGTTCGGCGGCAAGGACCCGCCGGCGGCTTTCTTCGAATACTCGGCTTCCCGGCACGGCGCATATCCGCGCCAGCATCTAGCCGGTTGGGCAGGCGTGATGCAGGCCGATGCGTTTGCGGGGTTCAATGAACTCTATGACGGCGCCCGCAAACCAGGACCAATTGCCGAAGCAGCGTGTTGGGCGCACGGAAGACGCAAGTTTTTCGACTTGGCGAAACTTTCGAAGGCGCCGATTGCGCATGAGGCCGTGCGCCGCATCGACGAGCTGTTCGCGATTGAACGTCTCATCAACGGCAAAACGACCCATGAGCGGCGAGCGGTGCGTCAGGAGCGCTCAAAGCCGCTGATTGTGTCGCTTGAAGCCTTTCTGCGCGAAAAGCTCGCGCTTCTCTCAGCGAACAACGATACCGCGAAGGCGATCAACTACATCCTCAGTCGCTGGGCGGAGTTCACGCGCTTCCTCGATGACGGGCGCGTTTGTCTGTCGAACAATGCCGCGGAGCGCGCCCTGCGTGGCGTAGCGATCGGAAGACGCAATTGGACATTTGCTGGATCAGATGAAGGTGGCCGTCGCGCTGCCGCAGTCTACACGCTCATCCACAGCTGCAAGTTGAACGACGTCAATCCGCAAGCCTGGCTCGCCTTTGTCCTCGCCAAATTGCCGGACCATCCCGCCAAGGCGATCGACGAACTCCTGCCTTGGAATTGGAAGGCCGCACAGGACGCCGCGGTTCAACCGACGCCCACTACCGCCGCCGCCTGAACGAGCCGCCGATCATCGCCCAAGAGCACACTGGGTCTATATCGGGCGCATACCTTTCGTGCACATTGGGACTTTACCCTATCGTCACTGGGCGTCCGTTGGGATTGCAACCTTGCCAAGGTTGGGGTCGAGAGTTCGAATCTCTTCGCCCGCTCCAATTTTCGTCAAGAAAATGAAGCGGTTAGGACGGCCCTTCGGGGCCGTTCTTTCTTACACTGCAGCGTTGATCTGGGAATGTAAGCGCCTTGTAAGCGGGTGAGAGCATATGCCCGGATATTGCGACGTGCTTTCGGCTGAGCTCCGAGCGTGGCAATGACGGCCATATGCGTCGCCTAAGTGGTCCGAACCACGCTCGGCTTCCCCGTTGGCAACGAGTTCTTCTAGGATTGCCTTGGGGGGTTGGCCTAAGATGTAGTCGGCCCTTCCGCCGGCGTCGTCTGATACCTCCACTCGGATGCCGGGCTTCTCCCAGCCCAGACATTCGGTAAGCAATCGATCTACAAACTGGAACCGGCTCTCAGCCTCATTCCAATGCGCGCTATCGGGCGGGAAAGACGCAATGATCCTCTTGCCTACGATAACAACGTGTTGTTAGCATGTCGTATCCTTTTCGCGCTCTGGACAGGCAATCCAACTTTGTACGTGACTGGAGTCGTCACGGCTTCTCGAACAGTACGCCAAGGACAGGCCAGACCTTCGCGAGATGCTTCGACGGGCCTGGCGTTCTGGCTAGCAAAACTGGAGGGAAATCACCGCCGATTTCGAGACTCTCTAAAATAATATTGTTGGACGCAAAATGGAGGCGCTTGAAATAGCGACTATGATCGGAGTCCTCGGCGATCACTGGGTGCCCGTCGAGGCTCATCTCGACATCCTTGAGCGACACGGGATCTCCGACAATCAGGAATTGCTTGTCCAGAGCCTGCGGTTCGGCACTATGTCCACTAACCTCCACGAGGCCTTTGGTTCTCGACATGATCGTCGTTATCGCAGCCTCACCGCCGCATTCGACGACCTCCATATCGGACGAATGTCCGCCGCCCGTCTTACCGGTGTCGTATAGAACGCCCACGACCTTTTTCATGGTCAAGGTGGACAGCTTCGCAACAACCGGAGCGGCGGTGAGACGCGGATTGATCGCGCTCGCCGTGAGTACGGCGACATCACTGTGATTGTCCGCGACTTGGAGCCGACGCGCGAGAAGCTGGCTTTCGTGCAGGGCGACTACAAGCGACAACGGGGTCGCCTCCGCGTGATCACGCACCAGCAAAAGATGGCCCGGACGGGCTACAGGTTCGAGCGTCGGTGTCGTTAGCCTGAAAATAAGATGATCTTTCAGCTCAACAGGATCAGGGCTGACCGTGGCAAACGCCAGATCAACACAGCCGTCAGCAACGCGCCCATCGCTGAGCGCAGCGGCCGTTCCCAGTAATGGAAGCTTGAATTGGCGGACCTTCGCCTTGTGACCTTCCGGAAGGGTCACGGATGGCGGAAACGCGTGAAGTGCGGTGAGGCCGCCGTGGAGCGCACGATGATCGCGCATGATCCGAAAACCATGTCCGAGCACAGGTCGCAGCGTCTTGCGCCAATGCTTTTCTACGTCACTCGCCTCGTTCATGCTGAAGACAACGCCGGAGTGGTGCGCCCCCTCCATCCACTTAATCTCTTTGCGGCCCTTGGCGAGAGCAGCAACCAGAGTACCGAAAGCGGGCCGATTCCACGGCTCGATTCCCTGAACACGAAGTTCAGTGATCTTTTCGCGACAGGCGCCCAAGACCTCTGTCGGAATGCTCGGATCGATGCCGCGTAGCATGAGCTTAAGCATGCCTTCCACAAACTCGCGGCTGCGATGTAGTCCTTCGCTGCCACCGGTGTTTTTACCTTCTCTGCGGCCGTCCATTTGCGGTCGAGCTGATCGCCTTCGAGGACCACGATGTGACCAAATTCTTCGTCAGCCGAGCAGATGTGGGCGTGGCGACCTGTGATGCCAAGCATTTCGAGATGCGACAGAAACTGATCATCATGGGTGGTCAGAAGAATCTGCACCCCTGGCCCCTTCTTCTGCATCTTTGCGATCTGTTCGGCCCAACGCGCTCGGTGTTCGCTGTCAAAAGTCTGCTGAGGATCGTCCAGCAAAATGACCGGGAACACGTCGCCGCCAATCTGCTCCACCGCCTCTTCACGAAGTGCGTGGATGAAAGCCCACAGAATGCCGCGTAGCCACGAGGTGTTGGCAATAAGCGTAGCGTCAATACGCATATTCTCGCCAAGCTGCCCGCGCACGACGAGGCCGGTCTTCTTGTCAAGCGAAGCTTCTTGAAACTTCAGGCGGTCGACGATGTAGGTCGCACTGTGGATGGCCGAGATTCGTCCGGACAGCTCGGTGATCGCGTTGCGCGCCTGAGCCTCGGCGAGATTGCCTAGCTGCTTAAGCGACGCGAGATTGTCGGCAATTTCTTGTCGGCGCTGTTGCTCCCTCTCGATGGCCGCAGCGGTTCTGCCCTCTACCCAGGCCAGCCGCATAGCGTCCGCGCCGATACGATAAGGTTCGGCTTCGCTAAGCGACTTGCTTAGGTGACGCAGATGCGAGGAAAGACTTTCGTGCTCGGTATCTTGTGACGGCGTTAGTTTCGCCCACCAGTCGGACCACCGCTTTCCGAGCGCCTCGTGCCATTCGGCGAGCCGGCACATTCGTTCGATTTTATCCAGTCTCTCGGTGACCGCGGTGGCTGCAGGCAACGGCGCAACATGCGGCGTCTCAATGACGAACTCGTCGCTCGGCATACCCGCGATGGCTGCTTCCGCCAATGCCTTGAACTTTACGAGACACTTCGAGTAGCGCTCGGCTTCCACGAACTTGCGCCGATAATCCTTTTCCATCTCCGCACGCGGCCGCGATGCTAACACATCGTCGAGAAGACGTCGCAGAGTTTGCGGCATCGCTTCCACGAGCGCCGTCATTATTGCATTCACGTTATCTTCGAGGCGGCGCGTCGCAGCCTCTCCGGCCGACCGCAGCACCTCGAGTTCCTGTTCTAGAGCCGCATTGTTCTTCAGCGAGGCTTCGCAAAGTGGGCAGTTTTCGATGGGGCCGCCAATACTCTCGTTGTGCCAGTGAGCACCCGCTGCCTTGAGGCGAAATTTAGAATCAGCCTGCTGCTTCTGGAAATACCCAATGGCAATATTGAGGGCATCTTTAGCTGTCCTGACCGCAGCGCGAGCGGCCGACCGAGGGTCGTTCGACAGGGCCGTGGCGACGTTCTCGACGAGCTTCCAAGTCGGCAGGCTCGACATACCCTCATCCAAATCTTTTTCGGCGCCGTCTAGCGCTACGACGATCCGCTGCTGCACTTTCGGATCGGAGAGAACCAGATCCGACGCGAGATCGCCGGAGACTGTCGCGATCAGTTCGGCAGCCTTGTCGTTCAGCAACTTGCCGAACTTTGCCATCTCGCCGTCCTTCTCGTCGGTGTCCGAAAGTTTGAGGTTCGGTACGAATACGGCAACCGGCGAGAGCGCCGTCCGGGCACGCTCGATCTGCTTGTCGAATTCGGCTTTCGAGGAGGCCAGTTCCGCCTTCTTAAAGGCAAGATAGTCGCGGCTGCTGTGGCAGAGGCCCTGGATGAAAGTGCCCAGATCGATGAACTCGTCGAGGCCCGTGAGTTTCTGCACGGCATCCGTAAGCCTGCCCCGGCCCTCGTCGAGCCGCAGATGCGGCATGCGCGCGGGCATGAGAAGACCCGCTTCGAGCAGGATGGTCGGAATCTGCAATGCGGGGTCGGCAGTATAGGTGACATTCTTGCCGTCGAAGTGCCGGCGCGCCGACACTTGCTTTCCCACGGCGTTCGAGAGCACGATTTCGACGCTCACACTCGGCGGCGTTTTCAGGGAAGCGAGATCGGGCGGATATGACGCTACAGGCGGCCATGCGCCGGCGGTCTTGCCGGCTATGTCGAAAACGGGTCTCGCTTCGTCGAGCGAGCTATCTCCGTGGTCGCGGGGCCGCTCGCCCGTGAGCGCCCAAATTACCGCTGCGTTCAGCGACGATTTTCCGCTTCCGTTCGGGCCCTCCATGAGGAGGCTTTGCTGGTCAATGGCGAGCTCGAACGGCTTGCCATTCCAGATGTTGACGCCGCCGAACCCCTCGCTCTTGAGCGACTGAATCTTCCATGGTCCAGAGGCGCTCGGATTGACGGTTTGCTGAACGCTGGCCCCGGCGGGATCACCGGCAGCGACGTATGCGGCAGCGAGACCGTCAATGAACGCTTGCGGCAGCCCCTTTACGTCGCGGATTTTCGAGTTCAGCAAATAGGCGAACAGTCGCCGTTGCTTGGCTGTCGCGATCTGAACACTTGCAGTCTTGCCACTAGGCCGTGTGGACGGATTCAGCCAAGCATATCGCGACGGGATTCCCGAATCAGTAAATCTGTGACTCATGGGTGGTCGGTATTTGGAGGACCGACCATGCTGACAAGAATGACCGACGA
>Ga0182024_10018765_pt1 | contig 12838 bp, 11 predicted proteins | sample P32metaG_FD_120480 | JGI IMG/M metagenome (GOLD analysis project Ga0182024, IMG submission 120480) | Permafrost microbial communities from Stordalen Mire, Sweden - P3-2 metaG (Illumina Assembly) | ecosystem: Environmental > Terrestrial > Soil > Wetlands > Permafrost | place: Sweden: Stordalen...
GGCGGAATGAGCGGACCTCATCGCTCCAGGATAGAGTTATTCCAGAATCTGCAGAATCTTGAATTCCATAGTCCCGCGCGGGGCCTTCACTTTGACCGTGTCGCCAACGCGGGCTTTCATCAATGCTTCGCCCATCGGGCTGTTGGCGCTGACCGGCAGCACATCGCTCTCGGCGCTGGGGGGTTGGGCTTCGCCGACCAGGCGGACCAATTGCTCGCTGTCATCGTCAAGGTCCAGAAGCTTGACGGTGTGGCCGATGAAGACGACGTTCTCCGGCACGTCATCGTTGGATATAACCGAGACGTTCTTGAGCTTGGCCTCCAGCTCGGCCAGCTCGCGTTGGATGCTGCGATTTTCCTCCTTGGCAAAATGGTATTCGGCGTTCTCCGATAAATCGCCGAGGCTGGCGGCTTTGCGGATGCGATCCTGAACGTCGATTTGAGCCTTGTAAAGCTCTTCGCGTTTCTTCTCCATGGAGGCTTTTTCAATGGCACTCACAAAGTGCATGAGAATCACTCCTCATAGTTCCGCTGGAATGGAACGACATCCGCCGGACCGGGCATTTCCAAACGCGAACCACCGCGCCGGCCGGCGCGGTGGTCAACTGTCACAAAACGCTAATGATATAGCACGCTGGCGGTTTAGCAACGCGGAATTAGCGTATTTCGCAGACATTCGTTGACGCCTTGCCCCCCTGTTCTTACACTTCGGCCCCCTTGGCCGGAGTAGCCCTATGGCCTTTCATTGTGTCGTGGTAACGCCCGAACAGCAGCTTCTGGATGGGTCGCTTACACAGGCAATTATTCCCGCGGCCGATGGGCTGCTGGGCATCTTGACCGGACGAGCGCCCCTCCTGGCCAAACTGGGAATCGGGCCATTGCGGTTGGACTTGGCTTCGGGCCAGAAGCAACTGTATCTGATCGAAGGCGGCATCGCGCAGATGAAGGACAATCACCTGACAGTTCTGACGCATTCGGCGGTGTCGGCTGACCAGATCAACGCCGCGTCGGCCCAGGCGGAATACGATGCTGCGTTAGCCCGCGTTCCTGAGAACGCCGCACAGTCCCAGCAGCGGCTGGCCGATTTACAGCGGGCTCGGGCCAAATTGACCATGACCCGCCGCTAATCCACCCGCTTGACCGCCCCAAACGCGGCGAAGACGGCATTCTTATGCAGAACCTCCACCGTCTTAAATCCTACTTCGCGCAGCAAATCGACCTGAAACAGAAGACTCCGCGGCGCGTCTTCCTTTTCGATGTACGCAAAGACCTCATCGCGATAACTCTCGCCTTTTAACCCTCTCAGATATTCGCCGTAGCGGCGGCGCATCTCGCTTTGCACAGCACGCTAAACCGTTCGACCTCTTTATCGAAGCGCTGACGAATCTGTTCGACGGTGGATTTCACGCCGGTAGCCCGCGGCCTACTTTAGACTGATCCTCTATGATGTGATCCAGCATCGCATCCAGCCTGGCATCAGGGGTGAACCTCGCCAGCCGGGCGCGGACGTGAGGCGCGGCCATCCGAACGATATCGTCCAGATCGCATCGACATTCCCATCCGCCGACCGCTTGTTTGATCTTGGAGTTGTCGAACAACATGCTATGCGTCTTATCTCCGTGCAGTGGCTCGGCCCAGGCCGGGTGGTAGCGGATCAATGTGTCGCTGGGCAGATGCGCCAGTTGCGCCGTGACGCCGAACTCGGCGGCCGCGGCTTGGTAAATCGTGTCCCAGCAATACGCCCGATCATGGGTAATGTGGAACGTTTCTCCCATTGCGCGCGGATTGCCCACCAGCCCCGCAAAGGCCCGGCCAAAATCCTCACAACGGGTAACCGTCCATAGGCTCGATCCATCCCCATGCGAGATAATCGGCTTCCCGTGCTGCAGTCGCCATATCGCATGGTGATCCTCGATAAAAGCAGATGGGAATCGCGTGCGCAAGGTATGGCTGGGCCGTACGACCGTCACCTTCATCCGCCCGGCGCCATGCACCTCCATCAGCCGGTCTTCGATGGCCATCTTTTTCTGGGCATAAGGGGAATGCGGGTTGCCTCGCGGAAAAGTTTCGCTGACGCGAAAGGGAATCGGCGGATGTTGATAGACCATCGCGGTGGAAATGAACAAGAATTGTCCGACCCGTCCGGCGAAAGCGTCGATGTCCCGCTCGCATTGTCCCAGGTCAAACGATCGAAACTGGCAGACCGCGTCCCAGCCCTGGCGGCCCAGCGACATGTACTTTGCGTCATCGTTGACATCCCCCGCGATATGGCTGGCGCCGCGCGGCAGTTTCACTCCACTGGTGCCACGGTTATAGACCGAGATTTGGTGCCCCAGCTCCAGTTCCGCCGTGATGCATCCGTAAGAAACCTCACCCGTCCCGCCGATATACAGGATTTTCATGGCTCTCCCCCGCGGCGATCAAATCTGCGTGGCCGGATCAAGCTCTCGCATTGATCGGGGGACTCCGAATTCCAGATTCTCCCTGTGAGCCTCTTGCCGCTCTTCCTCGACGGTCGCGCCATAGCGGAGGCACAACATGGCGACGATCCCGCGGACTAACTCTTCGGGCGCTGAGGCCCCGGCCGTAATCAGCAGCGTTCCCACGCCTTTTAGCCATTCGTGGTCGACGGCGTCGATATCGTCCACGAGCCGCGCGGCCACCCCGCGGTTGCGGGCGATCTCCACCAGGCGCAGTGAATTGGAACTGTTGGCGCTCCCCACCACCAGCACTAAATCGCAGCGCCACGCCAACTGCTTGACCGCCAGTTGGCGATTGGTAGTCGCGTAGCAGATGTCTTCCTTGGCCGGGCTTTTGATTCGCGGGAATCTCTGTTTCAGGGCGGCGACGAGCACTTCCGCGTCGTCCAGGCTTAGCGTGGTTTGCGTGAGGTAGGCGATGTTATGGTCGTCGGGAATGTGCAGGCTTGCAACATCCGCGAGATTCTCCACCACATGGATGCAATCGGGCGCTTCGCCGACGGTGCCGACGACTTCGTCGTGATCGCGATGGCCGATAAGCACGATGGTGTATTTCTGCCTGGCATAGCGGACGGCCTCGACATGCACCTTGGCCACCAGCGGGCAGGTGGCGTCCACCTGCACCAGCCTCCGCGCCGTGGCTTGGCGACGAATCTCCGGGCTGACGCCATGCGCGCTGTAAACCACCGTCGCATTGGGGGGAATCTGCTCGATCGAATCGACGAAGATCGCCCCCTTGGCCTTGAACCCCTCGACCACGTGGCGGTTATGAACGATCTCGTGGAAGACGTAAATCGGCGCCCCGCGAAGCTGGAGCACACGCTCCACAGTTTCGATCGCCATGTTAACACCGGCGCAGAACCCGCGCGGATTGGCAAGCAGAATCTTCATGAGCCTTTCGAGTGCTGCACCGTCGACACGATGGGTCGCGGTCGCGGTCCCTGTACCGCTTATGCAACCTCGGTTATAGCCGAATTGCCCGCGTTTTCGCAAAGGTTTCCATTTTTGCGACCGAATCAGACTTGGCAGAAGCGCCAAAACAGGCAAAATGGCTGTTTCGTGGACACTTCGACCATCCAGATGGCCAGCGCTCCCGCAGCGGACCTGGCGGCCGCCCAAGCGCAGACCCGTCGCCTTGCCGCTACTCATTATGAGAACTTCTCGGTTATTTCACTGCTGTTGCCCCGGCGCCTGCGGCAGGATTTCTGCAACATTTACGCCTTCTGCCGCGTAGCTGATGATCTGGGCGATGAAACCGGCGACGGGCAAGAATCGCTTCGGCTGCTGGGGGATTTCCGCCGCCAGACCCTGGACTGCTACGCCGGCCACGCTTCGACCGCGGTCTTCGTTGCGCTGGCGCAAACCATCCGACGTTACGAGTTGCCAATCGAGCCTTTTCTTGACCTGATTGACGCGTTCGAGCAGGATCAGCGCGTGCTCCGCTATCAGAGTTTCGATCAATTGCTCGACTATTGCCGTCGCAGCGCCAATCCCGTCGGGAGGCTGGTCCTATATCTGTGCGGATATCGGGATTCGCAACGGCAACAGCTGTCCGATTCCACCTGCACTGCGCTGCAACTGGCTAATTTCTGGCAGGATGTCCGCCGCGATATATTACAGCGCGATCGCATTTACATTCCGCGTGAATCAATGGATCGCTTCGGCGTTACCGGGGAACAAATCCGCCGCGGCCGTTGCGACGACAATTTCCGCAAGCTGATTCGTTTTGAGGTGGATCGCACCGCCGAGTTTTTCGATCGCGGCGCCGCGCTGCTGCCGCTGCTGCGGCCTTCGGTGCGAATGCAGATATCCCTGTTCGACAAAGGTGGTCGAGCGGTACTGGCGTCGATCCGCAGGCAGGACTATGACACGCTGGGTCGCCGCCCGGCATTGTCGCGGTGGCAGAAGAGCCGATTGATTCTCTCCACGCTGATGGCCCTGGGTGGCCGGCTGTTTGCCGGAGGTCAGGCATGAGCTTGTTAGCCGCCGCCTCCGCCCGCGCCGGCGCCACGCTGGCGCAGTCGCACGCCTATTGCGCACAATTAACCAAGTCGCAGGCGCGGAATTTCTACTATGGATTGAAGTTGTTGCCCCAACCAAAGCGCTGTGCGATGTTCGCACTGTACGCTTACATGCGCCTGGTGGATGACATCGCCGATGGGGAGGATGGCCGCAGTGTTCGCCAGAGGATGGACGCCCTGGAAGCGTGGAGCGAAAGCACCCAGGCAGCCCTGTCGGGCCAGCTCCCGCCCGATGGCCATGCAATCTGGCCGGCGTTCACCGACATGGTGCAGCGGCACAGCGTGCCGGCGCATGTCTTTCACGAAGTGATCGCCGGCCAGCGACAAGACCTCGAATCGCCGGCATTTGCGACTTTTGAGGATTTGCGCCAATACTGCTATCGCGTCGCCGGGGTAGTAGGGGTGGCCAGCATTTATGTCTGGGGATTCCAAGGCGGCGCACAGACCGAATCCCTGGCCATCGACCGCGGGGTGGCTTTTCAAATGACCAACATTTTGCGCGATTTACGCGAGGATGCGGCGCGCGGCCGGATCTATCTCCCGCTGACGGAGCTGGCCGCGGCGGGATGCACCGTGGCCGATCTTCGCAATGGCCGCCCCTCCGCCGCCTTCGAGCAATTTTTGCGAGATCAGATCACCCGGGCGCAATCCTATTATCAGAGATCGGCCCCCCTGGATGCGTTGATCAGCCCCGACAGCCGCCCAACCCTCACGGCAATGACGCAGATTTATCACGGCTTGTTGCAGAAGATGGCGACTGACCCTTTGCGCGTGCTGCGCCAGCGCGTTTCGCTTTCGGCGCTGGCCAAGGTGCGCATCGCCTGGCGGGCGGCAAGATCAAGGTAGCGGCCAGATGGCGCAGCAGCGCGTGGTGGTGGTCGGCGGTGGATTGGCGGGCATGGCCGCCGCCGTCGCCCTTGAATCGGCCGGAATTACCGTCACTCTCCTGGAAGCCCGCAAAACCCTGGGGGGTCGGGCAGGATCATTTGAGGATCCGCAGAGCGGCGAGATCCTGGACAACTGCCAGCACGTCCTGTTGGGCTGCTGTACCAATCTCTTGGATTTCTATCGTCGCACCGGCGTGCTCGGGCGCATTCATTGGGAGCGAACGATCCGGTTCGTCGATCCGGCAGGTCAACCGCATTGCCTCTGGGGCGTGGATGCGTTGCCCGCCCCGCTGAACCTGGCCGCCTCCGCGGCGACGTTCACCGCGCTGAATGAACTCGAGCGCTTGTCTCTGGCCCGCGCCATGTTCGCGATGCTGCGCCTCGGTCCGGCCGGTCGCGCCGCTCTGGCGGACATATCCTTCGGTCAGTGGCTGGCGGAGCACGATCAGCCGGTTGGCCTGATCGACAAATTATACGAGTTGATCCTGGTCAGCGCGCTCAACGAGCATTGCCGCTCCGCCAGTGCCGCCTACGCCATCCAGGTGTTCCAGGAAGGGATGCTGGCGCACAGCTGTGCTTACCGAATGGGAACACCATCCTGTCCGTTAGGTGAGTTGTACGAGCGCCTTTCCTGCCGCGACGTACGCCGGGGCACGCGCATGACGGCGCTGCGTTTCGATCGACAGCAAGTCGCCGGCGTACAGATCGGCGAAGATTTTATTGCCGCCGATGCCGTCGTGCTGGCGACCACGCATGCATCGCTGGACAAATGGATTCCCGGCCCTTTGCTGGCGCGGGATTCGCGATTTACTGGACTCGATCAGTTGGAAACTGTGCCCATCCTGGGCGCTCATTTATGGTTCGACCGGGCAGTATTGCCCTGGCCGCACGCTGCCCTGATGGGTGGGCCGCTGCAATGGCTGTTTGCCAAACCGGGCGGCGAAGGCCGCGCCGTGCACGGCGTCATCAGTGCCGCGCGCGATTGGACGGGAGTTTCCAGGGAACAATGTCTGGACGTGTTTGTGCGGCAAATCCACAATACGCTGGCGCCTGCCAAAGAAGCAAAACTAATTCGCGGTGTTATTGTTGTCGAGAAGCGCGCAACGTTCTCCCCGCTGCCCGGAGTCGATCGCCTCCGGCCCGCCCAGGCGCCGCCGCCAGGCGGAATTGCCGGATTATTCCTGGCCGGCGATTACACGCGCACCGGCTGGCCCGCAACGATGGAGGGCGCCGTGCGCAGCGGATACCTGGCGGCCGAAGCCGTGTTGAATCAACCGGGGAGATTCCTGGTCCCCCCTTTGCCTCGCCAATGGCCCGCCCGCTGGCTGAAACGCGGCTGAATAGATCGATCTATTTGGCCAGCTCGGCTTCGATGGCGCTGGTGAGCGGTCCCGATTCCGGCGTCACCGGCGAACGAAAACGCGCGACAATGCGGCCGTCTCGGCTGATCAGGAATTTCTCGAAATTCCATTTCACTTCGCCCGCAAACGGCGCGTCGGTCTGCTCGCCGGTCAGGAATTGGTATAGCGGGCACTGATTGTCGCCCTTGACGTCGACCTTGGAGAACATGTCGAACTTCACGCCATATTTTGCTGTGCAGAAGTGGCTGATCTGCTCGTCGTTGCCCGGTTCCTGATGGCCAAAATCATTGGAAGGGAAACCAAGGATGGCCAATCCCCGGTCGGCGTATTTTTCGTGGAGGCGTTCCAGGCCGGCGTATTGCGGGGTGAAGCCGCACTTGCTGGCGGTGTTCACCATCAACAAAACCTTCCCCTTGTATTGGGCCAGCTCGACGTCCTGGCCGCTCAGTGATTTCATGGTAAATCGCAAAACCGGCGGCGTCTGGGCGGGCTGAGTCGCGGGTTGGGTCGTTGGCGAATCGGCTGTATCAGCCAGAAGCGAAGCGGCCAGCGCCGACAATAAAGCAGGCGCGGCCCACATCAACATTCTAATCATCGTTGTCTCCCTCGGTTATAAAACCGACGCATTATATGCGGCAATGGACCTCTGTAATTCAGTTTTTTCGAATGCGGTCCAGCCGCCATCGCAGCAGCGGCCGCAGCACCATGATCGTGGCCAGATAAATGCACGCCGTGCCCAGCGCCATCACCAAGCCCAGGCTCTTAAGGCCCTGGTGCTCGGCCAATAGCCAGAAAAATCCGAAGCTGGTTGAGGTGATATACGCGCACAAGAGCAATGCGCGGTCGCTGACATCCCAGCGGCTCCAGACGCGACGCGGGTGGTCTTTTGCTTCCAGATAACGATGGACCATGAATACGCCGTATTCATGACCCGCCCCAATCAGGATCGGCAATCCGAAGAAATTGGCGAAGTTCCAGGTGATGTTGAAGTAACCCATCGCCGTCAGGAGCATCGGCAACCCCAACCCCAAAACGCTGACTGCCGCCAGCGTGGGTCCAAGCTTGCGGAAATCAAGCAGCACGAGGATGAAAATCAGGCTCAGGGCATAAACGGTTGCGCGGTAAAACGCGGCATGAATCGCATCGGTCGTGTGATAGATGTCGGAGGCGATTCCCGTGACCGGCGGCGCCTTGGGCACGGTCTTGACCGCCGCTTCCACGCTCGTCATAAAACTCGCCAGATGGTTCGCCTGCCACAAATCTCGGGTTGGATATATGTAAAGGGCGTAATACCCATCTTTGCTGAGCAGATGCCCGCTCAGCTCCGTGGGAACCGCCGACATATCCAGCGGCGTCGGAGCAAACTGGCGCAACAGATCGCGCAGCTCCTCAACGAAAACATCCTGCCACCGCGATAGACGCGCCGCGGCCGCGGCGGCGGATGGGGCATGACCCAGATCCGTGGCGAAATTGCGCAGAGACTGGGCAGCTTGGCGGCCGGTGGCATCGTTCAACGTTTCAAACCCCCGCGCCAGATTAAGCGCATCGGCCTCCAGCGTGGGCAAGTCGGCTGCCTTGAACGCGATCGCGGGCGACCACGATATCTGCGGCATCTGGTCCTGATGCTTCCTGAGCCATTGCAGATTGTCCAACGCGCTGAGCACACTGTAAGTCGACGCGACCGTCGGAAGCCCGGCCACGGCCGCACGGACTTGCTGAAGTTGATCCAGGTCGCGCGACAGCACGACCGCCGTCCACGCCTGCAGCGTTCTGATCAGCTCCACCGATTCGAGGTGGGGCACCTGCAGATCGATCAAATCAGGATTGAAATGGCTTTGGAACATAAATGGGGCGCCGGCGACCAGTCCGCCTAACCAAAGGACCGGCAGCAGGAGCCGCGCCGCCCCGCCCAGGCGCGTCGGCGCTCGATAGCGTGCCGAAGGTTCGATGGGCCGAATCTTTGGCCGAAAAATCGTCAACAGCGCGGGCAGCGTGGTGTAGCCGGAAATCAGGCACAGAACCAGCCCACCGCCGGCAATGATCCCCAAATCCGCGGCGCCCCGGAAATCGGTGAAGACCGAAACCAAAAACGCCCCGGCCGCGCCCAGGCATGCGGTGTTGATCGGCGGGCCAACATAGCGGAACACGCGTACCCACACCCTCCGATGGCCTGGGTAGCGGCGTGCTTCGGTGCGATAGCGCGTTAGAATTTGCACCAGGTAATCCATGCCGATGCCGATCAACGCGATCATGAAGACCAGCGAAAGGAGGTTCAGCTCACCGATGGAGAGGGTGGCCCAGCCAAAAGTCCAGCCGATCCCAACCCCCAGCGCGATCTCCGCCGCCAGCGCCAGCCAGATCGATCGCAACATCACCGCCATGCCCAGAAAGACGAAGATGAGCGCGACGATTTCTGCGTGGTGGGAATCCCTGTTGGTGGCGCCCATCTGGTCGCCTTCCATCGCTGGTCGGCCCGTGACCCCGATGTGGAATTCCGGGAAATCTGCGCCCGCCTGCGTGGCGGCGTTGCGGATGCCGTCGATCGTATTGGTCACCGACGTCAACGAGTTCAAGATGCGCACCGGATAGACCTGGACAAGAATCCGGTACTGCGAACGGTGCAGTTCGTTGGGAACATAAAGGTATCCAAGTTGCGATGGATCGACGGCGCCCAGGCGCTTCACGTCGACGACCCCGTGCCCGACGCCCAGCGGGGTTGATGGGTCGCGCAGGGCCTGGTCCCACGAATCGGCCATCGTGGTGAGGAAATTTGCCGATTCATCGCTGGGTCGAAGCGCCACGGCGCGCAGGAATCCCTGGATCGGCGGGACGCCGGTCGCCTGGCCCCAGATCTGGGCCAGGGGCACGAATTGCTGCGTCGCCTGCGCAAAATCCGCCGGGAGCTTGGAAGGATCCTCAAACAGAGCGCCCTGGCGGCCCAGTTGATCCAGGGGCACCTTGCAATAGGCAGCCGCAATGTACTGCGGCAAGCGGCGCAGGCGGTCGGTGACGCGATCAGCCACCGCCGTCCAGCGCTCCAGCGGCGGTTTGGCGGTCGGATCGCGCGGCTCGATCACGATGTAAACCGCCTCGTTCTCGGGAAACTCGTGGACATACCAAAGGTAATCCCGGAAGAACCACACTTTGGCCGAGAATAGCTTGTCCTGATCCGTTGAAATCGTCAGACGCGCGATGGCCAACGCACTGGCAGCTATGAGGATAACCAGGACGATAACCAGCGTAATGCGTGGATGTGTGACGACGGCCAGAACAAATTTGAGAAGCCGACGCTGTAGTAAATCCATACTGACGTGATTCTTATGCCAGCATGGCTCTCTTGGCTAGGCCCGAAACCGTGTCCCACGCCGCGCCGGGAATCCTCTGCACGTCCGCAAGCACTTGCTCCATTCCGCCCAGGAACCAATCCAGGTCCTCTCTGGTGATGATCATGGGGGGTAGGAACTTAATGACTTCGGTGTGATAGCCGGCCACTTGCGTGAGGATGCGATGTTTCTGCATCAGCGGAATGATGATCATCTGTCCAAACACGCCGAAGTTCAGCTTGTGGAGCATATCCCAGGCCATTTTCAGCTTCAGGCTGGAAACCGGCCGAGCGAAGTCGACGCCGAACATCAATCCCTTGCCGCGCACGCCGGAAACAAACGGGCAGGATTCGGCGATTGGGCGAAGACGCTGCATCACGTAGTCGCCCATGGCGGCGGCATTTTCGACAAGCTTATCCTCTTCTATCACGTACAGGCTGGCCAAGGCGGCGGCCATGGCCATGTCGTTCTGGCCATAGGTATTGGAATGAACGACGCATCGCTCCATGGAATTGAAGACCCGGTCCATGATCTGCGGCGTGGTGATGACCGCGCCGACCGGCACATAGCCGCCAGACAGGGCCTTGGCGCAGCAAACGATGTCCGGCTCGACGCCCGGCCAATGCTGGAAGCAGAACCATTTTCCGGTTCGGCCCAACCCGCATTGAACTTCGTCGACGATCAGCAGGCTGCGAAATTTGCGGCAGAGGGCCTGAGCTTCGATCAGGAAATCGTCGGCGACGACTTCGCAGCTTTTGCCCTGCACCGGTTCGACGATGAACGCCGCTGCTTGGCGGGTGGACAGTTCTCTCTCCAGCGCCGCCAGATCGTTGAACGGGATTTTGCGCCCACCGGGGATCGGGTCGCCAAAGCGCTCGCGGAAAAATTCATCGCCATTGATCGACAGCGAACCGGCGGTCAGTCCATGAAAGGCGTGATCGCAGTAGATGATGTCCTGCCGCCCAGTGGCACAGCGAGCGAACTTGATGGCCGATTCAACCGTTTCCGTGCCGCTGTTGGTGAAGAAGACGCGCGACATCTCTTCGGGTGCATGGCGAACCAACGCCTCCGCCGCCAGACCGCTGAGTACGCTGCAGTCCATGCGAACCAGATTGGGACGATCCATGTCCAGCAATTGTTTGAGGATTGATTTAACTTTTGGATGATTGCGGCCCAGGGCGAAGACACCCCAGCCGGTGAGCAGATCGAGGTATTTATTACCTTCTTCATCCCAAAGATAGCACCCCTCTCCGCGGACCCAGCGCCGATCAAATCCGATCGCCCTGAGCATCTTGACGAAGGCGGGATTGATGTGCTTTTGGTGAAGATCAAACCCGCGGTCGCGGTGCTGATCCAACCATGCCATGAAGTCTGTTTCCATATCCATGAGGATCTGGCACCCAGGGTGAATTGCGGAATCCAGCGGTCTGCGCCAGCCGCTTCGGCGAAATAATATCGGGTAAACCCTATGTCGGCCACTTGTTGCGTAATTGTGGCATCGGCAAAGGGATAAGAAACCCCTGGAGCGGCGGATTCTCGTTGACTGTAACTATCGCCAATGGGTATAGTTATGACCACTCGACCCAGTGTTTGGCAGCAACTGGCGCCCTTGCCGATCCGCAGGGTCGCGGTTAACTTTTCGCGGCCGTGAGACCTTCTATCGCCTTATCGCCCCCCCCACGCACCCACCGCCACGCGGCTGTGCCTCCGCGCGCCGAAGCCGCCTTGTACCGCGCCCAGGCGGCATTGCTTAACCAGCAAAACCAGGCCGGATACTGGGTCGGCGAGCTTCAGGGCGACAGCATACTGGAATCGGAGTATCTCCTGTTGCGGTTCATTCTCGCCCAGGAAGACGAACCGGCGCTGCCCAAAATTGCCAATTACCTGCGTGGCTTGCAGAACCCGCAGGGAGGTTGGAGCCTTTTTCCCGGCGGACCTTCCGATCTGTCCGGGACGGTCAAAGCCTATTTCGCGCTGAAGCTGATGGGCGATGATCCGGCCAGTGTGCACATGCGGCGGGCGCGCCAGGTTGTCCTTTCCCTGGGCGGGGCGGAGAAGTGCAACAGCTTCACGAAGTTCTATTTCGCCGCCCTTGGGCAGGTCAGTTACGACGCCTGCCCGAGCATCCCGCCGGAAATCGCGATGCTGCCAAAATGGTTTTATTTCAACCTGTATCACGTCTCCGCCTGGACGCGGACGATGATTCTACCCCTTTCATTCGTGACAACGCTGGGCTATACGCGGCAAATCCCGGCGAAGTGGGGGATCAGGGAATTGTACATCGATCCAGTCGCCGCCAACCGCGTCGCCGATCCGCCACGCGGACTGCCCCGTTCCTGGCGCGACCTGTTCCTGCGCGTTGATCAGTTGCTCAAGGCATACAACCAGGCCCCCTTGCAGCCGCTGCGGGCCAATGCCATGAAAAACGCCGAGCGCTGGCTCCTGGATCACCTGGAGAATTCCGATGGCCTGGGGGCGATCTTCCCACCCATGGTTTACATCCTGATCGTGATGCGAGCGCTGGGATACCCTGACGATCATCCGCGCGTGGTCAAGGCGAATCAGCATCTTCGCGATTTATTCATTGAAGAGGGGAACACCATCCGCCTTCAGCCGTGCGTCTCGCCGGTGTGGGACACCGCGCTGGCCCTGCACGCCCTGGCCGAATCGGGCCTGCAATCCGACAACCAGGCCGCGATCCGCGCAACCCAATGGCTGTTGGACAAGGAATGCCGCCACCGGGCGGATTGGCATAAGAATTGTCCAA
>Ga0182024_10018766_pt1 | contig 12838 bp, 11 predicted proteins | sample P32metaG_FD_120480 | JGI IMG/M metagenome (GOLD analysis project Ga0182024, IMG submission 120480) | Permafrost microbial communities from Stordalen Mire, Sweden - P3-2 metaG (Illumina Assembly) | ecosystem: Environmental > Terrestrial > Soil > Wetlands > Permafrost | place: Sweden: Stordalen...
AGTGGAGCAGGTAAGGGCGTTCAAGAAACATCATCCCGAATACGCGATTGTGTCCTATATCAATACGTCGGTCGAGGTGAAGGCGGAGAGCAACATTTTGTGCACTTCGCGAAACGCCGTAAAAGTGGTCAATTCGATTCCGGCGGACCAGCCTGTGCTGTTTTTGCCGGACATCAATTTAGGAAATTATGTTCGCGAGCAGACCGGGCGCCAGAACATGAAAATCTGGCAGGGCGCGTGCATAGTTCATGCGACGTTTGCAGCGCGGAAACTGGCGGCGGCGCGATTGGAGTATCCTTCGGCGCTGGTGGCGGCGCATCCGGAGTGCCCTCGCGATGTTCTCTCCATGGCGGATTTTATCGGGTCTACGTCGGCGATTATCGACTGGTGCGCGCATCAGGACGCGCCGGAGTTTATTGTCATGACGGAGAGCGGAGTGGGGCATTCTCTCCAAAAGCTCGCGCCCGAAAAGAAGTTTTATTTTCTCCCGAATGAAAATTGCAATTGCAGCGAATGTCCCTACATGCGGCGGAACACGCTGGCAAAATTGCGCGATGCGCTGAAGAATCTCTCGCCCCGGGTAGAACTCCCGCAGCAGATCATCGATAGGGCGCGTTTGCCGATTGAGCGCATGCTGGCGGTGAAGTGAATAAGCTGATCGACACCTTCGGACGGATTCACGACAACCTGCGGGTGAGCGTGACCGACCGATGCAATATCCGGTGCTTTTACTGCATGCCGGAAACGGACGTGAAGTTTCAGCCCCGTGAACAACTGCTGACCTTCGAGGAAATCGAGCGCTTTGTCTCGATCGCGGCCCGGCTGGGCGTGCGCAAGATCAGGGTGACGGGCGGCGAGCCTCTAGTGCGAAAAAATCTTTCCACGCTGGTGCGGAAATTATCGGGCGTGGAGGGTATCGAGGACCTGGCGCTTACTACCAACGGCGTGCTGCTCGCCCAACAGGCGGAGGAGCTGTACGACGCAGGCTTGCGCCGCATCAATGTGCATCTGGACACTCTCGACCGGGAGCGATTCCGGAAAATTACCCGCCGAGACGACTTCGACCGGGTGATGGAAGGAATCGAGACGTGCATCCGGCTGGGGTACGGTCCAATCAAGATAAACGTCGTGGCGGTGAAGGATCTGATCGAGCCGGATATCGTGCCCCTGGCGCGGTTCGGGCGGGAGCGGGGCATTGAAATCCGCTATATCGAGTTTATGCCTCTCGACGCGCAAGGGCTGTGGGACCGCGGCCGGGTGCTGCTGGCGGACGATATGATCGCGATGCTGGAGAAGGAGATAGGCCCCCTCGAAGAAATTCCCGATCGCGATCCCAGGGCGCCGGCGACCGAGTACCGCTTTGCGGACGGAATAGGGCGCGTGGGTTTCATCGCCTCCGTCAGCCGGCCTTTTTGCCTGAACTGCAATCGCCTGCGGATTACCGCCGATGGTCATCTGCGGTATTGCCTGTTCGCGGTGGAGGAAACCGATATCCGGGCGTTGATTCGAGGGAACTCTTCCGATGAGCAGATCGCCGTGGCGATTGCCGGGTCCGTGCGCGATAAGTGGCTGGGGCATGAGATCAATTCCGCGCGATTTGTGGCTCCGCCGAGGCCCATGTACTCTATTGGCGGATGACCGAGCCGCCGATTATCCAGGTAGGATGAATCGCGCGTTTAAACCTTTATTATTGTTATTGTTCTCAGTTTTCTTGGAGCAAACGCTGGCTGCCCAGGGCCTGTCTCCTCTGGCGAATCTGGCGCCCGATCAGCCGGGTTGCACGGATTCGAAGTTCTTCCCCAAAATCTCGGCATGCCGGATCGATAACTGCGAGAAAAAAGAGTCCGATCGCCGCGATATTTCCATTGGCGAGGATGAAAAAAGCGACCCGATAATCGCCTCAATGGAGGGGCCGAGCCACGCGGTAATGTATGAATGCTGGGCGGGCACGACGCCAACATCCATTATCGAAAAGGCGGAGACCGCGCTCCGGGCGGCCGGGTTTGGGATTCCCTACCGGTTTGCCGACGCGGAGGCGTCGCTGACGGCTCACAAGGACGATCTTTGGATTACGGTCGAGGCGGCTTCAAGGTACTACACTCTGACCGAGATCAGCTCGGCCGGGCCGGATTTTGAATCCGCGATCGATGCCGATTCGATCGGCGAAATGCTGGAGCGTTACGGGCACGTGCCGCTCATTGGCGTCCAATTCCTGCCGGGCAGGCCGGAGATCGTGCCGGGGTCGGCCACAATACTCAACGAAGTGGTCACACTGCTGAAAGATCACCCCACCTGGCATCTTCGGTTGGAAGGGCATACCGATAACGTGGGTACGCAGACGGCCAATCTGAACTTATCGTTTTTCCGCGCCTCGGCGGTGGTGAACTGGCTGGCGGGTAATGGCATCAAGCGCTCACGGCTGGATCCGAAAGGCATAGGCGACACCCACCCGGTGGCGGATAACGCGACGGAAGCGGGGCGGAACAAGAATCGCCGCATCGAATTGGTGAAGGTCGCCGGTCCGGCGGGCCAATGAACGTTGCCCGCGCTAAAATCGAGGCTTGATCGACATTCACAGTCACGTGCTGTACGGTCTGGACGACGGCGCGCGGACTCTTGAGGATTCGGTAGCCATGGTCCGCATGGCCGCCGCACATGGCACCACCGATCTGGTGGCCACTCCGCACGCCAATCCGCATTACAGATTCGATCCGCGCATCGTCGAGGAGCGTCTGGCGGAGGTTTCGGCGGCAGCGGGCCACGCGCTGCGGCTCTATCCCGGCTGCGACTTTCATCTCAGCTACGACAATATTCTGGACGCGATCGCCCATCCCCGGAAATACACCATCAACCAGAATCGCTACCTGCTGGTGGAGTTCTCGGATCTGCTGATTTTCAACAATACGACGGAGATTTTATCGCGGCTCGAAGAAGCGGGCATGACGCCGGTGATCACGCATCCGGAGCGCAACGGGCTGCTGCGGCAGAGGATCGATCAGCTTGCCGCGTGGGTGGAGGCCGGAGCCCGGGTGCAAGTTACGGCACAGAGCCTGTTGGGCGAGTTCGGCCGGAGGGCGGCCGAGTTTTCGCGCACCCTGCTCGACCGTCGGCTGGTCCATTTTCTAGCCAGTGACGCGCACGATTGCGAACAGCGTCCTCCCCGGCTCGACTTGGCGCATGCCTGGATAAAACAGCATTACGGCGAGGAGTGGGCGGAGGCGCTGTGCGTGGCCAACCCCAAGGCCACGCTTACCGGAGAATCCTTAGAGCCGCTCGAAGTGGCGACTACTTCCGAGCGACGGAAGTGGTATCAGATCTGGCGCTAGACGGAATTCGCCTGAGACGAATGCGGCCCAGTTCGCACCAAGTTTCGTGCATGGACTTTCGCTTCTTATTTCATTTCTCCTAGCGGCCAGTCAGGAGGCGCAGACATCCGCGCCGGAGCATTCGAATCTTCCCGCGCAGAAAATCGGACCGAACGATCTTCTCTCCATTTCCGTCTATGCCGCGCCCGAACTGACCAGGACCGTGCGGGTGAGCGCCGAAGGATTCCTCCGGCTCCCGATGCTGAAGCAAAAGATAGAGGCCAAAGGACTGTTTCCGTCGGATCTGGAGGACAAAATCGCGTCGGCTCTCAGCGTGGAGAAAATCCTGGTGGAACCGGTTGTAACCGTGACCATCGCGGAATACCATAGCCGTCCGATCAGCGTGGCGGGTGCGGTTAAGGTTCCTCTCACCTTTCAGGCGCTGGGACAGACCACCTTGCTCGAGGCGCTGACGCGTGCGCAAGGTCTATCGAGCGAGGCGGGCACGGACATTCTGGTGACCAGACCGCCCCTGGATGCTGGGGGAGTGCCGCGGATCGAAAGAATTCCGGTGAAAGGACTGATCGATTCGGCCGACCCCACGCTGAACATCACCCTCGAGGGCGGAGAAGAAGTCCGGGTACCCCAGATAGGACGGGTTTTCGTGGTCGGGAATGTAAAGCATCCCGGCGCATTCAAGATCGAAGATGGATTCGGCCTCACGCTGCTAAAGGCGCTGGCGATGGCCGAGGGGCTGATGCCGTATGCCAATAAGCAAGCTTTCATTTACCGTCATGGGGATGCCGCGTCGCAGGAAGTGGCGATCGACCTCAGGAAAATCCTGGATCGCAAGCTACCCGATGTGTCGCTTTCGGCCAACGATATTTTGTACATCCCCGACAACCGAACGGCTCGATTGACCATGACCACGATTGATCGCGCCATCGGATTCGCGTCGTCGACGGCTTCGGGAATCCTGATTTACAGTCATCCGTAGTTTGAAGGAGATTTGATGCAGGAACAGGAGCGGTTGCCGATGTTGGTGGAGATGGGGCGCGTGCCGGCATACACGCCCCCCGTCTACCATCCGGCGGACCAGGAATCCGAGGAAGGCAAGCTGCCTCTTTCGCAATACTTGTGGATTGTGAAGCGGTATCGCTGGCGCATCGGGGGATTCATTGCCGCTGCGGTGATCGGAACGGTCATCATTTCCTCGAGGCTGACTCCCATCTACGAGTCGACCGCAACCGTGGATGTCGACCGGCAAACGCCCTCCGGAGTGGTGGGTCAGGATTCGGCGCGAATGGTTCTGAACGACTCGGATCAATATCTGGCCACGCAGATCAAGCTGGTGCAGTCGGATTCGGTTCTAAGGCCGGTGGACCAGCGCTTCAAGTTGAGGGAGCTGGAGCATCAATCGGAAGCAACGTCGACGCTGCCGAGAGCGGGCGACGCTCCGGTGGCACTTAAGCAGTTGAAGGTAACGCGGCCTCCCAATACGTACCTGCTGCTGATCAGCTACCGTTCGGCCGATCCGCAGCTGGCGGCGGACGCAGCCAATGCCATCGCGCAGTCGTATCTTGAACACACCTATAACATCCGGATCCGCAGTTCGGCGTCTCTCGCGACGTTCATGGAAAAGCAGATCGACGAGCTGAGGGCCAAGATGGAGCGGTCCAGCCAGGCGCTAGTCGGATTCGAACGCGAGTTGAACGTGATCAACCCGGAGGAAAAGACCAACATTTTGTCGGCTCGTCTGCTGCTGTTGAACACGGAATATGCGGCCGCGCCTCTGAACAAAATCGAGGAACTGACCAGCATTCTGGTCGACAGCGCATCGGCGTTGAAAGATCAGGAGGCGTCGAAAGACGTGTCGCCCCTTGAAAGCCAGCGTTCGTGGGAGCGTCAGGCGGAGGAGAATTTACTCGCTCGCCTGGAAACGGGAGGATTGGTCGCGCCGGCCGGACCTGTGGACGAGGTTCTTAACACCGTGGTCAACAATCTGGTCGTCTCGGCGAATCTCAACGTGGAGGCGCATTGCCGCGTCATGCTCACCACGCCGATTGAAACCTTTTCAATCGGCCACACGATCGTGATCAGCCGGGGGTTAATCGATGTGCTGCCGGACGAGGCGAGCCTCGCGCTGGTGATCGCCGATGAACTGTCGCACATCGCCCTCGGCCACCACACCCAGACGCAGTTCGCTTTTAACAATCAGACGATGCTCAGCGACGCGGAGCTGTTGCAGAAGTTTCATTTTCAACGCCCTCCGGAGGAGATGCTGAGCGCGGGCAAAAAAACCATCGAGATCATGAAAGCGTCGCCTTATCAGAAGACCGCGAAGGCGGGGCTGTTCCTGAAAGAAATGGCCAGCCGAGGTTCCACGTTGCCGCGCTTGTTGCAGGCCAACCTGGGGAACCAGTTGGCGAATGCGGACGCGTTGAACCGCCTGGAGACATTTGCGGCGTCAGCGCCTGCGCTCGAAGAAGGCAGGATCGAGCAGATTGCGGCGTTGCCTCTGGGGTCAAGGGTGAAATTGAATCCGTGGAATAACCAGATCGTGCTGGTGAAGACACGTCCGATTTCGCTGCTCTCGGCGCGCGAAAAAATGCCGTTCGAGATTACTCCGTTCACCCTTTACTTAACGCGCGTCGAACCGCCTCCCGCCGAGACGGCCCGAAAATAATTACTTCAACTGCAGCTCCGCGAGATGCTCGCCCGTTTCTTTCTCCACATCGGCGTGCAAGCTGTTGCCGTGCGCATCCATGGTCACGATCGCCACGAAATTATTGACGCGCAGATGCCACATGGCTTCGGGCAGACCGAACTCCAGCAGGTTGACGCCCAGCACTTTTTCGATCGAGCGCGCGTAATACTGCGCGGCTCCGCCGATTCCGTTCAGGTAAACGGCGCCCGATTCCTTTAACGCGGCCAGCGTCCTCTTTCCCATGCCGCCCTTGCCGATCACCGCGCGCACGCCGTATTCGCGGATGACGTGAGCCTGATAAGGCTCCTCACGGATGCTGGTGGTGGGGCCGGCGGCTTTCACGATCCACTCTTCGCCTTCTTTCAGCATCACGGGACCGCAGTGATAGAGCACGGCGCCATGAAGATCGACAGGCGGCGGATTTTTCATCAGGTACGCGTGCACGGCATCGCGCCCCGTGAATACGTCGCCGCTGATCAGCACTACGTCGCCGACCTTCAGCGTCCGCACCTGCGCCTCGGTAATCGGCGCGCGCAGCACCACTTCGCGGCCGCTCAAAGGGAATCCTTCACCCTGCGCCATTTTTTCGACGGTTCGCGAAGGGTCGCGATAAAGCCACCTGGTAATCGCGCCGCTTTGGGCGTCGAGGCGCACGCCGAGCCTGCGATACGCCCAGCAATCGTAGGCCACGGAAACGAAAAAGCTGGCGGGCAGGCGATTGGCGGCCATGATTTTGCATCCGATCAGAGACGCTTTGCCTCCGAACCCCATCGCGCCGACACCCAGGCGATTCGCTTCCTCCATCACTTCCGATTCGAGTTTCGCCAGTTCCGGTACGGAATTAGTATCGTCCAGCGTGCGGAATAATTGGCCCTTCGCCAAATCGTAGCCATGCGCGCGGTCGCTGCCGATGCAAACGCCCAGCGCTCCGGGCGCGCAGCCCTGGCCCTGCGCCTGCCACACCGCATGGAGCAGGCATTTGCGAACACCCTCGAGATTGCGATCCGCGCGGCCCAGGTGTTCCAGCTCGCAGGGCAGCGAGTACTGGATATTCTTGTTTTCGCACCCGCCGCCTTTGAGGATGAGCTTTACTTCGATCTCTTCTTCTTCCCATTGCTCGAAGTGAATGACCGGAGTTTCCGTACCCAGATTGTTGCCGCTATTTTTTCCGCTCAGCGAATCGACGGAGTTGGGCCGCAGCTTGCCGCGCTTGGTCGCCTCCGCAACGGCATTGCGAATGGCTTGCTTCACGGCGATCTGGCTCAAGCCCACAGGCGTGTGAACCACAAAGGTCGGCATGCCGGTATCCTGGCAGATCGGACCTTCGTTCTCCTGCGCCATGTCGATATTGGAGGCGATGATATTCAGCGCCTGCGATGACTGCGTCCCCGGCGTCTCCGCGCCGATGGCGATCCCCATGGCTTGCCGCACATCCGGGGGAAGATTGGTCGACGTCTGGGTAATGAGCTCGATAAGGCTCTCTTCGAGAAATTGCATGATTGTCCTAAAAGACAATTCTAACTTGTGCGGCCGTTGCGAGCTTCGTAACCGGCTCGGCGGTGGTGAAGTCGACGATGACCTGGGCGCCGCGAACCTCGTGAACCTCGCCCGGAAGCTCGGCGCCGGAAACGCGGACGAATGCATGCTGACCCGCGTGAATGCGCGCCAACACGGCCGGATCGGGCGTTAATAAAACAGCAAGTTTGGTCAGGTCCGTCGCGATGGTCATTACACTCTGCCCCGCTTCTACTTTTTCTCCTTGATGGATGTCGCGCGTCAGCACGACGCCGTCCGCCGGAGAATGAAGATCGCACGCGGCGGACGCCTCTTTCGCTTTTTCGAGCGCTGAGTTCTGCTGCGTAAATACGCGCTTCGCTTCCTCGGAATCATGATCGAGTGCCGCGGCTTTATCCCGCGCGTCTTTCGCCGATCGATCGCGATTGGCCGCTTCGGTTTTGGCGGATTTGTAATCGGCCTCCGTCTTCTCGAAGGTAAGCCTTGGAAGCGCCCCTAGCTCAAACAAGTTCTTATAACGCTCATAGACTTTTTCAATTCGCTCCAGCTCGTTATGGGCGCGGACCTGATCGGCGTCGGTCCTCGATTCTTCCAGCTTCGTGCTCACGACTTGCGCGTCGAGCTCCGCAATCCGCATGTCGGAGCGATCGACTGCGGCCTGTGCAGTCTGAAGGGCGTTGTCCAGGCCGGCGTTGCGGATCCGGCCGACCATCTGGTCCTCATAAACCTCGCCGCCGGCATCGACAAACCACGCCTCGATTATACCCGCTACGGGCGCGTCGACCTGCTCGGTTGACTGCGGCTGGAGAGCCCCAGTAAGCGTGATCTCGGGACCTTCAAAGACGTTCGAAACCGCGACAGGCTTCACCGCCGCAGGCTTTCGCCCATGCTTAACGGTCACCCAACCGATCAAAAGCCCGACCGCCGTGACCGCTAAGAGCCCGCCCCCGGCGACCAGTCCACTTTTCCCCACTCTTCGATCTTACTTCGCCGGATAATTCGGGTTCGCCTGGACCTCTTTGATCTGTTCCGTATGCCGCGCCGTATGCGTGGCCATCAACACCAGGAATTGATATGCGTCCATCGGTCCGGCCGGCCCTGCCGCCACATGCGTGCGCAGATCGTCCGAGGTGGTCTTCACGTATTCCTCATTCTGATTGCGCTTCGCCGTAAACGCCTTGGCCGCGCTTGCCGGCGTGAAACCGGCAGTCTTACCCACTGGATCGATCGGCGCCGGCGCCGTCGCTTTATGGCTGCGGTCCTGCACCCCGATGGCGAGCTGGTGATCGAACTCCGCGTTCGATTTCTCCGGCCGCGGCACGGCGGGCGACTTCAACATACTTTGGGACGTATCAAAAAGGAAGGTCTCAGAAAGCACGATGTGCTCCGCGCACTCCTGCACGCTCCAGACGTTCGGAGCCGGTTTGAAGGTCCATTGCGCTTCACTCAATCCGGAAATACTGGCCAGAAACGCTTTCTTCGACATTTCCATTTGCTCGATGAGGAACGCGCGTTCTGCATCGTTGAGGGTTCCGCTATCCGCGGCTATGGCGGGCAGAACGGAAAGAACGGAAATCGCCAGAATCGAAAATACCGCTGGTTTTGTCATAAATCCCACTCCTTGTTGGTTTGACCTTGAGTGTACTACGCATCAATGCGCCGCGAAGTTCGCAGTTGCGACAAGTTTTTTTCCATGAGAGAATAACCAAAGTTTTGATCGCACATTCGCGCTTGACTGGCGCCGCACGTGCGGAAAAAGGATCGAACAGGAGAACTAACGCAGTGAGAGAAAAGGGTGTTGTGAAATGGTTTAACGCCGCAAAAGGCTATGGATTTATCCAGCGTTCCAGCGGCGAAGATGTGTTTGTCCACTTCTCTGCCATCGAGATGTCCGGCTACCGGACGCTTGAGGAAGGCACGGAGGTTGAATTTGAGGTGAAGCGCGGGCCCAAGGGTCTGCAAGCGGAGGGCGTCAACCGTCCGTAAACAGTCTCCTCGAGGCGTTTAAACATTTAGAAAGGGCCGTCCCCACCCGGACGGCCTTTTTCATTGTACGTCTTAGGTGTATGTGGGAAGATCCCCAGGCTTACGCCAGGGGTTATAACCCCGTCCCGCCGGGGCGGGGATTTTGCGCACCCGTAAAGATAGTCCGCTAGGATTTAGAATTTCTCCCGCTTTTCAAGATTAGCCTCGATATCCTTGCGCTCCCTCCACACCGGATGCAGCTTCTTCGCGACCATCAGCGGAAGCTGATCTTCCAGATGAATCGATCCCGGTTGCGAAAAGTTGCCGTAGCTGACCGTGCACTGTGCGTTCTGGCTCTGCGCGAATTCAATGGCGCAAACGAACGTTTCGCCGTGAGAAGCGTAATTCTTATCGCCCACTTTCCTGCCGAAGTCGATGGTGCTGAAGACGCCGAGCCGTCCGGGGCCTCCATCGCCCGGCAGATCGGCGTTTCCACTGGCGTATCGATTCACATCTCCCCACGCCACGTCGAGCGAGCCGTAGGTTTTTCGCACCATCTCTGCCGCGGCTCCGAGCGCGCTCAGCGCCCGTTCGGGATCGGCCACGCCGTAAGCCGAATCGACGGGATGCTGGGGATCGAACTGCACACGAAGATGGCTGGGGATGTCGCCGCCGGCAAAGTAGGCGTCGGTAAATTGCTTGAACAGCACCGCGCCGCGGCTGGTGGTTTCGGTCGAACGGTCCCACTGCGCCAGGACCCTTTTCGCTTCGGAATCGGGCGCGGCCTTCAGCAAATCGGGCAAGATCGCGTCGGCAATCTCCACCCGCGTCGACAATTTGTTGGCCAGCATCTGCTCGTAGCTGATCTTCGACATTTCCGTGAGCAGACGGTAAGATCGCTTGGCGCGAAACAGTGACGCGCCAATATCCGGCGACGACAAATAGGCCGGATACTTCGACGAATCGAGCATCGGCATGGTCATAAACCACGGAGGCTCGTTCACATTCTGGTTGAACCCCGACGGAGGGTCGAACGATTTCGGCAGTTCATCATAAGAGAGATATTCGGTCCACATCGTTTTCGATGTGTTGCCGGGAACCACCCCTGCCCAATATTTCACGTCGCCGGTGGAGCGCTTAGGCACCAGGCCGTCGAATACCATCAGGATGTGCCCGTCGGCGTCCGCATAGTTGGCATTCCACATGGGCACCGCCATCATTTTGAGCGCGCTCCTGAACTCTTCCAGATTTTTCGCTTCGCCCATGCGGAACCACTGTTCCAGCATCTTCGGCCGATCGAGTCCCGCGACGCGCATCGCGACCACCATTCCTTTTTCATCGAACACCACCGGCCCCTGCACGCTGCGGCGAATCTCCAGTTTTTCCTCTGTATAAGATCCATCCGCCTGTTTGATCTTCAAAATTGTCGAGGCGTGTTCGAAGGGACGCATCTGGCCGTCGAATTCGTATTGATCGCCCTTCACCGTCAGGCGGTAAAAGTCGACGGTGTCGATGGTGTTGACCGTGCGGCCCCAGCCGGTGCGGCGGTTGAAACCGACCACCGGCGTAGGAAACCCGATTTGCGGCGCTCCATAAAGGTCGTATCCGGGTCCGACCAGATGCACCTCCATGTAACGATAAAACGTGTCGCCCCACGCCAGATGAGGGTTGATAATCAGCATCGCTTTGCCGCTCGAGGAGCGCGGAGGGCCCACCGCCCAGGTGTTCGATCCGGGCGTAATCTCCGGAATCTCCGGTAAAATTGTCCGCGCCTCCTGCTGGCTGCGAAGCGCCGCGTTCACTTCGCGCCGCATTCGCTCCATCGATCCCATGTACATGTAGTGGACCGCACGCAGCGAATGGCCGATCACATCGACGCCCGAAACCGGGAGCACCACGCGATACTCGGCACCGATCGAATCGGGGTGCGCCTGGGCATAATCGTTGATGCCGCGCGCGAACTCATCCATATAATTGCGGAACACCGGATCCTGCGAGTCGTACCAGGATTTGGCGCGCTCCGGAACTTCGTTCAATCGCACCCAGCGGTCCAGCGCGAGATGCGACGGTCCCCAGTATTCGGCGGCGCGGCCGCGCGATTCGCCGTAAAGTAGAAGCAGGAGGTTCGCTTGAGCCTGCGCTTGCGCCCAGCCGTGGGCGTAAAACATGGACTCGCGATCGGACGCGAAAATATGCGGCACGCCATATTTGTCCCACAGGATTTCCGGTCCGGCGGCGGCGCCGCAGCCAGCCGCGAAAATGGAACAGACGAGCAGCGTACGCATAATTTGATGAGTCTATCGCACCTGATGGTCCGGCGTAACTTTATGAAACATTTTCTTGTAGGATCGATTCTTGTGAGCGCTTTGCAGGCCGCCGACCAGCCAAATATGCGGGTCCCTGTGCTGGCCGAACTGTTTACTTCGGAAGGCTGCTCGAGTTGTCCGCCGGCCGACGCGCTGCTTCTGAAACTCGACCAGATGCAACCGGTGGCACACGCGCGGATCATCGTGCTCAGCGAGCATGTCGATTACTGGAATTCTCTCGGCTGGAAGGACCCTTTTTCATCGGCGCAATTCACCGATCGGCAGGAGATGTACGCCCATGCGTTGCAATCGGAAAAGTACACGCCGCAAATGGTGATCGACGGCCGCTGGCAGGTGCTGGGCAGCGATGCAAAAGAGGTGGAATCGGCAATCACACGGGCGGCCGCGCGTCCGAAATCGGGAGTGCGGATCGTGACGGCGAAGCGGGACGATCATGAAGCGGTAATCAGCGTCGCAGTGGACGCGCTTCAGTCCGGGAAAAAAGATGTCTGGATCGCGATTGCGGACGACCACGATGAAACCAGCGTGCGAAAAGGCGAGAATGCCGGCCGCACGTTGAAGCATGTTTCTGTCGTCCGGAGTTTGAGTAAAGCAGGAACGGTGACGAAAGCCGCGGCATTCGAAAAGACGCTGCGAGTCCCCTTGAACTCGCCTGCAACCGATATGCGAGTGGTGGTGTTCGTAGCGGAACTTGCCGGCCCGGTGGTGGGCCTGGCGATGGAGCGGCTGCAGTAGAGCGGCGGCTGGCCGCCTTACGCCGCCGCCAGACACTTCGCCGTGTTCGCCTGAATCGTCACCGTATCTTCCACACGCCGCGCGTATCCACCGGCAAGCGTCACGCACACAGGAATGTTGCGGTGCCGCGCGATGCTGAACACCAGCCGGTCGCGCTCCATCAGGCCGTCGATCGTTAGGGCGAGCCCCCCAAGCTGGTCCTCTTTATAAGGATCGGCCCCCGCGACATACATCAGCAGTTGCGGATCGAAGCGGCTGAGGGCTTTCTCCACCGCCTGGTCGAG
>Ga0182024_10018767_pt1 | contig 12837 bp, 11 predicted proteins | sample P32metaG_FD_120480 | JGI IMG/M metagenome (GOLD analysis project Ga0182024, IMG submission 120480) | Permafrost microbial communities from Stordalen Mire, Sweden - P3-2 metaG (Illumina Assembly) | ecosystem: Environmental > Terrestrial > Soil > Wetlands > Permafrost | place: Sweden: Stordalen...
GGATCCATGCCGCGGGCGTTCACGCGCGACTCGTCCATGCAGGCGCCGTAGTAGTCGCCGATGATCTGCTCGGTGCTGCCTGGGGGAGCATTTTTATCTTTATCCGTATCTCTGGCGGCGGTCTCGAGAATTTCTTTCAGTTTGTCTTTGGATGACTCGCCTGCGGCCCAGCGCTTGCTCCAGTGCGTCATCGATGCCGGAATCGGATTGTTGGCCCGCCAGGTGCCGTTGGCGAATTCGTAAAAATCGTTGCAGGGATCGGCCTTGCGGTCGAGATCGGTGACGTCGATGCCGTGCAAAGACGCTTGCTGTGAGAACGAGAGTTGCGAAAAAAGAAACGAAGAAAATGCCAGTACCAGGAACGAAGTGAATCTGCGCATGATTATGATGGTCTCTTTCAGCGATGGCTCGCATCAATGTGCGAGCGGCTGCAGCGGCCATTCTAGACGAATTTCCGCGAACGCGTCTGTGCTGCAAGGCAGCGGTGGTGTCCTGATTTAGTTTGTTCACCACAGAGTCACAGAGACACAGAGAAACCCAACTGCATGGCAAACCCATCCCCTTCTGGTTCTTACGGGTTCGAGGTTTTCTCCGTGACGCTGTGCCTCTGTGGTGAAAAAAGGCAAATTAGGAGCTACTGAGGCAGCGCCGGATTCAGGAAACATTCTGCAAGCGAAAAAAATTGTGGAAGCCATAGGAATTTCTCCGGAAAACTTTACGGCTTCCTTATGCCGAGCCAGCTAGTCTTTTTCGGTGGATGGTTGCGAAGCTATGAGGAAGGACAAGTCACGTTGATCTCCGCCAAGACTTTTTGTTCCCTCACAATCCTGTGCTCGGTTGCGCTTTTCAGTTCGGCGGCTTGCGGACAATCGGTTTCGGAAGAATCTCCGAGCAACGCGCCTGCCGCTAATGCCGCGGGCTCGGGGCTTAACACGCGACCGGATCAGGGCAGCTTTTTCAGGAGACTTTTCAAGACCTACGGCGATGACTGGAAGCCGCTGGCAGCGGTTGCGGCGGCAGCCGCGCCTGCGCCGGCGTTCCGCGGAGATCCAGCGCCGGTGAGTGGGCCGCCATTTCCTTTTTCCACGTGGCCGATTGGCGGCACGGTGTCGATTGGACAGCCCTGGACGCAAGCCGGGCCTTTGATGACCGCGCTGTGGACGGGGCCGCACGGTGACTTCTGGAAGAAGAGCAAGATACAGATTTACGGCTGGCTGAATGTCGGCGGGAATTACAGCACGTCGAAGGGTGGGATAAATCCATCGGCAGGGAAGTATGACAACTTTCCCACGGCCTACGACGAGGTGCCGAACGCGATCGAACCCGATCAGGAAGTGCTCTACATTGAACGCGAGCCGGATACGGTGCAGACTGACCACTTTGACTGGGGATTCCGTCTTTCCGGACTGTGGGGACTGGATTACCGTTTCACCACGGCAAAGGGGTATTTCAGCCAGCAATTGCTGGGGCATCCTCCGGGGAAAGAGTATGGATTCGATCCGGTGATGATGTATCTGGATATGTATTTCCCGCATCTCGGCGAGGGCACGGACCTTCGCATCGGTCGCTACATTTCTCTGCCCGATATTGAGGCGCAGCTGGCGCCGAATAACTATACGTACAGCCATTCGTTGCTTTATACGTTTGACTGCTACACCCAAACCGGAATCAACGCCACCACCCGGTGGAACTCGCATTGGACTACGCAGGTTGGACTCTCGCCGGGGTGCGAGACGGCGCCCTGGAACCTGACGGATGCGAGGCTCACGCTGAATTGGTGCGTGCAGTATTCGTGGCGGACCACCAAGGACACACTTTACCTGTGCGACAACGAGACCAATCTGGGCAAAGACAGCGGGCAGTACGGATACAACAACCTGCAGGCCTACTATCTGACCTGGTATCACGTGATCGACAAGAATTGGCATACGGATACGGAGACCTGGTACCAATGGATGAAGCAGGTGCCCAACGTCGCCTACAGTCCTCCTCCGGGTTCGAACCTGCCTCCGGTCGATCCCATTCAGCCGGAGACGGGGAGCAATGGCGCTTTTTGCAGTAACGCGGCCGCTTTTAGTTGCTATGCGCCGGAGTGGGCGATCGCAAACTATATCGAGCGCCAGTTTGGGGCGCATAATTACATCACGATTCGGAACGAATATTTCGACGACATCGTCGGCCAGCGCACGGGAACTAAGTCGCGTTACACGGAGCATCTGTTCGGCTGGGGACATTGGATTGGTACGACGGTTCTACTCCGGCCGGAGGTTCGTTACGAGCGCTCCTACGATGCCGCAGCCTATCAGAACGGCACGAAGAAGAGCCAGCTTACGGCGGCGGGGGATATTATTTTTTTCTTCTGAGAAATGAGAACTGAAAGAAGGGAACGAGAGATGCAGAGAATGATAGGAGTTGAATATGTTGGGGAGAACGAACAGGTTGGCGATTGCGGCCATCGCAATGTGGTTTGCGATAGCAGCCATGTCAGGGACTGTGATCGGACAAACAAAGGCAGCCGCACCGAAGCCGCAGGATAAATTGGCGCTGGGCGAGGAGGAGGTCAAGCAACTGCTGCTCCTCATGGATACCGACAAGAACGGCAAGATCTCCAAAGAAGAGTACATGAAGTTTATGGGAGCGGAGTTCGACCGCCTGGACAAGGACAAGAGCGGAGATCTGGACGTGAAGGAGCTGACGCAATCAAAGTTGCGAGTGAGTCACTCCAGCGTGGGCCGGTAGAGTAGAATCGTCCAGCGTAACAGGCGGGCACCGGATATGAGAAGAGCTTCTTTCTTCGGAGCACTTCTGTTCAGCCTGATGGCGCTTGCAGGCTTGGGGTTCGCGCAGGCGGAGACTCAATCGAACGTAAAACCTTCGCAGTACTTCTTCGTGCTGTTGAATCGTCCGGCCAACGCTCCGCAGCTGAGTAAAGAAGCGGGCGAAAAGCTTCAAGATGAGCACATGGCGAATATCCATAAGATGGCTGCCGAGCACAAGCTTGTAATTGCCGGGCCGTTCCTGGATGACACCGCGCTCCGCGGCATCTTCGTGTTTCAAGCGGAGTCGGCGGCGCAGGCGCAGGAGTGGGCCAATAGCGATCCGGCGGTCAGGGCAGGCCGGCTGTCTCCGGAGGTGCATGGGCCGTGGCTGGTTGATCCGGGCGCGATTCATGATCCAGCGGAGCCGCCGGGATTTGAGCAGTACACACTGGTTCTGTTGAAGAGAGGCGACAAGTGGAATCCCAATGTGCCAGAGCTTGGCGATGTGATGAAAGAGCATCATGCTTACGTGAAACAAATAACGGATCAGGGAAAGCTTGCGATTGCTGGTCCGTTTCCGTTCAGCGATCCGGGGGAGTTGCTCGGAGTCAGCATTTTTCGGGTGGGCGGGGAGCAGACCGCCAAGTTGTTGCAGGAGGACCCGATTATTAAGGCTGGGCTGCTCAGGACTGAGATTCATCCTTGGGGCACGGGCAAAGGCGTGCTGGCGGCGGGGCAGCCGATGGAGTAAATCTCTAGCACGCCCTCAGGGGCTAAAGCCCTTTGTCTTTGGCTTCTAGCGGCACGGCTGAAGCCGTGCCTTTCCCGATCCCGTCCCCGAGACGGCTTCCGAAAACTGGAGAGGAAAACTGAGAACTGCTTCCCTTATCCGCCCGCTTTCAACTCCGTAAGCACCTGCTTGGCGATTTCCTTCAAGGTTTCGAACACGCCCGTGCCCTGAAACGCTACCGCCTCGACCACGGCTTCGTTCTTCTTGCGCAGTTCTTTGCTGAGAGCTTCGGTGGATAAAATATTTGGCAGGTCGCGTTTGTTAAGTTGCAGCACGTAGGGAATTTTGTTGAAGTCGTAGCCGTGCTCTTTCAGGTTCGACATCAGGTTGTCGAGCGCTTCCACGTTGGCGTCCATGCGCTGTTCCTGGGAGTCGGCGACGAAGACGATGCCATCCACGCCGCGCAGAATCAGCTTGCGGCTGGCGTCGTAGAAAACCTGGCCGGGCACGGTGTAAAGATGGATTCGCGTCTTGAACCCGCGCACCGATCCCAGATCGAGCGGCAGAAAATCGAAGAACAGGGTGCGCTCGGTTTCGGTGGCGAGCGAAATCATCTTGCCCTTCTGCTGTTCCGCAGTCTTCTGGTAGATCACCTGCAGGTTCGTGGTTTTGCCGCCCAGACCGGCGCCGTAGTACACGATCTTGCAATTGATCTCGCGGGCTGCGAAGTTGATGAAACTCAAGGCTTTCCTCAAAAGCGCGGATTTGCACACCCCGCCGCGCGCAAAAATATCCCTTTGGGGGCTCGGGGCTTTTATATCACAGGCGCGGGATGGAAAGCAGGTTACTCAGGTGACCCCCGGCTGGGAGGTGTCGGAAAGATCCAAGAGGATGCGAATCGCCTGAGCATTCCAAAAGAGCGAAAACCATTGAACACAGGGGACACGGGGGAATACAGGGTAGATCTCTTCCTGGAAGATTATTTGCCAACTGCTATCGCGCCGCCGGAGCCGGATAATATCCATCCTTGGCATAGATCTTCAAATTTGGCCGCTCGACCAGGACTTCGATATTGCGGTAGGCGGAGGTGGTTGGGGTTTTCGGCCGGGCTGGAGTGTAGCCCAGGGTGTACTGGTTGCGGGCATCGCTCATGGCCTGGGCGTAGGTATCTGCAATGGCACTGAGGGTAAGCTCTCGGTAGACCGGGAGGCCGCCGGTGGCCGACACATACCTGGGCAGAATGTCGTCATAGCCCTGTTTCGGCAGGTGCAGGCGTTCGACCTTGTCGTATACGGGAAGCGCGGCGCTGCCCACGGCCACGGCCTTTACTTGAATCTCTTTCGATAACAATAACTTCAGAACATCGCGATAACTGGCCTGGCTGCCGTATTCCCGGCCGTCGCTGATCACCAGAATGATTTTGCGCCGGGTACGCTCGCGTTTGCTCAGGTCGAGCGCGGCTCGCAGGATGGCGTCGTTCAGAACGCGGGATTGTTTGGGAGGGGTATACACGGGCTCGGTGGGGCTCCCCACCGGAATCCCATTAATGATTGGACCGTTCGGCGCCAGCGGACCGTTCAACACGGCGGGGCCGTTATTGCCTCCGCGTACGGTCTTGATCCGGTTGAATATTGCGGTGAGCTTTTGCGTGGGCGCCGAAAAATCGCTGACTTCACTCACCGTGCTGCTGAAGGTATAAAGCGCCACCTCGTCATAGGGTGCGAATGCTCCTACCAGCGCGGGGAAGGTCTGGTTGACCTTCTGCACGGTTGAGTCTGACATTCCGAGGTCGAGCACGATCGCTACTGATAGCGCGAAAGGATCCTGGGTGAAATAGCTCAGCTTCTGCACGATGCCGTTTTCTTTCACAACGAAGTCGGTGGGCAGAAGGCCATCCACCCGGCGGCCGTCGCGATCCTTCACCGTGACCGGAAGCTGCACAAAATTGGTATGCACCACGAGGGTATAGAGCTGATCCTGCCCCGGCGAATTTTTTGCTGAAGTTCCGGGAGGGAGGGTCTTGACCGGAGGCATGGGGGGTGGTGGCGAGGCCGCATCGCCGGGCGCGGCTCCGGTATCAACTGGCGTATTAGCTGGTGGGGTATTGGGCTGGTTCGTCCAGGGATTTCTATCGACGGTCGCCGGTTTCTTTTCCTCCGGCTTGGGGATGGGCGGCGGTTCCGGCTCCGCGGTAGAGGGCTGCACCGTGGGTGCGTCGGGAATATCGGCGTCCTGAGCGGGTTGAGTCTGAGCGGGCTGGGCCTGGCTGCTGGACGACTGTGCCGACAAGCCGGAAGCGCACGGGCCAAGGTAAGCGCCAAGAGAACCAACAAACAGAAGGCTGGCCAGCCATACGGGCGCTGCCATACGTTTCCTGCTACGAACTGCCGTTTCGTCCCTCACGCTCACCATCCGATCCCTTCCAAAACAGCGGTCCAGAGAAAATCACCCTACACAGGGTTGGGATGCCTGAACCCACCCATTTGGTGCATCTAACATTCAGGACTAGACTAACAAAAAGTCCCAAAGAGAGAATCATTCATGCCCAGATTATCCGCTTACCAAAGATTTTTGCCTAGCTTGGCCGCTGCCGTTCTTTTTTTTCTGGCGGCGCTGTCAGGGGTCACCTCGCCGGCTGTGGCTCAGACCTCTGCTCCTGCGAATCCCAGCGACGCTCAGCAACCTGTCGAGCAGTCCGACGAAACCCTGAAGGTCAACGTTAATGTAGTCGGACTCTTCTTTAACGTCAAAGACAAGCACGGCGCCCTCATTCCCAATCAGACCAAAGATGACTTCCAGGTCTTCGAGGACTCCAAGCCGCAAACCATCAAATACTTTACCGCCGAATCGAACCTTCCGCTAACGCTGGGCATTCTCATCGATTCATCCGGCAGCCAGATGAGGGTCCTCGATATGGAGAAAGAAGTCGGCGGAGCATTCCTCCGCCAGGTTCTGACCGACAAAGACGAGGCCTTCGTGATTGACTTCAACGTGGAGTCCGAGCTGGTGCAGGACTACACGCGCGATGTTCACCGGCTGCAAGCTGCGCTGAACAAAGTAAGAATCCAAAGCGGTGTCGTCAGTGGCGGCAGCGGCATACCGGGTCTCGGACAAGGGCCGGTTCCCACTCACAACGCGCCCGGCACGGTGCTTTATGACGCGGTTTATCTTTCCGCCCATGACATGCTGGCCAAGGAAGTGGGACGCAAGGCCATGATCCTGCTTACCGATGGCGAGGACGAAGGCAGCAAGCTGAAAATTAGAGACGCCATCGAAGCGGCGCAGAAAGCCGATGCCATCGTCTACGTCCTGCTCTGCGCCGATCGCGGCTTTTATGGAGGTTTCGGGATGGGATACTCTGGCGTGAGTGAAATGGAGAAGCTCACCGAGGCAACCGGCGGCCGCATGATCAACGTCGGCAACAAGTTCGACAAACTGAAGGAAGCCTTCGACCAGATCTCCGCGGAACTGCGCAGCCAGTACAACATCGGTTATACCTCGACCAATACCAAGCTCGACGGCACGTACCGCAAATTGGAAATCAAGAATAAGCAGGGTTACAAGATTCAAACCCGCGCCGGCTACTACGCGACCGCGCGCGAACCGCTGCCGCAGTAGCAGGTGGGGCCGACATTCGAGTCCGGTGGATGTTGCCCTTGCTTTCGCTGCAAAACTTCGCTGCCTCTACCGTTTAGGACGAAAAACATTTAGGCTATGTGACGCTGGATGAACCGGAGGTTCGCCATGCCGTCTGAAAAGGTCGCGCCTTTTTCCCGCCGTTCCTTTCTGCAACTGTCAGCCGCCGCTGCGGCTTTTCATGTCGTCACTGAGCCCATGCTCGCGGCCGCGGCCCGCCGCAGGGTCCCATTCTCCAAGGACGCCGTCATGATCGATTCGAACGAGAATCCGCTCGGCCCCGGCCAAGCGGCGCGGGATGCCATTTCCGCCGTCATTCCTCTCGGCGGGCGCTACCTCGACAATCTCACCGAAGACCTGGTCAACAACTTTGCCCAACTCGAAGGCCTCAACCCGGACTACGCACACATCTTTCCTGGCTCCAGCCCCCCGCTTCGCTTTGCCGTCGTTGCCTTCACTTCGCCGCAGAAAAGCTATGTCACTGCCGATCCCGGCTACGAAGCCGGCATGTTCGCGGCTGCGGCCACGGAAGCCCGCGTGGTCAAAGTTCCGCTTACGAAAACTTACGCGCATGACGTGAAGGCGATGATCGCCGCCGCGCCGGATGCCGGGTTGTTCTACATCTGCAATCCCAACAATCCCACGGGCACGCTCACGCCGCACTCCGATCTCGAGTACCTTGTCGAAAACACACCCAAGGGATCCATCGTGATGGTCGACGAGGCCTATCTCCATTTTTGCGATGCACCTTCGACGCTCGACTTCGTCAAGGCGGGAAAAGATGTGGTCGTGCTGCGCACTTTTTCGAAAACCTATGGCATGGCCGGCCTGCGCTGCGGATTCGCCATTGCCCGCCCCGATCTGATCGCCAAAATCACGGAACGCTCCGGCTGGAACTTCATGCCCATTACCGCCGTGGCCGCGGCTTCAGCGAGCTTAAAAGACCCGAGCCTGCTTCCCGAACGCAAGCGCATTAACGCCAGCGTGCGGCAAGAAACCTTCGAGTGGCTTAACAGTAATGGATACTCTTACACTCCTTCTGAGTCGAATTGCTTCCTGCTGGAAACGAAACGTCCCGGCAAAGAAGTGATCGATGCCATGGCCGCGCAAAATGTTTTCATCGGCCGCATCTGGCCCATCATGCCCACCTGCGTCCGCATCACGGTGGGCACGCACGATGAAACGCAGAAGTTCCAGAGCGCGCTGCAAAAAGCGATGCGCGGCACGACGGCCTTCTCGCTGCAGCCGGGTCGTCTGGTTGGTGGTGCGCGGCGCAGCCGGATGGTCTTGCCGTCGTGAGAATCTTCGGTCTTTGAAGTTGCTGGGGTGAACCGCGCCCTTACGGTTGTGGTGCGGGGCCCCACCGTCACGGACGCATGTGATTGCCGTCACATCCTAATGCCCGCCCGGCTGCAATACTTTTTGCGCACAATTGCTCGGAACGAATCGTCACATCTGAGGCGGAATGCTATGGCCGAAATTCAGCTCAACCCTCAACAAGAGCGAGCCTTAGCAAGGTAGAAGTGTGCCCATTGCCAGTCACTCATCAATTGCGATGCGCTGGCAAAGGCGGTCCTCGCAGAGCTGCAAAGCCGTTATCGCATCGATTACCGGCGTGGGGGCGGTGGCCCCAAAGTGACGGAGCCTGAACTGGTGGGAGCAGTTCGAGAGGGCATAGACCGTTTTTTGAGCGACTGAGCTCTCCTGGCAGGCCACTCCGAATTACTCGGTTGTCTCGCTCCACTCAACCGTGCGGCGTTCCCGGCTGCTCTTGTGCGCCAGCATGACCGCTCGCATCGTGCCCAGCGCCTGTTCCGGAGTTACCTCCAGCGGTGTTTTCTTCTCAATCGCGTCCCGCACGTTGGCGTAGAAGCCGCGATAGTCGCCGCGCTCCGTCTTCACCTTTAGACTCGGCTCGCCCACCAGACTTAGTGTGCCCCACAACTCTTCCGCTTCTTTACCCCAATCCGGACCCCAATCTGTGCCTTGAGGATATTGATCTGCCCGCAGCCGCGCCTCCTGCGGATCCATTCCATACTTCACAAACGATCCCTTGGTCCCATGAATCAAAAAATGCGGCCCCGGCGCATACGCGATGATGCGCGCCCGGCCCACGGCGCGCAGTCCGGGATACTCCAGGCAAACATCGAAGGAATCATCCACCTTAGAAGTCTCGCGCTGGCAAAAGGCCGACGCCGTAATCGACTTCGGCTCGCCAAACAAAACCAACGCCTGATCGATCACATGCGGGCCCAGATCGAATAACACGCCGGCCGCCGGCTGATCCGCTTTTTCCCGCCACGCATTCGGCTTCGGCTCCAGCCGGAACCGGTCAAATCGGCATTCGTATTCGACGATCGTTCCTAAATCTCCCGAGTGCGCGATCTTCTTGATCGTTGCAAAATCGCCATCCCAGCGCCGGTCTTGATAGACGGTGATCAATCGTCCGCGCTCGGCCGCCAGGCGCACCAGTTCCGTGGATTCCGCCAGTGTCGGCGCGAATGGCTTGTCCACCACCACATCCCGGCCCGCCAGCAAACACGCCTTTGCCAGATCGAAGTGCGAATCGTTCGGGGTCGCGATCACGCACAGCTGAATCTGCTTATCCGCCAGCAATTCATCCAAAGTCCGCGCCACGCGGATTGCAGGATATTTTTCCTGCGCCCGCGTTCCCCTGCGCTCCAGGATGCACGCCAATTCCATTCCCGCGACGCCGCGGATTACGGGCGAGTGAAACGCCTGTCCCGCCATGCCAAATCCGATTAATCCGACTCGCACCATGGTGGCTGCCTGCTTTCTTAGAGCTAAATACTACGATTGCCTTATCAATTTACAGCCTTTCGCCGATATTGCCATTCTGCGCGCCGACGTATAACGATTAAGAGTTCTTCTGCTGCTGGGTTGAACCAAAGAATGCTAATGCCAGGAGGCGTAGATGCGATTTGGTCCTTTTCTTGTGATTGCTCTGCTGCTGCTCATTCTGTGGTCTGGTGGCTTTCTGATGTTCCACGTAGCCAGTGGACTGATTCACCTGCTGCTCTTGTTTGCAGTGATTTCGTTTGTGGCCCACCTGGTCATGGGTACCAGGACGGCTTAAAGTTTCGAGCGGAAGTCGCCGTCGGCCAGGCTAACCGGCCCCACTGCCGGCGACTTCGGCTCGATATCATTTTTTTCGATCCTTCACCCTCCGCACAAATTTCAATCCCGACCACACCTCCGTCACCGCGCAAACCTTCACATCCACCAAGCCTGCCTGTAGTCCGATCTTGCGCACAATATTTCCATCCACGTCGGCCGCAACCCCAGAACTCTTTTTCGGCCAACTGACCCATAGCATTCCTGCCGGAGCCAGCAGCTTCGCCAGGCGCGAGAATTCCCTGGTCAACTGCGCCCGCGACTGAGTGAAAACCATTACAAAGTCGAGCGCTGGCCCTCGATCGAGAATACTGCACTCCGCCAACGCCTCGGACAATTCCGCACGCACCTCCGCCGGAGCGTTCGCCAACTGCACGCGAAACCCCGCCTTGATCCCCAATTTTTTCGCCAGTGGTGTTCCAGAATATCCCGGCATTCATTTTGTCCCTGCGAAAAAGGAAAGCCCTGACTTCCTTGAAACGACTGAAGCTAGAAGCCAGAAGCTAGGAGCCAGAAGCCTTCTTCACTGTGTCACTGGCGCGTAATATCCGCGCCGGGCTCGCACCCGGAAGTTCTTCCGGTCGTTGGCTACAATTTCAATGGTGCGGAAATGCCCGTCGGACTTGAAGTCCGCCGGCTTATAAGACACGTCATACTGGCTGCGCAGCTCATCCTGAATCTCGGCAAAGGCGTTCGTCACATCGCGAATCTGGAAGGGAAAAAACGCACGCCCTCCAGTTGCATCGGCCATGCGTTCGAGCACTTTGTCGCCCGCGCCCTTGGTGCCGCTTACGTTGGTGCTGATGGTGTAAATGATGGCATCGGCACGCTGCGCCATTTCGATGGCTTCCTCGCGGGTAACATGGCTTTGGTTGTCTTCTCCATCGCTGAGCAGAATAATCGCGCGGCGCACCGGTCCCTTCTGGGGCTGCTTCAGCAGCTTGTCGCGGCACGCATAGTAGAGCGCGTCGTACATCGCCGTCCCGCCCCCCGGCCGCAGCTCGCGGACTCCGTGCGCCAGCTTTTCCGTGTCGTCAGTGAAATCCTGAGTCACCTCCGGAGTCACATCGAATCCCACAACGAAGGCCTCGTCATAACGCTTGCGCACGGTTTGATTCAGAAACTCGATGGCCGATTCCTGTTCGAACTTGAAGCGGTCCCGCACCGAGGCGCTGGCGTCGATCAACAGACCCACTTGCAGCGGCAAATTCGTCTCTGCGTGGAAACTTCGAATATCCGCCACCGGCCGGTTGTCATCCACAAAGTGAAAGTCCGCTTGCTTCAGATCCGTTACCCGCTTGCCATGCTTGTCGGTCACCGTAAATACCACGTTTACTTCGTTGGTACCCACCCGGATTTTGGGGATATCTCCGTTCTCCGCCCCTGAATCGTTGGAATCCTGTCCACCCGAGTTCTGTGGATCTGCGTTGCTACCCGCTGCGGGCTGCGACGATGGAGTCGACGATTGAAGGGAAGAAGAGGAAGATGGGCGCGGTTCCGCAGCCGAAGCCTGCGTCACGCCGAACTCACGCGCTCCCACGACCAGCAGCAAAACTGCCGCCCATTCCAGGATGGAGCTTCTTGAAAAGATGTCACTCGTAAAGCCGCGCGTCATTTGGTTGTCATTATATCCGCTCCTCCACTTTCCTCAGAAGCTCCAGTAACTCCTGGGGCAGTTCGCTCTTCTGCGCAATCGCTTCTCCGGTGCGCGGATGCCGGAACTCCAACTCCGCCGCATGCAGGAAATTCCGCTCCAACCCGCTCACCGCCGATTTTCCCCGCGCCTGCCTGGGCGCACCATACATTGTGTCGCCCACAACCGGATGCCCCAGCGCGGCGACATGCACGCGAATTTGGTGCGTCCGTCCGGTGTCAATCTTCACGTCAAGCAAGGTGAATTTTCCAAACTGCGTATCCAGACGCCGTACCACGCGATAATGCGTCACCGCCGTCCGCCCGTCCGCAAGACGAGTAGTCATCCGCATTCGCCGCACTGGATCCCGGCTGATGCTTTGCGTGAGCGTTCCCGAATCTTTTTTCACCCAGCCATGCACCAGCGCCACATATTTCTTCTTCACTTCCCGCGCCGCAAACTGAGAGCTCAGCTTGCGATGTGCGGCGTCGTTTTTTGCCACCACAATCAGTCCGCTGGTCTCTTTATCCAGACGATGGACAATGCCCGGACGCAACTCCCCGCCCACCGCCGACAAACTCGCGAGATGATGCAGCAGGGCATTTACCAGGGTTCCACGATTGCGCGCATCATCGGTTGCCCCCGCCCCGGCATGAACCATCATTCCCGCCGGCTTGTCGATCACGGCGAGGTCATCATCTTCATAAACAATATCGAGCGGGATCTCCTCGGCAATGGCCTTCAGCGGCGCCCGTTGCGCCTCGCCCAGCACGCTGAGCCGCTCACCCCCGCGCAGCTTCAGCGAAGCCTTCGCGGGAGAATTATTTACCAGCACTTTGCCGCCGGCGATCATTTCCTGCACCCGCGCCCGGCTCACGGTTTCAAGCCGCAGCGTCAGAAACTGATCCAGCCGCTTGCCCGCGTCTTCAGCCGCGACTGAGATA
>Ga0182024_10018768_pt1 | contig 12836 bp, 14 predicted proteins | sample P32metaG_FD_120480 | JGI IMG/M metagenome (GOLD analysis project Ga0182024, IMG submission 120480) | Permafrost microbial communities from Stordalen Mire, Sweden - P3-2 metaG (Illumina Assembly) | ecosystem: Environmental > Terrestrial > Soil > Wetlands > Permafrost | place: Sweden: Stordalen...
ATGGGTGCGTCGCGTCTCCCCCGACGGCAAGCCGACGGCCGAGGCGCAGAACACGCTGATGTCGCGGGCGCTGCGCGTGGCGACCAAGCCCCGCCCAGGCCGCTGACTCTCCCTAACGCTCAGCCAGCCGCCAGCCAATCTGAATTTAAAGCAAAATTCTTAACCACAGAGGACACAGAGGCCCACAGAGAGAAAAACCAGTTGCAAAGGCTCCAAATCTTTTTTGTCTTTGTACCCCTTTGTCTCCTCTGTGGTTAAATCCCTCTTTCCTTACTGGAACGGATCCGACTGCGCCGAAAGATTCTCAAACCGCGTCGTCCGGTTCACGAACGTCAGCTTGACCGTCCCGGTCGGCCCATTGCGCTGCTTGGCGATGATCAGCTCGGCGATGTTGTCCGGCTGGAAATCCGGCTCGCTCATTTTGTAGTAGTCCTCGCGGTGCAGCAGGATCACGACGTCCGCGTCCTGCTCGATGCTGCCGCTTTCGCGCAGGTCGCTCATGCGCGGCCGGTGGCCGTCGCGTCCCTCGCTGGCCCGATTCAACTGCGACAGCGCGAGCACCGGCACGTTCAGTTCGCGCGACACGGCCTTGATCGAACGCGAAATCTCCGAAATCTGCTGCTGACGGTTCTCCGGGCCGGGATTGTCCATGAGCTGCATATAGTCGATCATCACGCACTGAATGTCATGCTGCATCTTCAGCCGCCGAGCCTTGGCGCGCAGTTCCAGCGGCGTGAGGCTCGGGGAATCGTCCACCCAGATTGGCGCCTTGGCCAGCTCTCCCACCACCGTCGCCAGCTTCTGATACTCCTGGCTCTGCAGCATTCCCCGCCGCAGCTTGTGGGCGTCGATCGCCCCGCGACTGCACAACATGCGCTGGGCGAGTTGCTGTTTGCTCATTTCCAATGAAAAGATCGCACAGGCATTGCGCGTGTCGGCGGCGACATATTCGATGATGCTCATCGCCAGGGCCGTCTTCCCCATCGACGGGCGGCCGGCAATGATGATCATTTCCCCCTTCTGCAGGCCGTTGAGCATGTCGTCCAGATCGAAAAATCCGGTTCCCAGGCCGCGGCGGTCCTTGTTCTCGCTCGCCTCGAACACCTCGTGCAGCACGTCCTGCATCGGGACCATCGACTGGCCGACTTTTTTCTCCGCGATGCGGAAGATGCGCTTCTCCGCGTTGTCCAGCACCAGATCCGCCCGGTCGTGCGGGCCGTACGCTTCCCGCAGAATCTCGTTGCTGGCCGCGATCAGTTGCCGCAGCATGTACTTTTCGCGCACGATGCCCGCGTAGTGCGCCCCCTGCGACGCATCAGCCACCGTGTTCAGGATCGAACTGAGGTACGCCGTGCCGCCGACCTCCTCCAGCAACTGCCGCTTGAGCAGTTCCTCGCGCACCGACATCGCGGTGATCGGGCGGTTGTGCTCGAACAGCTTTATCAGGATGTCATAAATGATCTGGTGATCCGGCTGGAAAAACGAGTCTCGTTCCACCAGTCCGACGGAAATGCCGACGATCTCCTTGTCGAGCATCATCGACCCGAGCAGGCACATCTCGGCTTCCATCGAATGGGGGGGAAGACGCTGCAATTCGCTGGCGGCGGCGGAGTCGAGCAACTGACTCATGGCGTGATCCTTCCGTGGAACAAAAGCCTAACTTCCCATGTCCGGCCAAAATACACGTGACGCGAAAAAAAGACAATGCGCGTCTGTCTGATTCCGCGCGTCTCAAACGACTTCAGGGAGGATTCTACCCGTGTGTGCCGACAGCGCATCGCGCGCGGCGGCGGCGCGGCAGGTTATCCACGCACTGCTCACGGCGGACCTGTGGACGGAGTTAGCTGGACTGCCTGGCCTCTTCGACGATCTCGGCCGTCTTGGCCTTCTGGTAGGTGTCGATCGCCGCCTTGCTCTCGGCATCCGGCGCGACCCACACCTTCAGATCGGTCGCCAGATCGTCGTGGAACTTGATCTGCACCGTGTAGGTGTTTACCCGATCGAGCCGGCCCGGCAGGTTCACGTCGCCCGGCTGGATGTTGAAGCCCTGCGCCGCCAGCGCCTTGGCGATGTCGGTGGCCGTCACCGAGCCGAACAGATTGCCGCGCTCGTTGGCCTTGCGCTCCAGCGTCACTTCCACCGTGGCAAGCTGCTTGATCATCGTTTCCTGCTGCGCCCGGTGCTCGCGTTCCATCCGCTCGATTTCCTTGCGCCGGGCCTCGATGCGCTTGACGTTCTGCGGCGTCGGCTGCACGGCCAGCCCCTTGGGCAGAAGATAATTGCGCGCAAAGCCCGGAGAAACCTCCACCACGTCGCCCACGCGGCCGACGTTCTTGATGCTCTCGTTCAACAACAGTTTGATGTTTGCCATAATCCAACTCTCTCGCTTCAAAATGGAATGTCGTCCTGATTAACGGACGGCTCGTCGCCGTGTGTCGGAGCCTGGGCCGGAGCCGAAGCCCGCGGCGGCGGACCTGATCTGGCGGGCCGCGCCGGCGCTTCATCCGGGCCGGCCGACTCGTCCGCGCCAGCCGGCGCGCCGCCGTCACGCGAACCCAGAAGCTGGAAATTCTCCACCACGACGCTCAGCTTGTGCCGTTTGCCGCCGCCGTTCTTGTCCTCCCACGTCTCATATTTCAGACGCCCCTCGACGAATAGCTGCTTGCCCTTGGTGCAATACTGATTGATCACCTCCGCCTGGCGGCCGAACGCGGCGCAATCGACGAACGTGACCTCCTCGCGCTGCTCCCCCGTGGCGGTCTTGAACTTCCTGCTGCACGCAATGCCGAAATTCGTCACGGCGCTTTGGCTCGGCAGATAGCGCATCTCGGGATCGCGCGTCAGATTTCCCAGCAGCAAAACTCGATTGAAACCGGCCATAAGTCACCTCGTTTGACGATCAATTCAATCCTTGACGGCCGGCGCGGCTGCGCGCGGCGGCGCTGAACGCTCATGATGCGCCGGACGATCATTAAACCCGCCCCGATCATCCCGCGGCCCACGATCATCGCGCGGCCCGCGATCATCGCGCGGCCCGCGGTCATCTCTCGGCGGGCGGTCATCGCGGCGGGGTTCAGGTCGATCCCACGGAGCACGCTCTTCGCGCGGAATGATCGGCTGCGGCTCGACGGCCGCCATCTCCTCCTGATTGAGGAAATCCGCCTTGGTCAGCAGAACGCGCACGATCTGATCGCTCAGCGTCACGTCGCGCTCAATGTGCACCAGCGATCCTCCGGGCGCCTTGAAGTAAGCCAGGATGTAAAGCCCGCGCTTCTGCCGGCCCACTTCGTAGGCCAGCTTCCGCTCGTCCCACTTCTTGATCACCAGGATCGCGCCTTCGTGCCGCTCGATGATGCCGCGCACCAGCTTGATCGCCCCGTCCAGGTCCGCCGCGGCAGCGCCGGGCAGCAGGAACATTCCTTCATATTGATTCAACACTTTGCTCTCAGCCATTTCACGCTCCCGCGGGGGCTTGGCCCGCCGCTGATGGATTATACTGGTTCATTGCCGCTTCGATTCCTCTCTCAATCCACGTCATGATCGCCTGACACGCTGATTCCACGATCGGCTCAAGCAACTCGCGCTGCTGCCCGGTGAAGTTGCCCAAAACATAGTCCCTCGCCGCGATGTGCTGCGGAGGGCCGTCCACTCCCAGTCTCATGCGCGGATACGCATCCGTGCCCAGGGCGCGTTCGATGTCCTTCAGCCCGTTGTGCCCGCCGCTGCTGCCGCCGGGGCGAATGCGAATCTTACCGCACGGCAGCGCCATGTCATCCGAAACCACCAGCACGTCGGGCGCCGCCAACTGATAAAACGCCATCGCCGCCTGCACCGACTGGCCGGAGCAATTCATAAAAGTGGTCGGCTTGAGAATCATCAGCTTGCTTCCACCGGCCTGCCCTTCCAGGGCCACGCCGGAAAACTTTTCTCGCGCCGCGCCGTCGAAATCGTCCGCCCGGCCGATCCAGCCGAGCGTCGCCGCCAGTTGGTCCGCGACCATCCACCCGACGTTGTGCCGCGATTTCGCATACTCGCCGCCCGGATTGCCCAATCCAACAACCAAATACATCGCAGCACCGCAGTTCTATTTCTTGGCTTCCGGTTTCGCCGCCGCCGGTTTGGCAGCGCCGGGCTTGGCCGCCGCTCCCTCGGCGCCCGCGGCGCCTTCCTCGGTCGGCTCGACCTTGCGGCCGATCACTTCCGGCTCCGCCGCCGCGCCTTCCGCCGGAGCGACTTCCGCCGTCACTTCCAGAATCTCGCGGACCGCCGCCACCAGCAGATCGCCGTCCTGCAAAAACCGAACGCCCGGCGGCGCGTGAAGATCCTTGATGTGCACCACGTCGTTGAGCACCATGTCCGCGACGTTGTGCCTGATCGCATCGGGGATCTCCGTCACGAGACATTCGATCTCCAACTGATTCAGGAACAATTGCAGCACTCCGCCGTCGGCCTCGCCCTTGGGCTTGCCTTTCAACTCGACAGGAACAGTCACTTTCACCTTCTCATCCAGGCTCACGCGGGCGAAATCCACGTGAATCACTTCGGTGCCCAGATGATTGAACTGCACGTCTTTGATCAGCACCTTCTCGCTCTTGCCGTCAAGCTGCAAGTCGATCAGATGCGCTCCATGATTGATGTGCTGCACGATCTCTTTTCGCGGCAGCGTCACCGGGACCACAGCCTCTTTATGTCCATACACCACGCCCGGCAGCAACCCGGCCTCGCGCAGGCGCTTGTTGGCCCGCGAGCCGAGTTCCGGCCGCTTTTTGGCGGTGATTTGTGCGGTTTGAACAGCCATAGGGTTCTCCTCAACAGTTGGTTATTTGTCTCCACGCGGATTGAAAAGGGCCGAGACCGACTGATTATGGTGAATGCGATGAATCGCCTCGCCGAGCAGTTCGGCGACGGAAAGCACGACCAGCCGGCTCTCCAGCGCGTTGCAGCGGTCGCCGACGCGGATCGTGTCCGTCACCGCCAGCTTCGTGAAGTGGGCCGCCGCCAGGCGCTCAATCGCCGGCGGAGCGAACACGGCATGTGTCGCCGCGATGTAAATCTCATTCACGCCGTTCTCGCGCAGAATGCGGCACGCCTCGGTGACGGTTCCACCCGTCGTGATCATGTCGTCCACGATCAGCACATTCTTCCCCGCCACGTCGCCGATGATGTGCAGGGCGACCGTGTCGGTGCTGCTCTTTCGCCGCTTGTCGATGATGCAGATCTCCCCGCCCAGCAAATTGGCGAAAATCTGCGCCCGCTTCACGTTCCCCACGTCCGGCGACACAAAGACCCGGTTCGCCAGGTTCAGACTGTTGAACCATTTCGTGAACACCGGCGCCGCGTTGAGATGATCGACCGGAATGTCGAAGAATCCTTGCATCTGCGGCGCGTGAAAATCCACCGACACGACGCGATCGGCTCCGGCGCGCTCCAGAAGATTGGCGACGAGCTTGGCCGTGATCGGCGTCCGCCCCTCGTCTTTGCGATCCTGCCGCGCATAACCGAAGTAGGGAATCACCGCCGTCACGCGCCGCGCGCTGGCCCGCCGCAGCGTGTCGATCCAGATGAACAACTCCATGATGTGGGCGTTGACCGGATGACAGGTCGGCTGAACGATGAAGCAGTCGCGGCCGCGCACGTCCTCCTCGACGCGCACGATCAACTCGCCGTCGGGAAACAGTTCCGCCCGCCCGCGGCCCGGCGGTATCTCAAGATATTTGCATATCTTCGCCGCCAGTTCCGGATTGGCCCGGCCGGTGAAGACTTTGAGGTTGGACAGGTCGAGTTTGGACATAATTCCTATCTTGCCGTCTGCGTCGGAACATTTCCCGCCATGCTCGTGCGTTCGGGCACAATCGCCGCCCGCGGCACCGAGGCGAAGGGGCCGATGACGCACTCGGCTCCGATGCTGGCCTCGCGGCCGATGAATGTAAACGGCTGTATCACCGTGTCCTGCCCGATCACCGTTCCCGCCTCCACATAAGTGCACGACCCGCTGACAATGGTCACGCCCGAATCCCGCAGATTGCGATGAATCCGCTCCTGCATCGCGGCGTCGGCCTCGGCAAGCTGCTGCCGCGTGTTGGGCGCCAGCACATCCTCCGCCGTCGCCGCCTGAACCGCCGTGATCTTCTTTCCCGCCTTGCGCAAAATGCCGTAGATGTCGGTCAGATAGTATTCACTCTTGGCATTTTCATTGCTCAGCCTGCCCAGCGCCCAGATCAGTTCCTGCGCCTTGATGCAATAGAGACTAGGGAAAACCTCCCGAATCTCCCGCTGCGCCGGCGTGCAATCCGCATGTTCCACAATCTGCAAAAACTCTCCCTTGGCATCCCGATCAATCCGCCCATATCCGCTGGGATCATCCACGATCGCTGTCGCCATGCTCGCCGCCGCGTGATCCGCCTGATGGGCATGAAGCAGCGTGGTCAAAATCTCCGCCCGCACCAGCGGGATGTCGCCGGCGAGGATCAGCACGTCGCCGCCGTGTTTGCGAATCTCGCTCTCGCACATCTTCGCCGCGTGCCCCGTGCCAAGCTGCTCAACCTGCTCGATCCAGTGAATTCGCTTCTCATTTGCAAATTGCGCGATGATTTCATCCTTCCCATACCCGACGACGACAAACAGCCTGTCGCACCCGGCGGCGAAACAGGCATCGAGAATGTACGCCAGCATCGGCTTGCCGCAGATTTCATGCAGCGGTTTGGGCAGCCTGGACTTCATTCGCGTCGAGCGTCCCGCTGCGAGGATGATGGCGGATACCGGCATACAATTGCTCTTTCGACGACTACCCGGCCTGGATTCGAACCAGGACAAAGAGAACCAAAATCTCTTGTGCTACCGTTACACTACCGGGTAAGTGGAAGCCCAGTTGGGAGCGTTCTCAGTTTGGAAGCCTTTTCGGCGGAGAGATCGACGCAGCGAGCGATCTATGAATGATCTGGACCGTTTGGCGGCGGTCTCCCGGAGCTCGCATCGGTTTCCGCGGTTGGCCGACGCGCCGTCGTCTACCCATTCGGCCACAAGCCGAACCTCTCGACGCCCGCCCCATCGTGGGGGAGCCGTTGTGGATGTTACGGAACGGACGGGGGTTGTCAAGCTTGACAAGGCCGCCGCGATTGCGTTTCCATGCTGGTTATGTCCTATCAGGAACACCAGCGCGATGCGGCGGGCGTGGCGGTCGCGTGCGCCGTCGTGACCCTCAGCGACACGCGCACTCCGCAGACCGACTCCAGCGGCGCCGCCATCCAGCGACTCGCCTGCGAGGCGGGGCATCGCGTGGTGCATTACCAGATCGTGCCCGACGAACCCGCCGAATTTGAAAAGCATCTGGCCGATTTGATCGCTCGAACCGACGTGGAGGCGATCCTCACCACCGGTGGCACGGGCATCAGCCGCCGCGATCAGACGATTGACGTGATGGCCCGGCGCATCGAAACCCCACTGCCCGGCTTCGGCGAACTCTTCCGCATGTTGAGCTGGGAACAAATCGGCAGCGGCGCGATGTTAAGCCGCGCCGTCGCCGGAATCTGCCGCGGCAAGCTGCTCTTCGCCATGCCCGGCTCGACCAAAGCCGTGGAATTGGCGATGACGAAACTGATTCTGCCGGAGCTGTCGCATCTGGTGCGCGAGTTGCGGAAATGATCCGCGAGTTTCAGGATTTCAGACTCTAACCTCGCGCAGGGACGCTGAGGCGCGGAGCGAAAAAAACCGACTCTTCTCTCTCTGCGTCCCTGCGGCTCAGCGCGAGAAAGGTTTTGGAATTTGGATTCTAAAAGTACCCCCAAGGGGAGTCGAACCCCTGTCCTCTGGCTGAGAACCAGATATCCTAGGCCACTAGACGATGGGGGCGGCCATCGAATCGAGTGCGATGATAAGCCGACGCGGCGCGGGGTCAAGCCGCGAGGCGAATCGGCTAATAAATGTGCTCGTTCTGACGAACAGGCATTACCTGCTTGCCGTCGCGCGCTTGCTCGGATTTCGCTCCCTTCCGCCGCTCGATCCAGGCTCTCAGGTCGCTGGGAGAATACAAAACCCGCGAGCCGATCTTGATGTGAGGCAGACCCTTTCGGCGGAGACTGAACAGACTTCGTGGCGAAAGGCCCATCCGGCGAGCGGCGGTCCGTTCATCGATCAGCAGTTCCGTATCGGGGCCGCCATGAGACGCTGGTGCGTGTGTGTTCATGTCCTGCATTCTGATATCGTGGCCTGCGCGCAAAATGAGCGTAAGGGCTTTTGCGCGCAAGAAGTGAATCTAAGTGCTTAATTGAAATTCACTTATATTCGCGTTGAAAATCGGCGCGCAAAAATCGGCGCAAAAACCGTTCGCCCTTTTCCAGTTCGTACGATATAATGACGATGTACGTACATAAGGAACCGAACATGAAGATCAAATACCTCACCCACCAGGGCAATTCGCTGGCTGTGATCATCGACCGGCCCATTTTGGACATGGCCGACATCGACGAGAACACTCCGCTCAACATCAAAGTGGACGGCCGCAACATCATCCTGGAACCGGTCAGCAAGGCCGAGATCGAGAAACGCTTCTCAAAGTCGGCCGCGAAGGTCGAGAAGCGGTTTGGCCGCATGTTCAAGCGGCTGGCGGAGAAGTAAACTGCCCGCCCAATGAAAGGGCCGATTTTCCTTACTCTGGATCAGGTGCTGCGGTTGCACGATCGTCAAATAGAACAATTCGGCGGATCAGCGGGCATCCGGGATGTCGCGCTCGTCGAGTCCGCGATCGCGCAATCGCATCAGGTCTTCGCGGGCGAGTATCTGCACAAAGATTTCCCGGAGATGGCTGCCGCTTATTTGTTTCATTTGACCAAGAACCACGGCTTCGTGGATGGCAACAAGCGTATCGGGGCGGCGGCGGCGCTGGTGTTTCTGGAAATGAATGGAATCGACACGGACGGGATCGATGAAGACGATATGGGATCACTCACTTTGTCCGTAGCGGACGGAACCGCCGACAAGGAGGCGGCAGCGGAATTCCTCCAACGTCATCTTGCGCTGGGCGATTAGACTTGCCGTTGAGCTGCTCCTTGGCCTGTTTTGCGTCCCGATTATGACGGCTCTCGGCCCTCTCTCGTATCCCATTGTCGCGCCCGGGAGCCGCAGGACGGTAGCGACCCGGCAGTCAGAATGCTCAAATCATAGCCGCTTTCGTTGGTGTTGAAAAAGGGCGTTGCCCGCCTCGCCCAAGGCGGTACTATATGGACCATCCGGAATTGAGTTTGGTTCGGGCAAGACAAATGTAGATGGGAAATATTCTATCGACAGAATTCCGCCGGGCGACTATTACTTGATCTCGTCATTCGTCTCCGGCACTCTTCTAATCGAATGGGTAGTTCCGATACATATCGATGGGAACAAAGAGACGACCATTGATTTGGACAACGACAATGCAGTATTCATCGAGAATCGTCCGGATCCAATAGACAGCAGCCAATTTGGTCACGGCCAATAGTCGGCTGCTCTTTCAAAGAACATCGAGTCTTGCCAAGAGCTTGAACGACGCCCGTGGTTTCGGATTGGTGCGCAGGAATACCACGTTGCCGGGACAGAATGGAGAATTGAACTGGCCGCTGCGGCCTGTTCCGGCGCACCGGGGCTTGAGACGCCAAGATCGCCCGCGAAACCATTGCCCAAATGATTTGAATTGCCCTTGGCGTCCTCCGCGTCTTGAGCGAAGCGGGCGGTGAAAATTCTTTTGAGAGAATTGAGGGAATCCGAGTTGCGGTGCTGATGAGCGGTAAATCAGCGATTCGACTGCACGGCGCAGCCGAAGTTCACGCCGCCAGCAGCGGCTCGAACTCCAGCGCGATTTGATATCCAACGGGCGACGGCATGCAGCGAATCACGCGGCCGCTGGCGTTCCAGGCGGGGACCAAACCCTTGCGAGGGAATGTCACGCTGACGTGCTCACCGTTTTCAAGCGGATCGTCGGCCATCGCCTTCATGCCGCCGATGGAGAGATCACGAAGGTCGAACATCAGACGCGGATTGCGGCGGGCGGAAATCGTGTGGTCCATCCGGTGCCCCTGCACGCGGCCCGAAGCGGGCGTGCGGTCGAACATTCTACGTTCAGCGCCGGATTCATCCGAAACGAAATCGGGCATTTTCAATAACGCAACCATGGACGCACCTCAAATGGAATGTTCTTTACTAGGCTCTATCTGATCCTGGCAGTTCATTCATCGGCGGGGCAGAGGCGAAAGATTACCTTCGATGTGCGGCTGTCCGCTTGACAAACCGCGGCCGCGCATGACCCTAAGCCGTCGTGGGAAGCGGAATTGTTTTTCTCGTCGGAGCGGGGCCGGGCGATCCGGGCCTGCTGACACTGCGCGGAGCAGAATTATTGGCCGGGGCCGACGTGGTGATTTATGACCACCTAGCCAACCCTCAACTTTTATCGCACTGCCCACAGGCCAGGAAAATCTATGTTGGCAAGCAGTCTTCGGCTCACACGATGACGCAGGAGGCGATTAACGAGCTGCTGGTGCGCGAGGGGCGGGCGGGAAATCGGGTGGTGCGCCTCAAGGGCGGCGATCCATTTATCTTCGGACGCGGCGGCGAGGAATGCCAGGAACTGGCCGCGGCGGGAATCGCGTTCGAGGTGGTCCCCGGCATCACCGCCGCCGTGGCTGCCGCCGCATACGCGGGTATACCGGTCACTCATCGCGAATTCAACAGCAGCTTCACGCTCATCACCGGCCACGAGCAGGAAGGCGGCGAAGGGGAGATCGACTGGGCGAACGTCGCGCGGCTGCCGTGCGTGGCGTTTTACATGGGCGTCAAATCGCTGGAGCGAATCTGCGCCAAACTGATCGAGCACGGCAAAAGCGCGGCGACGCCGGCGGCGTCCATCCAATGGGGCACGACGCCGAAGCAGCGGACCGTGTTGGCGACGCTGGCCGATCTGCCGGTGCAGGTCGCGGCCGCAAAGCTCGGTCCGCCGGCGATCACGATTGTTGGAGAAGTCGTGAAACTTCGATCGTCGCTCAACTGGTTCGAGACGCGGCCGTTCTTCGGCCAGAGCATCGTGGTCACGCGCACACGCCAGCAGGCGAGCGACCTAACGCGCAAGCTGCTGAACCTGGGCGCTGCAATCATTGAAGCGCCGACAATTGAATTGACGCCTCCCAAAGACTGGAGCAGCGTGGACGAGGCCTTGCGTTCAGCCGCGCGATTCGACTGGATCGTCTTCACCAGCGCAAACGGCGTGGCGTTTGCAAAAAAGCGTCTGCTGGAGATCGGCCTGGACGCCCGGGCTCTGGGCGCGGCCAAAATCGCCGCGATCGGTCCGGCGACGGCGGCGGCGGTCACGGCCGAGCTGGCCCTGCGCGTGGACCTTCTGCCGCGCCAATTCGTCGCCGAAGCGCTGGCCGATGAGTTGATTGCCCGCGACGGAGTGAAGGGCAGGCGATTCCTGTTGTTGCGCGCTGACATCGCGCGGCCGATTCTGGTGGAAAAACTCCTCGCGGCCGGAGCAGCCGAAGCGCGCGACGTAGCGGTCTATGAAACACAACCCGCTTCGACATTGCCGGCGGAGCTGACCGAGGCGCTGGATGCCGCGAGGGTAACATGGATCACGTTCGCCAGCGGCGGCACGGCGCGGCACTTCACCGCCCTGCTGGGAGACGACTATCGCCGCCGGCTGGCGGGCGTGAAGATCGCCAGCATCGGCCCGATCACGTCGGCGGCCCTGCGCGAATTGGGACTGCATCCGACGGTTCAGGCCGAAACATTCGATATCGATGGTTTGGTCTCGGCAATGGTGCGGTTCACTTGAAGCCGCGCCAGAGCAGCACGAAGTGAATCCCGATCGCCATCAGGAAGATGATGCACAGACAGTACCACGTATCGCTTTCTTCAAGGTCGAACAGCACGCCAAGCAGCGCGAACGTGAGAACGAATGCCGCCAGGGGAGCGATCAATCCACCCACGAAAGGCACCCATTGCACGGCCGGGCCGATGATCGTGACCAGGGCCGATGGCGCGATGTAAACGGCGGCGAGCTTCAATATCGATGTGCCGAACGATCCCAATTGAATCCCGCGGATTCGGGCCGCGATCAGAACGGCGACCAGCATGACCGCCGTTCCGCCGACGAGTTGAAGAACAAGGGACGTGATGGCGGCTGCGAAGCTGTCTTGATGATAGATCGCCGCGAACACATCGATCGCCGCCCCGCCGAGCAGCACGGTCAGCGGGATTTGGAAATTCTTGATCGTTTCGGGATCGGTCTGCGGCGCGGCTGCCTGCGCGGACGGCGCCGGCTGATTTGGACGGGCGACGCGCCGCGGAGCAGATTCCGGCCTGGAAGGCTTCAAATCGTAACCCTCGTCGTCCGCCATTTGGCGACATTATACCGACGTTCCGCGCGGCGGCATTTAGAAAACGCGGCTGTTTTTATAGACTCTGCGGTGATGCCCCGATCCGTGCCGCTGGACCCGCAGACCCTTCTGAGCGCCTATGCCCACGGCGCGTTTCCGATGGCGGATCACGACGGCCGCATCGGCTGGTACACCGCCGATCCGCGCGGCATTATTCCGCTGGACACTTTTCACGTTCCCGGAACGCTGCGGCAGCTTGTGAGAAAAAGTCCCGCTGAAGGCGGGTTCGAGGTGCGCATCGACCACGACTTCGAGGCGACGATGCGCGGCTGCATGGAAGCCCGCCGGGACGGGACGTGGATCACGGATGAGCTGATCGCGGCATACGCGCAGCTTCACCGTCTGGGCCACGCTCACAGCGTGGAATGTTACAAGGACAACCGGCTGGCCGGCGGATTGTATGGCGTGAGCCTCGGCGCGGCATTTTTCGGCGAGAGC
>Ga0182024_10018769_pt1 | contig 12835 bp, 14 predicted proteins | sample P32metaG_FD_120480 | JGI IMG/M metagenome (GOLD analysis project Ga0182024, IMG submission 120480) | Permafrost microbial communities from Stordalen Mire, Sweden - P3-2 metaG (Illumina Assembly) | ecosystem: Environmental > Terrestrial > Soil > Wetlands > Permafrost | place: Sweden: Stordalen...
AGCACCTCGCTTTCGTCGATGAAGTCCACGCCCAGTTCTTGAAGGATCTGCGCTTCGACGAAATGGCCGATACGGGCTTTGGCCATGACCGGGATGGAGACGGCCTGGATGATCTGCTTGATCAGGCCGGGCCGGGCCATGCGAGCCACGCCACCCTCGGCGCGGATCATGGCCGGCACGCGCTCGAGAGCCATGACGGATGTGGCGCCGGCCTCCTCGGCAATGCGCGCCTGCTCGACGTTCATCACGTCCATGATGACGCCGCCCTTTAGCTGCTCGGCAAAGCCCACTTTGAGGCGCAGGCTGGTTCCCGTGAAACTTTTATTTTCGGTTGGTTCCGGCATAATCTTTGACCTCGAAAGACGGTAACTTTGCATCCTCGCGGAATGCGAAAGCCGCAAAATCATCCACAATTCAGTGTAGCAGCGATGCAGTTTGGTTGCCTCGTGGATCGGAAATGGCTCGGAACGGGTCAACGCCCTGGCGCAATTCTTAGACCAAACAAATCCTGTTGATCTTCCTCTGGTCCTGTTTCTGCTCCTGCCTCTTCCGGAATGGCGACAGGGCAACCGATACCGGCATCTGCGGGGGCACCACACCCGGCGGGGGCGCCCCATCCGGGTGCAGCGACGACGGAGCGCGCAGCCGCCGGGCAGACAGGCCAGGCCCTGGTTCCGGCGCCGTTGCCGCCGCAGAGCGAAGCGGAGCCGGTTTTCAGGCCGCCGATTTCGCTATTGCCTGTAGAGCTGGGCGTATCCATTCCCGTGCGCGAGTTTCGCGTGCGCCAGTTGCTGGCCCTGGTTCCGGGGCAGGTGATCCTGACGCAATGGAGCCACGGGGACGATTTGCCCCTGGCCGCAGGCGACGTGCAGTTGGCATGGTGCGAGTTCGAAGTCGTGGAAAACCGGTTGGCGGTGCGCGTGACGCGGCTGGCGTAAGGACGGGATGAGGAGAAGCAGCACAATGGAAGGCCACGCAGGCGAAAAGGCGGGCGGTTCGGCTGGAAGTGCGACTGGATGGGCGGGTTGGCTACTGGAGAGATGGCAACGCCGTCGGCGCGCGGAGCCGCGCCTCGCACTCGTCGAGCGCATCACCCTCGCGCCGCGCCAGTCTCTGGCGCTGATTGAGGCTGAAGGGCGCAGGATTCTGGTCGCAACCTCGGCCGAAGGCGGTCCGGCGTTCTATCCGCTGGATGAAAACGCTAGCTCCAGAACATCTCGGGAAACGCAACGTGCTCTGCGCGGCCGGCCGAGGGCCTCGTGGTAGTCGCCTGGTTCCTGCGCATAGCGGCAGCTCCGGTGGCAGTACCTTTTTTGCCTGACCTGAACGCGAAACTGCGGCCCTCGGATGCGACGCCGTGGACGATTCTCCTGGTCCTGACGCTGATCACCTTGCTGCCGGCGATCCTGATGGCGATGACGCCGCTGGTGCGCCTGCTGATCGTCTTTCACTTCCTGCGCCAGGCGCTGGGCACGCAGACCGCGCCCTCCAATCCCACGCTCATGGGGTTGGCGCTGATGATGGCGTGGTTCCTGATGGCGCCGGTGCTGAACCAGGTGGATCAGCAGGCTGTCGAGCCCTATCGCAACGGCCAGATTACGGGCATCGATGCTATCGACCGCGGCGCGCAGCCGGTCAAGCTCTTTTTGCTGAAGTATGCGCGCGAGAAGGACCTGGCGCTGTTCACGGCCGCAGGGCAGATCCCGCGGCCGAACACGCCCGACGACTTGCCGATGCGCGTGGTGGTTCCCGCCTACATCCTCTCCGAACTCAAGGCGGGATTTGCCATCGGTGCGGTGCTGTATCTGCCCTTTCTGCTGATCGACATTGTGACGGCCGCGATCACGACCTCGATCGGCATGTTCCAGTTGCCGCCGGTGGTGGTCTCGACGCCGCTCAAGATTCTGCTCTTCGTGATGGTAGACGGCTGGAATCTGCTGGCGAAGTCCCTTTTGCGGAGTTTTTGACGCGGATTTTTTTGAGAGGAGCGCGATGACCCCGGACCTGGTTGCCGAGCTGATGCGCCAGCTTCTGCGCGAAGCCATGATCGTGTCCGCGCCGCTGCTGATTGCGGCGGCGGGACTGAGTTTTGTACTCAGCCTGGTCCAGACGCTGACCAGCCTGCAGGAGCAGTCACTGACCTCGGTGCCGCGCCTCGCAGCGATTGCGCTGATCCTGCTCGCCGGCATGCCGTGGTTTCTTGAAAGGCTGGCCGCGTACACGCGGCTGCTGCTCGGCGACTTTCACCGCTACCTGGGGTGAAAGACAGCTTTTAGCCCTTAGCTTTCAGCTCTTAGCCCGGAGTGCAGACCGAGACAGGGTTGGCGAAGCGGGAGGGTTGAGGCAGCAGAAGAGATTGACGGAACGCGATCGAGGATTGACGAAAATCGAGGGACGACGAAATTTGAGCACGTAACTCCCGGCCGTTGGGGCCGAGCTAAAAGCTAAGAGCTAAAAGCCAAAGGCTTCAATGACCGATTGGACGACATTTCTGAATGCTATGGCACTGACCCTGGTACGAGTCAGCGGCATGGTGGCCTTCGCGCCCTTTTTTTCCTCGACGGCCCTCCCCATGCGCGTGAAAGCGGTCTTTGTCGGTGCGGTCGCGTTTCTGCTGGCGCCACTAGTGGCCACCCTCCCCCACGCGCAGGCAACTATAAATTTCTCGTCGCTCCTGGGGGAGCTCGCCATCGGCCTGGTCTACGGCCTCTCGCTAGCGCTGCTCAGCGAGATGATGCTCTTCGCCGGCCAGATGGTTGGGCTGCAGTTCAGCTTCTCGCTGGTCAACCTGCTGGACCCGGCTTCGGCCATCCAGACGCCGCTCCTGGGCGATCTCTTCCAGCTGATGGGCACCCTGGTTCTGATCACCGCCGGCCTCGACCGGATTCTGCTGGCATCGATGGTGCGCAGCTTCCGTGCCGTGCCGCTGGGAACCTTCGCGCTCGCGCCGCCGACGGGCCTGGCGATCGTGCAGGCAGCGGGCGGCATCTTTCTGGCCGCGGTGGAATTGGCCGCGCCCGTACTGGCCGCGACCATGCTGCTCGAGATCGCCGTGGCCCTGATGGGCAAACTAAGCCCGCAACTGCCGGTAATGATGCTGACGGTGCCGCTGAAGACTTTGACGGGCTTCGCGATCCTCATGGGTTCCCTTGCGCTCTGGCCGCGCTTTATCGAAGCGCGCTTTGCCGGGCTGCTCGACATGGCCGAGCGCCTGCTCACTATTTCGCTCGCTGCGCCTGCCGGCACTCCCGGGCTGGGAGGCTGATCGATGCCCGGAGATCGCACCGAACAGGCCTCGCAGCACCGGCGCGATAAGGCGCGCCGCGAAGGCGACATTCTGCACAGCCGCGAATTGTCGGCGGCTGCGGGAACTTTGGCCGGGACCCTGGCACTGGGCGTGCTGGGGCCCCGGATCATCGAGGTTTGGCGTGGCGCCTTCTCTGGATTTCTTGCCCTGGGCACTCTAGCGCATTGGGAGCCGGCCGCCCTCGAACCGACGCTTTTCGCCGTGCGCAGTCTGACGCTCGAAGTGCTGGGACCGCCGGCCATCGTGATGGCGCTGGTCGCTATGGCGGCTCTCGGAGCAGGCATCGCCCAGACCGGCGGGGTCTCCGTGCACGGGAGCGCCTTGGCGTTCAAGCTCGAGCGCGTCAATCCTGTCGCGAATATCAAGAACCTGTTCACGCTTCGCGCCGCGGCGCGACTGGGCAAATCGCTCATCCCGGCTGGGATTCTGGGCGTATTTGCTGTGCAGCGTATCGCCCGGCAACTCTCAATTCCACCCTTTTCGATGGAGCGGCTCGAAATTCTCGGCCATGATGTCTACGGAATGCTGCTGGCCGCGGCGTGGCTGCTCTTCGGCTGGTCGGCCATCGACTATCTGGTCGAGTGGCAGAGCCGCGAATCGCGGCTGAAGATGAGCAAACAGGACATGCGCGACGAGTACAAGGAAACCGAGGGCAGTCCGCAGATTCGCGGCCGCATTCGCAACCTGCAGCGCCAGATGCGCCGCCGCCGCGTGAAGGCAGACGTGTCCAAGGCGGCCGTGGTCCTGACCAACCCCACACATTACGCGGTGGCTCTGGGCTTCGACTTCCTCACCATGGAGGCGCCCAAGGTGATGGCCAAGGGGCGCAACCTGCTGGCCGAGGAGATCAAGGCCGAGGCGCGCTGGGCGGGCGTGCCCATTGTGGAGAATCCGCCGCTTGCGCAGTCGCTCTACCGCACGGTCGAAGTGGGCCAGACCATCCCGGTGGATCTCTATGCCGCCGTGGCCGCGATTCTGGCCTATCTCTACCGCCAGCGGGTAGAGGCCGAACTCAAGGATCGGCAGGTGCGGGAAGCCGCCGCCCGGCGCTCCGCGCCTACGGGTCCTGGGGGAATGCCGCGATGAAATGCTCCACGCTTTCGGGTTTTGAAGGAGAGGATCAATGAGTACAGCGACCTTGCCGGCGGGAACGCTTCCGGCCCGGGCCTCGATCTGGCACCGGCTGCGCGACTACATGTTGCCCATGGCCGCAATCAGCGTGGTCTTTGTCATGATCGTGCCGCTGCCGGCCGCGGCCCTGGACCTTCTGCTGGCGATCTCGATGGCGGCCTCAGTCATCGTGTTTCTCTCTGCCGTGCAGATCCGCCGCGCCGTTGAGCTTTCTGTCTTTCCCACACTGCTTCTGCTGCTCACCCTTTTCCGCCTCTCGCTCAACATCGCCTCCAGCCGGCGCATTTTGCTGCACGGCCAGGAGGGAACGGCCGCGGCAGGCAAGGTGATTGAGGCCTTCGGGCAATTCGTGGTGGGCGGCAATTATGTCGTGGGCTTTGTGCTTTTTCTGGCCCTGGTGGCGATTCAGTTTCTCGTGGTATCGCACGGCGCCGTGCGCACTGCCGAAGTCACGGCGCGCTTCACCCTGGATGCTCTTCCCGGCAAACAGATGGCCATCGACGCCGACATGAACGCGGGACTGATCGACGAGGCCGAGGCGCGCCGCCGGCGCCAGGCCATCGCCCGCGAGGCCGAATTCTACGGCGCCATGGACGGCGCGGCGCGCTTCAACCAGCGCGACTCCCTGGCCACGATCCTGATCACGGCCATCAACATCGTGGCCGGACTGCTGATCGGGACCCTGCAACAGGGCGTGGAGTTAAGCGAGGCCGCGCGCACCTACACCGTGCTCACCGTGGGCGACGGCCTGGTCACGATCATTCCTTCGTTGCTGGTCTCAATAGCCGGCGGCATCACGCTCACGCGCGCCAACTCGGCCGCCCTGCTGGGTGTCGAGATTCGGCAACAGCTCCTGAATCGCCCCGCAACGCTGTACATGGCAAGCGCCGTTTCGGCCTGCATGTGCCTGATTCCGGGAATGCCGAAGTTCGCCTTTCTGGCCGTGGCCGGAGGGCTGCTGATAGGCGGCAGACGGCTTGCCGCCCAGGGTCCGGCGCCAGCGGTCGAAGCAGCGCCCGCCGAGAAAAAGAAACTCGAAGGCGCGCAAAACTCCGAGCTCTCCTCGCTGCTTCGCCTCGAGGATCTGACTCTCGAGATCGGCTTCCAGTTGATTCCACTCGTTGACGAGAAGCAGGGCGGCCAGCTCCTCGGCCGGGTGCGCACCCTGCGCCGCCACCTTTCGTCCGAGATGGGCTTCCTGGTTCCCCCCGTGCACATCTCCGACAACCTGCGCCTCAAGCCGCGCGAGTATGTGATTTCGCTGCGCGGCATCGAGATGGGCCGCTGGCAGACGGAGGGCCCGCACTTGCTGGCCGTCTCGGGGGAGCCCGGCCGCAGGCCGCTGACCGGCGAGGAGACGCGGGAGCCGGCCTTCGGCGTTCCCGCGGTCTGGATCGCTCCGGCCCTCGAAGAGCAGGCCATCGCCGCGGGTTACTCGGTGGTGGACGCGGTCACCGTGATCACCACGCATCTCGGCGAACTGATCCGCCAGCACGCCGGAGAGCTGCTGGGGCGCGCCGAGATCAAACGTTTGCTCGACGCGCTCAACGACTCGCATCCCAAGCTGCTCGAGGAACTCGTGCCCAAGCTGCTCACCCTGGGCGAAGTGGCCCGGGTTCTTGAGCACCTGCTGCGCGAGCGGGTTTCGATCCGCGATATGGGCGCGATTCTGGAGGCGCTGCTCGAGACTGCGCCCATGAACAAGAGCCTGGTGGCGCTGGTCGAAGCCTCCCGCCACGCACTGGGACGCAGACTGGTGCGGCCGCTGCTGGATAGCGAGGGCCTGCTTCCAGTGCTCCTGCTCGATCCTGCGCTCGAAGAGGAGATTCTCCTGGCCGTTGCACCGGAGTCCGGCCAGCGACTGCTTTCGGCAGCCGCACCCCATGGAACCCCGGTCGTCCGCCGCCTCGCCGATTCTGTGAGATCACTTATCGGCTCAGCATCCTCTGCGGCCCAGCCCGTGCTCCTATGTCCGAGTCCCGCGCGATTCCACGTCAAGCGCTGGCTGGAACCTGTCCTGCCTCGACTGGCCGTCGTGGCCGCGAGCGAGATTCCGCCAGAAATCCGGCTGCGCCCGGTGGGCGCGGTTCGCTGAGGTTGGCGAGCCGGAAGGCGGCGCAATGGATTGGGCAGATCGCTTTATAGCAGATCGCTTTGGGGCAAACCGCCTCGGGCAAACCGCTTTGGAGCAGACCGCTTTGGGGCAAACCGCTCGCGAAAATGAGTTCGCGTTAGGGGGAATGACGATGGGAGTCACCGGGACCACTGTAATGAGAGATCCCAAACCCGCGCGCGGCGTCGCGGCGGCGGGGGGCTATCCTCCGGCCGGCATGCCGCCGGCACTCACCGGGGAGCAGGAGCGCGTACTGCTCGAGCACCTGCCGATCGTGCGTTTTCTCGCACGCCGCATCCATGAGCGGCTGCCGCAGCATGTCGACATCGAGGACCTGGTCTCGGCGGGCGTGGTCGGGCTCATGGACGCGTTTAGCAAATTCGATCCGGAAAAAAAGGTGCAGTTTCGCAGCTACGCGCAGTTCCGTATCCGGGGCGCGATCCTCGACAGTCTGCGCACCCTTGATTGGAGCCCGCGCGAGCTGCGCCGCAAGGGTCGCGCCGTCGAAGAGGCCATCCGCACGCTGACGGCCCGCATGGGCCATGCGCCTGGCGAGGGCGAGGTCGCCACGGAGATGGGTATCAGTCTCGAGGATTACCAGCAGCTGCTGGGCGATCTCAAGGGACTGGAGATCGGCACGCTGCATGTCGAGCGCAACGAGAACTCCGGCGAGGAGGAGCTGGCCTACGTGCCGGGCCGCCCCGAGGAGGATCCGCTCTTTCAATGCCTGCGCGGCGAACTCGAGGAGCGGCTGGCCGGGGCGATTGCCGATCTGCCGGACCGCGAACGGCTGGTGATGACCCTCTACTACTACGAGGAGATGACCATGCGCGAGATCGGTCTGGCGCTGGGCGTGGTCGAGTCGCGGGTCTCGCAGATGCACGCTTCGGCGGTGGTGCATCTGCGCGCCGCCTTGCGCGACCTGGCGACGCGCGGAGCTCGCGATCGCGTGCCTTCCGCGCCAACCGCCCCGGCTGGCCTGAAAGGCAGAATGCGGCAACCGGCGCGGCATTGAAACCAGATCTGAAACCAGATCTGAAACCGGGCCTGAAAACCAGGCCTGAAACGAAACGTGAAACGAAATCTGGAGCGGCGCCCGGAATGAGGGCGCCTGGTTAAGGAGCGGATTGACGGAAAAAACCCTCAAGCAGGATGAGATTGATGCGCTGTTCGAAGCCGCGCGCAGCGACTCGCCCGAGGCCACGCACCCCGAGGTGCGGGCCCGCGAAGTGCCGTATAACTTCTCCTCTGCCGGACAGATCTCGACCGATCAATTGCGCGCCATCAGCATGTTGAACGACCTCTTTGCGCGTAATCTCACCCACAACCTGTCCGCATGGCTGCGCACCCGCTTTCAGGTCAACCTGGTTTCGGCCGAACAGATTCAGTTCAATGAGTTTCTGCTCAGAATTCCCGAGATCAGCTATGTGGCCTCGGTGCGCCTCGAGCCGCTGGGAGCGCTCTCGGTGTTGCAGCTGGATCTGGGGTTGGCGCCGCCCATCATCGACCTGCTCCTGGGTGGCGACGGCAGGGACGGCCCGCTGCGCGAATTGACCGACATCGAGGAGTCGATCCTGGCGAGCGTTGTCGAAATCGTCTGCCGCGAACTGACGGTTGCCTGGCAACAGGTCGGCCTCAGCTTCAGCTTCGAGCGCCGCCAGATGCAGACCCAGGTGGCGCGCATCATCGCCGTCACGGAAAAGGCGCTCTGCCTGAGCTTCGAGATCCGAATGCCGCACAGCTCGGGACTGCTGAATCTGGCCTTTCCCGCCGTGGTGGCCAACACCATTCTGCGCCGGCTGACCACCGACTGGGGCCGGCACTCACGGCACACGGGCGAGACGCGCTCGCGGATCGAGGCCGTGGCGCGGCGCATCCGCTTTGGCTGCACGTTGCAGCTGCCCACCGTGCGCCTGGCAGCGAGTGCCCTCGAAGACCTCAAGGCGGGCGACGTGCTGCGCCTCAATGTGGCCGCGGACACACTCTCCGAGTGGCGCGTGGGCGGATTGTCGCTTCTCGAGGCGCGGGCCATGCGCCATGGCGCGCATCGCGCGGCGCGGGTAGAGCGATCCATTTCCGAAGGCGAGGCGCGATGACCTACTTCGATTGCTGGGTGGAGGTGGCCGGAGCACTGTTCTCGCAGGCGCTGGCCGGCGAGCCCGAATTGGGAGAGTGTCTTCCCAAGCCGCTGGGCGCGGGATCGTTTGGCTGGGCGGCCGTGCTGGCCGGAGACGTGGAAGGCCGGTTTGCCGTTCTGCTCGACCCCGCGGTTCTTGAGACACCGCTGGTCGGCGAGGGCATGGATCAGAAGGCCGGCTGGAAGGAACTCCTGCGCGAGGCCGCCGATGCCGCCGCCGGAGAGTTGCTGGCCCGTGCCGGCAAGAAGTGCCGGGTGGCGAGTTTTGAGGAGATCGCGGCCGAGAGCCAGGTATCGCACGCTTTTCAGCTCCGCTCCGGCGACCGCACGTGGACGATTCTGGTTCGCGATGAGCTGCGCACAATGGCTGCCGAAGCGCAGCCGGAAGCCGCCGTGAAGGCCGCGCCGGGAACTGGCGCTCAAGCAGCGCCCTGCGTTCGGCCGCAGCCCCCCGGCCCCGGCCTGACTCCGGGTCTGACTCCGGGTCTCGAACTGCTGCTCGATATCGAGCTCGAAGCCTCGCTGCGTTTTGGCGCGCGCGAGATGCCGCTCGGCGAGATTCTCGACCTCGGGCCCGGCGATGTGGTGGAGCTCGATCGCCATGTGTCCGATCCCGTGGACCTGATTGTGGGCGACAAGATTGTGGCGCGCGGCGAGGTGGTGCTGGTCAACGGCAACTTCGGGCTGCGGGTGACCGAGGTCGCTGCGCCCAGGAAGCGTCTGGAGAGCGTGCGATGTCTCTTCTGAGGCGCCATGGAGCACGGAGCGGGCGCAATGCCGGCGCGGAGCGCGGGCTCGTGCCCGCGCGCGATGCGACTACGCGCTCCATTGGGCAGGCATGGCCGGGACAATCTCCGGCAGGGGAAAGACCCGGGATTCTGCGCACCTGCGCCAATCCGCATTGCGGTTCGGGATGGCTTCGGCTCTGGCGCGGCCGCGAGACTCCGATTTTTGAAGGTGGCTGGTGCTGCTCGGCCGCATGCACGCAGGCGCAGGTGGAGGCGGCGCTGCGCCGGGAGACGGATGGGCGAGGCGCGGCGCGCGAGACCCACCGCCATCGCATTCCGCTGGGTTTGGCCATGCTGGAGCAGGGCTGGATCACGCAGGGGGAATTGCGTACGGCGCTTGCCGCGCAGCGCACCGCGGGCGGCGGAAAGCTGGGCGAATGGCTGGTGCGGCAGAGAAGTTCGAGCGAGGAACTGGTCACGCGGGCGCTGGGACTGCAATGGGGCTGCCCGGTGCTGAGCATGGATTTTCATAACCCGGAAGACCTCACCGCCCTGTTGCCGAGGCTCTTCGTCGACGCTTTCGGCGCGTTGCCCTTGCGCGTGGCAGCGGGCAAGATTCTCTACCTGGGCTTTGAGGACCGCCTGGATCCGGCCCTGGCGCTGACTACGGAGCGCATGACCGGGCTGCATGTTCATGCCGGCCTGGTGCGGGGCTCCGTCTTCCGGCTCGCGCACGCGCGCGCTTTGGAATCGCGCTTTCCTTCCGTGGAGCTCGTGGAGGCGGATTCGGAACCGGCATTGGCCGTGGCGCTGGCCAAAGTTCTCGAAGAGTCGCGTCCTGTGGAGGCGCGCCTGGCGCGCATTCACGATTGCATCTGGCTGCGCATCTGGCGCCGGCGGCAGGCCGGGCCCGTAGCAGAATTCGACTCCATTCACGACGTGATTGCTGCGACCGCCGCACATTGAAACCGGCCAATCCCCGGGGCCCGATGCGAACCACGATGCGAACCGGGGAGAGCAATTGGGAGACTACAGCACTTTCGATTCTGCTCCGAACAGAATGCACGATGCCGAGTGGCTTTTTCCGATTCGGGGTCCTCACAGACGGGTCTTCGTCTGCGGGGTGAACGTAAAAGCCACACCGCTCGATGCAGGCGATGTCGACGAGTGAATCGAAAATGCTCCAGGAAGAGGGAGCGAGAGCCTGGACCTCAAGGTTCGGGTCGGAACGCCGATAGGAAAAGAGGAGGGCTTGGCATGAGCGAGATTCGAGCTCTGATTGTTGACGACTCAGCAGTGATGCGCAAAATTGTGGAGCGGGCGCTGCGCCAGGCGGGCTTGGATGCGCTGGTGGTGCATGAGGCCGGCTCAGGCGCCGAGGGTCTGGAGGTATTGAAGACCCAGTCCGTAGACCTGATCCTCTCCGATATCAATATGCCGATTATGGATGGTCTGGAGTTTCTGCTTCAGATCCGCGCCCAGAATCTGGCCCAGGACGTTCCCGTAATCATGATCACTACGGAGTCCAGCGAGGAACATGTCAAGCAGGCGATTCAGGCCGGCGCCAAGGGTTACATCCGCAAGCCATTCACGGCCGAACAGGTGAAAGAGCGAGTGTTGCCGCTGGTGCGGGTTGCCTGACAGGCCTGACGGGAAGGTAACTGTGATGTTAAACGGAGTGCGTACGGCAGCCGTGGAAGGGCGTGCGGGGCGCGCCTTCAAGGGCGGCGCAAACGAAAGGGAGCAGAAGATGGCGGTATCGTTGCGTGAATCCGTGCAGCGGGTCTCCGATCCGCAAAACCTGGATGCCAGCGTGGAAGAGGTTTTCCGGCTGATGCTTGGCATCGAGTGCAGGCGCGAGGCGGGTCAGGCTGTCGTGGAGAGGGAATCGGTGACCGCCGTGGTGGGATTTGGCGGACTATTGAGCGGCGCTTGTGTCTTCCGCTCGGGAGCCCGAACGGCCATGAAGATTGCCGCGCAGATGACGGGCATGGAGTTCGATACCGTCGATAATACGGTCAAGGACGGCATCGGCGAGATCTGCAATATGCTGGCGGGGGCGTGGAAGGGCAAGGTGCCCGAACTCGCCGCCAACTGCGGCCTGTCGGTTCCCGCCGTGATTACGGGCGCGGACTACAACCTGCACGTGCAGGCCCCGGAGTTTCAGCTGCATCACGCGTATCGCTTTGGCGAAGAGATTTTTGAGGTCACCATCGTCTGCGACGGCCTGCAATAAGATCGGGAGTAGCCAGCGGGGAGAAACGAATAGGGAGTAGCTGAGCAGGCCCCGACGGGCTATCGGCTGCTCCCTACTTCCTGCTTTTCCAATGCCTTGAAACTCCTCTAATCTCTCCATCCCCCCTTCGGCCCTCGATCTGCTTTAATCTCCGTGCAACCCCACGGAGAGAGATTCAAATGGACAGTGGCTATTACGCCGCGATGACGGGACTCGTGGCTCGAACCCAGGCTCTGGATACGGCAGCGGCCAATCTGGCGAACGCGCAAACGCCGGGCTACCGAGCGGAACGCGAGTTCTTCCGTTCCGTCCTGCTCGGGCCCGATGCCGCCGACTCGCAACTGGGCGCGATCGTGAACAACTACGGGCTGCTGGGCGGCGACCGGCTGAGCATGGCCCAGGGCGCACTCGAGCCCACGGGCAATCCTCTGGATCTGGCGATTGAAGGTCAGGGATTTTTCATGGTGCAGACGCCGAACGGGCCGCGCTATACGCGAGACGGCACGTTTCACCGCGCTCAGAACGGCCAATTGGTCACACAGGCGGGCGAGCCGGTCATCTCCCAAGCGGGCCGGCCGATCCTCATTCCACCCGGCGAAGTCACGGTGGGCGCCGACGGAGCCATCTCGGTAGCAGGCGGAGTAGTCGCGCAGGTGGGCGTCTTTGCGTTTCCTGCCGATACCGAACTCACACCGGAGGGCGCGAACCGCTACGTAGCGCCGCAGGGGACGAAGGCCACAGCCGCGACGGGCGCATCGATCCACGAGGGCGCCCTCGAGGCCGCCAATCAGGATGTGGTTCAGGGCTCGCTCGATCTGGTCATGATGCAGCGCCAGGCGGAGATGATGCAACGCGCTTTGACGGTATTTCACACCGAGTTCAACAAGTTTGCGACTGAAGACCTGCCGAGGATCTAGTCCAAAGCCAGGAAAAAGTCCGAAACGAGGAGAAAAATGATTCGAGCTTTATACACCGCAGCCAGCGGCATGAGCGCACAGCAACTGAACCTCGACACCATCGCCAACAACCTGGCCAATTCGTCGACCACGGGCTTTCGCCAGCTGCGCCTGCAATTTCAGGACATGGTGTATCAGAACCTGATCACGCCGGGCGCGGCCCAGAGCCAGAGCACCGTCTCGGCCGGGTTGCAGATCGGGCTGGGCACTAAACCGGCGGCGACCGA
>Ga0182024_10018770_pt1 | contig 12835 bp, 7 predicted proteins | sample P32metaG_FD_120480 | JGI IMG/M metagenome (GOLD analysis project Ga0182024, IMG submission 120480) | Permafrost microbial communities from Stordalen Mire, Sweden - P3-2 metaG (Illumina Assembly) | ecosystem: Environmental > Terrestrial > Soil > Wetlands > Permafrost | place: Sweden: Stordalen...
ATATCCGAAGAATTGGCAGGAGGAAGAGCCTAAGGACGGGCCGATGTTGTGCACTTTCCGGGATTACAAAGGGTTGGTGAGCGCGAGATTTGCCGTTGAGGATCTGCCGCCTACCGAGACTTTGGCATCGTATGGAAAAGTGACCGATGACCAGATCAAGCAGACGATGGCTGCGCAGAAAATACTTGTCACAACGGTCGATTCAAAAACGATCACAGTATCGGGGGTACCGGCGCAACAGACGATTTATACGTACAATTTGCCGGATACGAATGTAGCAGTGAAGGTGCTCCAAGTACTGACCATCAATAAAAACCGTGGCTATGTGTTTAACTACACGGCGGTTAGCAATATGTACGACGATTTTTTAGGTGTTATCGAAGCAGTGATCAAATCGATCGAGCTGCAATGATTTTGACCAAGCGGCCAAAGTCGGGCTGTTGTTCATATAACAAGATCTCTTGACATGCTCAGATATGACTTTATAATAGCTACGCGGTAATCATACTTTTCGACCGAATTTACTATGCCCTATCACCTGTCCAGGGGTGTCACAGCCCTGGCAATTATCTTAGGCGCCAATGCCGGATTCCTTGCTAAAACGAGCTTGCTCGAAAGCATTTTTTCGGGAAATGTAAAATCGCCTGTACTCTCCGAAGCTCGGCTCTCGTCCTCACTTTCGCAAAGAGACATGAGTAGTTTTGCACAGGTCTTAGAGCCTGGCGAAACGGTGAACATACCGCCGCCTGTGACCTATCACTTCGGTTCTGGTCAGCATGCCCACTACGTTCACTACCCGGCTGGCGTACCGCCGCCGGCCGCTGACGAGTTTAGTTCTGGTCAGAGCCCTGGCTATCGCTGCTATCAGACCTTCAAGATTCCGGTGCCACTTTATACGGTCCAAAAATTCTTGCCGTATCCGCAAAATGGAATTCTTGGTGTTCGGAACACAGGAGGACCGCCGATAAAATTCGTGCCCGTCGCCTCAGTGGACTCGGATACTTTTGCTGGACATCAACTCCTGCAAGCCCCATATGGACTGATGTATGCGAGTCAAGCAAAGGTAAAGTCTGTTGAGCCCACTCCAAGTCCGACAGTATCCAACCCAAGCCTGATGGATACCGATGCAAGCTCGACTAATACCGGTGCAGGCCCGGTTACAAGCGCGATTGTTGACAGCAGCAACGCTCCAGTGCAACCGACGCCCGGCGAGAATGTATTCATGGCGGCGCTGCTCGCACTGTGCTCGCTAATTCTTAGCAGCAGGAATCGAACCGAACTGCGCAAGAGCATCGGACTTCTAGGCGCTGCGTGGGTGTTCGGAATATTGTGTGGCTCGTTAACTCTGCCACCACAGATCAGTCTGGCTTTTGCTGCACTGCTTGCCGGGATATTCATGTTCGGCAAGGAAGACAAGCTTTTGTCCTCACGAAAAAGGCTAGATGCAGTGAACATCGCTGTTTCGACGAGTACCTTAGGAATTGCCGGCGCCACCACATTTTTTTCCGGGACCGGACTTTCTGCATTGACCCTGGCAGTGCCGATGTGTCTGGTTCACTGCGCTCGCAGTACCCATCTTCGTTTTTCGCAAAGGAGCCTGCGAGCATTTTCAATAGCGACTATCGCTGCGTTTGGATCAATGTCGATTTTCCTGTCGCTGCGTATCTTTACGCTGCTACCGCAACTTGCCATCTCGTCACTCGCAGCATTGGAATTGATTGCGGTGCCGGCTGTCATAATCGCAGGCATTCTCGGGCTGAAACATTTCAATAGTGGCTCAAAGGAACAATCACCGCGTATGGTGCCGCTGGCACAGGGAATGGATCATCTAGGTCAGTCGCTCGGTAAGGTAATTTCCGATCACAAGAATGAGACCGCATTTTTTGCTTGCGTCATGGCATGCATCGGCATGGTGTCGGTAGTCGCCTTTGGTCATGGAGCCATTGGCGATATGCTTGCTGTATGGATGAAGCAGACGTGTTCCGACGCAAATTTGACCACCACCCTTCAAATATCAGATCTAATCAGCTGGGTGTCCAGAGCCACTGTATTTACTGTGCTGATTGTACCGCTTATGCCAAAGATCCTTCGTTTGGGAGCTCTTTTTGCTGCGTTTGCCGGCCGGTTGAATCAGAATGGTCCACTCTTGCACCACGCCGCCATGGCACTTAGAACACAGACTGCTGAAATCGTAATTCGCGATCGAAATCCGTTCATAAAAGCGGTTGGACAAACTGTCATCTGGTACTCGTTGTGCTACGCCGTCATTTTTGCAGTGTGGACGGTGATATCAAGCACTTATTGGCATGCCTATAACACGCAAACACAGGCTCTGTCCCAATCCTTGTTCGAAGCGTCGCACGCAGCGGCAATTTCGGCGTACATCTTCGCGATTATGTCAGCTACGTGGTTGCCGCGAATTGCTCAGTGCGAGTTAGTGCTCTCTACAGACGGGTTCCTCATCAGCAAAGGCTTCCTGGCACCGCTGCAATTTCGTCCCTACCGTCGATGGCATGATGTTTCAGGCGTTTCGCTGCAGGGAACCGGTGGAAGTAGAGCGCTACAAATTCGATTTTTTAGTGGTGGCTCGCTCAAGCTCTGTCTTTCTCAATTAGCAGGCAAGAACTTGTCCCGACTGCTCCTGAGCATCGACGAGCACGCCATCAAATGTACCTTCACCGACGAAATCAATCAATTGCTGTCTGTTCTGCATTCCGAAGATGAACGAGCTAACACTCTTCTCCACGACGACCAAGCAGCAGAATCAAAACTGAGTTCGACCACGTTCTCAACTTTACCCAGCGGCTATAGTTTCGATCAGCCAAACATTCGCGTGTTGCGATTGTTGTCGTCGCATTCTTTCTGCGCTACATATTTGGCACGGGCACAAGGCGGCTTAGCGATATTGAAGCAGATCATTCCGCCATCCGGCAATTCGGACATTATCCTTAATTCGCGCAGGAAATTCGAGCAGCAGATCCAGGCTTTAGGCGCGCTCCAGCATCCCGGACTGGCGAAAGTGTTGACGTTGTTCGACAGTAACAATCAGTGCTTCGTACTACTGGAGCACATTCACGGAACGAATTTACGCAAGGTAATTGAGAACGGCGGACCGCTGTCAGAACAGCTTCTGAAAGACATTGCTACGCAGTTGGCGAGATCGCTCAACTATTTGCATACACGTCCAGAAGCAATTGTTCACGGCGCCATCAATCCTCATAACTTGACACTGACTCAGGCAGGAACAGTAAAGCTAACGGAGTTTGGAGCTGCTGATCAGTTCTTAGAAGGCATAACTGGAACAGTCGTCGGCGATGCATCATATGCGTCACCAGAAAGCATACGCGGCATGCCAACTCCACAAAGCGATATCTACAGCTTCGGAGCAACGTTGTATTTCCTGTGCACCGGCCGCACGCCCTTAGCGCTGATGCAATGTAGACCACAGGATCTCAATGTAAGCATGTCATCTGAGTTGTCCGAATTGATCATGAGATGTACGGCATTCGATGAGGCTGAGCGACCCGAGAGCTTCGAAGAGGTGTTGCACCTGCTCGGAGCAAGTGTTGAGGAGGACGCATCTGCATCCGTTGCATCTACAGTCCACGATTGCGCGCAAGCCGAAGCGCAGCAATGTAGCTCTTCTTCAAAGATCGCTGAGCCCGGTGCATCCGATCCGTCAACTGCGAATACTACCGCGCCCGATCCATCAGCTGCAGATACTACCGCGCCCGGTGCGCTCGATGCGTCAACCGATGTTGCGGACTCGGCGGAGCCTTTGATTGTAGAAACAGATTCTGTCCTCGATGTAGCGGAAAAGGAGCAGCCTGTTCTGTGAGCACCATTAACGATCAACCTGACACGAATGAGAGCACGAAAGACTTTGCCGTCGCCGAAAGCATTGACACCAATCTGATGCAACGCAGGTATGGAGTGGCAATTCGAAATCCGACTGCATTAATAGCGATGGCTGCCTTTGTCGCGATCTTCGTCCTGCCATTCGCATGCAACTCCGCGCTGCTTGCCACCAAATTAGTATATATTGCGACACCAATTATGCTCCTTCTAGTAGCTGCATCGTTTGCGTGTAAACGTCTACCTCTGAGCACACAGCGCCGAATGGAGGACAGCGTACGAGATGAATACCCAGTGGCAGCACCTTTGTTCGAAAACCTTTCCTCCGCTGTGGATCAATTGCGTCCGTTTTTTTACGGAGCAATTTTTATCGCTAAAGCACCGATCACGATCTGGTGCACTGTTGGTGATTGGGCTCTTTCGGTGTTCAAGGTTGACACAAACACTTCAGTCAAACAGATTTCAGGCAACACCGGCAAAGTCATTCTACGTCAGAACGTTCCCAAAACAAAACCGGGCGAACAACAGCCTTTTTATTCGACTCCCGCCTTCAGCATCACTTTGCTGGCGATTGCTATTTGCGGCATCCCTGGTGCAATCACGCTTGCGATATTCAGCTCATTAGGTCTTGATCCACTTTACGGATATCCTACAAAATTAGCAGCTTGGCCGGCGGCGAAGCTGGCCTTTTTTCAGCTTACGGGATTAGGTTGTTGTGTTTGTCCGCTTCTAGTGCGCTCTATACTCCTGCTGCCTGAGAAGCACACCTCATGGGAAAGCGCCATTGAGATGGATGCCACTGGCGTCCGCAAAGGCAATGTAAAAGGATGGTTTTCAGATCTGGCCTTCTACACCTTCTTTTCGGAACTGTTTCCGTGGCGCGTAAAATGGAACCAAATCGAAAAGGTAGAATACGTTCAATCCGGCTTCGGGCGCATGAGCCCGCTGCCTGCCACTTTGTTCTCCGCCGCTTCCGGGGTGCACAAGACCCTCGCGCCAATCGCCGAATTTAGCGATGCGGTCGTTGATCGAGCCGGACGCGCCGAATGGATTGTTTTGAGAAAACACAATGATGTCGATTTCTCGCCAGGACTGAGAATTCGTCTCTGGGATTTAGACGAGCACGATCGGGCGCTTCTGTTCTATTCCATCCGCCGATGGGCGCCCACAGCCACTATCGATCACGAAACTCGGAAAGTTTTGATTGGTGATGGTGCAATCGCCCGAGGAACGGACCAAACGACGTCATTCTGGCACAATTTGTTATTGCAGACGGAAAACAAAAACCAAGATGGACTACTGTCGGAAGGCGATACCGTACATGATGGCAAGTACAAAATACAGTCGCATCTCACCACGGGTGGACAAGCAAACTTGTACGTGGCTGAGAGCACCGATGCCGGTATCAAAGTTGTTCTCAAGGAATACGTGCTTGCTAATACGGCTAGCACTCTTGAGTTGATCAGCTCCGCTGAATTCTTCGAAAACGAGGCTTCGTTGCTTAGCAGAATGCAGCATCCCAGCATAGTTCGCATGCTAGATATGTTTTCTCAATCCGGACGCGCATTTATTGTCCTGGAATACCTGGAAGGGAAATCGCTGGCGGACATCGTACGTGATGATGGCGTGATGCCTTCCGATAGAGTAAGGGATATCGCTAAACAATTGTGCGACGTGCTTCTCTATTTGCACAGTCAGACACCGTCCACAGTGCACAGAGATCTGACACCAGAAAACATTCTGGTGTCAGGTGATGGAATCGTCAAGCTGATTGATTTCAGCGTCGCCAGTTGTGCTGTCAAACCTGGCTCCGGCCCGGCGTTAGGCAAGAGAGCTTACATGCCGCCGGAACAGTTCCGCGGCGAGATATCTCCCTCATGCGACATCTATGCACTGGGCTGCGTCTTGTATTTCCTGACAACGGGCAGAGATCCAATTCCATTGTCTCAGTCGTCCATTGGCGAAGATGTCTGCGGCGTGTTGGATAAGGTGATCCGGGGCTGTACGCACATCAACCCAGATGACCGCTACGAATCCGTCAATTGGATTGCACTCGATCTTTCATAGGCAAGACCGGCTTGTTAGTTCCATCCGGTCTCACAGAAATATCACGAACTTCTTAACTGCCCGCAAAAGCGGCTGCTGAAGGGCGTTTCAGGACCGAGTCCCTAGCGCTCGAGTCGTCTCCTTCAGCCGGTCTGTCTAGCTTTGCTGGCAACCGCATAGAAACGAATCACCACTGCGTGGTTCCCCCCCAACTTACCCCTTCCAATTTTTAGACTCCAACAGGAATTGCTCAAGCAATGGCTGACAATATTGATTTGCAGGTCAGAAGATCCGTAGGACGCATCGATTCGGAGTTGCGTGCAAACGAGCACGTCGACAAAATCCTGGCTGAGATAAACGACGACCTGCGCCAGAACACCGATGCTACCGGATCGCGCGAATACTTGCGTCGATTGACTGAGAATATCTATCAAAGAGGACAGTTTCCTCAACTCGTTCAAGCGTATCTAAAAACCAACTTCGATGCATTCGACCTCGATCATGATGGTTACATCGGCACCAATGAGTTGCAATCGATCCTCAACTCCAGGCTGATCAATCGCGCGACCACGCCATTTGAAAAGGAAATCATTCAATACACTCAAGCGAACTTTCAAGCCATTGCCGATGCATCGAATGATGAATGGGGCAGAGAGACGCGCATTTCCAAGAAGGATCTGGACAAGTTTCCCGCGCAATTTGCAGAAAGAGCGGAAAAACAGACTAAAGCACCAGAAATGCTAGCGCAGTTCGGCACGCCGGAGCTGTTCGCCAAGCTTCATCCGACGAGCAGAACGGCCTTTTCGCACATACCTTTGGTTACAGACGCCGATCTCAGGAGAGCAGTTTCAAGCCAGTCATTTTCTGAAGGCGAACGGCGAACGATTCAATTCATGATCGATCATCGTACAGAAATTGCCAAAGTCAGTAACGATCAATGGGGTTCGGAGACGTGCATCTCATTGAAAGACATTCAGGGTTATGCCGCGATGTACAAGCCGGAGCCACTGCCAGCCTCTATGGCAAACGTGGACGCCATCCTCAACAGCGGCACAATCACCCGGGCCTCGGCTGAGGCACCACGGGCAGGCGGACCCTCGACCCAAGACATCTGCCGATTTGTCGAGCAGAACTTCGGCGTGTTGGATATAAACGGCGATCACTACATTACTAAGGAAGAAGTGAACAGGTTCCTCAACACAGACAGATGGAGGAACGCACTTTCTCCCTCCGATCGCAGCACCCTCGAGGCCTTCTCAGGACTCGTGGACACGATGCAAAAAGCGCACCGCGACGAATGGTACTGGTACAAGGACACGCATGGTGTAACGCTGAGAGATGTTCAAGAATATGCGCGGCACGATCAGTTCAACCGGCGCGATTTGCCCACCACACCCGGCGATCACCATGTGAAAATGATCGTAGATGGAGTCGAAAGAGACGTACTTATTCATCTGCCACCGAGCTACGATGGCAAGAAAAAAATGCCGGAATGGATTTTCCTTCATTCGCTCTTTAGCGACAATCATGAAATGCCTGAGTGGACGAGCATGACTAAGAAAGCCGATGAAGTCGGAGCGGTCGTTATTTACCCTAACGCCAGAGGCTGGCTGCCAGAGTGGTCTCCAATACACCTGCGCGAATGGGTGTTGAACAACCAGCCGACAAACCGCACCGACGATTTGAATTTCATTAAGACAATTATGGACGTTACGCAACAGCAGATGTCCGTCGATGAGAATCAGCTTTACGTCGTTGGCTATTCGAATGGCGGCATCCTGGCGCACGAGGTAGCCGCCAGACTACCGCATCGCGTCGCTGCAGCTGCCATCGTCAGCAGCACTCAGTGCGGCAATCTACAGAGACCAGCCACGCCGGTTTCTGTATTGATGATGAACGGAATCAGAGATCCATTAATTCCTCCAGACCGGCCCTCAATTCCAGCAAGTCTGCATTTCGATTCAATACACACAACAGAGGCTAACAACGCCTTCTGGCGCTCGGCCATTGGAGCAACCGCATCGCCCACCGTGGAAGACCAACCTGGAATAAGAAGAACCGCCTACACAAATCCGAATACGGGCCATGAAGTAGTCCAGTACATGCTTGGCAGCGGTCATTGTTGGCCTGGCGCACCTTACGCCACCTACGGACCACCCGCGACAATCAACGCGCCCGACTTAATCGCTGATTTCTTTGCTCGCCATCGGCGCACCGGCGCGGTTGGCTTATCTCCCCAAACTGCTAATCTGGCGCAGAACTGAACGACAAAGTCCTGACACTGGTTAACAATTCATAAACCCCGAAAGCAGCCAGGATCAGAGATAATCGGCTGGCTCTCGGGGAGGATCACATGCACTTTCGTCCGAATTTCAAAGCGGCATTCATCGCCGTTCTCACAATAACTTCGTTGGCGGGTTTGATCAACAGCGCTATCGCACAAGTACATTCTGGTCCGACCACCGGCAGCGCAAGCGTCACTGTTCCGCCGAATGATCCGGTCATGTCATGCATGGCATATCAGTCGATGGAGCCGCCAGTAAAGCGCAAGAAGCGAGGCCCGATCCGGATGGTAGCCAAAGCGTTGACGTCCGAGATGGGCACCGACGCCAGCGACATGCTCAAAGACACCGTGTTTGTATTCTCCGCCAAAGACGTCGATCCTTATGACGAAAAGCCGCCAACCAACAAACCCTATACGCTCATGGAGATTCAGTATGTCGATGGCAGCCAGGCGTCATTGATCAAGTACCCCGACAACAGCGGCAAGATTGTTGGTGGCTATGCTGACGGCACCATCATCGCACCATCGGGACCAAACACGTTCATCGTCGCCTATCCCAACGGAGTTCGAGGCAAGCTGGTGAAAGTGTCACCGATGGAATACAAGATTTACCGTCCAGACAATACTATTACAACCATCAAGAAAACCATGGACGGAAGCTACGAAATCTCAAACAGCAAAAGCGGTTATATGGGAACAGCAAATCCAGATCGAGAAGGAATGCAGTTCGAGTTCAACACCAAGAACTTCTAACAGCAGGCATGGCTAGAGTCTGACGAATTCGAAATGAGATTCTCAGTCTGTCTCAAGTGGCATGCGCGATTCGAGATCCAGTTCGAACCAGATAATCATAATAGTCTTCCCACAGCCGCAGATGCTGCAGATCAATTGCTATCCCATTCAAATGCGGAAAGAAATACTTGCTGCCAACCACGAACAAACGAGTCTTGCTCCTTGTAATCGCGACGTTCAGTCGGTTAGGACTATAAAGGAACTTAGCCGTCCTGATAGCGTAATTGCGGTCGGAAGCGCACAACGAAAAGATCATTACTTCTCTTTCTTGTCCTTTGGACTAAGGTATAGAGGCGTGGGCGACGATGGCTTGGTGGTCTACCGCTACGGAGAGAATTATTCCAAATATCGTAGCAGGAGTTGGGACCGGGCTAGTTATCAACCGACCGCACATTCCGTCACCGCAGAAAACTGTTGAGCCGAGACAAACTGTCGAGCCATCGCGGTCTGAAACTCAGCCATTGAAGCCAGAAAGCTTCAACACCACATCAGAAGATCACTCAGTGCAGGCAGCGTCCTTTTCATCACCTGGCGCTGACGAGTCGATGGGAATGGGCTGGGGCTACCGATCCGAAGCAGAATGTAGGTTAGCGCTCCCCTCTCTCACGAAAGCAATCCGAATCAAACCAAGAAGCTCCAACGCCTATTGCAAACGAGCATGGGTATACAACACCATGGGATTCTTCAGAAAGCGATCAGAGATGCAACCAACCAAGGCGATCCGCTTGAATCCCAAGAACGCAGAAGCCTACCAAGCGCGCTCGTACGCCTACAGCAGTCTTGGTCAGCAAAGCAAGGCAGACCGAGACCAGTCAACATACGATTCTTTCCCGACTGATCCGCACTAACAACAAAGAATCGCCGGACAAGAGCGCGCTGATCGCTCGAATATTTACGCTGAACTCAGCGGGGCAAGCTGTTGTCGATGGCAGCGGGTTCTTTCTCTTGTGCTACGGATGGCTGGGCAGCTTTTTCGTTGGCGAGCAGTTGTTGGACGCGCATTTTGGTGGCGTCGACGCCGGGGTCGCCAAGGCTGTAGAGCAATACCTGGTTGTTGCCGGAGAGATAGAGAACTGTGGGAAGCGGTTTGACACCGTATTCGGTGAGGATTTCGTTGTTTTTCGGATCGTCTGCATCGATGACTACAAGGTTTATCTTGTCTGCGTTTGCACCGACTGCGGTGCGGACATCCGAGGTCACGTTCTTACAGGACTCGATCCAGGGGGCAATGAATACTAATATGGAAGGTTTGTCGTTGGCTTTTGCCGAATTGAGGTCGACAAGTTTGAACTTGGCGGCCGTAGTGGCTCCGGTTTGAGGCGCAATGACGCTGTCGGGCAACTCCAACATTAGCCTGTGAGCGCGGGCTGCAAGTGCAGATCCACTGGCAATGCGCGAGGCAGCCAGCAAATGTTCGCCCGCCTCTTTTTTCGCATTCAGCATCAAGTATCCTTCCGCGATCTTGAAGTGCGCAACAGCTTCTCGCGAACGGTCGAGGTCCTTCTGCGTCGCTACGGTACGCCCGATTTTGATGGAGTCATCGGCGGTTTGAGAAAGTTGCGGAGTAACTACGTGTTTGTCGATCCAATCTGAAACGAGATCGACAACTTCGTCAGTAAATTGCCCCTGCTCAAAGATTAGATGTTCCGCCGACCCTACCATGACCATATCTTTGTCATTTGTTTTGAGGCGATTGAACAATGCCAGCGTTCCCGCCGGCTTAATCAGCCTGTCGCTTCCGCCTTGCAAAAAAAGAACAGGAGTTTTGGAAATGCGCTCGGCGTCTGCGATGTTTTGTCGCATCAATTTTTCATAGCGCAACATATCTTTGGCAGACAAGTTCATTCGTGCCAGCGGATCTGACTCCCAGGTCATCGCGACCTCAGGATTGGTGGTAGCTTGATTGACAATGTTTGGTCCGATCGACAGTTCCTTCGACGGACCAGTTATCAGTCCAACAGCCACTTTCAAGCTGTTGGATTTCTGCCCGCTATGCTTTTCAGCAGGAACGGAGCAGATCAGCCCATCGACCAACGCCGGATACCGGCCAGCCGCTTGTATCGCCAACCCACCGCCCATCGACTCCCCGAGCAGTATTACAGGCAGCCCAGGATGTGCTTTGTGAATCGCTTCCAGTGCATTTTCGATATCTTTGAACGTGGATTCAAAATCCAAATCATAGCCAATGCCTGTATTCTGCCATGAGCCAAAACCACGGATGTCGATCGCGTATGTAGGAATGCCAAGGTGTCCAAGTCTGGTGCCGAAGTCAGCATAATTCTTGGCATGCAGGCTCAATCCGTGCAAGCACAGTAGTGCCGCCCATGGTGTCACCGCCGGGTCACGCCATGCCTCCAGCGGAATGTCGTCACCGATGCGCTGTTTCTCAGTCCATTGTTCCCGCGCCTTGATTTCGGCAGGAACAGTTGAAGCAAAACTGGGTACCCAGCCAATCGCCAGGCAGAAACAAGAAAGAAGTATTGTGGCTCGTTTGATGTTCATGATTGCCAGTTCCTCGCCAGTCTGGGCGTAACAGCCAAACTCAGACGATTGCACATGTCGAGCGACCATGTTGCGAAAGCCACAGGCCCGCCGATTCAGCGAGGATACCAGAATCGGACGTTCTGGTGACAACTCCAGACCACAAAATACGAAATGCTTATTAATTGGTGTTTACCTGTCTGCCGAGGCGGTCGTTTCCGAGGCAAGATCCGCATTTCTTCTCTCGCCATCGTTGCTTTCATAGAATTTTCACAAACCCGAGCATAACCTGAATCTGGAAGAGCCGATCTTCCGCACCCCAGTTCATCACCATAGCACTCACGCAACCGCACCTTACACATAGGACTTGCGACGCAACCCCGTTGGTATGCGGCGAACGTTTTCCTAAGGAGGACGATTTTAGATGGCCAATATTCCGAATGCAACAACACCAGCAACTCCACAGACTGACGCACCGCGCAAGGCTGCGGAACACCTCGAGGATGCAGTGAAGCATAATGAGGATGGCTTATACACAAGCGCGATGGCGGAGGTAAATGCTTATCTAACCAAGCATCCTCAAGAAGCTTCATCATACACTGCTGCAATAACCAAGAAACTTACCGACGACGGCATGCTGCCCCGCGTCTCATTGTTTGAAGCCAAACATGATTTTGACGCAATCGACTTCACCCATAGCGGTGGACTAACCAAAGTTTTCATAGACAAGTACCGAAAACAAGAAGGAACCAATGAGCTGCAGCGAAATCTATTAGACAACATTACGCCAAACAAAAACCCACTCCTCCCAAAGGACGCCTATGAATTCAAGCCTTACCTCCCAAGCGGGCTGGGCAAGGATGATATCGAGACCGCACTAACAATTCGAGAACAACACAGGGAGCAACTTCAGCACCTGTTTGAAAAAGGTCCAGATAATAAGAGTCTGTATGACAGTATCACCAATAGTGATGGCAACGTTCCCGACGGAAAATTTGACTCGATGACAAATCTCTCGCAAGCAGACAAAGACAGCCTTCAATATCTGCACGAGTACGCAAAGCGAGATTGGCATTGGAATAAAGACATGTCTGGCGACGAGATTAAGCAAGCATGCAAGGAAAACAATCTTGATTTCGACCAGCTGCGAAATCAACCACCGCCAGCCCAACAGGCGGCCGCTGGCGGTCCGCTGGATGATAGGACGAGGCAAGCTGAGGCTGAGAAGCTTAAACTAGCTGACGCCGAGAAGGCTAAACTAGCTGACGCCGAGAAGGCTAAACTAGCTGACGCCGAGAAAGCTAAGCTAGCTGACGCCGAGAAGGCTAAACTAGCTGACGCCGAGAAAGCTAAGCTAGCTGACGCCGAGAAGGCTAA
>Ga0182024_10018771_pt1 | contig 12835 bp, 11 predicted proteins | sample P32metaG_FD_120480 | JGI IMG/M metagenome (GOLD analysis project Ga0182024, IMG submission 120480) | Permafrost microbial communities from Stordalen Mire, Sweden - P3-2 metaG (Illumina Assembly) | ecosystem: Environmental > Terrestrial > Soil > Wetlands > Permafrost | place: Sweden: Stordalen...
CTACACGAATTCGTTTCGCCGCTGGCAACACCAAAGTTCGCGGTAGCCCGAAGTAAGCATGCCGCTGAACGGACGAGAGTGATTCACCGATGGTCTTTACCATCGATCCAAATACCCGCGCTGGAAACCGATTCTCCGGGCGAAACCAGTTCTGCGCCGATACGTCGCAATCTTTGCGAATTCTGGCCGCTGCCGCCGCAAGCAATACCGCTCGTGATGCGTAGGGGTTGTTGTCGGAGACCAGGTGCTGCGACATCCAGCCGTTCTGCGACGCTCTCCACACCGCTAGAGATGCCAAGCCTCGTTTGTGATCACCGGCCGTCAGCACATACAAAAGTGAATCGCCCACTCGTAACATTCGCCGCCAGTTCTCACGCACTTGCGCAACATGCGGGAAAAGCCGCGCCGCTTTATCCGGATAGAGAAACCCGGTGCGCTCATAAAGAGCGAATATTTCGGTGACCGATAGCGCGTTTACTTGCACGCCATACCGGTCGTACACATCCGCCAGCTGCGGAAGGCTGTCGACCATTTGCTGATCTAGCTGGTCTAGCGGCATTTCTTCTCCGTGGCCGGTTTCGGCCACCTGGTAACTGCGCGTATTCGCAACGGCAGACCCGGCGAAAGGGCCGAGTTGGACGTAGCTAGTACTATCAGTACGTTTTTAGGTGTCGGCGAAGTGTTCCTGAATGGGACCTTAGTACTGATTTGACCCACCCGCACGGCGGCACTATTAACCCCTTGCATACATTCGGCGCGCCGTATCCCGCTGGAATACCTGGTTTTGCCGGAAATTGGGCGCTTTCGGAGGTTGAGACTGGCGCCGCCCGATTTTCCTGCTTGACACTGTTGTGTGGGGGTTTGAAGAGCCGCCCTCGGACCAGTTTTTGGGCCGTATCGCCCGCATTTTCCGGCGGATCCAAGTACACTGGCGAGCTGACCTATCCTTTATGTATGCAATCAGGCCAGGAGCATGAGGCGAACGAGATGACTGCTGAGTGGCGTGGAAAATGGGCGTTGGTTACTGGGGCCAGTGCGGGAATCGGCGTCGCCCTGGCAAAAGAATTGGCCGCCGGTGGAGCGAATCTGGTTCTGACCGCGCGACGGCAAGCGCGACTTGAAGAATTGGCGAGCGAGCTTGCCGCAAAACACAAAATTAAAACTTCCATATTTGCAGCGGATCTTGCCGATGTAACCGCGCCCGAAAAAATTTATGCTTTTACACGCACGCAAGGAATTTCGATTGAGCTGCTGCGGGTTTCGGCGCTTACGGCGAACTGCCTTCAGTTGAAGTAAGCCGCTTGCTGGAGATGGTGCAAGTCAATTGCGCTGCGGTGGTCCATTTAACGCGGCTATATCTGCCGGAGATGGTGGAGCGGCGCAGCGGCGCCATTCTGATTCTAGCTTCTACCGCGGCCTTCCAGGCCGTCCCGTACATCTCCACCTACGCCGCGACTAAAGCTTTCGATCTCCTCTTCGCAGAAGGCTTGGCAGAAGAAATGAAGCCTCACGGCATTCGCGTTTGCGCGCTTTGTCCAGGGTCGACGGAATCGGAATTTCATGTGGTCACAGGCCAGGAAAAATTCATGCGTAAAGCTGAGACGGCGGAAAAGGTGGCGCGCACGGGCCTAAAGGCCTTAGCAGCCGGCAAAAGCTACGTGATCTCTGGGCTCGGAAATTATCTTGGCGCTCAAGGTGAACGCCTCGTGCCGCGCAGAATGGTCACCCGCATTGCCGCAGGGATGTTCAAACCACGCGAGCGTTAACGCGAGAGCTCAAGCTCACGCGAATTAAAATCGGCCTCTGCAACTAAATTCCCCCGCTAAAAACGGCGACGCCTTCCTGGGAGCAAATTGCACTTCCAGAAAGGCGGCCGCCGTCTTCAAGGAGAGAAGCTCTTAAATAAAATTGTTAATTGGCCGGGGGCGGCGGGGCGACTCCCGCTGCTGCTCCGCCATGATGACCATGTCCCGGTCCGCCGGCTTGCACGGTATAGTCCGCCGGCACGGTAAAGAATGTCGCGGCGGGCTCGGTCTTCTGAATGTTTGACAGCGAGAAAGTGGTGGTGCCGAACCGCGGATCCGTTCGCGTACTCTGTACCACCGTTTGCAGATCTGGCGAATACCAGCGTTCCGACACGATTTGTATAGGGGCGCTATTGCCGATTTCTCCTGCCGCGATCGTGCGCGTGGTGCGAGTGCCTTCGGCACTCACGCCATTGATAACTTGCGTTCCGAGAGAATCGACCTTCAACGCTCCAGAGGCTTCTTCCTGCTGCTGTCGAGCCTGCATTTTCTGCGCAAAAGCCTGCGCTTTAGCGGTATTCCCGGCGGCTCCGCCCGCCGGCAAGGTCATCTTGTACGCAACCTTCTTATCGGGATTCAGCATGTAGTGCGCGCCAGCAACCGGATCGGATATGGCCACCATTTTATGTGTGCCGCCAGTTGCCGCCAGCGGCCCCACGCCCGTAAAAGTCACTTCCCGGCGCGAGCGCCCTTGGCTATCGCGGTAAATAGCGCCCTGGACGGTGCGATTGATGGTCGTCTTTCCGTCCTGCAAGGTCTGATTGGTAGTTGACGTGGAGGTCGCCGAAAATGGAGCACCTGTTACGACTTTCCCGCCGTGCATTCCCTCGAAGCCCATCAACTCCATCGGGCCACCAAATGGCCCCCGATGACCGCCGCCTGGCCCTTGCGCAACCGCCGTTCCCACACCCAAAACTAACGCACCACCCAATACTAAATGCATCCACCCATTTCGCTTCATGCAGCTCTCCTCTTCTCTCCCTATGCGGTGACTCATCACCGCAGAAATTTATTATTCCGGCAAGCGCACCGCTTGCGCAGAGCCGTCGCTGCCTACCAGTACGTCAACTTGAATCCAGTCACTGGCTTCGTCTTCATTCACCGGCAAACCGAACGCAGCAAGCGAAGCTCTTTCCATTCCCACGCGCACAACGGCGCCATCTTCCGCTTCTTGTAAAGAACTCCCAGGTAACTGGACAAAATCATTGCCGCCGCTTTCATTGCCGGCCATCAGTATCTCGGAATCATCGCCGAAAGTGCCGTCGCTGTCGCTGGTCCCCGACGGATCGGTCAAATGGCTCGAAACTGCATCGAGAGCCGCGGCCGGAGAAGCAGCGATGTTTCCGCCCAGCGAACCTTGGCGCCATTTATGCCAGTCCCATACCCCGAGCGTGCACACGATCACCGCGGCCGCCGCCAGCCCCCAGGTCGCAAGCTGCAAAAATCTGCGCTCTTGCCTGGGCTGGTGCTTGAGCCGAAACTGTTGCAATACTCGCGCTTCTACGCGAGCCGGCACGTGTAGTATCCGGCTACTCTCCGCCAGCGCAGCCAGTTCCACCTGGGCTGCGGCCCAAGAGGCTCCCAGCGCGGCGCACCGGCCGCACACTCGAGCGTGCTGCACCGCACGCTCGCGGCCGTCGTTGCCGATTGACCCGTCGCGTTGCGAATCCAAACCTAAAATTTCAAATTCTTCGCAGTTCATATCAATCTTCCATTCCCTTATCGTGCTACCGAGCTCCAGCGCCGCGGGGCGTCGCGGAGCATTTCCAGCTTGGCGAGCAGTAGCGCGCGCCCGCGATGCAACCGAGAACGAATCGTGCCGATGGGGCAATCGAGCATCCGCGCGGCCTGATCATAAGTCATTTCTTCCAGCTCGCACAAAACCACCGTCTCGCGGAATTCGATAGGCAGTTCCATCACTGCGGCTCTCACCTTTTCCAGCCGCTCGCGTTGTTCCGCCCACATCGCCGGCGTGAAAGAATCCCGCAACGTCAACCCGCCGCCGCTGCCATCTTCCTGCCGCTCCACCAAAGAAATCTCTCGCGGCAAGCGCTCGTTGTACTTCATGATCTTGTTGCGCGCGATTCCGAAAAGAAACGCCGGCAGAGTGCCTCGTTCAGCGTCGTATTTGCCGGGTTCGCGAACCAACGTCATGAAAACGTCCTGAACAATTTCCTCCGCTCCCCAGGAGCTGCCGGTCATGCGAAACGCAAAGCGGTATAGCACGTCCGCATGTCTGCGATACAAAGCTGCAAATGCTTCTTCGTCGCCCTTGGCGGAGCGTTTGAGCAGCTCTTCGTCCTGATCGTTCGGTCGAATTTTCATCGGGTCTGATCAGGCATTATGCGTTTCATCTAGCATTTCCCAGGCAAGGCCTAAAAAGTTCCCCGGCTCTCCGGCCGAGTTTGGTGCCGTTTCGTGCGGAAGGGTAAATTAGGTGCTCGCAGGGCGTCAGACGGCTGCGGGCAGTGCCGGGTTTCCTGCATCGCGTTTGCGCCCCCCAGACTGCTACCTGGGCTAGTCAGCTCGGCAAAGTGCCCACTTCCCATTGGTTCGTGTCCAGCTTAGTATGCGAGCGAAGGAGAAACGTCATGAAAATAAATGGCAACACAATACTCATAACTGGCGGAGGCTCTGGTATCGGCCGTGGGCTCGCCGAGGCTTTCCACGCCAAGGGCAATCAAGTGGTCATTGCAGGCCGCCGCAAGAACCTGCTCGATGAGACCGTCTTGGCGAATCCAGGGATGAAGGCGGCCGTCCTGGACATCGAGAACAGTGAAACGATCCGCACTTTCGCGGAAAAACTGAAGAAGGACTTCCCCACCCTTAACGTCGTCATCCATAACGCCGGGATTATGAAACCCGAGTCTCTGAGAGACGGGGCTGTTGATGCGGAGGCCATGGTGACCACGAATCTGCTCGGCCCAATTCGCCTGAACGCAGCGTTACTGCCCTTCCTTCTCAAACAGCCAAACCCGGTGATCATGACCGTTTCGTCCGGCCTGGCATTTGTACCACTGGCAATGACGCCGACCTATTGCGCTACCAAGGCCGCGATCCATTCTTATACCCAATCGATGCGCTATCAGCTTAACGGCACCACAGCGCAGGTCCTCGAACTCATCCCGCCCTACGTGCAGACGGAATTGATGGGACCGAGAATGGCAAGCGATCCGAATGCCATGCCACTCAAAGACTTCATTTCCGAAACCATGAGCATCCTCCAGAACTCGCCGAACAGTACGGAGATCTGTGTCGAGCGCGTGAAACCGCTGCGCTTCGCCGAGGCAAGCGGACAGTACGATGCCTTTTTTAAGAACTTCAATGATGGGATGGCCGCTGCAGCGGCAGCACATTAGCAGCGCCCAGATCGGCGCAAAGGCGCTGCCTACATGAATGGCGCCAGCGGAATACTGCCGCGATTCAAGGCGTAATGGCCTGGTCCAACAACTCGATCACGTGCAAAACCTGCTGATTCGTGCGATGTATCTCCGCGCCTGCACGCATCTGCAGCAGGCAGCCCGGATTTGAAGTGGCGATCACCTGTGCCCGCGTAGCTGAAGCGTAGCGCATTTTCTCCGCCAGCAACTCGAGAGAAGCTTCCGTCTGTGTAACGTTATAGACGCCGGCTGACCCACAGCAGAGTTCGGAGTGCGGCAATTCCACCACATCAAGCCCGGGAATAGAACGCAATAATTTTCGCGGAGCTTCGCGCACTTTTTGGCCGTGAAGCAAATGGCAGGAATCCTGGTACGTGACGCGCAGCGGCAGCGCCTTGAGCGGCGCGGACAAGCCTAGACCGGCTAGAAATTCAGTGACGTCACGCGTTTTCTTTGCAAAGGCTCCAGCCTGCCCGTATTCAGTTTCGTCCGGAGTGAACAGACGGTCGTATTCCTTCAGCGTGGAGCCACAGCCCGCTGCGTTCGTCACAACAGCATCCACATCATTCAAAAGGAACGCGTGGAGATTATTGCGCGCCAACTCGCGAGCTACATCGCGAACACCCGCGTGGGCCGCGAGCGCACCGCAGCATGCTTGTCCATCCGGAACAACCACATCGCAACCATTCGCGGTTAACACGCGAATTGTTGCGGCGTTCAGCTCGGCAAAAGTTACGTTGGCCACACAGCCCGCAAAGAACGCAACCCGGGCGCGCCGTGCGCCGGTAGCGGGAAATGTTTTGCCCAGACGATCGTAAAAGAAATTAGTATCAACAGGCGGAAGCAGCCGTTCGCGTTTATCCAGGCCAAAAAGTTTCAAAATCCCGCTAAACCGCGCCAGCGATTGTAGTCCGGAGCGCTGATAAAAACGCAGCAGGCGCGCCACAGTCGCGATGCGTTTTGGATATGGCAGCAACCGGCGATAGACCACGTCGCGAGCAATCCGCGATAACAACGGGCGCCGGTAATCACGCTCGATGCGTGCCCGAGCGTACTCCACGAGCTTTCCATATTCGACGCCGGAGGGACACGCCGTTTCACACGCGCGGCAATCGAGGCACTTATCAATGTGATCGACGAACGAGTCGGTAACTGGAACTTCGCCGCCTTGCTCCACATGAATCATCTGATGGATTCGCCCGCGCGGCGAGTCGGCCTCCAGATTCCAAAGCCGGTACGTCGGGCAAGCGTTCAGACAAAGCCCGCAATGAATACACCGCGCGTAATCTTCGTAAATGGGAATCAAGCCAGGAATAGGACTCGGTGCCATGAGCGCTCAGTCCATGATAACGCCCATCGCCGCGACGTCTTCAAACAAAGCGAAACCGTTGCGCTATTGAGTCGAATTGCGATCAGATCCCGGCGACGAATCGTCCCGGGGCGAAAACATTTTCAGGATCGAAGGCATTTTTTACGCAGCGCATCAGAGCAGCGTCGTTTCTCGCAGGGCCCCAAACATTGATTACGTGTTTCAGTGCGGCCGGGCAGAAGAGGATGAACGCAGAGCCATTGCGTGCGGCCGCATACTCAAACACGCCTGAAGCAATCTGTGCCAACGAGCTGATCGTTTTATCACTCAAAACATCTGGCTGTAACGCGAAATATAAAGGACCGGATGAAGTTGCAAAGACACAACTTGGAATCGACAAACGCGCTGCGAGAGCATCTAGCATTGCGACATCTGCCGAAAACCCAGGAAAAGTATTGATCCTAAAAATCGTTGCGGCCGGGCCGGAACTAGACAGCAGTTTAATCAGCTCCCTCAATCCAACGCGTAGAGATTTTTCATCGGACTTCCCAAGTAAGTAGAATTTGCTTGCGCCGCATTCTTCCGCGTATTGCACCAGTTCGGCAGAGTATCGCCGAAGAACAGATTCCACGCCTTCAAATTCCACACAGACGTGCCAAGCTCCGTGCGTGAACCAGGAAGGCAAAGCCGAATCGCGACCACCTTGGAATCCCGCAACAACTTGCGCGGCCTCAGGTCCAAGGATCTCAAACGAACTCGGCGACAGTGGCGATTTTGCAACCATGGCTTGAAACCGCACGACGGAATCGACGGACGAAAAAGCGCCCACCAGATGGCCGTAACCTTCAGGTAATGGAAATGTCCGGAAATTGAGACGCGTGATCGCTCCAAGAGTTCCGAGCGATCCAATCAACAATTTATGCAGATCGTAGCCCGTAACGTTTTTTACTACCCGCCCACCACTTTTCGTAAAAGTCCCAGCTCCATTGACAAATTCGGCTCCAAGTAAAAAATCGCGCGCCGAACCGTAACCGGGCCGCAGAGACGAACCAATATTCGATGCGATCGTTCCGCCCACGGTGCATTCCTCAAAAAAAGGGACTGCGAGCGGGAGGAATTGCTTTAGCTCGGCAAGCGCGTCGGCCAATTCCGTCAAACTCATTCCAGCATCGACGCTAAGTGTGAGATCACCAGGATCGTAATAGGCAATTTGATTCAATCCCGTCATGTCCAGCGCAATGTCATAACGCGCGGGCGGCATCCCGATGCCCAGTTTTGTCCTCCGCCCGCAAGGAATCAGCGCCAGCTTCTCGCTCTTAGCGAACCGTACGATCTCCACTACTTCCGCGGAAGAGGCCGGCCTTGCGACAAGTGAGGGAGCTACCCCGTCGACGCCAAACTTTGCGCAGGATTCCGACCTGCCATTCACGTGGTCCGCGCCAAGAGCACTTTCGAGCCGCGCGGCGATACTGATTGCCGTTGTGTTCATAGCGGAACAGCTCGAACAGCCGCCTGCGCCCTGGGCGTAATTTCGCCGCAACCTTTATTCAACGGAAAAATCTTGCCGGGGTTCAGCGCGGACCGCGGATTGAATGCATCATGAATTCGCCGCATCAACTCAAAGTCATCATCCGAAAAAAGCAGCGGCATCAATTCGCTTTTTTCCATGCCCACGCCATGCTCGCCGGTCAGCGCCCCGCCAATTTCCACACAATAGCGAATAATCTCGGCGGAAGCCTCGATGGCGCGCTGGTATTGCCCTGCATCGCGGGGATCGAACAAAACAATGGGATGCAAATTTCCATCGCCCGCATGAAAAATATTCCCAATCTTGAAATTATATCGTTCACCGATTTCCCGAATGCGCCGTAAGGCCTGGGGAATTTTTGATCTTGGTATGACTCCGTCGAGCACGTAATTACTGGGTGCAATTCGCCCGAGCGCGCCAAAGGCATTCTTGCGCCCTTTCCAAAGCAGCTCGCGTTCCTGTTCATCGCGAGCCACACGCACTTCACGCGCATGATGCTCGCCGCACACCTCTTCCACGGCTGCGACCTGCGCCGCTACTACCTCGGCCAGACCCTCAAGCTCAATCAACAGCACCGCGGCACTATCCAGCGGAAACCCCGCGTGGATAAAATCTTCCACCGCTCGCAGTGTCCAACCATCCAGCATCTCGCAAGCCGCAGGAGTAATCGCGCGCGCCGTTATCTCTGCGACCGTCTCCGAGGCATCATCAACGCGATCAAATATCGCCAGCAAAGTTTTTACGCTCTCCGCTTTGCGCAAAAGCTTCACAGTAATTTCCGTGACCAGCGCAAGCGTCCCTTCCGAGCCAACAAAAAGACCGGCCAGATCGTAGCCGACGGAATCACCGTGGTGGCTGCCTACACGACAAATCTCGCCGTCAGGTAAAACCAGTTCCAGTGCGGTGACATGATTGCTTGTCACGCCATACGCGAGCGTGTGCGGCCCACCCGCATTTTCCGAAACGTTGCCGCCGATCGTGCACGATTTCTGACTGGATGGATCCGGCGCGAAATAAAGTCCGCCAGCCTCCGCCGCGCGCGTCAATTCGTAATTGACCACGCCCGGCTGCACAACAGCGCGCTGGTTTTCCAGATCGAGTTCCAAAATCTGATTCATGCGCGCAAACGCAATCATGATTCCGCCAGTGCGCGCCAGCGCGCCCCCGGAAAGTCCCGTACCGGCGCCCCGCCCGATGACAGGAACATCGTGTTGCGCAGCTAAGCGCACCACCTGCGACACCTCTTGCGTTGTCGTGGGAAAAACCACCGCACCGGGCCGGCCTTTTTCCACCGAGCCATCATATTCATAAAGCAACAAATCTTCCGGCCGGTGAAGCACCATGGAAGCCCCGACAATATTTTGCAACCCGCGAATAACGTCGCGATGCAAAGGTTTTCGAGCGGTGTTTTCCGCTAGCAAGTACGTAACCTCCTCCCCCACTATAGTGAGGCTCGCGTCGCCCTTGCAATCAACGTGCGTCACTCGCTCGCACGTAAATGCAGACGCGCCGCCGCGCTAGACCTGTGCTAGTGTATTTTTCCTGTCGCAGAAAGGATGATGGATGCTCAGGCCAAAAATTCTCGCCACCAGACCGCTCTTCGAAGAAGCACGGCGCATCTTGCAAGAAAAATGTCAGGTGGAATATTGGTCTGAGCCGGAGCGTATCCCAAAAGAGGAGCTTTTCGCCCGTGCACAGGACAAGCAAGGCTTAGTGTGCCTGCTCACTGAACGCATCGACGAAGCATTCCTCCATGCCGCGCCCCAACTTCGCATCGTCGCCAACGTGGCTGTGGGCTTCGACAATATTGACGTCCCGGCTTGCACCAAGCGCGGCGTCGCCGCTACCAATACTCCCGGCGTCCTGGATGAAACTACCGCGGACTTTGCGTGGATATTGATGATGGCCGTGGCGCGCCGTCTCGGCGAAGGTGAAGCTCTCGCGCGTTCTGGCAAGTGGAAGGGGTGGGACCTCGATCAGCTTGTCGGCGCGGATGTGTGGGGAAAAACCCTCGGTCTGGTTGGCTTCGGCCGCATCGGCCGCGCGATGGCGCGCCGGGCGAGCGGATTCAAAATGAAGGTGCTGTACACCGATGTCGAGCGCGTGTCGGAGGATCTGGAAAAGGAACTGAACGCCGAATATCGCGATATGGATACATTGCTCGCGCAATCCGATTTCGTCAGCATACATGTTCCTCTGTTGCCAGAAACGAAGGGATTATTCACCACTGCAAAATTTGCGCGCATGAAGCTGACCGCCTTCCTCATCAATACCGCGCGTGGTTCAGTGGTTGACGAAGCTGCGCTGGTGCAGGCACTGGAAACCAAAAAGATCGCAGGCGCCGCTTTGGACGTTTACGAAAAAGAGCCGGTCATTCATCCCGGGCTAAACCGGCCGAATGTAGTGCTAGCGCCACACCTCGCCTCCGCGTCGCTGGAGACACGCACGAAAATGGCGTGCATCGCCGCAACCAACGTGCGAGATTTTTTTGATGGCAGGCGTCCCGCGAATATCTTGAACCCCGAAGTTTTGAAAACCACCGAGTGAGCCGGTAATTTCCCCATGGCGGATTTGAAGCAACTCGCCCGCCGTATCTTCCACGAAACTTTGGCGGCCATCGACATCCCGTTGACCATGCAGCGAAAATTGGTGCGCGAAGGATCGCTGCTACGTTGCGGCCCGGCAACCAGCGATCTATCGCACTTTACAAAAGTACGCGTGGTTGCCATCGGAAAGGCTGCTCACGCGATGCTGGACGGCCTCAAAGCTATTTTGCCCCGTGACGTTTCCTTCGCCGGCATTGCGTCGGCCCCCGTCACTTCTGCCAACCCGCACTCCGACATTCAATACTTCGTTGGCGGCCATCCGATTCCCAATGACGACAGCTGGAATGCGGCAAAAGCAATCCTGGAAATGCTGTCGGCTTGCGACAACCAGACTCTGGTTTTCTTTCTGTTGTCTGGCGGAGGTTCGGCCCTTGTTGAACTGCCCCTCGACCCGTTAATTAATCTGGCGGATATGCAACAAATACACCGCCTGCTGATCGGTTGCGGCGCCCCGATAGAAGCCATCAATACTGTGCGCAAGCATATTTCAGCGGTAAAAGGCGGCCGGTTAGCTACTGCGGCGAACGGCGCCACAAAAATTACACTCGCAGTCAGCGACGTTCCCGCCGGAAAAGAATGGGCGCTCGCAAGCGGCCCCACGCTGCCCGACCCAACCACGTTGTCTGACATGGAAGACGTTTTGGACAAATATGCTCTGCGCCATAAATTTCCGGATGCGTTTCATCGCTGGGCCGCGCGAGAGGCCATACCAGAAACGCCCAAAGCTGGTGATCCAAGTTTTAAGAACGCAAACTTTTCGATCTTGCTGGGACTTGATAATCTGTTTCACCCTGCGCATGGCGCTGCCGAAGGCGCCGGCTGCATAACCTGTTGCGATAACGCGACCGATGACTGGCCTGTCGACCGCGCTGCGGAATATCTGCTGGCACAGCTGGAAGAATTGCGCAGCATCAATCCTTCGCGATACGTAGCGGTGATCGCCGATGGCGAAGTGAGTTCACCAATCACTGGTAATGGAATCGGCGGCAGAAATGCCGCCTTCGTGCTTTCTTGTGTCGAGAAAATCGCGGGCAAAAACTTCGCTGTTCTTAGCGCGGGAACGGACGGCATCGACGGAAACAGCCCCGCCGCCGGTGCTGTTGCAGACGGTGAAACACTGGCCCGCGCTCACGCCCTCGGCCTCGACCCTCGTGACGCGTTTCAGCGCAGTGACGCCTACACATTTTTCAATCGATTGGACGATGCGATCATCATCGGGCCGACAGGAAATAATTTGCGGGACTTGCGCGTCTTAATCGCCGCGCCTGCCAAGGAATCTTTCTCGGGGGAAATTTGAACCCCAGTTCCTGAACGCACTAATCGTGACTAGTGTTTTTCCGTTGGCAGCCGTGTTTCGATAGCCTTCAGACGGTCGTTCATTTCCTGAATGAGATGTTCAAGCTTATCAAGGCGCTCGGCGACGACGGCCGTGTTCCCGTTACTGCTGGGATTGCTGTCGCCGTTTGCCTCGTCGTCGTCATCATCGTCGGCGGCAGCCGTGGCATGGCTGTCCCTTTTTTCTTTCGCAGGCCGTTTCAAGTGCGCGATTTGCTCTTTGATCATCGGAACAAACTCGATGCTCAGATCATCGCTTTTCAGCAACCGCTCGAGAGCAGGGATCGCCGAAGCATCTCCGCGCGCGCCTAACGCGGACACCGCCGCCATTCGAACGCCGAAGTGCGGCTCCGGCAAATACGAAGCGATCTGGGTGGTAATTTCTTTGTTATCTTTTTGCAGCCGCGCCAGGCTGAATATAGCCGCCTCGCGTGTCTCCATCGGTTTCCCGGGAACGACCCACTCGCGAAGAACCGGCACAGCTTTCTCGTCACCCAGCGGGCCCAACGACCGCAACGCTGCATTGCGAAGAAAATCGTCCGGCGAATCCGCGGCGATCGCTGTATTTAAAATGGCAAACGCCTCAGGAGCTTTTAATTTCCCGAGCGACTGCAACGCCGCAGTGCGCGCCCGATACGAAGTATCCTGCTGCGTGACGCTTTCTAGTTTCGTCACCACATCTTTGTCATCTTTGAAATCCCCCAGGGCCGCTACCATGCGTGCCCGCAGCCACGGCTCTTTTGCTGAATTCAAAGCGGCAATTAGTTTCTTGGCTGCGTCCGGCCCTCCAATCTCGCCCAGGCTCTCGGCAGCCACCGCGCGCACTCCCCAGGCTCTATCGTTAGTCGCAGCGTCCGCCAGCCCCGCAATCA
>Ga0182024_10018772_pt1 | contig 12835 bp, 9 predicted proteins | sample P32metaG_FD_120480 | JGI IMG/M metagenome (GOLD analysis project Ga0182024, IMG submission 120480) | Permafrost microbial communities from Stordalen Mire, Sweden - P3-2 metaG (Illumina Assembly) | ecosystem: Environmental > Terrestrial > Soil > Wetlands > Permafrost | place: Sweden: Stordalen...
GCCCATCTCTATGCGCTGCTCAAGATGGCGAAGCAGAATGGTGTGGATCGCGTCTTCGTGCACGCCTTCATGGACGGCCGCGACACGCTGCCCACCAACGGCGCCGGCTATCTCGAACAACTGCAGCAGAAGATGCGCGAGTATAACTCCGGCAAGATTGCCACGGTGAATGGACGTTACTATGCGATGGATCGCGACCGGCGGTGGGAGCGCATCGCCAAGGCTTACAACGCGATGGTCTTCGGCGATGCGGAAGGCGGCAAGTGCGCCGACCCCATTCAGGGAATGAAGGATTCCTACAACAAGGGCGTCACCGATGAGTTCGTAATTCCGTTTGTGTGCACCGACAAGAACGGCCAGCCGCTGGCGACCATTCGCGATGACGATGCCTGTATCTGCTTTAACTTCCGCTCCGATCGCGTCCGCCAGATCACGCGCACGCTGGCGCGCAACAGCGGGTTGAATGCGAAGGGCGGCAGCGATCTGCCGGGCGCGGCCGATCTCGACGCGACAATTCCGTGTGATCGCGTTCCGAAAAATCTTCACTACGTCTGCATGACGCAGTACGACAAGAATTTCAGCTTGCCGGTTGTCATTCCGCCAGAATCAATGGCCAACATTTTGGCCAACGTGATGGGCGGTCTTAACATGCGCAACCTGCGCGTGGCCGAGACCGAAAAATACGCGCACGTCACCTACTTCTTCAACGGCGGCGTGGAGCAGCCATTTCCCGGCGAAGAGCGCGTAATGGTGCAATCGCCGAAGGTTGCCACTTACGATCTGAAGCCGGAGATGAGCGCCGCCGGCGTTGCCGATGCCGTCGTAAAGGCCACGGAAGACGGGACGTTTGACGTAATTATCGTCAACTTCGCAAACGCGGACATGGTCGGACATTCCGGCAAAATTGAGCCCACGATAAAGGCCGTCGAAACCGTGGACGCCTGCCTGGCTCGGATCGAGGCCGCGGTGCGTGCCAAAGGCGGCGCCATGGTGATCACCGCCGATCACGGCAATGCCGAAATGATGATTGACCCCGCGACCGGTGGTCCGCACACGGCGCATACCACGAACCCTGTGCCGTTCATCGTGGTTGCGGAAGATTCCAAGCGATTCACGCTGAAGCCCAATGGCTCGCTGCGGGATATCTCGCCGACCATGCTTGGAATGCTCGGCGTCGATGAGCCGAAAGAAATGACGGGAACGGATCTGCGCGCTTTCCTCAAGGACAATCAAAAAACTTAATGCGATGAAACTTCTGATTGTCGTCCATCACCGCTTTGACCTTTGGAACGTGCCCGCGTGGTTCCTGGAAAAACTGCAGGCAGACTTTCCTCAGATCCAAATGGTGCATAGAGGGAGCTACGCCGGCATCGAGGATGATCTTCAAAACGCCGAAATCATTCTTAGTTTCTCTATCCGCCCCGAGCAGTTCCGATTGGCGCACGCGCTGTGCTGGATTCACGCGCCTACCGCCGCAGTACACCAGTTGCTCTTTCCCGCGATGGTAAAGAGCGATGTAATTCTAACCAACGCTCACGAGGTGCATGGTCCGGTGGTTGCGGAGCACGTGATCGCGCTGATCTTTGCGCTGGCCATGAAGATTCCACAAGCGGCGCGTCTGCAGCAGAAACGCACCTGGGGGCAGGATGCAATCTGGAACGACGCCCCCCGGCCGCGCGAGGTCGCGGGCGCCACGCTGGGACTGATCGGCCTCGGCAGCATTGGGCGAAACGTGGCCCGCATGGCATCAGCTCTAGGGATGCGGGTCATCGCGGTGCGGGAGCATTTGGAGAAAAAAAATCCCGAAGGCGTCGCGGCAGTCTACGGTTCCACTCAGATCGAAGAGTTGCTGTCTGCCTCCGATTACCTTGTTATGGCCGCACCGCTCACCCAGGCAACGCGCGGATTAATGAATGCCGATCGCCTGGCCGCCATGCGGCCGGATGCTTATCTAATCAATGTGGGCCGCGGTGCGCAAGTGGATGAGATGGCGCTTGCCGACGCGCTACGCAACCGCCGCATTGCGGGCGCGGCGCTCGATGTCTTCGAGCAGGAGCCGCTTCCCGCCGAGTCTCCGCTGTGGGATCTAGAAAACCTGCTCATTACCCCGCACACTGCCGGGCTCACGGAGAAGCTCTGGCAACGCCACTACGCACTGTTCTCGGAAAATCTGCGACGCTATCTGGCACGCGAGCCGTTATTGTCTATCGTCGACAAGCAAAAAGGCTACTGAACCGTGGCTTCAAGACGCCTTAGAACTCGTCCAAGAGGGCGCGGTGGCGACCGGAGCAAGGCGAAACTTCTTCGCCGCCAGAATCCCCAGCACGACGAAAATTACCATGACGACCAGTTGAACGATCAGGAACGGTGGTTCTTTCTGCGTCGGAGCCAACGCGTGCACAGCCGGCACCTTCATAAAAATCTGGGCCACTAAAACGAAGACATTCAGATACAGGGCAAGCACGGCGCATATCACGTAGATCCGCCGCCAGGCGCCGGCCAGGTGGAGAGGATAGCGGGCGAGGATCGCAACTGCGAGCGCCACCAGCGAGATGACGCCCAGCACATGCGACGGCAAAAGATGCTCGACTGGAAATAAAAACCCAGTCAGGCTGGTTAACACGGTGGTTGCCAGAAAAATCGCAGTCGCACCGTCGAAGCGTTTTCCGAGAAGCAGACCGTACACGACCAGAAGTCCCGAGCCGATGCCCACCAGGCTCAACAACGCATGCACGATGGTGAATGTCGATGTAGACATGCCTAAGATCATGGTGTCCGTCCTTTCAGGATGAGAATATTACGTCCGTGGTCCGGCAAACTGCAAGACTGATCACGACCGGATGTCAGAGGAGTTCAAAGTCGATGGGATCCTTTCTGGTTCTGGTCATTCGTCTGCTTCGTGCTACAGTTTTCTCGCGGGCAATCTTGGCTCGCCTGATACTTCATGGAACCGCGGCTGATTTGGATCAATCTTCTGGTGAAGCTGGGCGTGGCTGCTGCCGTGTCCAGCAGTTTGGTGCGTTCCAAGGAATTTAAGTCCCTTTTGTTTCGCGAGGATCGCACATTTCCGCAGAAGGTCTACCTGGTGTTGTGGATGGCGCTGCCGATCATGATCGGCGTGTGGATTCGATTTTCGGCGAAGAGTTTCCTTGCCGGAGATCTGAGTTTTGAAACCGCGCTCCTGCTGGGTGTGATTGGAGGACGCTGGGCTGGCACTCTCGGCGGCGCCTTGATGGGTATCCCTGCGATGCTTCATGGCGAGTGGGCGGCTATGCCATTCGGAGTGCTTTGTGGTTTTATCTCCGGCCAGCTGCGTACCATGGCCGCTGACAAGGATGATATCTGGTCCTTTTCTCCTTTCATCGATCAAAGCATCTTTCGTTTGATTCGGCGCAATCTTCCGCGTCCGCGACTGTTCGACTGGCAGGTCATGTTCTTCTGCACGGTTGTGGGGTTACGGTTTGTGCAAACGGAGCTGGCGCGATATTTTCCTCATTCCGCCACCAGCCTCGAGAGCCCCGACAATTTTTGGGTGTGGGGTGCAATCTACGCCGCTTCGGTGACTGCCATCGGGATTGAGCTCAAGATTTTTAACAGCGTACGCATCCAGATCAAGCTGGAAGAACAGGAGCGGCTGCTCTTGCACGCTCGCATGGAGGCTTTGCAGAACCAGATCAATCCCCATTTTCTTTTCAATACTCTGAATTCGATTTCTTCTTTGGTGCGCTTTGATCCCGACACCGCGCGCGAAGTCATTTCCAAACTGGCCACCATCCTGCGGCGTTTACTCAACAACACGGAGTCCTTCGTTCCGCTGCGCGAAGAAGTGGAATTCATCGACAACTATCTCGATATCGAAGTGGTGCGGTTTGGAAACGATAAGCTCCGCGTGGTGAAGGAACTCGCGGCAGACTCGCTGGACCTGATGGTTCCCAGCATGCTCTTACAGCCGCTGGTCGAGAACTCAATCAAGCACGGCCTGGCGTCGAAAGTGGAAGGCGGCAGCATCCACCTGCGTAGTCGCTTGTCTGACTCGGGTTTGGTGATTGAGGTAGAGGACGACGGGGTTGGAATGGCGGCAACCCAGATGCCGGATGCCGGAAGTGCGCGAGGAACGGGAATCGGCATGGCTAATATTTCCGAGCGGCTCCAGGTTTTGTATGGCGATACGGCGCGGATGACGATCGATAGCCATGAAGGGAAGGGAACACTGGTGCGGATACGGTTGCCGTTGCTGCAGGCAGCGGGTGCCGTACCGGCGGGCTTTTACGAAGAGCGCTCCACGACCCGCCGGTAAAAGGCTTCGTACTGGGGCACGATTCTGCTGGAGCAGAAGCGGGCCTGTGCGACGGCGCGCGCCGCCTTGCCCATAGCGCGCAACGCACTTTCGTCACTGAGAAGTTCGATGGCGTAGCGTGCCATCGTATCCACGTCGCCCACGTCGGCGAGATAGCCGCTGGTACCGTGTTCGATCACTTCTGGTACGCCGCCGGTACGGGTTGCGATGGGCACCACCTCACACGCCATGGCTTCGAGCGCCGCCAGGCCAAAAGATTCCAGCTCGCTCGGCATCAGAAGAATGTCGCAGACCCCCAGCTTTTCCTCCACCTGATCCTGCTTGCCGAGAAAGAGTACGTCTTCGTGAATTCCTTTTTGCACGGCCAGCCATTCCGCCACGGAACGGTCCGGACCGTCCCCGATCAACAATAGCTTTGAGGGGATTTGCTTGCGCACCCGATCAAAAATCTCGATCACATCGGTAACTCGCTTTACCGGACGAAAGTTGGAGAGGTGTACGAGCAATCGCTCATCCTTGGGAGCATACTCGACGCGCAGCTCGGATGAGTTTTTACACCTGCAATACACATCGCAATTTACCCAGTTATAGATTACTTCGATCTCTTTATTGACATCGAAGACGCGCATCGTACGATCGCGGAGGTAGTTGGAGATGGCGGTGACTCCGTCACTCTGGTTGATGGAGTAGCGAGTGATGGGCAGGTAGGATCGGTCCAGCCCGACCAGAGTGATGTCAGTGCCGTGCAGAGTTGTGACGAAAGGCAGGCGGCGTCCCCGGGGACCATCGGCCAGCATCTGGCGCGCCAGCAGTGCGCTCACGGAGTGGGGGATGGCATAGTGAACGTGCAGCAGATCGAGATCATACAACTGCGAGACCTCGGCCATGCGTGTGGCCAGGGCCAGGTCGTAGGGCGGATAGTCGAATAATGGGTAGCGCGACACTTCGACTTCGTGATAGTGAATATTCGGCTGTTCGCCCCGGAGCCGGATGGGTTGCGCGTAAGAGATGAAATGAATTTCGTGACCGCGCTGTGCCAGTTCCAGCCCTAGTTCCGTAGCCACTACGCCACTGCCGCCGTAGGTGGGGTAACAAGTGATCCCAATCTTCATTCCGCGCGTCCGCCAGTTTAGAGAGTCTGTAATTCGATGGTCGAGGGTAGCAGAAGATGCAGATTCTCGGCGAACGGGAAGGTTTTAGCTGGAAATACTCTTCGGCTGCGAAGGTCTACTCGGCTTTTTGTCCTGGCCCGGAAATGCCAGGGTCCTGCTGATCGAGATAGGCTTGGAAGCGCTTCTTGGATTCATCCGGTAAGCCGGTGAACTCGATTCCCATGCCGACTCCCGGATCTCGAGTGCGGACAGTCGCGGAGGAAGAGATGCGCTCCTGTTCGATCCAAAACTCCAGCCGCAGCACAGTAGAAATAGGCAGCGGCATGGCCGTCTCAACATAACAGCCGTTGCCACTGATGTCCGTGGCATTCACTCGCATGGGTGTATTGACCCGCTCGTCGCGGAATTCCAGAGGAAACGAGATACGGTGACGCAAGGATCTTCTGCGATTGTCCGGAGTTGGAGCCGGCAGGTTGGATCGAATCTCAGCGGGCAACTGAGAAAGCCATGGGCACTCCTGGTCGGCTACCAATTGAACACCCACTTGCACTTTCTTTAATCCCGCGGCCTCCATCACCCACACGACCTTGCAGCGGGCCTTCTTGGTTTCGTATTGAACGCCGATGACGTCGCCTACCTTCAGCTCACGCTCGAGGCCGCAAATGCACGCGCCGGTGACGCTGACATTCTGGGCGTTGGCATTCTGATGAAAAGGTTGATTGTCGGCGCCCATGCCCCACACACGTATGCACAAGTCAAGCGTCGCACGCGGTGCCGCTCCTGAGGCGGACATAATAAAAGCCTCCCACTCGGAATCTTCTTAGCCCGATCTAATGTGATGGTAGTCCCCGGCGGAGTTCTTCAAATGTTACGAAAGTGACTAGAACCAAGCGGGCAAGCTACCGGTTGCCAACTCAAGTGTCATCGGCCAGTTTCAGTAGAGATCAGTTCGCGAAACGAAATCAACGCAATCCCCTGGTTCTCCAGCAACTGCTTCGCCGCTGGCATGGTTAGAAGGCGCAACTCGGTCTCTCGCGATTCGCGCAGCCGAGTATTAGCCCGCTGTAGATCGGAATCATTGTAGCCGGGATGGCAAACAAATTCCCAAGTACCTTCGGGAATGATGGCTGCGATGGCACGGAACAACTTTTCGTCAAGCGTGCCAGTGACCACAAGGCCAAGGGTGCCGTCGGGAGCCGCCATGCCCAGCCGCGTAGCAGCGTCGTGAAACTTTCCGGCAAGAGTGCGCAGAATTCGAAACTCAGCGTAGCGCGTCCAAAGATTCGGACGAGCTAACAATTCTGCCGACGTCAGCGGTTTGCGGGGACCAAAGGGATTGCGCACGGCGCCTACTCCGCAGGCAATTGCCGCGCGCAGCAGGGGGCGCAGCACTGCCGGAAACAAGTGAGTGTGTTTATGAGAGTCCACGTGAGAAACGGCAATGCCGGCCGATTGAATCTTGCGAATCTGGGCGGCCGTCTCCGCTTCGATCTCGTCGGGATTCAGGCGGCCGGTGAGAGCGCGAGCCGCAAAAGATTTTAGCCCGTCGCGGAATCGCGCCTTGCCAGAACGGGTGTAAGTGATCGTGGGCAGCCGAGTTCCATCGAGAACAGGCTCGCCATCAATCAATAGAGCGTGGCAGCCCACGCTCAGGTCCGGAACCTGTTTTGCCAGCCGCACTGCGTCTTCGAAGGCGGGTCCAGTGGCCATCAGTGTCGCGGATGTCACGATTCCATGGGTGTGAGCCTCGATAATGGCACGATTCACACCCGCGGTGAGGCCAAAATCATCGGCGTTAACGATCAGACGGCGCACCGCGTCAGTCTAGCAGGGAGTAAGAAGGGAGCGATGCCGAGAGAGTGCTTAAGCCGAATTCAAGGGGAGCGGTGACGACTTGCTCAACGGCTTTCGAGTCACCTCGCTCCTGCTGCCGCGGCTGAGGCTTTGGCTGGAGCCATTGATCGGCCTGACCGGGAATCGGATTCCCCGTAGGCCGAATGACTTGGGGCAACTGCCTCCGAATCAAGCCTGAACTGATTTACCAAGCCGCGCAAGTCGAGGGCGAGATTAGAAAGGTCAGTGCAAGCGCGCGCCGTTTGGTTGGCGGCGGTGGACGATTCCTGAACCAGTTGCGAGATTTGGCACATGCTTGAGTTCACCTGCTGAGTTGCGTCCGATTGCTGATTTGCGGCAGCCGTGATTTCGGAAATTACGTCGCCAACTTTTGCCGACATTTGAATGATTTCCTGCAGCGCCTCACCCGAGGCGGAGGTTTTCTCCACTCCGGCGGTTACGTCGCGGGTTCCTTGATCCATGGCGTGAGTGGCGTGGCTGGTTTCTGTCTGGATCGCGTCCACGGTTGCCGCGATCTCCTTGGTCGCCTGGGTGGTTCGCTCGGCAAGTTTTCGCACTTCATCGGAGACGACGGCAAAGCCACGGCCTTGTTCTCCTGCGCGCGCCGCTTCAATCGCAGCGTTGAGCGCGAGCAGGTTGGTTTGATCCGCGATGTCATCAATTACGCCGACAATCGTGCTGATCTGTTGTGAACTGGATCCCAGCGTTGCGATGCTGGCGGCTACCCCCTTGGAGGAGTCCGCGATGCTACGGATGGTCGCCAATGCTTCCTCGACCACGTGACCCCCGCGATGGGCGGCTTCGGCGGCCTTCTGCGAAGAATCCGAGGCGGTGATGGAACTGGCCAGGACCTGCTGGACCCGAGAAGCCATCTCCTGCATGGCGGCTACCACTTGCTGAGTCTGATCGCTCTGCACTCGGGTATTTTCAGCCGACTGCTCCGCTGACGAAGAGATCTGCTGACTGGCGCTGGCCACTTGCTCCGCCGTTAGCGCGATAGAGTTGATCAGCTCGCGAAGGGAGTTTTTCATGCCGTTGAGGGCGGTCTCGGCTTGTCCAATTTCGTCGCGGGACGAAACGTTAATGTCAGATTTCGCGAGATTCTTGCTGGCAATCTCCTGGATCATGCCGAGCATTCCCGACATTCCACGGGTGATCGAACGTGCGATCAAAGTCGAGATTGCAATCCCAGCCAGGAAACCTGAGAGTACCAGCACGATGGTTACGAAATTTGCCCGGGCTTGAGCGTTATGTTCCGCCAAAAGGGCGTTCTGCGCTTGAGTATCTTCCCATCCCTCCAACTGCGATGCATCATCTGCCACGGCCTTGATCGCCTGTTGTTCTTTAGGACCGAACGCCATGTCGGTGGCTTCGTAGTTTCGATTGGCATGCCGAAAAGCAATTTCCTGTTCCGTCAGGGTAGTGATTTGTTGGGCGCTGTGCAGCAGTTTTGCAAGCAGGAGCTTGTCTTTTTCGGCCACCAGCATTTTGCCAAATTCGTCGAGGCTCCGTTGCACTTCTTGCTTTGCTTCCCCGTACCTGCGCAGCGATGCCGCCTCACCCGTGAAAGTATATTCATTCGCCGCTTGAATTTGCTTGCGCACCTCGACCTCGGCCAAAGTGGCGCGCTGCTTTCTGGTCAGGGAGTTGTTCGCTATCTCGGTGGCTGCGGTTACGCGGAGTAGAGAGTAATAGCTCGCGCCGCCCAACAAGACGAGCAAGGCGAGCAACATGCCAAATCCCGTCGCCAGTTTTGTTCTGAGGCCGACGCGGTTCAATCGTCTCTCCAAGACTTCATCGAAATGACCTGCTCGTAGGGCTCGTTCGGCACCGCTCCGGCGCCGCGACTTAAACACAATGCGGCGGTTGCAGTTGCAATAGAGCTATCGGCAGGATTTGGTTCGACTTTAGCTTGCGATTTCTGGCCGCGAGCTGTCGGTTTGACGGCCTTTTCTCGCGTCGCATATACTCGCACAGGCGTGTTTCGGGCGCTTCCGCTGAAGCGAGTCCCGGGCGGCGCGGCGTCTGCGTTGAGCGAGCCGGCATGGATTTTATCTGGCAAAGTTAGCAGCGGGCGGTTAGCTCAGCTGGTTAGAGCGCCTGCCTTACAAGCAGGAGGTCGCAGGTTCGAGTCCTGCACTGCCCACCATGGTTTTTCCCTCTTACCGCCCATAAAGGTCTTGTGCCTGGTTCAAGGGATTTTCATTTGCGTCGCAACCCAGTCGCTGTGATGGTACTCAAAAGCATAACGTGAACGCATCGATCTTCTCTCGCTCTAGTGGAATTCTTCTGCATGTAACGTCTTTGCCCGGGGGGCAGGGGATTGGCGATCTGGGAAGCTCCGCCTTCGAGTTTGTGGAATTCTTAGCCCAGTCCAAACAGAAGATCTGGCAAGTATTGCCGCTCGGTCCCACAGGTTATGGGGATTCGCCTTACCAGTTATTCTCGGCATTCGCTGGCAACCCACTCATCATCGATTTGCAAGCTCTTCGCGAACGAGGACTGTTGTCGTCACAGGATTTGGCCAGCGCCTCGGTTCTGCCCGAGGGCCGCGTCGAATACGGCCGCGTGATCGGCGTCAAGCAAGGTTTAATTCAGAAAGCCGCGCGCACGTTTCTGGCGGATGGCGGTCAAGCTGATCGCTTGGCTTTCGATATTTTTTGCCGGGACAATGAGAGCTGGTTGGACGACTACTCGCTTTTCATGGCGTGCAAAAGTGTCTACAAGGATGCGGTGTGGGCAGATTGGGACTTGGGACTTCGACGGAGGGACTCGTCCGTCTTAGAAGAATGGCGACAGAAATTGTCTGCTGACGTAGATGTTCACAAGTTCGCACAGTTCGAATTTTCCCGGCAATGGCAGAAGCTCAGGACCCACTGCCAGCGTTACGGAATCAGCATCATGGGCGATATCCCGATCTACGTTGCTCACGACAGCGCCGATGTGTGGGCTCATAGCGAACTTTTCCGGCTCGATGCGCAATTCAGGCCCACCGCCGTTGCGGGTGTTCCGCCTGACAATTTCAGTGCGACCGGTCAACTTTGGGGCAACCCGCTGTACCGGTGGGAGGTGTCGGCTGCTACGGATCATCGCTGGTGGATCGATCGTTTTCGAGCATCCCTCAAACTATTCGATCTTGTACGCCTGGATCATTTCCGCGGGTTCGAGGCCTTCTGGGAAGTTCCAGCTAATGCGGTCACGGCGCAGCCAGGCCAGTGGGTGAAGGGTCCTGGGGCGGAGTTCTTCCGCACCGTTAAGGCCGAATTGAAAGAGTTGCCGTTCGTGGCTGAAAATTTGGGAGTGATTACTCCCGAAGTGGAGGCGTTGCGTCAGGAGTTTGGGTTCCCCGGGATGAGCCTGCTGCAATTTGCGTTTGGAAACGATCCTCAAGGGCCGAGCTTCCGTCCGCACAACTACTCGCGCGAACTTGTGGCCTATACCGGTGGTCACGATAATGACACCACAGTTGGCTGGTGGAGCAGTTCCGGCGTGGGAGAGAGCACTCGAAGCCCGGAGGACATCCGGAAAGAGCGCGATTTTGCCCGAGCCTACTTAGGGTTTGAAAATGAGCCGGTAAATTGGATGCTGATTCGCGCGGTGCTGGCATCCGTGGCGGAGATCGCAATCGTGCCTTTGCAAGACGTATTGGGTCTGGGCAATGAAGCGCGAATGAACTTACCCGGCACGGTGAGCGGAAATTGGAAATGGCGCTACCAGCCTAACGCTCTGACGAAAGACTTAGCGGAACGTTTAGGAAAACTGACGATTCTTTTTGATCGCTAAGAATGTCGCAGCACTCGGCGCGCCAGGTTAGAGCGGCGAAAGTTCATCTTCGCCTTCCTCCTCTTTCTTCGCCCGCACGAACTTTCGCTCCAGGAAGCGCTGCGCCAAGTCTCTGCCCCCGATTCCGAAGGCTATGGCCAATCCGAGCATCAAGGCTCCGAAAGCGATGCCAAACGCGACTAACATTGTCTGTTCCGCCAGACCGAGTTCTTCAAAGACAATCGACAATACGAAAACGATGATGATGCTTCGTACCGCAAGGCTGAGAACGCGCGGGTAAGGCACATTCGCATTTACCGCAGCCAGTAGCGCGGCGCGAGAAAAGAAGCTGGCCGCCAGCAATCCGAAAAACATGATGAACATGGCTACGAATAGCCGCGGCAGGAAGAAAAAGAATTTCGCAACCTGCTCCTGCAGGCCAAGGATGCCGAGCACACCCACCCCGAGCAATATAAAGCCAAGCCATACCACCCAGAAGACGAAGCGGCTCAACACTTCCGAAGCTGCGGGCAGGGCGGCTTTATTGAGCAATTGGGAGGCCCCAGCGTTTTCCGACAGCTTGTCGAACTTGATGAGCCGCAGAATGCTGCGCAGAACCACCTTCACAGCGTAAGCAATCGCCCATCCCACAAATGCGAGGATCAGCATCACGATGAGACGAGGAAGATAGTGCGCGAACCCCATGCGCAAATCCAGCAGCGCCTGGCTTAGTTCACTGATAATCATTTCCCGCATAGTTGCCTCACTCTCTCGATTTCCACTTCTGAAGCAGATAAGGTTTCAATCGCTCGAATTCGAGGCATAAGCCTTCGATATTGTTTTCCACGTCTGCCGCGGAGCCGTTGCGGTTTTCCATGAGAAATGTGAGCGCTCTTCCGCGAAAAAGCGGCGCCAGAGCTTGAATAATATGGTCGCGGCTGATTACGGATTTATGGTAGGAAGCGGCAAATTCGTAAACCTTTCTAACCCACAACTCTGACGAGTAGTGAAACTCCGCCTCTTCCAAGCCCGCGATTCGTTGCAGCTCTGCCAGAGTGGTTGGGGAGAGAATCGAGTGGAAGACTCCTTCCAACTCAGCTACACCGGTCGAGAACATCTCGCGCAGCCGCTTTCGATTTACGCGTACGGGATCCAGGAGCACTTCGTGATCGGGACCGGTAGTGGGAATGGCTTGCGAAGCGGTCACCGCACCCCACGCTGGAAAAGTCGAATCCAGGGCGGAGAACATGGGGCCAACTGTTTCTCTGAGTGCCGGAACAAGGTCGGCGGAACGGCGCTCAATGTGATCTTTTTGTCCCAGGAACGACTGGCAAATACGCTGTCGTCCTGTGATCGCGGCCAGAGTCAGGCTGAGCTCCGGGCCGGACGCACCGGTTCCATCGTCCCAGACATTGTTTAAGAGAAATTCTGCGCCGAATCGCCCGGAAAACCCGAACTCATGGGTATAGGGCTCACGGATTCTGAGGCCGTAGAGCGCTCGAATCATGGGATAGAGCAAATTCGTGATAAGGAGTCCGTCAAACTTATGCCGCCGGTAAGTGGGCGTTACCAGATCAAAACCGTCGGTACGAATAGGTTGCAGGAGCTTTGAAATCCAGGCGTCTTCGGTGTGGGAAGACTCCGGAGACATTACGATACACGCCTTGGCGCGAAGCAGTTCAGCGGCAGCAAGAATGGTCCGCAGTGCGACCGCACTCGATGGACTACTGCCGTATGGAGTGCTGATGCAGTGCAGAGTGCGGAGCGCATGAAGATTGGAAACCGGACGAAGATCGTCAATGGAAATGCC
>Ga0182024_10018773_pt1 | contig 12834 bp, 6 predicted proteins | sample P32metaG_FD_120480 | JGI IMG/M metagenome (GOLD analysis project Ga0182024, IMG submission 120480) | Permafrost microbial communities from Stordalen Mire, Sweden - P3-2 metaG (Illumina Assembly) | ecosystem: Environmental > Terrestrial > Soil > Wetlands > Permafrost | place: Sweden: Stordalen...
AGCCGTGTGCGCCAGAATCCCCGGCGATTCTTTCAGCGGCGCGTCGATCTGCATCAGCTTGGCCAGCCTCGGTGTATCGACGCCCGCCGCCAGCACCAGAAAATCCGCCTCCATTTTGCCGCGAGTGGTCTCTACTCCGCGCACCCGTCCGCCCGCTGTCGAAATGCCGGTCACCTCGCACGGATATTGCACATTTACGCCGAGCGCCTTAGCTTTATTGAGCACCGCGCCCAGCGCCTGCATCGGGTCCACCGTGCCTTCGAGCTCCGCGAAACACGCTGACGCCACGGGGCCGGGAACAAATCCCGGCAGCAGCGGCGAAATGTCCGGCACAAGATGAGCGTCGTAACCCCATTGCTCCAATCGCTCGACGTTGCGCCGCATGCGCTCCGCTTCCGCGCCTTCCGCAGCCCATTGCACTCCGCCGCCCCACTGGATCTGCAAATCCGAACCCAATTCCAGCGACAATCGCCGCCAGCCCGCCATTCCGTGCAGGTTCAAATCGTAATAGGATCGCGGCTGCTTCGAAAACGAATTGATCCACGCAAACGACTTTTCCGTCGCCCCCGCGCCCGGCCGCTGCTTTTCAAGCACGGTTACTCTCGCTCCGCGTTTGGCCAGATGATAGGCGATGGACGCGCCGATAATTCCCGCGCCCGCGATCACCACGCGATCATTTTTCGCGAATCCCCGCACCGCCGTACTCGACAATATCGCCAGCGCGCCGCGTCTCGTCATTCGCTGATTATAAAACTACGGGGGTGCCGGGTCACGACTGAATCCAAGAGTGAAAACGACACCACCCGGTCGCTGACGGGCTCGCGGCTCTGTGTCGGGGTATCGAGCCGCGAGCGAAAGCGACCGGGTGGCACCCTTTCCACACAGGCTCGCAATGGCGGGGCCATGTACGGTTTTCACAGCACTCTATATGCTGGATTACCATCTCCCGCAAGGTGATAGCATCCATTTATGAGACTCCGCTACTCTCTGCTGTTCGCCCTGCTGGCCCTGCCCGCCTTCGCGCAAAAGAAAGCTCCCGCCAAACCCGCCGTTGCCGATGCCGCTCCCGCGCCGCAAAAAATGGACGAAGAATATACGCGTCTGATCAAACAGTATTTGCAGGACTCGCGCGTCACCACCGAGTTAGTGGATCACATGCCCGCTTCCGATACCGTACCCTCGCCGCTGAAGTTTTTCGGCCGCATTCCCGGCACTCCCGGCGAGCTGACCTACGCCAAGGACATTGAACGCTATTACGAGGCCCTCGCCGCCGCTTCGCCGCGCGCGAAATTCTGGAAGCTCGGTCAATCCGAGGAAGGCCGCGACCAGATTCTGCTGGCCGTCGCCGATGAAGCGACCATTCGCGACATCGACCGTTATAAAGGGATGCTCGCCTCGCTCACCGATCCGCGCAAGACCACCGAAGCACAGGCGCAGCAGCTTCTGCACACCGCCAAGCCGATCTATTGGGTCAACAGCGGCATCCATTCGCCCGAAACCGGTGGTCCGGAAATGCTGATCGAGCTGGCCTACCGCCTGATGGTGGAAGAGACGCCGTTTATTCAGGCGATCCGCAACAACGTCATCGTTCTGATCACGCCGGTGATCGAAGTCGACGGCCGCGAGCGCCAGGTGGATACCTATTATTACGGCAAGAAAACCGGCAAACAACGCCCGCCGCTGATGTATTGGGGCAAATATGTTGCCCATGACAACAATCGCGACGGCATGGGCCAGTATTTAAAGCTCACTCAGAACATCACCAAGGGAGTGCTCGAATGGCACCCGACTATCCTTCACGATCTGCACGAAGCGCAGTCCTATTTATATGTGTCCACGGGAACCGGCCCCTACAATCCGTCGCTCGATCCGATCCAGATCGACGAATGGTGGCTGCTCGGCGAAACCGAAATCATGGAAATGGCCAAGCGCGGCGTCCCCGGCGTCTGGACCTACGGCTATTACGACGGTTGGGTGCCGAATTATCTGTTCTGGATCGCGCTCACGCACAATTCCTTCGGGCGTTTTTACGAAGTGCAGAGCTACGGTCCCGATAACAACGACAATCTGCGCCTCCAGGCGACTCAGACCAGCCACGAATGGTATCGACCGAATCCTCCGCTGCCGTCCATCAAATGGGGACCGCGCAATAACACCAATATCCAGGAGTCCGCGCTGCTGTTCGCGCTCCACCAGGTGGCCACCAATCGCGAGCTCTATCTCGAAAATTACTGGATGAAGAATAAGCGTTCGGTCGAGAAAGGCACCGCCGGACCGACCTACGCCTGGGTGATTCCCGCCGGCCAGCGCCGCCGCGAGGACGCCGCCGACATGGTGAACGCGTTGCGCCATCAGGGCGTCGAAGTCAGCACCGCGACCGCGGCGTTCAAGGCCGGCGACGTCGATATCGCCGCCGGCGATTACGTCATTCGCGCCGATCAGCCCTACCGCACCGTGGCCGACATGTACTTCAGCGTGCAGAATTATCCACCGCAGAATCCGCGTCCCTATGACGACACCGGCTGGACCATGCAATACATGCGCAACGTCAAGCTGCAGCCGGTTTCGGACAAAGGCGTGCTCGATCACCCCATGACGCTGCTCGCCGCCGACGCGCACCCCGCCGGAACCATCGATGGATCGGGCGGCACGCTGATCATCGATCACACCACCGACAATTCTTTGATGTCTTTCCGGTTCAAGAATCGCGATGTGAAAATGCTGGCGGCCGAGGACGATTTCTCCGCCGCCGGTCACAATTTCCGCGCCGGCGCGTTCATTATTCCTAACGCCGATCTCAACGCCCTGCGCCCCTCCATTCAGGAAGCCGGTCTCTCCGCGTGGGCCGTTTCCTCCGCGCCTTCGGTAAAGACTCATGAGATGGATATTCCGCGCATCGGCTACATTCATTCCTGGCAGCGCACGCAGGACGAGGGCTGGGTGCGCGCCGCGCTCGATTACTACGGCGTGCCCTACACCTATTTCGCCGATCAGCGCCTGCGCGACGGCAACCTGCGCTCGAAGTACGACGTGATCATTTACCCGCATGTCGGCGGAAATTCGCAGTCGCACCTGAACGGTATTCCCAAGGTTGGCCCCGATCCGGTGCCGTATAAAAAATCGGAAATGACGCCGAACCTGGGCGTGCTCGACCAGAGCGACGATATTCGCGGCGGCATGGGCATCGACGGCCTGGCGGAGCTCGCGAAATTCGTGGAAGAAGGCGGCACGCTGATCACCGAAGGCTCGACGGCCGCGTTCGTCGCCGATTATGGATTAACCAGCGGCGTCACAGTGGAGCATCCGGAGCAGCTTTTCGCGCGCGGATCGCTTTTGCGCGCGATGATCACGGATCGCAAGAGTCCCATCACTTACGGCTACGACGGCAAGGACCTGCCGGTGTATTTCAATCAAGACCCGGTATTCAGCGCCGCTGGCGGCGGTGGTCGTGGCGGATTTGGCGGTGGCGGCGCTGGCGGAGGCCGCGGTGGAGCGGACGCGATGGCGCAAAATATCACGCCCAATGCAGTTCCGATCCACGTCTCCCCGCTCGATCCCACGACACCGGAGCGCACGCCCGGTCAACGTTCGCAAGGCGACGAAGCAGCCGCGCTCGCGCAGCAGATGCGCGCCTTCGGAATCGTGCCCGAGGAGCGGCCCCGCGTGGTGATCTCCTTCCCGCAAAATCCCAACGACATGCTTTTATCGGGAACGCTCGCCGGCGGACAGGCTTTATCGGGCCGCGCCGCGGCGCTCGATGTGCCGCTCGGAAAAGGGCACATCGTGATGTTCGCGCTGCGCCCGTTCTGGCGCTGGCAGACGCAGGGGACCTATTTCCTGGGTTTCAACACGATCCTCAACTGGGATCATCTGGACGCCGGAAAATCCGAAGAACCGCGCGGCCGCGGCCGCCCCAGCGCACAAAGATAGATCCTCGCGGAGCCGAAAAGTGTCGAGCGTTTAAAATCCCCCCGGATTCTCATCCGCTGACGGACCGTACAGGCTCGGCACCGCGACGTCGTTCAGCCGCAAATAAACCGTGAGCTGCCCGCGATGATGAATAATGTGATTCATCACGAATCCGCGCAGCACCGCGATTTTCGGCATGGTGAACGCCTTCTGTCCGCGCACCACCAGGGACCACGGCTTCATCAGATCCTCGTCGCTCGCCGCGACGATCAAGGCGCGCGCTTCTCCCACTTTCTGATCGAACATCGCCAGCAGCGCCGCCGGCGACGAGCTAATGAACGGCTTAAAGTCTCCGGTCATCTCCAGTTCGGAGCGGTTCATCGTCTCGATCACCCACCCCGGCAGTTCCGCCAGATGACCGGCCAGGCGCCCCATCGACATCGACTTCGGGTGCGGCTTCCAGTCGGTTTTTCCGTCCGGGACGCGCTCCAGCGTCTTGCGCGTTCCGGCCATTTCCTGATCGAACTCGGGGATTAAACTGTGGCTGATAGACATGCGTAAATTGTACGCGAACGGGGTACGGTAAAATAGCGTATACACGTGCAACAGATCGGGCGCTACCAGATTCTCGGAGAATTGGGGCGCGGGGCGATGGGCATCGTCTATAAAGCCCAGGACCCGGCGATCGGCCGCACCATCGCGATCAAAAGCATCCGGCTCACCGATTTGAGCGACGAAAGCGAGCGTGAACGCCTGCGCGAGCGCCTGTTTCGCGAAGCCCAGTCGGCCGGAATTCTGTCGCATCCCGGAATCGTGACCATCTACGACATCGCCGAGGAAAACGGCATGGCGTACATCTTCATGGAGTTCGTCAACGGGCCGCCGCTCGAAAAAATGCTGCAGCACGCCCAGACGCCCGATAAGGAGACGCTGCTCAGCATTTTCCGCCAGACCGCCGCCGCGCTCGATTACGCCCACAAAAAAGGCATCGTGCATCGCGACGTCAAGCCGGCCAACATCATGATCCATGAGGACGGCAGCGCCAAGGTCACCGATTTCGGCGTGGCGAAAATCATCTCCCAGCAAATGACCCAGGCCGGCACCATTATGGGCACGCCCAGCTACATGTCGCCCGAACAGGTGCAGGGCGGCGCCGTCACCGGCCGCGCCGATCAGTTCTCGCTGGCCGTGGTCGCCTACGAAGTGCTTACCGGCGAAAAACCGTTTCAAGCCGAGTACATGCCCACGCTCCTGTACAAGATCGTGCGGGAGGACCCGCTGGCGCCGCAGCGCATGAACCGGACGCTGGGGCCGCAGGTGGAAACGGTGCTGCGAAAAGCGCTGGCTAAAGACCCCGCCGCGCGTTATGAAACCTGCGCCGAATTTATCAGCGCTCTTTCCGCGGCCTGCAACGCCACCCAGGGATGGATGCCGATGCCGCGCGGCGCGAGCCAGAACATGCCCACCGGCGGCTCGCTCGAAAACTACGCCGAAACCATCGACGACGTGATCCGTCCAGCGCCGGAGCCGGCCGCGCCGCGGGAGCCAAAACGCTCTCCGGAGCCGCCGCGCCAGGCTCCCATGATCGCCATCGAGCCGGTGGTCCCCTTCACGCGCCGAACGCCGCCGGAGTCGTCGAATACCTTGCGGAACGTGGTGCTGGCGGCGGCCGCGGTCGCACTGGTATGCGTGGGATCGTTCCTGCTGATCGAGAAAATCACCGCGCCCAAGCCCCAGGCCGCCAATCTCCAGGAGCCCGCCGCCGTCGAGCAGCCCGCGCCTCCGCCCGTGGACGAAACGGAGAAACCCGCGCCCGCGCCGTCGGAACCCGCCGCCACGCCAACCCCGCCGCCCGCCACGTCCGCCGACCCGCCTGCTCCCGTCCCCACTCCGGCCGCGACCCCCGTCATCGCGCCCGCGGTAACCACCGCGGCTCCCAAATCGACCGAACCTTTAGAGGCGACTTTTCAGTTGACCACCGCGCCCGCGGATTCTGAAGCCGTGTTCGACGATCACGAACGGTGCACTACGCCCTGCACGGTGACACTCGGCGCCGGCCGTCATACCTTCGTCGTGCGGCGCGCCGGCTATCGGGAAGTGCAGCGGATCATCGAAATTCCGCGGGACACGGGGTTGATCGTCGACCTGCAACGCTCCACCGGAACCCTCAGCCTGTTGTCGACCCCCGCCGGGCTTACCGTGTTCGTCGACGGGCAGCAGCAGCCGCGGAAAACACCGGTCACCCTGAACCTGGCGGCTGGGCAACATCAGATCCGGATCAGCGACGGAACCCACAACCAGGATTTTTCAGTGGATGTCCGCGATGGAGTGCTGGTCACCAGAAATATCGAGATGGCCCAATGAGACGGAAATGAAACCAACCAGACGCAATTTCTTTCTTCTCGCCGGTGGCGGCCTGCTGCTCGCTCAGGACAAGACCGCTCCGGACATGATCGTGAAGTCCACCCGGCCCGAGGATCTGGAGATGCCGCTCGCGGGCTTCGCCGATTACATCACGCCGCCCGAGCATTTCTTCGTCCGCACGCATGTGTACGTGCCCACCGTGAATCTGAGCGATTGGAAATTGAAAGTGGATGGCTCGGTGGGAACGCCGCTGACCCTGACCATGGACGATCTGCGCCGGATGCCGGCGGTGGATCTGGTCGCGGTGACGGAATGCGCCGGAACCGGCCGCTCGTTTTTCGATCCGCCGGTGCCGGGCTTGCAATGGGCCAACGGCGGCGTCGCCAACGGGCGGTGGCGCGGCGTCAGGCTGGCCGATGTTCTCAAGCGCGCCGGTGTCAAGGAATCGGGCGTCGAAGTGTTGTTCGACGGCGCGGATGTTCCTCTCGGAACCATGCAGGATTTCCGGCGCTCCATCACCGTGAAGAAGGCCCTCGATCCGAATACGCTGCTCGCCTACGAGCTGAACGGCGGTCCGATTCCGTTGAAGCACGGGTTCCCCATGCGCGTTGTCGCGGCGGGTTGGGCCAGCGATTCGTGGGTGAAGTGGCTGACGTCGATCACCGTGCTCGACCAGCCGTGGGACGGGTTCTGGATGAAGAACGCGTATCGCAAGCCGGATCATCCGGTGGCGCCCGGGACCACGCTCACGCCGGAACAGATGGTGCCGGTGACCAGTTTACGTGTGAAGACCGTGATCGCCTCGCCGCTCGACGGCGCGGCCGTGGCGCCCGGAACCGCGGTGACCATACGGGGTGTTTCCTGGTCGGGCGATGCGGGGCCGGTCACCTCGGTTGAAGTTTCGACCGACGGCGGCCGCAGTTGGAAAGCGGCATCGTTGCACCGCGACCAGCAGACCCAGTTCGGATGGCGGCAATGGGAATTTCCGTGGACGCCGCAGCGTGAAGAGTATTACAACGTGATGGCGCGGGCCAAGGACGCGGCGGGGAACACGCAGCCATTTGCGCAGGAATGGAATCAATCGGGTTACGGATGGAACGTCGTCGCGCGGATCGGCGTGAATGTGGGTGGATCGGCAAAGCCGGCTCCGGCGCCCGAAAAGTATCCCGCTCCATCAGCTTCGTTCAAGAACGCCTGTCTGACGTGTCACGAAGAAAACGTGATTTCGCAGCAGCATCTGACGCGCGCGCAATGGGATCGCGAGATCACCAAGATGACCGGTTGGGGCGCGCAGGTGAAACCGGAAGATCGCGATCGGTTTATCGATTATCTCGCCGCAAATTTCGGCCGCTAACGAATTTTCAATCGGCGTACAACCGGAGCCGCGACCGTGAGGGTGCGGATTTAGAATCCGCCCGGTTTTTTCCCCGATGCCGCCGGAGCCGCAGCCGGCGGTGCAGTAGCCGCGGTCGGAGGAGGGGCCGTCGTCGGTTTCTTATCCTCTTTCGGAGCCACCAGGCACTGATCCGACCGGCAGTTGTGCGAGTTCGCCGAGCCCAGTTGTTCGAGCAGGGCCACGGTCTCCGGATGCGGGATGCCGAACCGCGTCGGGCCGTTGGCCATATCCGCAACGGTGTTCCTGTCCTTCGCCACGGCCTTGATATCGGCGCCGTGGTTCATCAGGTAGCGGATCAGCTCGTCGTTGCCGATGTAGGCGGCGCCGTGCAGCGCGGTGTATCCGCGCGCGTCCACCGCGTTCACGTCCGCGCCCAGCTGGATGCAGTATTTCACCGCGTCCATCCAGGTGAAATCGGGCGCGTTCATGCTGTAGTGATAACCCCAGCCGATGCCCGCTGCCGCTTCCAGCGGCGTGGTGCCGCCGAACGTCGGAATATCCGGATTGGCGCCGTGCGCCACCAGCAATTTCATCGCGGCCACATCGGTCGAGGAAGCTGCCCGCCAGAACGCGGTCGCGCCGGCCGTATCCACCCAGGAATGGTCGCCGAAGGAGCGGAACCACAGCTTCTTGCCAAGCTGCGCGTTCGGATCGGCGCCGTCCTCGAGCAGAATCTTCATCAGATCGAGATAGGCGACTTTTTCCTGCGCGGTGCCGGGCGAGGGAAACCAGCCTTTGGGAGCCCACTCGACGTCGATGGTCGCATATAACGCGGTAAGGCCCTGGGCGTTCGACAGATTCGGATCGGCTCCCCAATCGACCAGCAATTTCGCCACATCGAAATGGCCGTTCATGATGGCCATCACCAGCGGGCTGGTTTTTTCGGACGCCGAAACCTGGTTGATATCCGCGCCGCCGTCAAGCAGCGCCCGCGCTGCGTCCATCTGTCCATCGCGCGCGGCGAACAGCAGCGCCGTCATGCCGCCCATGTCCAGAGTTCCGCGCTCGCGAATGATTCCGAACATACTGTTGTTGCCGTTGTTCCCACCGTTGCCGCCGCCCGCCGCGTCTGGTTTCTGGGCCGCCGGCAGCCTCTTTTCGAGCGCATCCACTTTGGCCGTCAGCTTCTGAACCAGATCTTTCAGATCGCCTTCACCCGGTTTTCCGCCCGCCGTGTACACCGCCGACTTCAGTCCCATCGCCGCTGCCAGAGCGTCGAGCGAAGCCTTGTCTGCTTCTGTATTCACCGCGGCCGGTTTCACTTCTTTCGCTTCCGGCACCAGGTTGCCGTCGTCGAATCGCGACGCCGGTTTCGCCAGCTTCACCGCTTTGGTGGTGACGCCCGGATCCGCGCGGTATTCGAGAAGCGCCTGGATCGCCGCCGCGCGATTGAGCGATGCCGCGAACATCAGCGCGGTCTGTCCGTGCGCCCCTTCTCTCGCGTTCACGTCGGCCCCGTGCTCCACCAGCATTTTCACCGCGGCCGCGCTGCCCGATGCCGCCGCCGTCATCAGCGCGGTGGTGCCGTGCTCATCGGTCGCATTCGCATCGGCGCCGGCTTTGAGCAGCAGCTCGATCATCGCCGCGCTGCCGTTTTTGCAGGCCATGAATAGCGGCGTAATCGATCCGACCCGCGTCGCGGCCTTCACGCTCGCGCCCGCGCCCACCAGCATCTTGGCCATTTCCAGATCGTCATTGAACGCCGCCCAGTGCAGCGCGGTGGTACCGTCGCCCTGTGCCGCGTTCACTTCGGCCTTCTGGGCAAGCAGGGAGCGAACCGCGTTCCGGTCGGCATTCTGCGCCGCGTCCGCGAGCCGGGTATCGGCCGCGGCCGCCAGCATCGATGTCACCAGCAGTGTGCAAATCCAGAATTGCGCCCGCATTTTCGTCCTCCCGAAATCAAATGGCGATGTCGCCCGTGCTGTCCCCGATGCTGTCCACTTTCATCCCCACCTTGCGCATCGCCGTCAGCAGCACGTTGGCCATCGGCGTTCCGTCCTGGCACCGGACGTGTAAATTTCCCTTGATCTGGCCATTGGCGTGGCCGGCCAAAAAAATCGGCACGCGTTTATGATTATGCGCGTTCGAATCGCCCAGCGGACTGCCGTACAACACCAGCGAATGGTCCAGCAGATTGCCGTCGCCGTCGGGCGTGTTCTTCAGTTTGTCCAGAAAATACGGAAGCAGGCTGACGTGATAGCGATTGATCTTGGCGAAATCGGCGATCTTCGCCGACGCCTCGCCGTGATGCGACGCGGTATGGAACGGCACCTTCACGTCGCTTTCCGCGTAGACGCGCTGGCATACGTCGCGGCTCATCTTGAACGCCGAGCAGCGCGTGGTATCGGTCATGAACGCCAGCGCCTGCAGATCGAACATCAGCTTGATGTGCTCTTCGAAGGAATCGGGCACCCCCACCGGAGCCGCCGGCAGCGCCCGCGCGATGCCACTCGAATTATGTTTTTCGGTTTTCTCGATGCGCCGCTCGATCTCCCGCACGTCTTCCAGAAATTCGTTCAGCCGGCTGCGGTCGGAAGGACCCAGATCTTTTTCGAGCACGCTCACCCGATGCGCGATGCGATCGAGAATACTGCCCTTGGCCTGCTGCCGCAGCGCCCTCTCTTCTGGTGTCGCGCCGTCGCCGAACAACATTTCGAACGCCTGCCGCGGATCGATGGTCATAGGCAGCGGCTGCGTCGGCGAGGCCCAGCTGATGGTGTCCGAATAGACGCAGGCGTAGCCGTAATCGCAGTGCCCGGAAGAATCGACGCTCTCAATGCAAAGCTGAATGGACGGCAGCGGAGTGTCCTGCCCGAACTGCTGCGCGTACATCTGATCGATGGAAGTCCCGCACAAAATATCGGCGCCCATGGTCAGCTTGGGATGCGCGGCGGTCAGAAACACCGAGCTCGAGCGGAAATGATCGCCGCCCTCCTCGGCATCGGCATAAGCGCTGGCCGGATGAAGATCGGTATCGCTGATGATGGTCAGGTATTCGCGGAATGGCTCGAGCGGCTGCAGCGTCTGGGTGAACTCGAAATCCGCGCCCTCTTTTTCGGGCGACCAGTAATGCTTGTCCGATCCATCGACCGTGCTGCCCGCCGACCCGTGAACCATCTCGATGCAGCACAGCCGCGGCCGCTGCGTCGCGGCAGTTTTCGCGAGGCGCGTTTGTGCCGGAACCATCGAATCGAGAAAGGGCAGCGCCAGCGATACTCCCATGCCCCGCAGAACCGTGCGCCGGGAGAGATGTTTGCCGGTAATAAACATTAGTGCTGTCCTCCGTTTTCGGTCACCGGAGCCGCTTCGGCGCGCCGCAGCTGGAACGGCATGCTCTTGACGATGGCCAGCACGAATGACGAAAAATGGTTGTCGTTTCGCGCCGCTTCCCGTTCAATCGAGCGGATCATCGGCATGTCCTGATAATCGGTGACGCGCCCCAGTCCGTACGCCAGCAATCTTTCCGTGAAGGTGCCGATAAATGCGTCGGAGTGGCTCAGGATCGCTTTGCGCAGGCTCACTGGACCATCGAGTTTGGTCCCGTCGAACATTTTGCTAGCCGCGTCGATCGGCAGGCCGCTGTCTTTCACCCGCCAGGTCCCCACCGCGTCGAAATTTTCGAGCGCGAGCCCGATCGGATCCATCAACTGATGGCAGGAATGACACGGCTCGTTCTTGCGATGCTGCTCCATTTTCTCGCGCACCGCCTGCGGTTTGCCGTTCTCCTCGTTTTCCTTGAGCGGAGGAACATTGGCCGGCGGTGGAGGCGGCGGCGTGCCCAGCAAAACGATCATCACCCATTTCCCGCGCTGCACCGGCGACGTCCGGTTCGATACCGACGTGAGCGTCAGCATGCTGCCCTGTCCCAGTAATCCGAAGCGATTTTCATCGGTCAGCGTCACCCGCCGGAAACGCGTGCCGAGAACATTCGGAATACCGTAATTTTTCGCCAGCACTTCGTCCACGAAAGTGTAATTGGCCGTCAGCAGATCCTGAACGTTGCGATCCTCGCGCACGATGCTGTCAAAGAACAACTCCGTTTCATGGCGCATGTCATCGGCCAGGTTGCGATCGAAGTTGGGGTACAGAAACGCGTCCGGCTGCGCGTCCTGAAGATTCTGCAGATTCAGCCACTCCGCCGCGAAAATCTTCGACAGCGCCTCCGATTTCGGATCCGCCAGCATCCGCCGCGCCTGCTGTTCGAGCACCGCCGGGTCCTTCAGCTTGCCCTGCGCGGCGACCGCGATCAGCGCATCGTCCGGCGCGCTCGACCACAGAAAATAAGAAAGCCGCGAGGCCAGCTCCAGATCGCTGATGCGGTAATTCGATCCCGGCGCGACGCTCGCCGGCGTGCGCTCGAAGCGGAACAGAAATTCGGGATCGGTGATCACCGTCTGCACCACGCTGCGGATCGATTGCTCGAAATCCGCGTCCTTGCGCGCTTGTTGATAAACGCTCAGCAGGTCTTCGAGATCGGCGTCGGTCACCGGACGGCGATAAGCCTGCCGCGTCAGCGCGGAAATAACTCTCTTCGCGCAGGGAATCTCATCGGCGCCGGCGGCCGGGCGGCAGGTGAAAAGTTTCAGCCGGCTGGGCGTATCGGAAATGCCGGTGACATTCTTCGGCCCGATGATCCGCAGCTCCCGCAAATGCGGCAGGGACGTGATGCCCGGCATATCGGCGTTATTGAAATCGATCAGGCTCTGCTCGTAGGGCATCACGGAATCTTCCACCGGCCCCTCGGCCTTGGGAAGAAACGCCGCCGAAACGCGTCGTGGACCCGCTTTGATTTTCATCGGCGGCGTCACCAGATCGTCGGTGAACACCGAGTTCGGATCGATGGTGACCAGCGCCGCTCTTTCGCCGTTTACCGACACTTCGATCTGTTGCCCTTTGCCCTGGTTTTTGCCCCATAAAGGACCGCAAATGTCGTAATAAAGCGACAATTTGAACACGTAATCGCCATCCGCCGGAAAATCGTGAATCACCGAAAGTCCGCCGCGCGTACCGAAGGGAGTGCCTTCGACGTGACGCATCTGATTCACCACGCGCGCGATGTGATAGGTCTTGGTGGCCGCGCTCACTTTCGGATCGCCCACCGCTTCCCGGCTGATGCGATCGCCTGCGCGGATGTAGCCTTCCATCAGCGCCGGGGAAACGCGGAG
>Ga0182024_10018774_pt1 | contig 12834 bp, 6 predicted proteins | sample P32metaG_FD_120480 | JGI IMG/M metagenome (GOLD analysis project Ga0182024, IMG submission 120480) | Permafrost microbial communities from Stordalen Mire, Sweden - P3-2 metaG (Illumina Assembly) | ecosystem: Environmental > Terrestrial > Soil > Wetlands > Permafrost | place: Sweden: Stordalen...
ATCCCCCCAACCTCTTCATCCTCAAACCCTTCCACCCTGGCCCCCCTCGTGCTCTTTTTTTAACAAAGGTATTGACCTACGAAGCCTTTCGTATTAACCTGGAACCATGACGAAGCAACACCGTCCCACTGATGGCGAACTGGAAATCCTCCGCGTCCTCTGGCGCGAAGGTCCCTCCACGGTGCGCGACGTCCACAGCATTCTTTCGAAGGCGAAACCGGGTACCGGTTATACAACGGTCCTCAAGCTGATGCAGATCATGGCTGACAAGGACCTGGTCAGCCGCGACGAAAAGAACAAGGCCCACGTCTATTCGCCGCGCATCAGGGAAGACCAGACGCAGAAGCAGATGGTCGGCGATCTGCTGGATCGTGTCTTCGGCGGCTCAGCGGCGCGCATGGTGATGCAGGCCCTCGCAACTAAGAAAGCCAATCCCCAGGAACTGGCGGAGATCCGGCACATACTGGACGAATTTGAGCAAAACGGAGGCGCGCGATGAATCGGACGCTAGTGGATGCGCTCGGCTGGGCGCTCATACATTCCTTGTGGCAATGTGCCGCGATCGGCATTCTCTTCGCGGCGGCTAACCTGACATTGCGGCGTGCCAGCGCGAACCTGCGCTACATGCTTTCCTATGCCGCGCTCCTCGCCATGCCCGCCTCGGCCGTCGCCACCTTCTTCGCATTGTTTAGGCACCACGATATTTCGGCCGCTCTACCGCCATCCATGCCCGTCCTCGGCCGCATCGCCACGGATCATCTGCCCTCCGCCGCAATCGCGCCATCGTCCAGTCCGCTGCCTTACCTAACTATGGTCGTCTGGTTCTGGCTTGCAGGCGTAGTCGCCATGTCAGTCTGGTCCGCCACTGGCTGGTTCATCGCGCAACGCCTGAAGCGCCGCAGCAAACGCGCTCTTCCTCAAATCTGGCAATCGCGGCTGGCTGACTTAGCCGGTCAACTCGGGATTCGCCGCGGCATACGTCTGTGCGAGTCCACTCTCGCGCAAGTCCCCGCCGTCATTGGATGGATACGGCCCGTGATCCTGATTCCCGCCGGCGCGTTGATCAATCTCAGCGCTCAGGAGCTGGAAGCGGTACTGGCTCACGAGCTGGCGCACATCCGCCGCCTCGATTACGTTGCCAACCTGCTGCAAAGCGCTATCGAAGCGTTGATGTTCTACCATCCCGCCATGTGGTGGATCGCTAAGCGCATCCGCGCAGAACGCGAAAATTGCTGCGACGATCTCGCCATTGTGGCGTGCGGCGACCGCGTGGTTTATGCTCGCGCGCTCACTGCTCTTGAGGAACTGCGCAGCGGTTATCCGCAATTCGCCATGGCCGCCACCGGCGGCCTGCTGCTCAGCCGCGTGCGGCGTCTGCTGGGAAAAGATGATCCTCGTCGGCGTTCACTGCCGGTGTGGATGGCGCTCGCCACGGTGTTGATCGCGGCGCTGGCAGTGACTAGCGGAATCCGGCTGCGTGCGCAGGACGACTCCATGCCTCCGCCCCGGCCTCCAGTAGCGCCCGCTGCCGTTCAGTCGCCCGCCACGCCCCGCGCCCCCCGCGCGCCGGCGCCCAGTTCAGGACCGGCCGAATCCATCGAGCCATCCGCGCCTCGGGTATTCGTCGCGCCAGCGGCGAGCGTTGGCGACGGGACGAGCGTCGGCTATGGGGTGAGCGTCGGCTACGGGATCAGTGCCGGATCAGGCGAAGGAGTGGCAGCGCCAGCATCGTCTGCTGCGCCTGGCGCTTCGGCCACCACTCCCACGCCAGTCGCCGCAGTGGGAGCTTACCACGTTGCAGCTCTTGCCGCTCCAGCACAATCCGCCACAGTTGCCGCTGCTAATCATCGCGACGGGTATCTCGCCGGCCTGGTGGACGCCGGCTACACGCAAATCTCGGTCGACGACATCATCGCCCTACGCGACAACGGCGTGGAGCCCAAATATATTCAGGGCATGCTGCACGCCGGTTTCGGTACACCATCACCCAAAGATCTGATCAATCTCCACAATAACGGCGTCTCCCCGGAATATGCTCGCAAAGCAGTAGCCGCGGGTATTCCCAATCTCAACGTGGAGCGCATGATCCACCTGGCTCAGAACGGAGTGGATCTCGACAACGTCCAGCGCATCCACGCCCTGGGATTCGGCCCGTTCAGCATCGAACAACTCATCGATCTGCATAACAATGGCGTTCCCTCCGGCCTCTTCGATGCGCTCAAGGAATCCGGATATACAAAAGTGGACGCGCATCAGGCGGTGGAGGCACAACAGAGTGGACTCTCAGCCAAATCGTTGCGCAACCTTCGCGAACAGGGCTTCAAAGGCCTGACGTTCGAACAGGTAATAAAACTCTGCCGGGCAGGCGTAATTTAGGAGGCGTCATATGCAATTCATGAAATTCAGGATCAATGAACCGGTTGCCATCTCGCTCTGCATTCTGGTTGTGTTAATAGCGCAAGCGGCCGACACCACTGTTCCCACCACCGGAACCTGGAGCCTGAACCGGTGGATGGCTGGCAGCGGCAAAGTGCAGCTCTCGCTGAAGCGTTCCACCATGACCTCCACTTGGGTGGAAAGCTCCGACTACCGCGTCGAGGATCTGAAAGGCCTTTCGCGCGATGATATGAACACGCTCCACGCGAACGTGCACTTCGAACTTCAGCGCGATGCGGGCAGCCTGGTTTGCGTAGGCTCCATCGTGGCTGGAGTGGGCGGCGGCCGTTTCAGCTTCGCCCCGAATCCTTCGTTCATCAGCCAAATGGAAAAGCTCGGATTCTACGATATCAACGAGAGCCGGTTGTTTCAGATGGCTCTCATGGATATCAATCTGCAATATGCGCGCCAATTGATCAAGCTCGGAATGCATGATCTGACCACGCGGGAGTTGATCGACTTGAAAAGCCGCAACATCACTCCCGAATACATCGGCGAGATCCGAAACAGTGGTTACGATTTTTCCGGCGCCGACATGATCCGCCTCAATGACCACGGCGTCGAAGGCAGCTTCCTTCGCGAACTCAATAAGGCCGGTTACCATCTCAGCGCCAATGAGGTAACTGAACTGCACGATCATGGCGTCGACGGGCGCTACGTTCGCGACCTGGATGCCGCCAAGTATCGTTTCTCGGCAGAGGACCTGGTTCGAATGCACGATCATGGAGTTTCCACCGACACCATCGCGCAACTGAAGCACAACGGCTACGAGCTCAACCCCGAGCAACTCATCCAGTTGAACGACCATGGCGTCTCGCCCAGTTTCGCCGCCGACGTAAAGCGCGCCGGTGTGGCTCTGGATTCGAAGCAGATGATCCAGCTGCACGATCATGGCGTGGACTCGGATTTCCTCCGCGCGCTGCACGACAGCGGCTACCAGTTGACCACCGACGAAATAATCCACCTCCACGACCATGGCGTCTCCCCGCAGTTTCCGAAACAGCTCAAAACCTGCGGTTACACGCGACTGTCAGTCGATGAGATCACGCGCATGTGGGAGAACGGCGTGAATGGTGATTACATCGCTCGCCTGGAAGCCAGCGGCATGAAGAACCTGACGCCCGAACAAATCATCAAGCTAAAACAGCACGGCATCGACTGAACGCCGCTCACCGAACCGCGACCGTGAGGGAGTCGGTGCTCGGCACCGATGGCGCAGGAAGCGTGAAAATCTATCTCTACTACATCGGCAAACCGCGCGACCAAAATGCCAACAGCATGGCGGAGGAATACATCAAGCGCTGCTCTCGCTACGCCCACACGGAAATGCGGGAGATACAGCCGGCCCGATTCGACCCTTGGTCGAAACACCCCTCCGCCCGAAAAATCCTCCTGGACCCAGCTGGCAAACCACACGACTCGATTCAATTCACAAAACTAATCGCGAAGGCAGAAGAAGAATCGCGCGACTTGGTCTTCATCATTGGCGGCGCCGACGGCCTGCCCGCAACCTGGCGCGATCGCGGAGACCTGCTACTGTCTCTCTCCGCGTTAACCTTCCCGCACGAACTAGCCCGCGTAATCCTTGCCGAGCAACTCTACCGCGCCTTCACAACTCTTCGCGGACACCCCTATCCGCGTTGAAATAACTCGCCAGCCGTTCCCCCGGCCAGGAGAGGCAGCAGGACGCCCGCCCATGGCCCCAGAGCTTGAAATGCGGCCATCCCCAGCTCATTGAACTGCGCCAGCCATCGAAGCATCTGGCCAGGAAACAGCGCCAATCCAACAATCGCGGCGATCACAATCGCCGCAAACAAAAAACCCGCAATAATCGCAACCACTCTCGGTCGTGCACGCCACGCTCGCAGTATAACCTCGACACCACCACCAGCAACCAGCAACCAGCAACCAGAAACCAGAAACCAGCCACCAGCCACCAGAAGCCAGCCACTAGCCCCCAGTCCCCAGCCCCCAGCCCCGCGAGCGCGCGCAGCGCGCGAGCAATAATTGTGTGTGGCCACTCGCTCGCTCCTCCGCTCCCGCTCCACTTCCCAACTCCTTGAGCGCGCCGCCACCTTTCTTTCCGCCCACGCCGGACAATCCGAAATCCTGATCCTCGCTCCCACCCGAGCCGCCGCCCACGAACTCGCCGTCACGGCGTTCCAGCACGGCGCCCAAGGCATCCACGCTTTCACCGTCATCCAACTCGCCGCCCATCTTGCCGCACAGCCCATGGGCCGCCGATCTCTAGCGCCCATCAGCCGCCTCGGTATTGAAGCCATCGCTACTCGCATCGTGAATGCCGCGCATCGCGCCAAGAAGCTGGGCTACTTCTCGCCCGTCGCCCAGACTCCCGGATTCCCGCGCGCTCTCGCCCACACCATCGCCGAGCTTCGTCTTCAAGGCATCCCTGCGCGCGATCTCCTCTCCACCGGCCCACCTGGCCAAGACCTGGCGCACCTGATGCAGTTGTACGAGCACGAGCTGGAACAAAGATCGCTGGCAGATCTGCCGATGCTTCTCGGCTTCGCCGCGGAAGAAGCCGCCACCAACGCGAGTCGTTTCACCGGACTCCCGATTCTTCTGCTCGACCTCACCGTCGAATCGCAAAGCCACGCCAAGTTGCTCGCCGCGCTGATCGAAAAATCGCCCAACGTTCTGGCCACCACCATCAGCGGCGAAGAACAATCCGTAGCGTCCGTCCTCGGCGTCGCTCCTGAAGATCTCGACGCAACCACAGCCACCACTACGCTCGATCGCGTCCGCACCTGGCTCTTCTCTCCCGAGCAACCTCCCGCCGCGCCGCCCGATCCCGAGCTCCTGTTTTCGGCGCCGGGTGAAAGCCTGGAGTGCGTGGAAATCGCCCGACGCATTCGCGCACTCGCCGCACAAGGAACTCCGTTTGATCGCATCGCGATCCTCCTGCGCAACGTCGAACAATACCAGCCGCTGCTCGAGGAAGCTCTGCGCCGCGCTGCTATCCCAGGCTATTTCAGTCGTGGCGCGGCCCGGCCCGATCCCGCCGGACGCGCTTTCCTCGCGCTGCTCGCCTGCGCCTCGGATGGCTGCTCCGCTTCGCGCTTCGCCGAGTATTTGTCCCTCGGACAGCTCCCGCCCGTCGATCAGAACGGCGCGCCCATGAAACCAGTCCCGCAATGGGTGCCACCCGACGACGAAATTCTCGCCAATTTTCCCAGCGCACCGCCCGCTCCCGACATTACCCCGCCTCCCGATTCAGCCGACGAAACTACGCTAGCCGTTCCCATCGGCTGGGAAAAACTTCTGGTGGATGCCGCTGTGATCGGTGGGCATGATCGCTGGGCGCGCCGCCTGCGTGGACTCCGCGCCGAACTCCAGGCCCAGCTCCGCGACCTGGATAGAGAAGACCAATCGCATCGCCCGCACATTGAACGCCGCATCCAGCAGCTCACGCGCCTGGAACATTTCGCGCTCCCTTTGATCGACATCCTCGGCTCGCTCCCCAACGCAGCGCAGTGGGGCGAATGGCTCGATCGCCTGTCCGAGCTGGCCCAGATGGCCTTGCGCTATCCCGAGTCCGTGCTCGCGGTCCTGAGCGAATTGAAACCGATGGGCGAAGTGGGTCCGGCCACGCTTGAAGAAGTGTACGACGTGCTCTCCGAAAAAATGGGTTCGCTCCGCACCGATCCTCCGCGGCGCCGCTATGGCCACGTCTTTGTCGGATCCATCGATGAAGCCCGCGGCCGCGCCTTCGACGCCGTCTTCCTCCCCGGCCTCGCCGAGGGCCTGTTCCCGCGCCGCGCCTTGGAAGACCCGCTCTTACTAGACGAACACCGCATCAAACTTCAGCCCCCGTACGGCAAGTCTCCGACTTGCCTCCTAGATACTCAAGATCGACGCATCGCGCGCGAACGTATGCTCCTCCGCTCCGCCGCCGCGGCCGCCACTCAACGCCTCGTCGTCTCCTACCCGCGCATGGATGTCACCGAAGCCCGCCCGCGCGTCCCCTCCTTCTACGCGCTCGAAATCCTTCGCGCCGCTGAAGGCCGGCTCCCTTCTCTTCGCGATTTTAAGGAGCGAGCCGCCGCCAGTGCTCACACCCGTCTCGATTGGCCAGCCCCTGCCGACCCTGCCATTGCGATCGACGACGCGGAGTACGACCTCGCCTCACTCCAGGCCGCGCTCAAACTGCCAAGCGAAAGCGCCAAAGGCAGCGCCCGCTACCTGATGGAAGTGAATGAAAGCCTGGCCCGCTCGCTGCGCACGCGCGGCCGGCGCTGGCGCAACCGTTGGACTTCCGCCGACGGCCTAGTAGATCCCGACGCCCCGACACTCAAAGTTCTGGAAGCTCACGGCTTCTCCCAGCGCAGCTACTCGCCATCATCGCTACAACATTTCGCTGCCTGTCCGTATCGCTTCCTGCTGCAAGGTATTTTTCAATTCCGTCCGCGCGAAGCACCCGTGCCGCTCGAACAAATGGACCCGCTCACCCGCGGCGCGCTCTTCCATGAAGTTCAGTTCCAGTTGTTTCGCAAATTGAAAGAGACTCATCTGCTGCCCATCACGTCCGCCAGCCTGCCCAAAACGCTGGACCTCACAGACCAGGTGCTCGATCGTGTAGCGTCTGAATTCGAAGACGATCTCGCGCCCGCCATCCAGCGCGTCTGGAAAAGCGAAATCGAATATGTCCGTACCGATCTCCGCGGCTGGATACAGCAAGTGGCCAGCGCCCCGCCCGACTGGTTGCCGCTTCACTTCGAGTTCGCGTTTGGCCTCGCTGCCGGCGCACACCGCGATCCTCAAAGTACAACTGACGAAGCCACCATTCTCGATGGCATCCGCCTACGCGGCGCGATCGACTTGATTGAAAAGCACGCCACGCGCGATATCCTGCGCGTCACCGATCACAAAACCGGCAAAGCGCCCCAGAACCGCCCGCAATACGTGGGAGGCGGCGCAATTCTCCAGCCGTTACTCTACGCCCTGGCCGCCGAACAACTGCTCGGGCAGCCGGTGGAATCCGGTAGCCTTTTTTTCTGCACCCAGCGCGGCGATTTCTCCACCGTCAGCATTCCTCTCGACGCCCAATCGCGCCAACGCGTGACGCGCGTGCTCGAAACCATCGGCCGATTCGTGGAAGACGGATTCCTGCCGGCCGCCCCACAAAGCGGAGCCTGCGCGGTCTGCGATTACCGCCCCGTGTGCGGTCCCTATGAAGAACAGCGTTCCAAGCGCAAGCTGCCGGATCGCCTGGAGCCGCTCATCAATATTCGCAATCTGCCATGACGCCCACCCTCCATCCGCAACTCGACGATAGCGCCGCGCGCCAGCGCATCCGCACCTCGCTCGCGGAAAGCCTGCTGGTGGAAGCTTCGGCCGGTACCGGAAAAACCACGGAGCTGGTCGCCCGCATCGTGAGCGTCCTCTCAAGCGGCGCCACTACCATCAGCCACATCGTCGCAGTCACGTTCACCAACAAAGCTGCCGGCGAGCTGAAGCTGCGTCTCCGCCAGGACCTGGATCGCGCACGTGAAACGGCCGCCGCTTCCACCGAGCGGACGAACATCGAGAACGCACTCGAGCACCTGGAGGAAGCCTCCATCGGCACCATCCATTCTTTTTGCGCGCAGATCCTGCGCGAGCGTCCGGTGGAAGCGGTGGTCGACCCGGCGTTCGAAGAGCTCACCGAACAGCAAGCCTCGCGTATCTTCGAACGCGCCTTCCGCGCGTGGTTTCAGCAAAAGCTGTCCGAAGGCGCTCCGGCATTGCGGCGCGCGTTGGCGCGCCTGGCTGCGCGCGATTCTTTTGACGCCAGCCCACCCATCACGCAACTCCAATATGCCGCTTGGAAATTAATAGAATGGCGTGATCATCCCGCTGCCTGGCGCCAGCCACCATTCGACCGCAACGCCCAAATCGACCAACTTGTCGAGCAAGTGAAGCTGGTAGCCGAAGCCGCTTCCTGCTGCCGAAAATTCAACGACAATCTGGTGCGGTCCCTGCGGCCGGCGCAAGCCCTGATCACCTGGATTGAGCGATCCGAAAAAGCTGCTACGCGCAAGCGCGATTACGACACGCTCGAAAGCCTTCTGATCAAACTCCTTCGCGATTTGAAGCGAGATACTAAGAAAGGGTCCGGCTTCTTTGCGGAATCCGTACCGCGCGAGCAAGTGGTGGCCGCCCGCGCGCAACTGATCGATAATCTCGAAAAGTTTCAGGCCGCCGCCGACGCGGATCTCGCCGCCACGCTACGCGGTGAAATGTGGGAGCTCGTCGAAAGTTACAACGACAGGAAACGCCGCGCCGGTAAGCTGGATTTTCTCGACCTGCTGATCCTGGCTCGCGACCTGGTGCGCGATAAACCCGAAGTCCGCCGCTACCTTCAGAACCGTTTCACCCACATCTTCATCGACGAGTTTCAAGATACCGACCCGTTGCAAGCCGAAATCCTGCTGCTGCTGGCTTCAGCCGACCCCGAGCAATCCGACTGGCTAGCCGTGACGCCTCAACCAGGAAAACTCTTCGTGGTGGGCGATCCCAAACAATCCGTCTACAAATTCCGCCGCGCCGATGTCGTTCTCTACCGCTCCATCCGCGATGCGCTGGTCACCCGCGGCGTCGGCGCCCTGCAGCTCACCACCAGCTTCCGCGCTCTTGAGCCCATCCAGCACTGCGTCAACAATGCTTTCCATTCCGAAATGCAGGACGACGCCGAGGCCGGCCAAGCTGCTTACTCTCCGCTCAATGGCAGCACGCCACCTATCGATGGCCAACCCAATTTGATTGCTCTGCCTGTTCCGCGGCCCTACGGCAGCCAGCGCGTTTCGAAGATTTCCATCGACGCTTGTCTGCCGGATACCATCGTGGCTTTCGTCGAGTGGCTGGTCCGCAAAAGCGGCTGGAAAGTTCGCGACCCCGAGAATCCCGAACAGCTTCTGCCGGTAACGGAAAAACAAATCTGCATTCTCTTCCGCCGCTTCACAAATTACGGCCGCGACATCACGCGCGACTACGTTCGTGCTTTAGAAGCCCGCGAGATCCCGCACCTTCTGGTTGGTTCGAAGTCTTTTCACAACCGTGAGGAAGTGGAAACGCTGCGCGTCGCCCTTACCGCCATCGAATGGCCGGAGGACGAGCTATCGCTCTTCGCCACGCTCAAAGGCTCGCTATTCGCGATCCCCGATAATCTGCTGCTGCGCTTCCACCACGAGATCGGCCGTTTGCATCCTTTCCGTGCGATTCCGGAAAATCTAGCTCCCGAATTTCAACCCGTGGCCGATGCTCTCAGCCTGCTTGCCTCTCTGCACCGCCAGCGCAATCGCCGGCCCATCGCCGACACCGTAAACTCACTGCTCGAATCAGCCCGCGCTCACGCCGGATTTGCTCTACGCCCCGCCGGACACCAGGTGCTCGCCAACGTCTATCGTGTCGGCGATCTCGCCCGCAGTTTCGAGCTCTCCGGTGGAATTTCTTTCCGCGGTTTCATCGAAGAGCTCGAGACGCAAGCGGAAAAAGCGGAATCGCATGAGGCTCCGGTGCTCGAGGAAGGCGCCGAAGGCGTCCGGCTGATGACCGTCCATTCCGCCAAAGGCCTGGAATTTCCCATCGTGATTTTGGCCGACATGACCGCCAACATCGCCGCAGGAGATCCGGACCGTTTCGTCGATGCACGCGCCGGTCTCTGCGCCACTCGCCTGCTGCGCTGCGCGCCCTGGGAACTACGCGACAACGAACCACAAGAACGTTTGCGTGAACGCGCCGAAGGTGTCCGCGTGGCTTACGTTGCCGCCACACGCGCCCGCGATCTGCTGGTGGTTCCAGCCGTCGGCGATCAGGAAATGGACGGCTGGCTCAGCCCCCTGAACAAAGCCATCTACCCGGCGCCCGATCGCTATCGCAACTCCACCGCGGCTCCGGGCTGCCCCAAGTTCGGCAACGCGTCCGTGATCGATCGTCCGTTTTTCTTCAACGACGAACCCTCCGTCAAACCAGGTCTGCATTCGCCGCAGCAAGGTATACACTCTGTAGTTTGGTGGGATCCGCGCACGCTGAATCTGACGCAGCCGGCCAATCTCGGGCTCCGGCGCGACGAAATTCTCACGCCCGCCGAAACTGAATCCACCAGCCTCGCCGCCTATCGCGCCTGGCAACAAAAACGCGACCATGTGAGCGCCACCGCCCAAGTCAAACAGTTCGACATCTTCACAGCCACCGAAACCGGCGAGTCACCCAAAGATTTCGCGGTGGAAGTAACCGTCCATTCCATCGACAAACCTGCCACGCGCCCCACCGGTCCAAGATTCGGCACACTGGTTCACACCATTCTTCGCGACGCCCCACTCGACGCCGATCGCGAAGCCATCGCGGCCCTAGCGCAAGTTCACGGCCGGCTGTTAGGCGCGGATCCGGAAGAAATCGAGCAAGCCATCCAAGCCGCCGAGGCCGCCCTAGCTCACGCACTCATAGTGAAAGCGCGAAGCGCCCAGCGCCTCCACCGCGAACTCCCCATCATCTTGAAACTAGAAAATCAGAAAGTCCTGGAAGGCATCATCGATCTTGCATTCTTAGACCAAGGCACCTGGCAGATCGTCGACTTCAAAACCGACGCCGACATCACCGCCAACCAAGCCCACTACAAGCGCCAACTCCACTGGTACGCCAAAGCTGTCTCAACGCTAAACAACGCCCCAGTCCACGCCCACCTGCTGAGCATATAAACCGAACGCCCAAAACCGAGCCGCGACGGGAAGGGAGCGCCACCACGAACGCCCGCACCGCTTGTCACGCTCCTTGCCAGTCGCGGCTCAGTTTGCAGCAACCAGAAACCAGAAACAAGAAACCAGAAACGGGTTTTACTCGTATCGCAGCGCAATCAGCGGATCCACCCGCGTAGCCCGCCGCGACGGTATATAGCAGGCGAACATTCCAATCAACGTCAACAGCGCAATCACGCCCGCCAGCGTAAGCGGATCGTGCGCCGAGATCCCCCAGATCTCGCTGGCCAGCACGCGCCCCACCACCAGCGTAAGCACCAGGCCAACCGCAATGCCGATCAGGATATACCGTAGCCCCGCCATGATCACCTGGCCGCGCACATTCCCCGGAGTGGCGCCCAAAGCCATCCGTATCCCAATCTCGTGGCTTTGTTGCGAGACCGTGTAAGAGATCACGCTGTAAACTCCCACACTCACCAGAATCAGCCCGATTCCCGCGAATACCGAAAAGAGCGTGAGGCTGAATTTCGGTTGCGCAAACTCGAATTGATCAAGTGACTGCTGGATGGTGTCGGTTTGCTGCGGCACCAGGTTCCGGTCCATGGCCCAGATCTGATCATCCATAGTTTTCACCAGCGCGGACGGATTGCCGGCACTCCGCAGGAAAAGCACGTACCCGCCGTAGCTCGAAAACGAATAAGGCGCGTAAGCCTCCGGCTGCACGGCCTTGCGAAGGCCGTCATTCTTGACGTCGGAAACAACTCCGATGATCTCAAACCACGGACTTGCCACCGGCGTCGGAGCCTTCTCCAGCCCCGCCAACTTCACCTGTCTGCCAATTGGACTCTGGCCCGGAAAATATTTCGAGGCAAAGGTCTGGTTCACCACCGCTACCTTCCGCATGCCAGCCACGTCTTCTTCCGAGAGCAGCCTCCCGCCCATCAGCCGCGTCCCGATAGTCTGGAAGAACTGCGCGCTGCACAGAACCATATCACCCTTCCAGGTGTCCGAATGTGTTTTGCCGGCCACGTCAAAATCGGTGTTGATTCCGCCGAACGGTGGAAAGGCCAGAGCGCCGGATGCCGCTGTTACGCCGGGAAGATCCTGTAACCGAGGCAGCAGATCGCGTAGGAAGCGGGTCTGTTGTTCCGGCGTTTTATAGCGCTCCGCTGGCAGTTGGATTTGAGCAGTCAGCACTTTCTCCGGGCGGAAGCCCAAATCCACGTTTCGCTGAAGGAAAAAGCTGCGCATCAGCAGGCCGGCTCCAGCCAGCAGCACCAGCGAGAGCGCCACTTCGCTGACGATCAATGCATTGCGCAAACGCCCCCGCCGGAATCCGCTGTTGCCGCGTCCGGTGGTCTTCAACGCCTCGTTCAGATCGCGGCCTGCAGCCCCCAGCGCGGGCGCTAGTCCAAAAAGCACCGCTGTCAAAAGCGCGGCCGCCAGAGTGGCAAGCAATACCGGAGCGTTCATGCTGATATCGGCCTCGTCTGGAAACGTGAACTGTGGCAACAGCGCGATTAGGCCCTTCAACTCCACCCAAGCAAAAAAACAACCCGCTGCCGCGCCCGCCAAAGCCACAAGCACGCTTTCCACCATCAACTGGCGGACCAGCCTCCAACGCCCCGCGCCCAGCGTAGCCCGCACGGCAAATTCTTTGTCGCGTGCCGTCGCCTTGGCCAGCAACAGATTCGCTACGTTCGCA
>Ga0182024_10018775_pt1 | contig 12834 bp, 12 predicted proteins | sample P32metaG_FD_120480 | JGI IMG/M metagenome (GOLD analysis project Ga0182024, IMG submission 120480) | Permafrost microbial communities from Stordalen Mire, Sweden - P3-2 metaG (Illumina Assembly) | ecosystem: Environmental > Terrestrial > Soil > Wetlands > Permafrost | place: Sweden: Stordalen...
AGTGACGCCCAACTGGTCACGATGATCGCGCGCTACAACGAGGTAGCGCTCGCCGAGACGTACCGCCGTCACGGCGGAGCGGTGTTCGGCCTGGCCCGACGCGTCCTCAACGGCGCGGCCGAAGCCGAAGACGTGACCCAAGAGGTCTTCCTTCGATTGTGGAATCAGCCCGATCGTTTCGACGCCACGCGAGGGAGCTTGCGAAGCTGGTTGCTCACCCAGAGTCACGCGCGCGCGGTCGAGACCATCCGCTCACTCACCGCGCGACGCCAACGCGAGATCAACGACGCGCACAAGGCGGCGCGTGGCGCCTACGACATGCAACACGAAGCCTGGGACGTCGTCTTGGCCGAGGACGTGAAGAAGGCCCTCGGCGAACTGCCCCCGGAAGAACGTCGCGCCATCGAACTGGCCTACTTCGAGGGCTATACGTACATTAAGGTTGCCGAAATTCTGAACGAACCGGAAGGCACCGTGAAGAGTCGAATCAGAAACGGAATGCGACGAATGCGCGCCACCCTCGTGGAGTCCGGGATCGAGGGAGCGGATCGATGATGAGTCACGACGAAGCGAACGAACTGTTGGCCGTCGCGGCCCTCCACGCGCTGGAGGCGCCAACCCTGGCCGCCATCGAGGAGCACGTCGCCACCTGTCCGCGCTGTTCGAGTGAACTGGACGCCTATCGCGCGGTGGCTTCGGCCATCGGCAACTCCGTGGAGGAGCTTCCCGAAGGACTTTGGACGAATATCTCTAGTCAACTGTGGGAACGTCTCGGCGACACGTCGGTCATGCCGCCGCTGGTCGTTGGCGACCCGCCGGCCGAGGTCATGGACATCAGCCGTGCCCCTCGATCGCCGCGACGAATCCGAACGGCCGTGGGAGCGGTGGCCTTGGCCGCCGCGGCGTCGATCGTCGTGCTCGCGCTGAGCCTTTCGAGCGCCCAGAATCACGTCACCGACTTGCAGATCGCGCTCCAGAGCGCCAGTCGCAGCGCCGTGCTACGTGCGTTGGCGACTCCCGGTCACCAAGTGGTCAATCTCACCGGCGCTACCGATCAACGACTCGCCGAATTCGTGATGCTGCCCAACGGCACGGGGTACCTCGTGAAATCGAACATGCCGGCCCTGTCGTCGATGGACACCTATCAACTGTGGGCCATCGTCCAGGGCTCGCCGGTTTCCATCGGGGTGATGGGTTCCTCGCCCGGTCAGGTGACGTTCACCATGGATTCGTCGCCGGGCCCGTCAGAGTTGGCGGTCACCGTGCAAAAGTCCGGGGGCTCCTTGACGCCGGCCAAGCACTTCGTCGCGTCGGGCCGCGTCGTCGCGTCGTAGAACTCGGCCGCGTTCGCGACGCTAGGAGCTAGTCCGAGGACTTAATCGTCCGCCGACTCTTCCGGGTCTTCGTGCTGATGTTCGGGCGCCGGTGCGGGCTCGGACGCCGGGGGCATCGGAGTTCGCCGACGTCCGAGGAGCCAAAGGAAGGCGCCGCCGACTTTGCCGACCGGGTGATGATGTTCCGATGGTCCGTGACTCGCACCGGGACCGGACATTCCGTCACCGCCGCCACCGGTCAGGCCAGCTAAGGGATTGCCGCTCGAGTCCGGATACTTGGACACTCGCGCCAATCGGCGACGCGGCTTGCGCGGTTTGTCTCCCGATGATCCCACGGTCCGACCTCTTTTCCAGTCATTGACGATTCAGCTCGAGTGCCTCACGGAAGTCGATGGGGTGGCGTGTCGAGCTTGCCGATGCCCGACGCCAGTACGACGGAGTTCGGCACTTTCAAGAGACCGTCCTCGGTTTGTAGCGTAACGTAGGTCAGTCCAATGCCCAACACCCACGCGTCGACGACGCCGATGGTGCCCGATCGAACGCGGATGTGTTCGCCGACACTGAAGGGTCGAGCGAAGAGCAACACCAGCGAGGCAAAGATATTGCCAAGGCTCTGTTGGGCCGCGATTCCCAGCACGACGCCGGCGAGTCCGAAACCGATGATGAGGTGGGCGAGCGAAACGCCCAGCAGTTCGAAGACCGCAATCAGGACGAGCAGGTAGCCCACCCCGGTGGCCACGAGTCGCACGATGGCCGCCGCCGCTTCGAGCGTGCGCCGCGCCAGGAATCGGCCCATTCCGTCGGCCAGGCGACCCACGGCGTAGATGCCGGAAATGAGCAGTATTGGCACGGTGAACCAAGTGACCAATGAAGAATGCTGCGTCGTTCCATGACGATCGAACTCTGATTTCACGATGATGGCTGCGACGGCGATGGCGGCTGCCACGATGCCCGAGATCCACACCTGCTGAAGAGTGGGTGGCGTGCCACGGGATCGTTTACGAGCCATAGTCCACAACCTTAATAACGATGCCGAGCGGGTCGATTGCTGCGGGTGTTACAGCGCACTGTTTGATTCATCTGAACGAATCAAACAGTGCGGATGGCTCCTCTTCGAAATCGGCGTTGAGCTGGCCGTCAGGATTCTCTGGTCGATCGCCATGATCGTGTTGCTGGTCGGTCTCGCACTGGGCACTGGGAACCCTGGGACACGCCATCGGAGCGCGAGAGCACTACTTCCAAACCATCCATTCTCCCTGATCCTCGGTCGGTGCGCGTCGTCACACCGACCGAGGAAAATTTCTTACCCGTTTGTTATCAAAACCATCTAAGGTCCGAAGTGACGGGCCCGCCCCTGAACGCTTTCGGGCAATCGGATGGAGTTCGCCGAGTGGTAAGGCGTCGGGCCATGCCGAAGTGGTGGAGTTCGACGTTCGTTTCAAATGATTGTCGCTGGAAGATCGTTCAGCCGAATCGTGAGCGAGATACAGCGATCAGGTGGGAAGAATGGTGCACCAAGAGTTGTCATGATTGAAGTGATTTTCGCATCGCCAGAGCGGTTGACTTAGTGAACTCGCGTTTTCTCCTTTAGACGACGAGCACAGGGCAGTGGCACTGTAGCAATGAGGAATGAACGACTCTCAGAGAACTCGGTGGTGGGGGACAACCATTCATACGGGGATACAAGAGTTTCATCCGGTCACCTTGCTTGGTCGGCCACGCCCTTGGATGACTCTTAATCGTCACGCGACGATCTTCATCGCGTCACTCGCCCGAGTTGTTAGGGTGGCGCCAGAAATGTATTTCAATCTGACCAATGAGAGGACGGAGCGTCAATGTCCAAATTCCTGAGCGACGTCAAAACACTTCGAGAGAACGCCCGCAAGAACCTTCGACAAGGCTCGATCACCGACGCCTACGGCGCCGACTTGCCGAGGGTCCTTGAGGTCTTGAGCCAATCGCTGGCGACCGAACTTATCTGCGTACTTCGTTACCAGCAGCACTCTTTCGCCGCCCACGGACTCGATTCCGAGGCCGTCGCCGCGGAGTTCTTAGCCCACTCCCGCGAGGAGCAGGGCCACGCCGAGTTGATCGCGGCGCGCATCGGTCAGCTCGGGGGCGAGCCAGACTTCAATCCCGACACCTTCAGTAGTCGGGCCCACTCGGAGTACAAGACGGCCACCAGTCTCACCGACATGATCAAAGAGAACCTCATCGCCGAGCGCATCGCGATCAGCTCCTACAGCGAGATCATCGCCTGGCTCGGCGACGGCGACCCCACCACGCGACGGATGCTCGAAGAGATCCTGGCGGTCGAAGAAGAGCACGCCAACGACATGGTCAATCTGCTCGACGACAAGAAGTAGCCCCGATTCGCGCCGAGCGGTCTCCTAGGAAGGTTGTCGGGCGGCCGCGCCGAACTTGACCGGTCCGTAGCGTCGTCGAAAGGCGACGTAGACGACGCCGCCGGCGAGAATGGGGAGCCAGTAGGTGACGAGGCGATAGGCCAGCGTGGCGATGATCGCGCTGGCGCTGTGGACGCCCGCCAGAACGAGGAGTCCACTGAGACTGGCTTCGACGATGCCCAGGCCGCCTGGCGTCAACGGCACTAGGGCGATGACCGCGGTCGCCGCGTAGGCCAACAGCACCAGGGGAGCCTTCGGACTGGCGCCGGTGGCGCGCAGCGCACAGAGCAGCGCGAAGTAATCGAAACCGATACGGCCGCCGATGAGCAACACGGCCTCGCGCCATCGGCGACCGAGATTCGTCCGCACCAGATTGCGCTCGTCGATCAGCCGCTGCGGCAAGTCCTCCGTCTTGGTCTTTCGTTTGGGGAGGGCGTTCAAGAAACGCTGCGTGGCGCGCGCGATCCAGGTCAAGAGACCGTTGGTCGTGAGGAGGACGGCGCCGAAGGCCACGATGAGCACGAAGCCGACGATGCCGAGATAGGCCGCGTGCTCGAGACCGGGACTCACGGGAAGACCACCGAGGATCGCGGGCAGGATGCATACGGGCAACAAGAACAGGCCCGCCAGTCCGATGATCGAGGCCGCGGCGAGGCCGCCGGCCGCCGCGTCGGCGTTGATGCCACCAATCGCGAGCATTTGGAATTGCACGCCGGCCCCGGCGACGTCGCCGGCCGGCAAAACGTTCGTCACCGCGTTGCCCACGAGCAGCGCCGCGACCACGGTGAACCACTGCTTGGTCCGCAGGAGCAGTCGCAACAATGTCATCGCGCAGAAGAAGCTCGCCACCTCGGCGACCAGCATCAGCCCCAACCACGTGAAACTCAGATGGAAGAGTTTGGGCCAGGCCGACAGAACTTTGGTGAAGGCGGGCAGCGCTACGTAGAAGGCGAGGCCGGTGACGACGATCGCCGCGACGCGCTTAACGGGGCTCGACGATTTCTTCGGGGGAGCGTTGTCGGTGATTGGTCCAATCTACGGCTTCGAGCGATATGGGACCTCGTGGTCGCGTGATACTCCATAAGGGTCGAGGTAGCGTCGTCCACGTGTCCGTTACCGACGAGTCCAGTGTGGAACGACTAGAAACGGGAGTCGTCACGGGCGACCGAACGGCACGTCAGACCTTTCGACCGGACATTCAGGGTCTTCGAGCCGTCGCCGTCATTCTGGTGATACTGGCGCACGCCAGCGTGCCGGGGCTCGAGGGCGGCTACCTCGGCGTCGACGTGTTCTTCGTCATCAGCGGCTTCGTTATCACCAGTCTCCTGCGCCGCCAACCGCCACAACACGTCCGTCGGAATCTGTCGTACTTCTACGCCCGACGGATTCGACGCATCGTGCCCGCGGCCACACTCACCCTCGTCGCGACCACCTTCGCCGCGTACTTCCTTCTCGGAACGAACTTCGTGCCCCAGTTGCTCGGCGACGTGCGCTGGGCCTCTCTCTTCTCCGCGAACTTTCGACTCATCCATACCGGCAGCAACTACTTCATTCCCGGCGTCGCGCCGTCGTTGGTCACGCACTTCTGGTCGCTGGCGGTCGAAGAGCAGTTCTATCTCTTCTTCCCGCTCGTCGTCTTTTCTTTGACGTGGCTGACCCCGATTCGAAATCGCGCGACGTCACTCGCACTGTTCTTGGTCGCGGCGATCGGCGCGTCAGCGTGGTACTCCTGGCACCTCACACCGATCAGCCCGACCGTGGCCTACTACTCTCCCTTAACTCGATTCTGGGAGATCGCCCTCGGCGGACTGATCGCCCTGCTGCCCGGCGCGTGGGCCCGCCGGACGCCACGTTTCAACGCGGTGCTGGCGCTCGCCGCCCTGGTCGGGCTGGCCGCGGCGGTCTGGCGGCTCAACGTGACGAGTGTTTATCCTGGTGTGCTGGCTTGGTGGCCTTGCGGCACGACGGCGATCCTCCTCTGGACCGGGCAGGCCAGCACCCCCGGGGGGCCGGCGTCGTGGCTCTCGTGGCGACCGTTGCGTTACGTCGGGGACATCTCGTACTCCCTCTACCTGTGGCACTACGTCTGGTTGATGCTCCCGCTACAGCTGGTCCACCCTCCGACGTCGCCGTGGGCTCGGGTCATCGAGGTGGCGGGTGCCTTCGCCTGCGCCGTGATCTCCTATCACGCCCTCGAGAATCCGATTCGCCATTCGAAACGGCTCGACCGCGACGGCGTGGCAGTGGCGCTCATGTTGCTCATCTGCGTCGGGCTCTCGTGGGACGCGACACTGTGGGTCGGACACTTCGCGCACGTCCACTGACGACGAGGACTCAACGATCGACGTACATCGCCGCTTCGGGTGTCACGCGCACGTGATAGACCTCGCCGATGGTGCGCGTGACGTAGGTGGCAATGACGTTCTCGCCCACGTAACTCAAGTGGATCCCGTCGGCCTCGCGCATCAGTGACGGAATGTTGTTCACCCGCGCCGCCTCTTCGAACTGACCTCGGGAATTGGCGAAGAGATCCCAGGTCGACAAGAACGTCATGCCCGGCACGGTGGTGGCCACCTTCGCGAACACCGAGTTGATGAGCACCATGCCCTGGCGATAACCGTTCGGCTGCATGATCGGCAGACCGACCCACAGTACGTAAGCCCCGGTCCCGGTAGCCGCGGTCGCCATCTTGGCGACGAGGTCGGTGTAGGCCGCCACCCAGGGCGCCGATCCGAACGCCAACACGTGACCGTCGACTTTGAGATTCTGTTCATCGTTCGCACCGTAGGTGATGATCACCAACTGCGGTTTGTACTGAGCGAGCAGCACCTTTTCTTTGTGCGGCCAGTTGTAGAACCACGGCGTGAGTAGGCCGGTCGAAGATTTGTCAGCCTGCACCAGACGCACTTCGTGATCGTGACCGAGTTGGCGCGCGAGTCCCCACCCGAGATCGTTGCCGAGTGAGTCGCCGATCTCGAGCACGGTGCAGTGCCCGATCACCGAGATCGTTGGCACGGTGGTCGTCGAGGTCGACGTCGTCGCTCCACTGGTCGTCGACGTATCAGACGTTGAAGTGGGAATCGGTGCACCGGTGGAGAAGCGACAGCCCGCGCCCGGCGGCTTGAACGCCGCCATGTTGATGACGGGCGGCGGAAGGCTTTTCGCAGGTTGCGACGGTTGCGTGGTCGACGTGGTCGGCGTGGTGGACGTTGCGGACCGAATGGTCGTCGCGGGATCCGCGGCGGTCGTCGACGGTGTCGTGCGAATCGTGGTCGTCGGCGCGGCCGCGGGGGAGTGTTGATCGTTCTTCAACTGGAAGCCAACGACTATCAGCACGGACACGCAGAGTCCCAGCACGACCCGCAGGGTCCAATTGGGAACGGCACCCTCACGAGTCGACTTACTTGGCATCTAAATCGAATGTAACAGCGCGTCCGAAAATTACAATGAGAACGGACGATGACGAATTGTGAAGATGTTCGCTACTGATTGATCGTGACGAGCGTGCCGATCGGCGTGAAGGGGTAGACGGTCTCGGCGCTCGCGTAGGGCATCTCCACGCAGCCGAGGCTCTGGGGGGAGCCGTAGGAGTAGCGCGGGAACTCGTGCAGCGCGTCGCCGCCATTGAAGTACGAGACCCATTTGATGCCCGGATCGCTGTAGTGCGATCCATCGGGGTTGGTGCCCGACATCGTGGTGGACAGGTATCGGACGTAGACCGGGTAAGTGCCGGTGGCCGTGGGCGCCACGGAGATGCCGGTGTTGACCGGCGAAGTGAACTTCACGTGGTTTTCCACGTAGAGCGTCAGGACCTCGGGCGAGCCCATGGAGACGCTCACGTAGTTGTAGGTCGCGGGGTCGACTTTGTTGGTGTGGACCGCCGTCATCAGGTCGTTCCAGGTCGCCGCGTCGGCCACGCCCGTCGTGGGGAGGTTGTTGACGCTCTGAAAGTTCATGAGCGCACCGCGAAGGATGACCCCGGCGACGCCGACGTGCCACTGCGATTGCAGGGTCGTCGGCAGGTTGGGGTACTTCCACGTGAACGTGCCGGAGGCCGGTTGCGACCGATCACTTTGTGGGGCGCTCGCGTTGAAGCTCACCGGCAGGTAGTTGAGCTCGGCCAAGAGCTGCTCTTCCCACGTGATGCTGGAGGCCACCGACGCGAGACGAGGTCGCACCGCGGTGAAGCGGCATGTCGACGTGCACGTCATGCGCGTGGGCAGATCGATGGTGTAGGTGGCGGCCGGTTGCAGCGACCCGGTGACGACGGCCTGCACTTCGTGCGTGCTGATCTGTTGCCATTTGGTCGCCAGAAGCGGATGCGTGCGCAGGGTCGGCAGATCCTCTGCTTTCGTCGCGTCACTGAAATGCAATCGAAGGAGGGGCAACTGACTCGACAGGGAGGTCGGGAGGTTGCTGGTGATGACGAAGGACTTGACGGCGGAAGTTGCGGAGGCGACGAGCCCGGGAACCAGCGCGGAACCCAGGACCCCGACGGAAAGGGCAGTCGCGAGGGCGAATCGTCTGGTCACCGATACAGGATACTTACCGCCGGCTCCCTTAAATCGCCGCCTACCATGGAAAAGAACGAAGGAGGGGCAATGGCCCTGGTGAAGACGATCGGGGTGCTGCTTCTCATTGGACTGGCGCTGTGGATCATCTCGGTCGTGGTCGGATTCATAGCTTCCACCGTCGTGACCATCTTTGAGTTCCTCATCATCGCCGCGGTCGTTGGCGCGGTATACCACTACTTCAAACACCAAAAGGCGCATCGAACCTGAGCGGTAGGCTTGAAAGTTCTGGCGGCGTGGCCGAGTGGTTAGGCAGGGGCCTGCAAAGCCCCGTACTCCGGTTCGAATCCGGACGCCGCCTCCAGTTAGGCGATCAGTCGAGTCTCAAAACTAGGGGGACGCCAAACGCCCGTCCGACTGACTTCCCGCCAGAGGAGAACTCCCACCAGTTCGTCCGAGTCGACCACCGCTCTTGCCCACGCGAATGAAGAGAATCGTGCTGACCACCAAATAAATCGACCATACGAACGCCTGCAGCACCGTGGGACGATCCGCGTAGCCGAGCAGCGAATGAAGGACATCGCCGAAATTCGACGCCTCCGAAATCGTGCCTGAGGTATTCCAAAGCACGTGGCCACCGAATCCCAACCAATGCAACTGCTGCATGTTTTCCACGGCGTCAGCTAGTAGACCCGCGGCGAAGACCATCAAGGCGATCCCGAGCACTCGAAAGAATCTCCGCATGTTGAGTTTGGCGCCCAGTTTGAATATGGCGAAGGCCACGCCCAGCGCCAGCGCCAGCCCGAGGGCCGCCCCAATCAAGAGGAGTTTGCCGTGCACGGGCGACGCCGCCTGTCGATCGGCGGCAAAGATTATCGCCAGTGTGAACACCATCGTCTCTAGACCCTCGCGTCCCACGGCCTGGAAGGCGAGCAGTCCCAATCCCCACCGCTTCCCTTTCGACAGCGCCAGATCGCTTCGATGCTCGAGCTCCCTGGCCATACCCTTGGCGTGCCTCTGCATCCAGAACGTCATATACGTGAGGATCACCGCCGCGAGAAGGTAGGTGGCGGTTTCGAAATAGGTCTGAACATTTGAGCCTTCATAGTGTCTAATGAGGAAGAAGGCGGCGATTCCCCCACCCAGGGTCAACACGAGTGCGGCAGCGACGCCGCTGAAGACATCGCGAAAGTGGCGACGTTGACCGATCCGCTGCAGGTACGCGAGAAGTATTGCCACAATCATGGACGCTTCAATTCCCTCGCGAAGAAAAATTACGAAGGTTGGTATCACGAGGAACGGCCCTTAATGGTGGATGTTATGAAGAAATTTGCAAAAGGTAAGTCTAGGCGTGGGCGTGAGCGGAGCTCCAAGGGTGAACTACGAACGAACTGTCGGCACCGCGCCAACTAGATGACGCTGACGAGCGTTCCGATCGGGGTGTAGGGCCACAGGTGCTTGGCGTTGGCGAAGGGCATCTCGACGCAGCCCAGGCTCTGGGGGTACCCGTACTGCGATCGCAAGAAACCGTGGAGGGCGTCGCCTCCGTGGAAGTACGAGACCCACGGGATTCCGGGGTCACTGTAAGAACCGCCGCCGGGGTAGGTGCCCGACATCGTCGTCACGAGGTATCGCAAGTACACCGGATACGTGCCGTTCGACGTGGGCGCGCTGCTCACGCCGGTGTTCACGAATGTGTTGTAGACGTGGTGCCCGTTGACGTACAACTTCAGTTCTTCGGGAGCACCCTGGCTCACCACCACGTAGTCGTAACTGTTCGGGTCGAACTGATTCTTAGCAGCGGCTTGAACGATGAGTTGCCACGTCTCGGTCGTCATTCCGGTGTTCCAGGAGAGACCGTGTAGGGATTGGAAGTTCATCACGGCCGCCTGCAGGACCACGTTGTTGGTACCCACGGACCACAACGAATGGATCGGCCCCACGAGCTTAGGAAAGCGCCACACGAACGATCCCTTTTGAAGTGCCGTTCGACTCGGCGTCTTCTTGGGCTTCGGCCTGGGCTTCGGATGCGGCTTCGTGGTCGTCGTGGTGGGCACCGAGGAGGTCGTCGATGTCGGCAACGTGGTCGAGGTGGAAGGAACCGTGGTCGTCGTCGTGGTGGTGGTGGTCGTGGGGACCGGAGCTCTCTTCGTGGACGCCGCGACGAACTTCACCGGAAGGTAGCGAAGCACGGCGAGGAGTTGATCCTCGAGGCGGATCGAGAAGGCGACGTGGGCGTAGCGAGTGCTCGTCGCTGTCCGTGGTGCGAGTGGTTCAGTGACCTGTGCGCCGTTTGCCGACGAAAAAGGTGCGATGACCAAGGTTCCAGCCAGAATCGAGGCCGCGACGGTACAGCTCAGGAGGGGGCGCTTGGCGAACTGCATTTTGAGAAGTTTACTGGGCTTACGAACTCATCCAACGTCAGAAGGCTCGCCGGGCCAGCTATCTACGGAAAACTCAAACCTCTGGTTCGGGAATCGTTGGAGCTTCGTCACGATTACTCGTGGTGACGTCGACGTTGCCGCAGGTTGGTGAGTACCGACGGGGCCCAACCGGCGTCCACGGGGTTCACGTTGGTGCCCGGAGGATTGATCTCGTCAATGCGCTCGAGCACTCCGCTCTCCAGGCGGACTTCGGTCGCGCCGAGCTGGGACTCCAGGTGCTTCATGGTCCGCGGTCCGATAATGGGCGCGGTTACGGCCGGGTGTTCGAGAACGAAGGCGAGGGCCAGTTCGATCAACGAAATGCCCGCCTCGTCGGCGAGGTTCGTCAGTTGGATGACCGCCGCGAGCTTTCGCTGGTTGGCTGGACAGTCGAGGTCGTAGCGGTCCGGAATTCGTGCCGCGCGCCGGCTCGAATTCTTCTTCCCTTCACCGAATTTGCCGGCCAGCCAGCCACCGGCGAGCGGACTCCAAGGAATGACGCCCATCCCGAAAGATTGGGCGGTGGGGAGCACGTCGCGTTCGATGCCGCGCACGAGGATTGAATAGGGCGGCTGTTCCGTTCGGAAGTGCTCGTAACCGCGTCGCTCGGCCGCCCACTGGGCCGCGACGATCTGCTCGGCCGGGAACGTCGATGATCCGAAGTAACGGATCTTGCCCTGGTGGACCAGGTCGCTCAGAGCGCCGAGGGTCTCTTCGATGTCGGTGGATTCGTCGGGACGGTGAATTTGGTAGAGGTCGATGTAGTCCGTCTTGAGGCGCTTCAGGCTGTGCTCGACCTCGGCCATGATCCAGCGCCGCGAGTTCCCCTGGGAAAGAGGGTCCTCGCCCATCTGTCCGTGAACTTTGGTCGCGACGACCACGCTGGAGCGGTCGATCGACGAGAGGGCCTTGCCGACGATCTCTTCGGATTCGCCCTGGGCGTATACGTCGGCGGTGTCGATGAAGTTGATCCCGGCGTCCAGTGCCTTGTGGATGATCTTGATCGATTCGTCGTGGTCGGTATTGCCCCAGGCCCCGAACATCATGGCGCCGAGACAGAGGGAGCTTACTTTTAGGCCAGTACGGCCGAGGTTTCGTAGTTCCATTTCCTCACCATATGTGGTGCGGGGACGCGGCGACGCCAATTTTCTGACAGTGAGTGCTCATACGCCGAGGCTGCTCCTCGCGGCACGTTCGAAAAGCCGAAAGGGAAGGACCCGTTTTCCCATGATGCCCATTCGTTCGTCGAACTTGCCGACCGACACGCGACGCGCTGGGTTCGGGCTGCGCAATATCTTTTCGACGGCTCGGGCGACCTCGGCGGGATCGGCGCCATTCACTTCGTCGCGCTCCATCACGTTGATCGCCTTCTCGCACGCCGCTCGGTAGGGGTCGTCGGCCGAGAGCTCCACCTTTCGTCGAGCGGCGGTGAAATCGGTCTTGAAGTTGCCCGGTTCCACGAGCGTGACGTGAACGTTGAACGGTGCGACTTCATGCGCGAGCGATTCGGCGTAGCCCTCGAGGGCGAATTTGCTCGCGCTGTAGAACGCTTGGTAGGGGATGCCGAGTATCCCGCCGATGGAACTCATCAACACCAGGTGTCCACCACCTCGCTCGCGAAGCCGTGGCAACGTCGCGTTCACCACACGCACCGCGCCCCAGAAGTTTGTTTCGAATTGCGCCTTGGCGTCCTCCAGTGACGTGCGCTCGGCCGCGCCGGCGAGTCCCCATCCAGCGCAGGCAAGGACAGCGTTGAGCTGACCGTACTCGGCGTCGACGATTTCGAAGGCTTGATGAACCGAGTCGTCGCGGTCGACGTCCATTGGGACGCCGCGCCATGAGTCGCCTGAAGTACCTCGACGACTCGCGCCGATGACGGTCCATCCGGCGCTCGCGAGGTGGGTGGCACATTTGCGTCCGATACCCGCGGAGGCGCCGGTGACGAGGATGACTGACTTGTTCATGGGACACTCTTGCGCACCGGGCATCGCCCGTCAAACGTCTCGATCAGACATTCCTGTCCCGTCGATTTCGTTCGGGGTGTTTCGCGTTCCCGAGACGAAGTCGACTGACGTGTGACAGGAAAATGCAAGGATGGGTTCGTGGCAAAGAGATACCAGCGAGTCCCTGAACTCATCTTGGGATTCGACACCGAGACGAC
>Ga0182024_10018776_pt1 | contig 12833 bp, 15 predicted proteins | sample P32metaG_FD_120480 | JGI IMG/M metagenome (GOLD analysis project Ga0182024, IMG submission 120480) | Permafrost microbial communities from Stordalen Mire, Sweden - P3-2 metaG (Illumina Assembly) | ecosystem: Environmental > Terrestrial > Soil > Wetlands > Permafrost | place: Sweden: Stordalen...
GGTGACGAGTTCGACGAATGCATCATCAATTATATGAGACGTACCTACAATTTGATGATCGGCCCTCGGACTGCTGAGGAAATTAAAATTACAATCGGTTCTGCTTATCCTCTCGGAGATCACGAACTCGAGATGGAAGTCCGCGGCCGCGACCAAGTCGCCGGACTGCCTGTCACCAAGCGGATCAACTCTGTTGAAATCCGTGAGTGCCTGGCTGAGCCGCTCCAGCAAATTATCGAAAATATCAAGCTGAATCTTGAAAAATGCCCTCCTGAACTTGCAGGCGACCTCGTCGACAAAGGCATGGTGCTAGCCGGCGGCGGCGCCCTCATCAAGGGACTTGATAAAGCGATCATCAAAGAGACAGGCCTTCCCGTCACCATCGCCCCGCACCCACTTCTTGCGGTCTGCCTCGGCACTGGAAAAGCCCTCGAATATCTCGACAAGTTCAAAAAGAAAAGATCGATGGTTTAGTAAGAGGCTTAGCCGTGCTTCTGTTTCTTCGACACATTGGCGCTATATTGGATAAGGTAGCGTTCGTATGAGGATAAATGGTTCAAATGTGTGTGGCCACAGGCATTCTCCAGTTTTTTTATTTTATGCCGCAACCCTCCATTAGCGCCTTCATGAGAACTTATTTTACCTTCCAACTTGTTTATTTTCTTTTGTAACTCTTCACTAGCACTAGCCTTAGACTTCCAGAAATCTATTTCCTTTTTCAGCTTCTCAATTTCATTCTTCAACCCATTCTCTGTTCGTGCATCAAGTTTTCTAGTTTCCAAATCCAGTACATTTTTCGTTATCGTTAGAGAGTCAATTTCTTGGCAAAGGCTTACTTTGCTAGAGGATAATGTGGTTAAAGTGGACTGTAAATCCCTCAGTGAATCTTGCAAGCGTTGCTCACCAAAAGTATAAATATGAGCAATGGCTCTAGTTCTGAGACTTTTTTTATGTGTGTCAATTCTTATACTATCAAAGTCTACCCGTCCTAGGAGATAGGAGACATAATGGGTGATGGTTGTGAGTAAATAATGTGGAATTTCAGAAAGACTATTCGGACTATAGGAATAAACAAAGAGTTGTTCCCACTGTTTATAACGATAGAAGGCAAGCTGCGGTTTTTTTCCTGCCCTTTGCCATGCATCATAGCGGTCTAAAACAGATAATTGTTCGACTAAAGTTGACATTAAAACTCCTAAATTTGAAACAATACGATGTTGTAACTTCTGATTGTTTTATTAGATAGCTAGATTTATGCAAGAGGTTTGGAAAAATCAAATTAAATTTTTAATTGAATAATTCATCTGTTCACTATTTATTGAACAGTTGGAAATAATGAACAATGAAGCCTGAAAAAGAGATCTTTTGCTTTTGTGATTGGCAACCAACTCTCGACTCCTTTATAAAGTTACTTAATGAAACAAATGGATACATGGGTTCGAGAGATTGCAAGTTTGTGCCAGCCGCAAGAGGTCTATTTCTGCGACGGCTCTGAAGAAGAGTACCAACGCCTCTGCAACCTTCTCATCCAAAAAAAAACCTTTGTTCCTCTCATTAGGCCCAATAGTTTTTGGTGCCATTCCACTCCTGATGATGTCGCCCGTTCTGAAGCCAACACCTATATATGTTCTCTGAAACAAGAAGACGCAGGGCCTACCAACAACTGGAAAGATCCTGCCGAGATGAAAGCGCTTCTAACCGGTCTGTTCCGCGGATGCATGCGCGGCAGGACCCTCTACGTCATTCCCTTTTGCATGGGACCTATACAAAGCCCCTACGCTCGCTTCGGCATCCAAATTACAGATTCTCCCTATGTTGTCTGCAATATGCACCTCATGACCCGCATGGGAAAAGAAGCCTCTGATGCTATGCAGGGAAAACCTTTTGTTCCGTGTCTTCATTCTGTCGGAATGCCCCTTCAAAAAGAATCGGATGACGTGCCATGGCCTAATAATCCCCAGCACAAATACATCGTCCAGTTTCCCGATGAGCCCTCTATCTGGTCCTTTGGCAGCGGCTATGGCGGCAATGCACTCCTTAGCAAAAAATGTTTTGCCCTTCGCATTGCTTCTGTTCTCGGTGAAAAACAAGGCTGGCTTGCCGAACACATGCTCATCATCGGCGTCACCAATCCCGCCGGCGAGAAAAAATATATTGCCGCTTCATTTCCAAGCGGCTGTGGAAAAACCAATCTGGCCATGATCCAGTCGCTGCTTCCTGGCTGGACCATCGACTGCATCGGCGATGATATCGCTTGGCTCCATCTGAAAGACGGCCGACTTTATGGCGTCAATCCTGAAAATGGATTTTTTGGCGTTGCTCCGGGAACTTCTGAAAAAACAAATCCCGTCGCCGCTGAAATGATCAAGAAAAATACCATCTTCACGAACACCGCACTCACCTCCGACCACGATGTCTGGTGGGAAGGGTTGACAGACAAACCTCCCCCTCATCTGACTTCTTGGCAAGGAAAGCCCTGGGATCAGACAGGTCCCGCTTCCCATCCTAATGCCCGCTTTACGATTACAGCGAACCAATGCTCTATTTTAAGTCCTGAGTTCAACGATCCTCAGGGCGTTCCCATCTCAGCGATTATTTTTGGAGGACGCCGCTCCAAGCTAGTTCCGCTCGTCATCGAATCGCTCAGCTGGAACCACGGCGTGCTTCTTGGCGCTTCGATGTCTTCCGAAATGACAGCAGCAGCGGAGGGACAGGTTGGCAAGCTCCGCCACGACCCGTTTGCGATGCTCCCTTTTTGCGGCTACAATATGGGCGATTATTTTAAACATTGGATCGAGATGGGAAAAAACTCCAAAAAAATGCCTAGGATTTTTCATGTGAATTGGTTTCGCAAGGATGCAGAGGGGCACTATCTTTGGCCCGGTTTCCGCCACAATACCTATGTGCTGAAATGGATCTTCGAGCGCGTCAGCGGCGCACCCAATGCAAAAGCCTCACCTGTTGGAAATCTGCCCATCGATGGGATTTTTCCTTCCGAGCTGACAAACATCGACACCGCCGGATACTTAGAAGATGCTGCCGAGATGAAAAAATATTTTTCCATCTTCGGTTCCAAAATGCCTCCTGAACTTCTCTATGAATTAGAACAACTCCAAAAGCGTCTCTCATGAGAATGGTCATCCAGCGCGTTAAAGAAGCCTCAGTCCGTGTCGATAGCACGATCGTCGGCCAAATCAAAAAAGGTGCTTTGGTTTTATTCGGAGTTCAGAAAACCGACATTCCGGCCTATACGCTTTGGATGGCTCAGAAACTCATCGGACTCCGCTATTTCTCAGATTCCCAGGGCAAGATGAACCTTTCCGTGCAAGATGTCCAAGGAGAGGTGTTGATTGTCTCTCAATTTACCCTCTATGCGAATTGCAACGAAGGGCGCCGGCCCGGTTTTGATGCCGCTGCTCCTGGTTCTGTTGCCAAAATGATGTATGAAAAGTTTGTAGATGAAGTGAAACAAGAATTAAAAACAGTAGAGACGGGAATATTCGGAGCCGATATGGAGGTCGCTCTTGTGAATGAAGGCCCCGTGACTTTTGTTGTCGACTACCCTACTTAAGATGAGTAGGTTTGCTGGTTGATCTGATCGATCTCTTCTTTGCTTTCCTGATGGGTCTCTTGAAGCTGTCCCATGAAGCTAGAAATCTCATTCATTTCAGCTTGAGCAATCACTTTTTGAGAATAATCACTAAATGCGCCGGTTGGATTGATGTCCATAAACGATCTCCTTATGATTGGGGTATGTTGCTAGACTGAATTGAGCTTGTGGCAAAAGCAGTCTGTGCAGCTTGAACGCTAGCGTTAGCTTGCTGCGTTGCAATATCTTGCTCTTGTTGGAGTTCGTCGTCCTGCATTTCTGTTACTAACTGAGAACTAATTGAACCGATATCCATATCATTCCTCTTTTTTATTATAATTATTATATAAATACTATAGTCCTAACTTAATTATATGATTTGTGAATTATTTTTACTACTATTAAATGGATAGATAAGCCCTTGGTTGTCAGTCGCTTATAATAAAAACACTTCTCGCTAAGGATTAGCGGGTTGTAAATTCTTGGCCGGCAGGACATTTAGCATAAATTGGGGAAGGCAAAAGGAGGCCTTATGAATCCCCGGATTGTAATACTGCATAGGGCCGGTAACTCTAGAAAGCCGATTTCGTAAAGTTTCTTCTGAAAGGGTTCGATATTCCTCACAGTCAGTGGCCCATCCCAATGCCATGAAACCACCGACGTACGTCGGGATAGCGGCTATATAAAACCCTACATCTTTAAAGTGAGTAGAACGGTTTTTCACGGTATTTACAAATTCTTCTTTTTGTAAGAAAGGCACTCCATTTTGGTTCACAAGGATCCCTTTTTCATTGAGTACTCGCTTACAGAATCCATAGAACTTCTCTGTAAAGAGGACGGCACCGGGTCCTACAGGATCCGTTGAATCACAGATAATAACATCGAATTTCTCATCGGTTTTCTCAACATAAACCACACCGTCTTCGATGAGCAATTCTAGACGGGGATCTTCAAAGGCCCCCTTAGAGAGCGAGGGGAGAAATTTTTTCGACCGCTCCACAACAGAGCCATCGATTTCTACGAGGGTGACTTTTTCGATTGTCGAATGGCGCAATACCTCTCGCAGGATCCCTCCATCTCCGCCCCCGATAATAAGAACGCGTTTGGGATTTTCATGAGCAAGAAGGGGAATATGAGTCATCATTTCATGATAGACAAACTCATCTGCCTGAGTTGTCTGTATCGCTCCATCCAAGACAAGAACGCGTCCATAGAAAGAGTTCTCAAAGATCAGTAACTGCTGCTGATTGGTTTTTTCCTCGATGATTTTGGTATCAATATGGAGACGCTGCTGCCAAAAGGGATATAAAGTTTCTTCTGCCCAGTCTGCTTGAATTTGAGTTGCTGCCATCATTAAAAGCGCTGCCCATTTACCGATCATAGAAAACCCCCAGATGAATGGGTACTATTTAACTAGAACGGAGAAATAAAGTGAAAAGATAGTGTCTGCAAAGTCCGATCGGACTTTGCAGGTACGCTAGCAGCAGCAGCAGGAATGCATTTTAGGCTGGGAGCGAATCTCACTCGGCTTGAAGAAGAATTCAGTCTCTATTTTAGCATTTTCCAAGCTATCAGATCCGTGAACAACGTTACGGTCGATCGACTCTGCAAAATCTTTGCGGATCGTGCCGGGAGCAGCATCTTTAGGATTTGTCGCACCCATGATCTCGCGGTTCTTCGCAACAGCATTCGGGCCTTCTAAGACGGTAATGAAAACAGGGCCTTCCGTCATAAAGGTCACGAGCTCCATATAGAAGGGGCGGGCAGCGTGGACAGCGTAGAAGGCTTTGGCTTGCTCGGTCGTCAGCTGGGTCATTTTTGCAGCGACGATCTTGAGGCCGGCTTTTTCAAAGCGGGTTAAAATTTCACCGATGTGGTTATCTGCAACAGCGTCAGGCTTGATAATTGATAATGTTTGTTCAAACTTCATAATTTCCTCTTTAAATTTTACCAATTATAGCCTGTTTTTGACTTTCCGTCGAGGTAAAATAAGCCAGGATGGGCTATAATCGGGTGTAAAAAGTTATATGAATCCACAACAGATCGGCATTGTCCGCCGCAATGGGCTAGGGGATCTCCTCTGCGTCATGCCGCTTGTCCACCTCTGCAAAGAACGGTTTCCAGGCTGCCAAGTGACTCTTTTTGTCGATGGGAGGGGAGCGCCGCTCCTTCCTTATCTGGAAGGCGTTGACCAAGCCGTAGTCATCCCATCTTCGACCAACAAATATGCCGCCCTCCTGAAGACGGCCTGGGCGCACCGAAATAAAAAATTTGATCTTCTCATCTCGGCCAAACCGTCTCCCATGAAGCTGTTAAATTTATTTTTGTATGCTTTGAGAGGAAAAAACCGGATCGCCTACGTCGACGAGGCCTGGCATTCCCGCTTGATCAACCAGCCGAGGGCCTACGATCCTCAAGAAGAAAAGCATCAAATGGTCAAAAGCCTGCGGCTGCTGGATCCTTCTTTTGAGACGGTGCCACCTGCATTGCGGCCGCGCTTGAAGGTTACTCCCTCTTTTCAGTTTGAAGAGCGCGCGATCCTAGTCTCCGTCACAAATAATCGTCTGGGCAGCACGCTCGATGCCGATAAAACGCAGCGTTTATTGAATCGCGTTTATGAAAAGTCGCCGTTTAAAGTCGTGATCAATTGTGAGCCTGCCGATCGCGCCCGCGCCCATCTTTTAGCAGAAGGACTCAAAATGGCGACGGAGATCATCCCGACGTCCTCTTTTGATACGTTTATTTCTCTGATCGCTTCCGTCGATGCTTTTTTTATTGGGGATGGAGGGATCATGCACCTGGCTGCAGCTCTTGATAAACCTCAAGTCGTTTTATTCGGAGGGACAAAAATTTGGGAATGGGCCCCTCTTTCCGAGAAAGCGATATGCCTTAGCGATCCTCATAATGTGAATTTCATTCCTGAAGAAATAATTCAGCAAGCGTTGGAGAAGATTTTATGAAGTATGGAAATTATCCCGATCTGGCGGATGTGAAAAAAGTCCTCGTGGTTAAATTGCGCCATCATGGCGATGTGCTGCTCACCTCACCGGTCTTTTCCAATCTCCAAGCAGCTCTTCCCCAAGCGGAAATCCACGCCATGCTCTACAAAGATACGATCCCTATGCTGGAAGGGCATCCTGGAATCCAAAAATTTCTCGCCTATGACCGGGGCTGGAAAAAACTCGGTTTTTTCGGAAAGCTCATGAAAGAGCTCACGCTTCTAAAACAAATCCGGCAGGAAAAATACGATCTCGTGATCAATCTCACTGAAGGAGACCGGGGAGCGATCGTCGCTCTCGTCTCCGGCGCTGACATTTGCGTGGGGCTCGATCCAGAAGGAAAGGGATTTAAAGGAAAGCGGCGGATTTATTCCCACATCGTGAAGATCTGTAAGACTCCGCGCCATACCGTGGAGAAAAATCTCGATGCGCTCCGCCGCATCGGCATTTTTCCTACGCCTGAAGAAAGAGATGTCTTTTTTGCGATCCCTGAAGAGAGTAGAAAAAGAGTCCGTCAGCTTCTCCAAGAAAGCGGGATCACTGACTATTTTCTTTTGCATCCAGTTTCACGGTGGAAATTTAAATGCTGGCCGCCGTCGCTTGTGGCTAAACTGATCTCAGAGCTCCATCAGCGCGGAGAGAAGATTGTCATAACAGCGAGCCCTGATATCGCAGAGCTCCAGATGGTTGACGAGATCTTAAAACTCGTGCCGCATGTGCCGGTATTAAATCTGGGGGGGAAGACTTCTCTGAAGGACCTCGGCGCCCTCATTGAGATGAGCCGCTGCTTGGTCTGCGTCGACTCGGTACCGCTCCATATGTCGAGCGCTTTAAAAAGTCCGACGGTGGTCCTCTTCGGCCCTTCTTCTGAAACCAATTGGGGGCCTTGGCAAAACAATAAAGCGCGCGTCGTTGCGCAGAATCTTCCTTGCCGCCCTTGCTTCATGGACGGATGCGGCGGAAGTAAAATGAGCGACTGTTTACACACTCTTCCTGTCGGAAAAGTCCTAAACGCTATCGATGCTCTTGTTCCCGCCGGGGCTTTGAGAAGTTGAAGGAGGTTTTTGGTATCCAAAACTGGACGCCAACCACTCGGCAGCTTTCCGGCGATTTATGTCCCAGCTATTCTCTGTTTGAGAAGATGCTTTTTGATGCTTGAAACCGAGACATACGTTCAAGAGTAGAGCGGCGAGCAGTCCTTCTCGGTAGGTGCCAAGACTTCTCAGAAGCGTTGTTCCGCCTTTGTAATAGAGCCAGGTCCCTGTGCAGATGTTAGTGATGCGGGTATTTAAGTAGTTGTCCAGCGTACATCCTGCTCCATAAACCGCAGCACATAGGAACCCGCTGGCAATAGGGCCCAAAGCAAGTCCGAAATAGCGCATCCCCAGATCCCATCCTTTTTGGTAAATGAAGAAAAAGACAGAGACTTGTGCAATGAGCTCAATAGTTTTGAGCATGGAGTTAAATTTTTGTACTCCATCTTGGTAACTTTGGCCGCGTGCTGTGAATGAATGGTAGAGAGGTTTGATTGTATCTTTCATCAGGTCGGTATAGGGAAGAACTAAACTGTTCGCTAAAGGAACAAGAATGTTGTCGTAAGCGGGTTTGAAAAGGTTAAATTCAATGGGCATATTCGATGTCCTCTAATTTGGCCTGCAAGGATACCATTAAACCAGGAAATTCAACAACAGACTCTTATGCAGTGGGAGTTGCTATTCCGGCTAATTTTTTAGCCCAGCCTTGATAGATCAAATCGAGAGGATGAGAATCAAGAATATAATATTTAATCAGGCGGGCGAGATGGCAAAAGGCGTAGGCGCGGACAAAGCCTCCGACATTGTTTCTAGTTAGGATGAGCCTTTGGTTGAAAACGATAGCGACAACTTTCATCACCAGAAGATGTCCGCCGTTGATGTAGGCATTAAAGAGAGCGGCTGCATAAGGATGGATCAGCCACTGCGTGGCAAAGGCACAGCTGCCGCTAAGGTTATCATGAGAGCCGAAGATCCAATTGAAGGGAATAATTACAAAAAAGAGGGCAGCGACGGTTGCGGTCCTGAAGCTAGCGAGAATCAACTTTTCAAGCTCTTCTGGTCTCGGAAGATCGCCCCAAGCCAAATGATAGAGAGGGCTTGTAATATTCGTCACAGGAGCTGTGAGTGCTTTAAATACACATGTCATAAGTTTTTCCTTAGAGTCTGAAATCTTCTCCAAAATAAGTCTTGCGGGCTTCGTGATTTTGCAGAAGCTGCTGGACGGTGCCTGAGATGAGCATTTTCCCTTCGCGGATCAGATAGCTCCGGTCGACGATGGAGAAGATCTCTCGGGCATTGTGGTCAGTGATCAAGATGCTGATGCCTTTATTTTTGAGGTGGCGGATCATTTTTTTGACATCGGCGACAGCGAGGGGATCGATGTTAGCAAACGGCTCATCGAGGAGGAGGAGGGATGGCTCGGTCACGAGGGCGCGGGTGATTTCCAAGCGCCTCCGCTCTCCGCCGGAGAGACTGCCGGCCTTCATCTTAGCGAGTTTGTCGAGGTGGAGCTCGCGGAGGAGGTTTTGGAGCCGCTCTTTTTTCTCAGAAGAAGAAAGAGGAAGGGTCTCTAAAACGCAGAGGATATTTTCTTCGACAGTGAGCGCCCGGAAGACGGAAGGTTCTTGGGCAAGATATCCCATACCGAGCTGGGCCCGTTTGTGGATAGGGAGCGAGGTCGCATCATGCCCTTTGAAAAAGACTTTGCCATCATCGGGATGGATAAGGCCGATCGCCATATAAAAGGCGGTAGTCTTGCCGGCGCCATTGGGCCCTAGAAGTCCGACAACTTCGCCGGGCTTTACATCAAAAGAAAGTCCGTCGACGACGGTTTTTCCACTGTATGATTTTTTGAGATTTTCGACTTTAAGGAGCGGGTGGTGCATATTTTCCAAAATATTTGTTAAGGGATGCTTGTTCTTCAACCGAGAGGGCGAGCTGGACATTGCCTAGTCCTTTGATGGTCTGCTTTTTTGTCGTAGGATCTTGGGTGATGTGCACTTCTTGCGCACTAATCCGCAGATTTTCTTCATCATTGACGAAGATGACTTTTTTCCCGGGGTCTGCTCCCAAGATGAAAGTGCGGGTTGTCGGACTGTAAGTCAATCTGTCAGCAAGACCGTAACGGTTCGGTTTGTCTCCTGCGGAGGAGATTTTGACATGGCCTTTCAAAGAGACGGAGATGGGTTGGAAGCTGCCGTTTTCTTCGGTGTATTCGATATGAGCCTTATCGGCCAGGACCGACATCTCTCCTTCTTTATAAGAGAGCTGGAGCTCTTCCGAAACAACCCCATTTACCAGGGGACTTTCGACAGTGCCGAGTTTCCGCTCGCGGTCAAAGTTCAGGGTTCCGTGAGAGACCAGCTGATGATTGTTGAGGTAGGTCAATGTCGTTTTTCCCAGGCTCTTGAAGCCGACCAGGTTTTTATCTTTTTGAAAAAGATAGACCTCTTGATCGGAGACGAGCGTTCCTAAATTCGGTTCATGGACAGTAGGATTGCCTTTGAGAATGAGGGTATTTTGTTCATGGTTCCACAAGAGGCTTTCAGCTGTGAAACGGACTTCTCCTTTGGAAAGAGAGGGGAGAATGCCTTGCGGATTTGTCATGACTAAGCGGGTATGCAATATATCGAGACTAAAAGTATCGGCCTCGATCGTATCGGCATGGTGGACAAGCTTGCACTTTTGTTTGCCTTGGGAGGAAAGATGGCTTTGAAACTCGTTGCTGGCTGGATTGAGAAGTCCTTTTTTATAGAGGATGGCATCGGTAAAAAGAGTATAGCCGTCTGCGTAGGTGAGCTCGACATTATCGCGCGCTAAAACTTCTTGAACGTCATAACTGACCTTGGGCTGGTCGGCATTTTTGAGAAATTGGAGATCGATCGCCTGGCTCACGAGTTGGAAAGAAGGAGACTTGCCTTTTTTGCGCTTCAAGGTATCTGAGTACGTGACGCGATGGGAGGAAGTAAGGAAGCCCTTGAGGGTCCCAAAGTCGAGGTCGGCTTTTTCACATTTAAGCTCGCCGCTCTGATGGAGTTTAAGAGAGACGTCTTTTTCCAGATGGATAAGAGAGAACGGAAAATCTTTTCCGACTTCTTGTTTTTGTAAAACAGCTTCTTCGGCCTGCATTTTTCCCAGGCCGTGGTCGAGCAGGACCTGTCCTTTCAAAATGAGGGCATTTCCGTCATAGGAGGCATTGGAGGAAGAGATGGTTCCCGAATCGACGGGTTTGTTTACCGGCGTCTCGGCCGCACAAAGCATGGCAGAACTTAAAAGGCAAATCACCGTTGATAGAAAAATCATGGTTTTTCCTCTTGTTGTAACCCTTCTTGTTGCGACAAGAGGGTTGCTTTAAATCTCTGAGCTTGAAACTGAGTCGTTTTACCCGCGATAGAAAAGGAGACGTCTTGTGCAATGCCGCGGAGAAATGCAGTGGAGGGATCGATCGATACGGGAAGCTGAATCCCCGGGACACGGAAAAGAGAGAGAGCGACGGAGTTGGCTGTAAACTTTTGGGAGGAGTATTGGTAAATCCCTTGATCTGCCTCAAAAAATCTCATCTGCTGCATAGCGACATTCCCTTGTGCGTAGAGCTTATCTTGCATCCAACACTGGATCTGCTGTAGGTTTTCGATAATATCGAGTTTGTCATCGATTGGCAACAAGGTTAAAACAGAACTTTTACTGTCGATGCGATAATGGAGCCGTGTTCTGTCTTGTTGAGAGAGCCAAAGATCTTTCCGTACACCGCTCCGGTTTTGATGGGTCTGTTCATCCCTGGTCGCTCTTGCAATGGCTTTGCTGGATTGAAGGAGCTTTGCACACTGCAGACGGTCGGCATGAGAAAGATAAACAAGCTTGAACACCCAAACACAGGAGAAGGCTGTCATACAGAGGCTGGTAATTAAGACCGCTCTTTTAAACATGGACCACGTTGTAAATTTTTTTGAGTTCTTCCATCAAGGCTTTAAGTTGGTCGAAAGGATAGACCGAATCTTTATCGCTTTTTGCTTCAGCGGGATTGGGGTGGGACTCCAGAAAGATACAGTCGCATCCCGATGCAATTGCCGCTTTAGACAGGGTAGGGATAAATTCCCTCTGTCCACCCGATGAGGTGCCATTGCCTCCAGGAAGCATAACGGAATGGGAAGCGTCGAAACAGACGGGGAATCCCATCTTCTGCAAGATGGGGATCGTTCTCATATCACTGACGAGATTGTTATAGCCGAAACTTGTCCCTCGGTCGGTGAGGATAATTTGGTTGTTGCCGGTCTCCAGGAGCTTATCGATGACATTGCTCATATCCCATGGCGCCATGAATTGCCCTTTCTTGACATTGATGACAGCGCCGGTTTTTCCTGCAGCAGTCACAAGGTCGGTCTGCCGGCAGAGAAAGGCGGGGATTTGGAGGATGTCGCAGACTTGCCCTGCAGCAATTGCTTCTTCAGGTGAGTGGACGTCGGTGAGTATGGGGATGTCGAGTTCGCGGCGGATTTTTTCCAGGATCTTCAGCCCTTTTTCCAGGCCGGGTCCGCGGAAGGAATGGAACGAAGAGCGGTTGGCTTTGTCATAGCTCGATTTATAGATGAAGTTCAGCCCGAGCGATGCATAGAGCTCTTTCAAAAATTCAGCTGTCTCCATAGCGTGCTCTTCACTTTCGATCACGCAAGGGCCGCACATGACAGCCAGCGGCTGTCCTTTCCCTATTAAAAAATCTTTAACTTTGACGAGCTGCATAAAATAGATCCTTTAATGAGTAAAAGCCTGGAGGTTTATTTTTTATAAATTTAGCGGCCAGCAGCGCTCCGTGGGCAAAGGCCTCGCGCGAATGGGCCTGGTGTTTGAGTTCGATCCTTTCGCCTGCGAGCACAAAAAAAATCGTATGGTCGCCGATAATGTCGCCGGCGCGGATAGAATGGATAGGAATTTCTTTTTCGCTGATAGCTTGGGCTATTTTTAGGGAAGTTCCGCTCGGTTTATCTTTTTTGGTTTGATGGTGAGCTTCGACGATCTCAATTTGGCAAAGGCCTTTCAATTGCTCAGCGATCAGCCTCGCAGCCTCGATGCAGACGGCCATCCCTAAGCTGAAATTCGGTGAGAAAAGGATGGGGATCTGTTTAGACATTTTTTGAAGGACCTCCAGATTCTCCGGAGAGTGTCCCGTCGTCCCAACGACAACTGGCTTGTTGTGCTGGGCGCACTTTTGCAAAA
>Ga0182024_10018777_pt1 | contig 12833 bp, 13 predicted proteins | sample P32metaG_FD_120480 | JGI IMG/M metagenome (GOLD analysis project Ga0182024, IMG submission 120480) | Permafrost microbial communities from Stordalen Mire, Sweden - P3-2 metaG (Illumina Assembly) | ecosystem: Environmental > Terrestrial > Soil > Wetlands > Permafrost | place: Sweden: Stordalen...
ATGGGCGAGGCGGGCGTCATCAGCCGCATTCTCGCGGGCAAATTCGGGGCTTTTCTCACCTTCGCGTCGCTCGACAGGGATTCAGCGACCGCGCCGGGGCAGGTCAGCATCGAGCAGATGCGCGATCTCTATCGCTGGCACAAAATTCAGTCCGTCACGAAAGTTTACGGCGTGGTGGCCAGTCCGGTGGCGCATTCCATGTCGCCTGCCATTCACAACGCCGCGTTCGATGCGGCCGGGTACGACGGCGTGTACGTGCCGCTCCTGGTGCAGCCGGGTTACGAATCGTTCAAGGCGTTCATGGAGATGTTCGTTCCGTTCAAGAGGCTCGACCTTTGCGGTTTGTCGGTGACGCTGCCGCACAAAGAGAACGCGCTGCGCTACCTGCAGGAGAAGGGAGCGCAGATCGAGGAGCTGGCGGCGCGAATCGGGGCGGTGAACACGATCGTGATAGACCGCAGCGGGGCAGAGCCGAGATTGAGCGGCATCAATACCGATTATGCGGCGATTCTTGACAGCATCACCGAAGCGCTGGGATGCGAGCGGAGAGATTTGGCCGGCGTCTCCGTGGCGATCCTGGGCGCGGGCGGCACGGGGCGAACGGCGGTCGCGGCCCTGGCGCACTGCGGGGCGAAGATCGTGGTCTACAACCGCACGCCGTCGAAAGCGGCGGCGCTGGCGGAGGAGTTTCCGGGCGTCGTCTGCGAGCCGTGGGAGAATCTGCATGAAAGCGATTGCCGCGTTTACGTCAACACGACATCGGTGGGGATGCACCCGAAGGTCGGCGACAGCCCATTCGGATTGAAACATCCGAAGTTGACTGCGGATAGCGTTGTGTTCGACACGATTTACAATCCGATTCAAACGCGGATGCTGACCCAGGCCAGCGCGGCGGGTGCGAAGACGATCAGCGGTGTGGAGATGTTCGTGAAGCAGGCGGCGGAACAGTTCGCGGCTTGGACGGGCAAGGCGGCGCCGGTGGACGTGATGCGGCGGGTGGTTGAGAGGCAGTTGCAGTTGTCATGATTCCTTCGCCGCCTTGGGAATGACCACGATGCTCTTGGGATTTGTCGGGCAGTGCATCTGGCACATGCCGCAGCCGATGCAGCCGAGGGGTTTGACGGCGATCAGGCCGTCTTTCACGGTGATGGCCATGTCGCCCAGCGGGCACTGATCGACGCAGATGCGGCAGTCGCTGCCGATGGACCGGGTGCAGCTTTCCTCATGCCAGACGGCGGTTCCCATGTCGATGTCGTTGATGCTGGTGGGAACCAGCGAGCCGCTGGGACAGACGTGCATGCAGTAAAGACCGTTGCAGACGACACAGGCGGCGGAGTTCACGTCGATGTAGGGCGCGCCCGCGCCGTTGCGGCCGGTGGCGTCGATCTTGATGCAGTGGGCCGGGCAGGCTCTGACGCATTCGCCGCCGCGGGTGCAGGTTTGCAGAAACGTCTTCTCCGCCACCGCGCCGGGGGGGCGCAGCCAGAGTCCGGGGGGGATTTCGCGCCGGGGGGGGCCGCCGTCCAGTTCTCCGATTTTTTGGGCCACGCGCTCGAATGGCGCGATCGCTTGTGCGATCGGCTTGAGCAGTTCGGAAAGGCCGCGCCGGAAAAACCTGCGGCGATCCATGGGGGCGTCATCAGGGGGTGCGTCATCGGGCATGGTCAACCCCCGCTTCTACAATCTTACGGTGACGTGCCGGTCGGCGGTGAAGGTGCGGCCGGTCAGCTCGTCGGTGAAGGTGACGCGCACGAGAAGATCGGTGTGTAGCGGTGGCGTCTGCCAGGGGCACTCGAAGACGTAGGAGTAAAAGTAGACGCGGCCGTACCAATGGTCGCGGGCCTGTTCGGTGGAGAAATTCCAGACGCCGATGCGTGTCTGCGGCTCGGCCAGATCGAAGAGTTCGATTTTGAAGGAGCCGGCCGCCTTGAGGGCTTCGCCGTCCTGATCGATGGGGTCGACGCCGACCTTGACCATCTGATCCGGCCCGATCTCATCCGGTGAGAATCCACCCGTGAGCTTTGTGAATTGCAGGCCGTGAGTCGTGTAGAGCTGATCAAGGCGTGATTCGGGCAACTGCGGCGTGATGGAGCCGTCGCGGGCTTCGTCGGCGGCGAGTTGGGCTTTGAGGCCGTCGTTTTGCCGCTGGAGGTCGGCGGCCTGCTGACTGAGCTTCTGGTTTTTCTGAATGAAGACGATATCGGCGTGATTGGGAGGAGGGAAGCAGCCGCTGAGGGCACACAGGACGACGGCGGCCGCGGCCCAACGGGCGGTTCGAAGGCGGGACGGCGCGTTCACGCCTTTGGCTCTCCCAAATCAGGAGCGTCGCTGCTTGCGATGACGGCCCGTTCGGGAGCGCGATCGAGAATGCGGTCGGCGCAGCCGTATTCGACGGCCTCTTCGCTGAAGAGCCACTTGTTGCGGTCGAAGTCGCGGTGAATCTGCTCGGCGGGCTTGCCGGTGAAATCGCTCATCAGTTTGTAGAGGCGGTTGCGCAGGCGGAGCATGTGCTGGGCTTCGATGCCAAGGTCGGTGGCCGGTCCCTGGAGGACGCCGCCGATCAGGGGCTGGTGGAGCATGACCTGACAGTTGGGAAGCACGGCCCGCTTACCCTTGGTTCCCGCCGCGAGTAGACAGGCGCCCATGCTGGCGGCCAGGCCGATGCAGGTGGTGGCGACATCACAGCGGAGGTGGCGCATGGTGTCGATGATGCCCAGTCCCGCCGAAACGCTGCCGCCGGGGCTGTTGATGTACATCTGAATGTCGGCGTTCGGCTTGTCGTTGGAGAGGAACAGAAGCTGGGCGATGATCGCGTTGGCGGCCTCGTCGGTGATGGCGCTGCCGACCATGATGATCCGGTCCTTGAGCAGGCGGGAATAGATGTCGTACGCCCGCTCGCTACGGCCGGACGTTTCGATCACCATCGGGATGAGTTGATTTGAATGCATAGATCGAATTTTGAATTCTGAATTTTGAATGTTGAAAGAAGAACGCCCCGCAAGTCCCGGCGTGCCGGGATAAACTCGGGCCGCTAAACGCTTTTCAACATTCAACATTCAACATTCAACATTTCCTTACGATTGTCCTCGTTCTTTGCCGTTCGCCGATTCCTCGTTGATGACCTCGTCGCAGATTCCGTAGGCGACGGCGCCTTTGGCGTCGAAGAAACGGTCGCGTTCGCTGTCATCGCGAATGCGCTCGGTGGTCTGGCCGGTGCAGCGGGCCATGACGCTGATGAGCGTGTCCTTGGTCTTGAGAATCTCCTCGGCCTGGATTTCGATGTCGGCCGCCTGGCCGTAAACGCCGCCGAAGGGCTGATGGATCATCACCTTGGCGTTGGGCAGAATAAAGCGCTTGCCCTTTTTGCCGGCCATGAAGACGATCGCCCCGCCGCTCTCGGCGCGGCCGATGCAGTAGGTGGCGATGTCGCAATTGAGGAACTTCATCGTGTCGTAGATCGCCAGCGTGTCGTCCACCACTCCGCCTGGGGAGTTGATGTAGAGGTTGATGTCCTGCTCCTTCTTGACGCTCTGCAGATAGAGCATCTGCATGATGAGGCGCGAGGCGGAGACGTGATTGATCTCGCCGACGAGGAAGAGCGTGCGGTTTTCCAGCAGCATTTCCTCGAGGGTCATCTCGCGATAGCGGTTGTAGCCGGTCTGCCCGCTGGGCATCGCCATGGGCATGTTGACGGGCTGCCGCCTGCGCGGGTCTTCAAAGGCAGTGGGATCGGAACGTTCCATGCGTCTCCTTACGTTTCTTGCAGTCTCCTTAACTTCACCTGCGGCAGCATCCTAGGCGCGGCCGGGAAATGCGTCAATGAAAGCGGCAAACAACATTGAAAAGCTTTCCCCCATGCCGGGCCGCCACCGCTTCGTCCTTAATCATCGCCAGCTTGAGCGCGTCGCATGAGAATTCGGCGTCGAGATTGCTTTCGATTCCGCGTCCCATCCCTTCCAGAACGATCAGATCGGCGTCGCCGGCCGCGGTGTTTAACTCGTGACTGATCTCCGCCAGGTCAATCAACGCCTCACCTGTGCCGGTGCTGATGCGCTCGATGGGCAGATCGGCGAGCGATGGCTCGACCGCGACGATTTTCGGCCACCACGCGTTGACCTCCGCCAGGGTCATGTCATTGAGCGTGGGATGTTCGTTCGCGGCCAGGACAACCTGCGTGCCGCGCTGAGCCAGCCAACGCATCATAGGCACCGCGCCCAGAATAAAATCGGCACCGGCGTTGTCGACGAAATAAATCGCCTTGCGGTGGCGGCGGCCGTGCAACATGCGGGCGGCGAAGGCGTCGTAATTGTCGATGAGCCAGGGTCGCGGGGCGATGTCGCGGCGGGTTTGAAAAAAATCGTGTCCGGCGCCCAGGAATGCGTGAGCCACGGCTTCAGCTCCCATGTCGAAAATATTTCCGGCCAGCACGCCGAGAATGACGGCCTGCAGTTGCTCCGCGCCCTTCAGCCGGTCCAGTTCAACGCAGACGGCGGGGAGCAGGGGGAGAGCCTTGGCGTTCTCGCGCTCCTTGAGGTCGGAAAACGCCTCGCCGAATCCGTGGCGGCGGAGGATGGGATCACGCCACTGATCGAGGGTGTGGATGGTCACGCAGCCATGCGAGGGGGGATCGGCCAGAAAAGCGTCGAACTGCCGGAAAAACTCGGTTTTGCAGCGGGCGGCGCGGTCCAGTGCCTCGGCGTGGTCATGGCCGCGGTTTTTGGCGGCGGCGATGCCGAGGTCGAGGATCAGGGAAAGGTGGCGCTTGAACAGCGCCACCCAGTAGAGCCGGCCGGCTTCGTCGGCGGTCAAATCCCAGGGGCAGGCAACATATCGCGCCGGATCGGCAAGCTTGCAGAAGGGAGCCGACATGCCGACCTATTTGGCCGCCGCTGAGATCAGCACGGGAGCGGCGGGGGCGGACGAGGCGCTGGAGGAAGCGCGGCTTTCGGAACTGGAGTTGCCGTTGGTTCCCTTTTCGACGGTCGTCTTCTCGATGATGAAAACGACGGCGCTGACGACGCTGGTCCACAAGCCGCTCTTGTCGCCTTCAGCAGTCTGCACGAAGGGGCGCGTCTTGACGATTTCGCCGCTCATCTTGTACTGCTGCTCGCGCTCGTCCCAGGAAATGTCGGGATCGAAGGGGATGCCGAGGGTTGTCGCCAGCATGGTGGCGGCGAGATCCTCGACCAGATCCTCGGTTTTCTTTTCGCTCATGCCGTAGCCGTGATGCTCGGCGATGTAACCATGGGCGTGATTCTTGGGAATGGCCAGTCCGATGCCGGCGCAGATGAGGCGGTTCGGCTCGTCGGTCGCGGCTTCGGCGAGCACGACGAAGGTGATCTGCCCCGGCTTGAGTTTGGGGATTCCCTCCTTGGCCGGGATGATCTTGCAGCTTGTCGGATAAATGGAGGAGACGCGCACCAGGTTTTGCTTCTCGATCCCCGCGTCGCGCAGGGCCAACTCGAAACTCATCAGTTTTTGAGCGTGTCTGCCGACCCCTTTGGTGAGAAAGCATTCCTTTGGAATGAAGTCTTCGCCGCTGACCATCTAATGCTACTCCTTCTGGGAGGGCACCTTCCTTCGCGCGGCGGGATGTCCCTCCAACCGAAGGGTTTGACCGCCGCCTCCGCCGCGGCGTGCCCTCGCCGTCGACTATCGAGCGGCCGGATTATAACGCGAACTGGCGCTACGCAAAGAAAAAAGTGAAGAATTATTTTTTTTCCTCCCCCCACACCACGATTGTATTGGCGGTGGGCCGCAGGTTATGATGCGGGTTCGGCATGAATCCGAACTTTATCTACAACAAGATCGACAAGTGGACCGTCATCGAGTTCCGCACGCCCAATCTGATGGACGCGCCGGCCCTGGAGACGATCCAGGCGGACCTGCTGCGGCTGGTGGAGGTGGAGAATCGCTGCCACATTGTGCTGGATTTTGAGAAGGTTCAGTACGTTTCCAGCCAGGCCATCGGCATTATCATTCAGATGAACAAAAGGCTGGCCGCCCTGCCGCACAGCAAGCTCGTTCTGTGCAGCGTCCCCGCGAAAATCATGGAATTGCTGAAGATTCTGAAGCTGGACAAGCTGCTGAAGATCGTGCCCACCCAGAAAGAGGCCGTGGCGCTGACGGCGAATTGAAGGTCCGATAACAGAGCCGGGCCGTGTCGGCCCGGTTGGGAGAGGATCGGGGGACACGCCCCGGCTCTGTGATTAGCGAGCGCGCAAAAAAACGGAGCTTGAAGCCGAAACCGGATGGGGAGAATCCGGCAGTCTCGACGGGTTCAAGGCTCCGAGTACGGCTTTGATAGCCGTGGAGGGTCAGTTTTGCGACGGTCCGTCGTCCTCCTGCTGAAGCACTACGAAGTCCGATCCGTCGGAGGTCAGCACCGTCAGACGCACGCCCTTTTTGACATCAGCCTTGCTCAGAGCCTCGTCCGCCTGGTGGGCATTGTTCACGATGGTCCGCCCAACCTGCTGAATGACCATCCCCGGCCGCAGACCGGCCTGATCGGCCAGTGAGCCGTGCTTGACGCTGGTGATGACCGCGCCGGTCGCGCCGGCGTCGAGATTCAACTCCTTGGCCACGTTGTTGGTCAGCGTCTGCAACTGCAGGCCCAGATCGCTGGAGATGTGCTCCTCCTGCTGCTGGGGCGGCGGCTCGGTCTCCTGTCCGTTGGACCGCACGGCGTCCAGATCGGCCGGCTGGCTGCCGATGGTCAGGGTGACGGTGGTGTACGCGCCGTCGCGGAAGACCTTGAGCTTGGCGGAGCTTCCCGGCTCGGTCGCGGCCACGGCGTTGCGAAGCTGGTCGCGGTCGTTCATCGTTTGGCCGTTGAAGGCGGTGATGATGTCGCCCTTCTGCAACCTGTCATAAGCGGGCGTATCCGGGAAGATTTCACGCACCAGCACGCCGGTCTTGCCGTCATATCCGAAGCTGGCGGCCACCTTGGGCTCGTCGGCCACGCTGCTGATACCGACGCCGAGCCAGCCGCGGACCACTTCATGACCGCCCTTGAGCAGGTCGTAGACCTTGTGAGCCTGATTGGACGGAATGGCAAAGCCGATGCCGCTGAAGGTGCCGGTGCGGCTGGCGATGGCGGCGTTGACGCCGACCACCTCGCCGTGCAGGTTTACCAGCGGGCCGCCGCTGTTGCCGGGGTTGATCGGAGCATCGACCTGGATGAAGTTTTCGTATCCCTGTCCGCCGTCGACGATGCCGATGTCGCTGCGGTTCAGGGCCGAGACGATCCCGTGCGTCATCGACCCGGCGTAGCCGAGCGGGCTGCCGAAGGCCAGAACCCAGTCGCCCTGCTGAAGCTCATCGCTGTTGCCCCAGCGGGCGGCGATCAGGTCGTCGGTTTTGATCCGCACGACCGCCAGATCGGTCTTGGCGTCGGCCCCCATCAAATGAGCGTGCCGGATGACGCGGCCGTCGGAAAGAGTGACGGTAATGTCGCTGGCTCCGCCGGCAACGTGATTGTTGGTCAGGATGTAGCCGTATCCATCGGCCACTTCCATCACGACGCCGCTGCCGGTGTCATCCTGCTCGAAGTCCTGCTGGTTGGGCATGTCCGGCGCGTCCTGGCCGTTGTCGTTGAAGAAGCGGCGCAGGAGGTTCTCGTCGATGTCGGGATGCTGCATGTGGACGGTGCGCGTGACTTCGATGTTCACGACGCTCGGCTCGACAACCTTGTTCACTTCGCGGAAGACGCTGGAAAGGTCTTCCACGTGCTCCAGTTGCTGGCGGCTTAGCTCCACCTGGGATTCGGCCTTGGCGAAGTCAACCTTGTCCAGGAGCATGGCTCCGCCGAAGAACCCGCCGGTCAGGGCCGCGCTGCTCAGAACCGCCACCGCAAACTTGGAACGCCACGTGCTCATCTGATTTCTCCTTTTCGACAAAGCTGTTCAATCCTGTTGCGCCGCCGCGCTCGCGAGCGGGCGGCCGCGTGAAAATTTCATCAATTCGTCTTCCGACATTTCATAAGCGTGCTGGGGACCGGGATACTCGCCGCTCTCCACCAGCCGTAAATAATCGGCAAAAGCGACTTTCATCGCCGTACCCAAATCAGCCAGAGCGGGAACAAATCGCGGCGCCGAGGGGGTTAACCCAAGGGCGTCGTGCGTCACGATCACGTGCCCGTGACAGGCCGGTCCCGCGCCGCAGCCGATAATCGGAACCTTGGTAGTCTCGACAACCGCCTGTGCCACCTGCGGAGGAACGGCTTCGAGCAAAATGGCCGCCGCCCCGGCCCGCTCCAGAATCACCGCGGTGCGCACAAGATTCTCGGCCTCGCGCGCCGTGCGGCCCTGTGCCCGATATCCGCCCAGCAGGTTCACCGACTGCGGCCGCAAGCCCAAATGGGCCATGACCGGCACTCCCGCGTCGGCGAGCAGGCCGATCAGTTTGGCCTGTTTCTCCGACGCCTCTAGTTTCACGCAGTCGCACCCCGAAAGTTGCACCATGCGCGTCACATTTTTCACGCCCTGGCGCGCGGATTGGTGGTACGAACCGAACGGCATATCCGCGACAACCATCGCCAGCGGCGCGCCCCGTCGCACGGCGGCGGAAATCTCAATCATAAAATCGAGCGAAACCGGCAGGGTCGTCTCATGTCCGAGAATCACATTGGCCGCCGAATCGCCGACCAGCAGGAATCTGACGCCCGCCGCCTGCATCAGGCGGGCCGTGCTGAAGTCGTAACAAGTGAGCATCGCCGCCGCGCGGCCGGTCTGGCGGGCGGCGCGGAGGTCGGTCAGCGTGGTTTTGCGGGGCATGGGCATTGGGCTGAATTGTATGCTGGACGCGGCTTGGCGTCAGCATCTCCAAACAGAGCCGGGGCGTGCCGCCCCGGACCGGGCCGACACGGCCCGGCTCTTCAATTTCGCCGATTATGGCCCCAGACTGACAACCGTCATTGGATCAAACGGATAATCCCGCAGCAACTGCCGCAGGGAATCGCCGCTTACGCCGGCCAGCGACGCCATGTCCTGCTCCAGCGAGCGGTAATCGCCATTGTAGACCCACTGGCCGCCGATGGAGGGCATGCGGCCCATCGGGGCTTCGCCCTGCAAGACAAGACTGGAGGCGATTTTATTTTTGGTTCGCTCCACTTCGTCGTCCTTCAGATCGTCCCTGATCTTTTTCAGTTCGCGCTGCACGATCTCCATGGCGCGGGCGGCGCGGGCGGAATCGGTCACCAGCGAAATATAAAAGCTGCCGCAGCCGTCGTGGGGATAGAAGCCGAACTCCGCTTCCTCGGCCACGGCGTTCTCCACCAGACTCCAGTAGAACCTACTCCCCTCGGCGTCGCCGATCACGTCGGCCAGAACGCGGGCGGCGAATCGCCGCTCATCCTGGGCGCTGGGGCCGGGGGTCATGGCCATCGTGTAGCGGCGATTCAGTTTCGCGTCGCTCATTTCGCGCCGGCCGCCGTGGACGATCGGCTGCGTCTTGTTCCGCGGGGCGGCGCTGGATTCCCAATCGCCGCAGTATTTTTCAGCCAGTTCGACGAGCTGCGCGAAATCCAGCCGGCCTGTCGCGGAGAGCACCATGTTTCCCGGTCCGTAGCGATGGCGGAAATAATCCACCATCTGGTCGCGGCGCATATCCTGAACCGATTGCATCGTCCCAAGCACGCTGCCGGCCAGGGGATGCTTGCCGAAGTACTCGGCCATCAGCGCCTCGTAGACGCGGTGGCCGGGATCGTCGAGGTACATGGCGATCTCTTCGAGGATGACCTTTTTCTCGGTGTCGAAATCGCTCTGGCGAATCGCGGGGCGAAGCAGGTGCGACAGATGTTCCACCGCCCGCGCCGTGAATTCCGGCAGCACGTTGGCGTAGTAGGCCGTCATCTCTTGGGTGGTGTAAGCGTTGTAGCGGGCGCCGATCTCGTCGAAGATGCGATTGACGTCCGCCCAGGTGTACTGCGCGGACCCTTTGAACATCATGTGTTCCAGGAAGTGCGACACGCCCGAGAGCTGCGGCCCTTCGTCACGCGACCCGGTGCGGACGAACAGGCCCGCCGCGAAGGAATGGGCGTCGGGATTCTCCTCGGCCAGGATTTGCAGCCCGTTGGCCAGCCGCCTGTTGTGAAACTTCACGGACATTCAAAACCCTCAAAAAGCATTGCGATCATCCATGATAGCCGCACGCCGATCCCTGGGAAATGCTCAGCAGCCTGACGGGACTACGGCGTTGGCCCATAAATCCGGTACAAATACACTCCATGAGCCTGAACCTAATTTCGACCGGCGTTGCCGTGCAGCTTTACACGCTGCGCGACTTTCTCAAAACCCCGCAGGAAATCGCCCAGACGCTGCGGAAGGTGAAGCAAATCGGCTACAGCGCCGTCGAACTAGCCGGTCTGGGGAAGATCGAGGCCGGCGAACTGGCGGCGATGCTTCGCGGCGAGGGGCTGAGCTGCTGCGGGTTTCACGTTCCGATGGAAAGGCTCCGGGCGGATCCGCGGGAGGTGATGGCGGACCTGCGGCTGTGGAATTGCTCACTGCTGGCGGTTCCCGGATGCTGGGGAAAGACTCTGACCGACTTTGAGAAGTTCGCGCTGGAACTCAGCGCTCTCGCCGAGCAGTTCGCCGCCGCGGGGATGCGGTTGGGCTATCACAATCACAGTCACGAATTCGTCCGACACGACGGCCGCGCGCCGCTGAACCTGCTGCTGGAGAAATTGTCACCGAAGGCATGGTTCGAGATCGACACCTATTGGATCGCGCACGGCGGCGGCGATCCGATCCAGTGGATTGGCAAAGTCGCGGGCAGAATTCCATGCGTTCATCTCAAGGACATGGCGATTGATTCAGACGGCAAACAGTTCATGGCCGAGGTCGGCGAAGGCAATCTGAACTGGCCCGGCATTCTGGCGGCCTGCCACGCGGCGGGGACGCAATGGATGGTCGTGGAACAGGATGTGTGCCGCCGCGATCCGTTCGAGAGCGTGGCGATGAGCTTGAAGAATCTGCGAGGGATGGGTCTGGACTAAAAAGAAGTTGCTCCCACGGCGGGAACATGGCATAATGGGGTCGTGGCATGAGGATTATTTCGCGCAAGGCGTTGCGGCAGTTCTGGCAGAAGAGGGACCACTCGGATGCCGAGCAGCCGCTGAGAGCTTGGTATCGAGAAGCGTCCAAGGCGGACTGGAGCAGCCCGTCCGCGATCAAGGCGATGTACCGCAGCGCCAGTCTGGTTGGGAACAGCCGCGTCGTGTTCAACATCGCCGGCAACAAATACCGGCTGATCGTGAAGGTGAATTACCACTACCGGGTGATGTACATACGTTTTTTGGGCACTCACCGGCAGTACGATCAGATAAACGTGACGGAGATATGACCATGGAAATCAAGCCGATCAAGAATGAGCGGGACTACCGTCATGCGATGCGGGAGATCGACACGCTCATGGACGCCAAGGCGAACACCGCCGCTGGGGACCGGCTCGATATCCTGGTCACGCTCGCCGAGGCGTGGGAGGAGAAGCACTATCCGATAGAAGCGCCGGACCCGATCGAGGCGATTCGTTTTGCGATGGAGCAGCGCGGTCTAAACCGGCGTGATTTGGAGCCGTACATCGGCAGCCGCGCTCGCGTGGCAGAAGTGCTGAATCACAAGCGTTCGCTGACCTTGCCGATGATACGGCGCTTGCACGACGGGCTGGGTATTCCGGCGGAAGTGCTGATTCGTGACGATGGTTTGCGTCCGGCGGGCTAACGGGCGTGGGCATGGCAAACGGAGCCTTTGTCAACGCCATCGCGCCCCCTCGATATAATTCATGGCATGAACCACGCCCACCCTCCGACCACAAGACCTCGCTTCTTAATGAAACTGTCAGCGGCGTTCTTTAGCTTTGTCCTCGCCGCCTGGGCTGCAAATGCGCCGGCCGCGGATGCGCCCGCTTGGCCGCGGCAGCGGCTTTCGATGGATTTCAACTGGAAGTTCTCACTCTCCGATCCAGCCGGCGCGCAGAACATCAACTTCAGTGACGCCGCCTGGCAAACGCTGAATCTTCCGCACGACTGGAGCATTCAGGGGCCGATTTCGCAGGACGCGCCCACCGGCGGCGGCGGCGGATATTTTCCCGCCGGGGTCGGTTGGTATCGAAAGACGTTCCGCGCTCCCGAATCCTGGCAGGGAAAACAAATCTCCATTCAGTTTGACGGCGTCTATGAAAACAGCGAGGTCTTTCTCAACGGCCAATCGCTGGGCAAACGGCCGTACGGGTATATCAGTTTCAGCTATGACCTGACTCCGTATCTGAAATTCGGCGATCAGGACAATGTGCTGGCCGTCCGCGTGGACGCATCGCTGGAACCCAGCTCGCGGTATTACAGCGGCTGCGGAATCTACCGCGACGTGTGGCTCACCGTCACCGGGCCGCTGCACGTGGCGCACTGGGGAACGTATGTCACGACGCCGGCGGTCTCCGCCGATTCGGCGACGGTGAGAATTCAGACGACCATCGCCAACGACGGCGATGATTCCGCGCCCTGCGCGCTGGCCTGCTCGATTCTGGACGCCGATGGAAATGCCGTCGCTGTCGTTCGGTCCGAGCAGACAATCTCCGCACACAGCCAAAGTGAAATCGCGCCCCGGATCACGTTCGCCCGGCCCAATCTCTGGACGCTGGATCGGCCCTATCTCTACACGGTTCGCTGTCAAATCAGCCGGGGTGGCGAACTGGTGGATCAATACGACACGCCGATTGGAATTCGCAGCGCGGTGTTTGACGCAAACAGAGGATTTCTTCTCAACGGCGAGCCGGTCAAGATCAACGGAGTCTGTCTCCATCAGGATGGCGGGGCGGTGGGATTCGCCGTGCCGGCC
>Ga0182024_10018778_pt1 | contig 12833 bp, 12 predicted proteins | sample P32metaG_FD_120480 | JGI IMG/M metagenome (GOLD analysis project Ga0182024, IMG submission 120480) | Permafrost microbial communities from Stordalen Mire, Sweden - P3-2 metaG (Illumina Assembly) | ecosystem: Environmental > Terrestrial > Soil > Wetlands > Permafrost | place: Sweden: Stordalen...
CCGATCCGGCATGCGTCGCCGGCTCCAAACGGGCCGCGTCCGACGTGATGGGATACCACACCGCGAGCGACCTCCCGAACTACTGGACCTACGCCCGCGACTTTGTGCTCCAAGACCACATGTTCGAACCGGACACGTCCTGGAGCCTGCCCGCCCATCTGTTCTTGGTGTCGGAATGGTCAGCGAGTTGCACGACCGACAACGATCCGACCTCGTGCACCAACGCACATGACCAACCCGGACCGAACCCGCCCAGCGGGAACCCACTGCGACCGTCCACACACGGTCCGATCTACGCATGGACCGACCTCACCTACCTCCTCCATCGAGCGAACGTGTCATGGCGTTACTACGTCGCCGCGGGCGCCCAACCGGACTGCGTCGACGGTGCCGTCACCTGCGGTTCCGTGGCGCAGAACTCGAAGACGCCGGGCGTATGGAATCCGTTGCCGTACTTCGACACCGTCCGCGACGACGACCAGTTGGGCAACATCCAGCCCGTCACCCATTTCTACAAGGCCGCACGTCGCGGACTGCTGCCCGCGGTGTCATGGGTGGTTCCGTCCCAAGCCGTCAGCGAGCACCCACCGGCACGGATCAGCGCCGGGGTCGCCTACGTGACCGGACTGATCGACGCAGTCATGGAAGGTCCCGATTGGGACTCGACCGCAATTTTCTTGGCGTGGGACGACTGGGGCGGTTTCTACGATCACGTCGTCCCACCCGTCGTCGACGAGAACGGCTACGGGCTGCGCGTCCCCGCGCTGGTGATCAGTCCGTACGCCAAACGCGGCTACGTCGACCATCAGATCCTCAGCTTCGACGCGTACGTGAAGTTCATCGAAGACGACTTTTTGAACGGACAACGTCTCAACCCGAAAACCGACGGCCGACCCGACCCGCGACCCGACGTACGCGAAGACGAACCGATCCTCGGCGACCTCACCGAAGACTTCGACTTCAACCAAGCGCCACGACCCGCGGTCGTGCTCCCGTTGCATCCGAAGACCACGCTGACCGGCTAACCACGACGGCACGTGCGCCGCGACGCGTCGCCCGCCGGCACGTCCGTCCTGACCCGCCCTCGTCGTCCGATCCGCCACGTGTGCGCAACGACCCGGGCCGCGCTCGACCGCCAAGACGGTCCCCTCGGGAACCAACATCACACGCCCGCGCGCCCCGGAGGCGGCCGGGGGAGAAGGCCTGCCTTCCCCCCCGGCTACTGCGTGGCCGGCTCCGGCGTACGCGTCGTTTCCGATGATTCGGGAGAGCACCTCAAGCCCACTCCGTCGTTGGGCATCCGACTGGTGCATGAGTCGCGAGCCGATGACACGTCGATGACGTCTCGACACGGAAGCGACCAGCTCACTGCCGGCGCGAGAGATTGCAAGGTACACCGTGCGGCGGTCACCGCTTCGGCGAACGCGGCGCTCCAAGTGTCGTTCTGAAACACGGTCGGCAGCCGCGTAGCCGCGGGAGGAGTGACCTCGACCGACTCAGCGATGTCGAGCAGTCGTTGCGGCCCGATCCAGTCGAGCATGGTCAGCGCTTGCAAGTGCGGGAGAGTGAGCTCTGCTGCCAAGTCTTGGAGCGCTTTCAGCGTGGCTTGGACGATGACACCACTCGCTGTGAGGATCGCTTCGCAGATCTCGTCCGGGATACGGCCACGTCGCTGGTCTTCATCTGCCATGCCGTGGCGTCAAATGACGGGGCCCGCGGCCTTACGCGACGGCTTCGCCGAGAAGCTCAGCGAGGAGCAGACGGACGCGTCCGTCGATGTCGTCGACGATCGGTCGGACTTCTTCGACGGTCCTGCCGGCGGGGTCGGTGAGTTCCCAGTCGAGATAGCGCTTGCCGGGATAGATCGGGCAGGCGTCGCCGCAGCCCATCGTGATGATGACATCGGCGGCGCGGGCGGCCTCGTTGGTCAGCGGCTTCGGGAACTCTTGGTCGGGATCGAGTCCACGCTCGCGCAGGACGGCAGCGACCGCACGGTTGATCTCGCTGCCTGGTTGTGATCCGGCCGAGCGCACATGCACGCGGCCTTTGGCGTAGTGGTCGGTAAGGACGGCTGCCGCGACGGATCGACCGGCGTTGTGGGTGCAGACGTAGAGCACTTCAGGGGTGGGGGACACGATGGCTCCTTCAGCCTGGGCGAGGGCGGTCAGACGGTCGCGTGCGAACCCCTCAGCAAGGATGTCGAGAAAGGTCGTGGTGCGAGCAGTGCCGGCCAGGGTGTCGTACGACTCGTGCAAACATTTGGCGACTGTCTCGACCGAGAAGACACCGTGAAATCGGTCCGCCAAATCAGCGGCGATGTGATCAAGGGCAAGACTGTGATCATGGGAGTCATCATGAGCGTCGTTCATGAGCTCATCCGCGCGTCACGATCGCCGGCGTTTGTGTCCGCAGGGTCGTCGAGGGCCGGAACGATGACGTCGTCGGCGACGGAACGAATATCCGGATAGAGGTACCAGACCAGCGCGATCGCGATCAGCGCACCAACGACTTCGAACGCGACGAACGCCGGCATCGAACCGGGCTTGATGCCGGCGAACGTGTCGGTGAAGGTTCGAGCGATCGCGACCGCCGGATTGGCGAAGCTGGTCGACGACGTGAACCAATACGCCGCGCCGATGTACGCACCGACCGCGAACGGCGCGGCAGACTGACGTCCCGATCGGACCACGCCGAAGATGACGAGCAACAACCCGGCGGTCGCGACGACTTCCGCCAGCCAGAGCCCGCCACCGGAGCGTGTCTTGGTGGACCACTGGACTGCCTGCAGCGAGAACATGAGGTTCGCGCCGATGGCTCCGGTGATCCCGCCCGCGATCTGAGCTGGGATGTAGGCGATCAGGTCACGACGGTCGAGACCGCCGAAGACCGCGTCGGCGAGACTGACGACCGGATTCAGATGCGCGCCCGACACCGGGCCTAACGCCAGGATGATCGCGATCAAACCGGCGGCGGTTGCGAGGGAATTCTCGAGCAGTTCGAGGCCGATATTGCCGGGTGACAGCCGCTGGGCGGCGATGCCCGAGCCCACGACGACAGCCACGAGCAGGGCGGTACCCACGAACTCGGCGACGAGGCGACGTGTCAGGTCCGGGCGCATCAGCAGCAAGGCCGGCGTTGTTCGCCGGCGGCGCGGCTGGCTGCGACGAGTGTGCCGAGCACGTCCGACAGGGCCACGAATGCGTCCGGACGTATTCGGTAATAGGTCCAGTAGCGCCACCGCTCGGATTCAACGATGCCGGCGTCGCGCAGCACCCGCAGGTGGTGGGAGACGAGCGGTTGAGGTGCGTCGAGATCCGCGGTGAGGTGGCAGACGCAGAGCTCTTCTCGGGCCAGTGCTGCCACGATCGACCAGCGCAGCGGCTCGGCCAGCGCCTTCAGGATCGGGAGCGTCGAAGTCTCGATATCTACATCAGCAGCCATCGACATGGATTTTGATTGATATCGATTGCGCCTGCAACTGCGCGGAGTGGAGGCCCGGGCGGCCCTATGACAACGCCGCGCGCAGGGCCGCCAACCGTTCTGGTACCACCTGCCAGATCATCCAGCGGCCGCGTTTGTCGCCCCTCAGCAGCCCGGCGTCTGCCAGTGCTTTGGTGTGATGGCTGATCGTCGGTTGCGACTTGCCGAGCGGACCTTCGAGATCGCACGAGCAGACCTCGCCGCCGTCGGCCACCAGACTGAGCAGCCGCAACCGCACCGGGTCGGCCAGGGCTGCGAAGACCTTGGCCAGTTCAACCGCCTCGGGCTCTTGCAGGGGCGCCGCCGACAGAGGTGCGCAGCACACCCGGCCGTCGGACACCGCGGTCGCATCGGCAGTCATAAGAATGTCGCCTCCATGTATTGACAAGTGTCGATGCATTCGCGAGGATCGACGCATCGACAGTCGTCAATGTACCAGTGAGGTGTCCCGATGTCACGAGTCCAGCTCGCTCTGAACGTTCCCGATATTGATCAGGCCGTCGCCTTCTACACCAAGCTGTTCGCGACCGAGCCCGCCAAGCGCAAGCCCGGCTACGCCAACTTCGCCATCGTCGACCCACCCCTGAAACTCGTGCTCTTCGAGAACGCCGACGCTGACAGCCGACTGAACCACCTCGGCGTCGAGGTGAGGTCCACCGACGAGGTGACAGCGCACCAGGGGCGCCTGTCCGGCGAGGGTGTTCCAACCGTCGAAGAGAACGGGACGTGTTGCTTCGCCAAGCAAGACAAAGTCTGGGTCGACGGACCCGACGGCTCGTGGGAGATCTACACGGTCATCGAGGACAGCGAAGTCTTCGGCGTGTCCTCCGACCACGTCGATGACGCGGGCAACTCGCTTTGCTGCGCCAGCGTTCCCGAAGCCGAAGCGCGTTGCTGCTGAAACCTGCGGGTCCCAGCCCCATGTGCGACTGAGCGCAGCAATCGCTCAGGTCGACCCGGTTCCCGTTCCCGCAACGCGAGGGTCACCCGCGTGCACGGTTCATACGCCGCGCTGCTTGGAGGTCCGATGAGTGCAACCGATCAGACCAGCGAGGCACAGCTCGCACCGGCGGCGTGGCACGCGAGTGACGTGGCCAACGCGGCCGCGTGGACAATCGAGCTGACCGATGCCGAACGCGAGGAGATCGTCGCTGTCACGGAAGCGGCCGTCGCAGCCGGGAACACCATCGAACAGCTCCGCGCCGAGGAGTTCGTACTTCCTACACTCGCCGCAAAGGCGGCTGCATGGTCGGATGAGCTCGACAACGGCCGCGGATTTCTGTTGGTGCGACGCTTTCCCACCGACCGTCTCGACCCCATCGCGATCGAAACCGCCTACGTCGGCTTCGGTTTGCAGTTCGGCAACCCCGTCGGCCAAGACGCCCACGGAACCCTGCTCGGCCACGTCCGCGACGAAGGCGAACGCCGCGCCGATCCGAGCGTCCGCCTGTACCGCACGCGTGAACGTCAAGACTTCCACACCGACGGTGCGGATCTCGTCGGGCTGCTGTGCCTGCAACGAGCAGCCTCCGGGGGCCAGAGCCGGATCGCCAGCGCAGCCGCGGTGTACAACGAGATGCTCCAGCGTCGTCCCGATCTCGTCGACGTGCTCCGCCAGCCGCTCTACTGGGACCGAAACGACGAACAAGCGCCTGGGGAAGACCCCTACTTCGCGCTCCCGGTCTTCAGTGATGTAAACGGCACACCGCGCACCTTCTACATCGGCTGGTACATCCGCGACGCACAACGCCACCCCCAAGTCCCACGATTAACACGAGCCCAGATTGAGGCGATGGAGCTCCTCGAAGCCATCGCGAACGACCCCACGTTCCACCTCGAAATGAACTTCGAACCCGGCGACATCCAACTCCTGAACAATGCCAAGATCCTGCACTCCCGCGAGGCCTACCAAGACGCCGAGGAACCCGGAGAGCAACGACACCTCCTGCGACTGTGGCTCAGCGCACACCACTTCCACAGTGTCGAAAACATCCTCAGATCCGGCATCCCGCGACGTCGATAAGCACCGCCTCCAGCGGCGCTCTCAACCGCACACACCGAAATGAGCACGACACTCCGTTCGTCAGTCCGTCACGACCACCGCTTCCGAGTCGTGTTGCAGCCCTGCAGCTTTTGTGCCAGGTAGCGAGATACGGCGCAACACAAAGGTGCGATCGGAGAACCGACCGAGCCGACCGAGCCGCTACCACGTCGCGAGTCCCGCCTCCAGCACGAGCAAGCACCTCGCGCAGTCCTTCGCAGCCGCATCGACTGCCAAGGCCATTCGTCGCGGACGTGGTCCGCGCCGTTGGCGTCGAGGTGACCGTTCAGGCCGCCGGGGCCGTGGACACCGAGGGTTCTGACTTCGACTCCGCGCACCGCGACGCGAGCCGTGTCAACTGTTCGGGACGGTCGAGGGGACGATGGTGAAGTCGGAAACTTGGCTGCCGATCCGAGGCCCGTACAGCACCAGCCCGAGGTTCTGGCCGATGGGTGCCTTGAAGATGAGTCGTCCGGTTCGAGTTGTCCCGGCCGGGTAACGACCGTCGATCCCGTTCGGCGTTCCCGGCTCAGGGATGACGAAGAGCTCGTGATGTGCGGCGTCGACCAACGTGAACAGACTGTTCGCGTCGACCGTGTAGGTGGTGGGGCCCTGGTTTTCCATCGTGAGGTCGATCGCGACGTATTGCTCGCCGGATCCCGCGGGCGCCAGGCCGGCCGGTGCGTCGTGCAGGTGGACGTCGAGGACGGTGACGAGCCAGTTGTTCGGCAGACCAATCTTCTCGCCGACGACGTACGGGATCGAGTTCGGAGTGTCCATGGGATTCGCGGTCGTCGACGTCGCCGCACTGCTCGTCGCCGTCGACGCAGACGTCGACGAGGTCGTGTCTGATGCCTTGGCGGTTCCGTGACTCGAGGAGCAGCCCGCGGCGACTACGAGCAAGCCGACAACGAACACAACGGGTCCCGCGTAATCTCGCCAGCGCACGTGCTACCTCCGTCGCGACGATTCGCGGTCCCGGCTTTGGTGCCGCGACATTCGAGCCGTCGGGTGTGAATGTCTCGTGCTTGTACCGTATGCGCCGAGCCGGCTATCGGGTCCAAGCGACACGACGAGCGCCCTCAGGAGACCAGCATCGTGAGCCGGGCAGCGCCCGAAACACTCCACCGTGTGAGCGGGACTCATCGAGATTCCGCCTGGTACTGCGTGGTCAGTGCCCACGAGTTCGGGACCGGCCGGAGTTGCATTGGTGACACCGACAAAGAAACGCAAGACTTCCACCACTGTCGGTCACGTCACTTGCGCGGCGTGGAATCCGCCAGCGCCGTCGCCGAGCACCTGACCTGGAGCGGTGTCACTTGCGTCGAGGTAGAGCGGCTTCCCGTGGTAAGCGAGCTGCTTTGTTCCGTCCGTGCGCGTGATCAGGCTGAACGCCGACGCGCTCAGACCTGCCCCATACGTCGGTGTTCCGACGACCAGGAGCGGCGGCCACACGACAGCGCAGGTGCCGGTACAGGTGCTGGTACCCGGGCGCGTGTCGTACGAATACGTATACAGCGTCAAACCCGCGTCGTTGACCAACACATTGCCGAGCGTCGTGGCTCCAACGGCCACCGTGTCGTGGCCGAAGGACGCCCCGGGCGCAGTCGCTGTTGGCATCGTCGACGACGACACGGCAGTCGTTGAGCTGGACGCCGCCGCCCCTTGAGCGGTCGACGTCGCGGTCGACGACGTCTCGGTACTCGTCGACGTGGACTTCGAACTTCCACTTGAACACGCGGTCAACGCCGCCGCGACCGCCGCCGCGACACCTATCAGACGGAACATGCGACGACCCATCTGACCGCTCAGCACTCGCTTCCTTCCGAACGACGACGATCGGAGGTCCCGGCATCCATGCCGGGACCTCCGTCCGAACTGTCGTATCTCTGTTCTTCTCGCCTATAGGGGTGTCGGGTTCAATCGACAGTCCGACTGCCCCAGGCCGATCCCACCAGTCGCGAACTTCGGCAGCGGAACGAAGCCGGCCTCGGTGATCTCGGCCTTCGCCTTCCCCGAACAGATGTACTGGGCCCCACCCTGCGTCGTCGGCCGCACACCGATCAACCGGAGAATGTCAGTCCCCTGGTTCGTGTCACTCGCCGGGTGATTCGTCTTCTCCATGACGTTGTACACGTACCGGGTCCCGTAGAACCGGGAGCTCGACTCGTTCACGTCCGACACGTTCGGCCCCTTCGCGGTCGCCAACGTGGCACCGGCCTTGCCGAGCACCGCACCGTTGGTGAGGTTCGTTTCGAAGCCCTTCTTCTGGGCCGTGAAACGTGCCCAGTCGAACTGGTAGATCGCATTCTGGAACGTGGCGCTCGCTACGCCTTCCGCGTCGTGCTCTTCGAGACGGGTCGCTAGGTCCGACGGGCTGCAGTTCTCGTCGACCGTGGCGCCGTTCAACCATTTCGTCTGAAAGAAGCTCAACGTCCCCGACCCGGCCTGCGGCGCGTACCGGACGATCCCGCCCGGCCGGCCACCGACCTGACTCCAGTTCGTGAAGTACGGCTGACCCGTCGCCGGGTTGCACGTGTAGATACCGATCAGGTCCGCGACGTCGAGTCCTTTGGCCGGGGCGTCGGTGTTCGGGAACGTGACGTAGTCGACCGCACCGAGCGCATACGCCCAGAACTCCAACTTGCCCGTCTCGCCCGGGTTCGGCCCCCGAGAGGACCGAGCGAACGAAATCAAGCCGGTCGTGTCAGCTTCGAGCGCAGTGATACCAGCCGACGAACCGTCGGGCGGCGTCGCCGCCGCAGACGACGAATCCCACGTCATCGCCGGGTGCACACCGTCAGCCGGCACCGTCACCGAGGCCGGGAACGGCGAATTCGCCCCTAGGCAGTTCGCGCTCACACCGCTGCAATTTATCGGCGGGATCTCGGTGATTTTGTCGCGGTCAGTGTTCGCTGAACTGCTGTTGTACGCCGGACCCCCTGAGCTTCCGTTTGGCTTCTTCCCGGATGCGATCAGATTCATCATCCAGAACGTGGTGTCGGAACCAGCCTGGCCGAGCGACTGGGCAGGTTTTGCTGCACCGGCAGGGCCGGCCGCCAAAAGTGTCAGACTGAGGCCAACGGCACCTGCCGTCAACGCCAGCCGACTCAAACGAGTTCGCACTACGTGCCTCCTTCGAGGATTCGAGTTGGGACAGTCCGCGTTGGGTCGCCGACATTCACGCACACGAACATGAACGTCAGGCATGACGACGGTGTCGTGCCCCTGAAGTCGAGGGGACTTCGAGGAGCGCGGGAGCGGCCTGCAGTTACAACGTCGCAGGCAGCAACCGGACAAAGCTCTCGAAGAACAGCCACATCATCATCGCGAGCAAAGGCGCGAACACGAGCCACACTCGCGTCGGCGACCACCGTGACGCGGCGTACGCGCCGAGCAGCGCCGCCACGGCGAGCAGCTCCAGCCAGACCAGCATGTACGACACCGCGTCGCGTTGTCCGGTCAGTCCGAGGCCCTCGGCGTCGAGCGGCGCTTGCGTGTTCGTCGGCGGATACGGATTCCCGACCAGCTTCGCGGTGACGACCAACCGACCGTCCGCCGTCCAAGTTGAATCGCTGGTGAACAGCGTCAGGCGATTGTCGCCGTGGTTTTGCACAAATGAGCCGTTGCCCGCACCAAGGTCGGCGACGTTCGTGACCCGATACGTCGAGTTTCCCTCGCCCGTCGTCGCATGGATGACGTCGCCCGGTCGGAGTGAGCCGAGGTGGCGGAACGGCCCGCCGTACAGCGTTCGACGGCCAGCCACGACCGCATTTCCGGGCTGGCCCGGCAACGGTGTTCCCACCACATGTCCCGGACCGGCGCGCAGCTGACCGCTGCCCGAGCCTTGCACCACGGCCTCGGTCACGCCGATACGCGGGATCTGCACGATCGCGATCGGCGCGCCGGTCGGAATCGCGCCTCCGACCGGCGCCGAGTTCTGCGACAACTCGGACCGGAATCGCCGCTGGAGTCCGACCTGACTGCGCGCGTGCGCAAGTCCCGACAGCCACAACGCGAAGACCACGAACGCGAGCACCACCACCGCGAAAAGTTGGATGCCCCGTCGCGCGACGGTCCCGACCGCGATCCAGCGACGCGCCGGCGTCGACGCATCGTCGGCGGCGAGCTCGACCGGCGCGTCGACGCCCGATTCATGTCCGGTACGCGGTGACAGTTTGGCGAGCGTCGAGGTATCGGTCACCGGGCTGCCTGCCCGCCGAGCTCGGGCGGCGGTTTGTGACGCCGGGCACGTCGCCACAGCCTTCGACCGTGACGGCGCACCCCGTCCGCGCCGGCCGCGAGCATCGCCAACAGTCCGAGCCCGAGCACGATCGGCAACACGAGGTGATCTCCCGAATCGGAAAGCCGTAACGCCACGAACCGCGCGTTGGCCCGCACGTTCGTGGTGTGCACCGTCGTCGTCGTCGTCTTCGCCCGAGACGTCGTGGTGGGCCCGGTCGCGGTGCCGGCCGCGGTGCCGGTCGAGGTGGCGGTACCCGTCGCGCCGTCCTCGCCGTCGGCGAGCAGCGGGGCCACGTTGTTATCCAACGAGCCTGCGAACGTGTCGCCTGCGGTCGTTGTCGTCGTCGGGGAGGTCGGGGCGGGCAGGTCGCCGGTGTAGCGCAACGTCTGCAACGCCAGGGCGTTCGGAAGCGGCACGTATCCGGCCGGGAGATTCGACTGTCCGGGCCCGGCCGCGTAATCGAGGAAGGCACGGATGCGAAGATCCTTCGGACTGTCGGTCAGTTTCTGCGGGACCATGGCCTGGTCGACCTTGGCCAGCGGATACACGTTCGCGCCGGTCTGGACCGGCGGCTCGACATGAAAGTCTGCCGCGGTGGTCTGCATCGCGTTGTACCCCGCCGCGATGCTGAACGGGTTGGCCGGCACGATGGGCTGGCCGACACCGTTGGTGAGGTTCGCCATCGGCAGCTTGAAACGCAACGCGGTGGGATAGTCGAGGATCCCGATCTCCCCCGCGTCGAGGGTGGCGGTGGGCACGCTGTCGGCCGGCTTGGTGTCGGAGAACAAGCGGTCCGCGACCCCTTCCTCACCGATGCGGGGAAAGTACACGCCGTTCGAGTTGCGTGCCGCGAACACGTCGGTCGGGTACGGCACGTCGAGCCAAGACGGATTGACCGCAATGTGGTACGGGTCCTTGCCGTCCAGGAACGCTCGGGCTTCGGGATTCGAGTTGACCCAGTTCGTCACCAGCCAGGTGTCGGCGTTCTCCTCACCGCGCAGTCCTGGGTCGGCGGCCTCGATCGGCCAATGGACACCCGGGTTGAGTTTCTGCAGCTCGGGATCGCTGAAGAACGACTCGATGTCGGAGTCCGAGAGCAGGCGGGCGACCAGCCGTGGTGTGAGCGTCAGGTTCGTGATCTGTTTATGGGTCACCGGATCGGTGATGTTGTACGCGACGACGATGCCGGTCAGGTCGAGGGGCACGACCGAAAACTTCGGTGAGGTCGGGGTGAGCTCCGACGGTTGCGGCGGCAACGACGTGACCCCGATGTCGACCAGGTGAGACAGGAAATCTGCCCGGGCCTGGTTCGACGACGTGTTGGTGACGTCCATCGCGAACGCGTGCGGTCCCGTGCATAACGCGGCGGCCCACTGGTACAGCGCGTACGACGCCGACGCCTCCGACTCGACGCTGAACGCATACTGCTGGACCGGCGGACAGTCGGCTGAGTTCCTGGCGAAGGACAGGGGCACGATGACCCGCGTCTTCGCCGGCGGAAGTCCGTTCGCGTTGAAGCCGTTCGCGGTGGTCTCGTACACCAGCAGCGAACACGGCGTGGACTGGCTGCACGCAAGCGACGGCAACCGGGCGGTCGTCATGATGTCGATGAACACGCTGCCGGTGCCGTCGGCGTTCGTGGTGCCGGCCTGCTGGTTGCCGGTCAGGGAGTACGGGAACGTGTCCGCGGTGTTGCAGTCGTTGAGCACCGACCGGGGATCTGCTCGGCATTGCATGATGACGACACCGTCGGTGCCGTCCGGTTGCGTCGGCGCGAATCCCTGCCAGGTGACACTGACCACCTGGTCGCCCAGGTCGGTTGACGGTGTGGCCTGCGCGGTCATGTGCTGCGCCGCCGCCGACACCGGCCCTCCGAGCGTCGCGTAGAGCGCGCACAACGCCACTGCGAGCACGAAACATCGGCGGAGCGCCCGCTGTGGTGCACCACGGCGCGTCGTCACGCTGCAATCCTCCTCAGGGCAACGCTGTTGTTAGCACCCGCCGGAGCGGGCGGCCGATCCCGTCGCGCAGATGTCGGCCGTTGTTCCAACGGCGTTCACCATGACGCCATCTCAAGGCGACCTCCACCGAGTCGAATGCGGCGGGCGTCGCATCGGCGCGCCCACGTCCGATCGTCCGCCATACTACACTAACTCTATCCATTTACTGGCGGGAGGCTCGTGGCCCTGCACAGCCTGGGACTGGGGACCGCCGAAGAAGAGCGCGTCCGTCCTGCGCATGCCCGGTCGACGGCCGACAGGTCGTACCGGTTGTTCGCCCGTGCGAGCGGCGGCGTGACGCTCAGCGTCATGGGATTGATCGGACTGTTCCTCCTCATCCGGGCGTGGAGCGCGTTGCGGGTCGCCGGATTCAGCTTCTTCACCCGTTCCGCCTGGGAGCCGGGACTCGGGCCGTTCGGGGTGTGGTCGGCGCTGCTCGGCACCTTCCTCATCGCCATCATTGCGCTCGTGATCGCGGTCCCGGTCGCGATCTGTTCGGCCCTGTTCGTCACCGAATACGCGCCGGCCCGCATACGACGCCCGCTCACGTCGTTCATCGATGTGCTCGCCGCGATTCCCAGCCTGATCTTCGGACTGTGGGGTCGGGCCTACCTGCAGCCCCGCGCGATTCTGTTGAGCCGCTGGTTGGGCAGCCACTTCGGGTTCATCCCGTTCTTCCACACCCAGGACGCGCAAAGCGTCGCAAGTTACCCGGCGTCGACGTTCGTGGCCGGTCTGGTCGTCGCACTGATGGTCATCCCGATCTGCACCGCGGTGATGCGCGAAGTGTTCTCGCAAGCGCCGCCGGGCGAGAAGGAAGGCGCACTGGCGCTTGGCGGGACCCGCTGGGGTGTCATCAAATCGGTTGTCCTTCCCTTCGGTCGCGGGGGCATCATCGGCGGGTCGATGCTTGGACTGGGTCGCGCGCTCGGCGAGACCATCGCGGTCACGTTGATCATCTCGCCGCTGTTCAACCCGCACGGACTGACCCACGTGCTGCAGACCGGTGGGAACTCGATCGCGTCGCTGATCGCGTTGCGGTTCTCGGAATCGAACTCGTTCGGCA